>JACCDM011883792.1_pt1 | contig 22490 bp, 21 predicted proteins | sample 7445851 | NCBI WGS metagenome assembly JACCDM01 (sample SAMN15323438, study PRJNA562643) | freshwater metagenome | isolation source: river surface water | place: USA:Blue River Watershed | collected 2017-08-16
GGAACGTGTGCAACGTTCTTCATCGGTTGTGGGAAGGGCGCCGCCCGCATTGTCGAACCACGGTGAAAAAAAACCGGCGTATTCTCACACCATCGACGCCCGTATCAGTACAAAGAAATTACCTATTCTTTTCGAAAAAAGTAGATCTTAAAATTCGATTCTTTTTTACGCCCGATTTCGGTTCCAATAGAAGTACAGCGGGACACCGAGCAGGATCACTCCGATTCCGAGTAATGCCTGCTTCGGCGTGGCGATGAGGGCGCTGATCAATAAGGCCGCTGAAACGAGCACGAATACGATCGGCGTAAACGGATATCCCCAAGTCTTGAACGGGCGCGGCAGATCCGGCTCGATACGCCGGAACAGCATGACTGCAGCGGCACTCAAGGCATAGAAAAGACAGGAGGCGAATACCACCGAATCGGTCAGAGTGTCGTAGGTACCCGAGAGTGTGAGCACGCTCGCCCACCCCGCTTGCGCGAGCACCGCATTGACGGGCACCCGAGTGCGCTCTGACACCTTGGCCAAGGGCTTGAAGAACAAACCATCGCTCGCCATCGCATAAGGTACGCGCGAATTGGCGAGCACAGACGCGTGCAATGAGCCCAAGGACGACAGCATCAGTGCTGCGGCCATGAAGGTCACGGCAGCAGGTCCCGCAAACGTCTTCAACACCTCGGTTGCGACCGACGACGTCGCCGAAACGCTCGCGATCTCCTGCGGCGAAAGCACATAGAAATACGCCGCGTTGACGCCGACATAGAGTGCGATCACGAGCAGGGTTCCCCAAATGAACATGCGTGGCAGGTTGCGCTGCGGGTCCTTCACCTCACCGCACAGCGGCGCGACGTTGTTCCACCCGTCGTAAGCCCAAAGAGCGCCGAGCATCGCAGCGCCGATACCCGCAAGGCCACCCATCGCGCTCGCTTCGACGCCTTCACAACTACCACCGCTCGCCGATCCGGAAAGATGCGAAAGGTCGCCCTGACCGAACATGAACGCGCCGATACCGACGGCGAGCACGGTCAACACTTTCATCACCGTGAGCACAGTGGCGGCACTGCCCGTCGTGGCTACGGACGCACAATTGAACAACGTGACGAGCCACAATGCCGACAGAGCCACCACGGTAAGCCCCGTGAAAGACACACCGTCACCGATCGGCAGTGTCAGCCACGCTTGATCGAGCACTCCGCCGAGCGCGGCGTTCATGAAGATGGCAAATCCAACCGCCAGCGCTGCCTGCGAGCCTGTTTTCATGATGGCGAAAACAGTCCAGCCGTAGAGAAAACTCGTCGGCTTGCCATAAGCACGTCGCAGAAAGACGTAGTCGCCACCCGCTGCTGGCATCATCGAGGCAAGCTCGGCGTAGCAGAAGGCACCCAGCAGTGACAACAGACCGGCAGCAAGCCACACGGCCATGACGATCATCGGATCGTCGACGTTGCAAGTCATGACACGCGTCTTGAGAAAGACGCCGGTACCGATGACGTTGGCCACGTTGACCGCGATACCCGCCCACAATCCCAAACCGCGATTGAGTCCAGACATGGCGGGTTAGAACCGCAAACCGAGCTTGGTCGACGCACCAAGTGCATCGCCGGTCTTGTCGACCTCGAGCGAAAGACTGCCGATCACGAGACCAAATTGTAGTCCGGCGAACACTCTATCCTGGGTCGGCGAAAGCGACTGCAACGTCGCAGCGGCCACCGAATTCGGCGTGACCTCACCCCAGACGCGCCCGATGCCCGCGTAGGGCGTGAATGCGAACAAACCTTTGGAGACGACGAGCTCGACACTACGCGTTTCGAGATCGAGCTGTTCGACGCCCGATAGACGGGTGACGCCACCGCGCACAGCCACCGCGGGCAACACGGAATTGCCAGCCAGCAGGGCGTACTGCAACTGGCCACCGTAGACCAAAATATTACTACCCGGTACTGCTGCGACGAACGCACCCAGATCAACATCGAAAGGCAGGCCCTTCGATAGCGATACCTTCGGAATAGGCAAATATTCGGTAGTGCTCCCCGTTGCGACGCCCCACGATGCCGCGTTCTCGAGTCGGACCAGGGATACGCCGAGCCCAAGATCGAAGCCGAGCACACCGAGTGGCTCTGCGGGTGCGCTCGACTTGTAGCTGAGCGCCGCCACGAGATCATCGGCAAACGACTCGAATTGCTTCGGCGAAAGCCGGTCGATGGCATCGATGTCATCGGCGCGAGCAAGCTGACTCGTCCAAGCAATCAATATCGTCGCGAGGATAGGGCGTAGTTTATTCATCGACGCGGCGCTCCTTTGCGCATGGGCTTCAGTTGCTCGCAGAGAGCCGGTACCGCATCGATAGCCGTCGGCCCCATACGGGTCAGGCGGACATCGACAAAATGGATCATCTGCCGCGCAGCAACCGCCGTGACCGCTGGAAACTGGCTCCAGCGCTCTCGCCAATCGCGCGAAGTAATGGGCGGCGCACCCATCAAGATCACATCTGGATTGCGCTTCTTGATTTCTTCGAACTCGACGATCGGCGCCGGAAAGTCGATATCGTCGAAGATATTGCGAGCGCCGCAACGCAAGATCGCATCGTTCATCAAATGTCGACTGCCCACGGTATAGAGCGGCACATCCCACATCATGAAAAACAGAGCGGGTGCATTCGCTACATTCTTCGAAGTAGGATTCTTCGGCAACGCAGCAATACGCGCTTCAGTTTGGCGTGCGGCGGCCTCGGCTGCAGACTCCGTACCCGCCAGTTTCCCGAGGCGCCTGATCGAGCGCGGCATGTCGTCGAAACTGCGCAGACTGACCTGATAGATCGGCAAGCGCAGTTTCTGCAGACTCTCGAGTACGAGCTCGTGGGTCATGTCACGCCAGATCACGATCACATCCGGCTTAAGCGCCTTCAGTCGCTCGTACTTGAGCGCATTGGCATCGCCCAGTCGTTCAATTTTTTTGGCTGCTTCCGGCGCATCCGCACCGACGACGGTGCCGACAACGCGGTCTCCAGCACCCGCTGCAAAGAGAAGCTCTGTTGCACCGGGCGACAGACTCACGATACGAACGGGCTTTTGAGTCAAGGACAGCGTTTTGCCCGCATCATCGGTGATGGTGATCGTTGGCGTCTGCGCGAAACCTACGCTAGCGAGAATTCCCGTCGTGAGCGCTGCCGAAAACCATCGCAATAGAGACTTCATCGAGATGACCTCGTATCGCTGCGTGCCGCACAATCGGCACAGCCGCCCCGATCGATACGGCGTGCGAGCCAAGTAAAACGTCCGCCCCACTGAACCACCAACCATCGGCGCAAGGAATTCGGCGCGAGCGCCCAGATGACGTACAGCGCGGCAGCACCGACGGCGACGATGACGATGAGGTTCTGCCACATGCGGCTCAAGCTCCCATCAAAATCAGAGTGAGACGATACGTCACGAACGCAGCCACGTAAGCCAGCGCAAAAAGATAGGTCGCCATCATCAAGGGATGACGCCAGCCGCCCGTCTCGCGCTTAACCACGGCCAAAGTCGCAAGACACTGCGGTGCAAACACGTACCACGCCAGCAACGCCAATGCCGTCGCCAAGCTCCACTCGGCCGAAATCGTGGCGGCGAGCGCACCGGTGACCGCCTCTTCGCTACCGGAGAGAGCATAGACCGTACCGAGAGCGCCGACGGCGATTTCGCGCGCAGCCAAACCCGGCACGAGCGCAATCGCGATCTGCCAGTTGAAACCGATGGGTTCGAGCACGACCGCAAGCGCCTTGCCGATCTGACCGGCAAAACTGTACTCAATCGCCGGCGCCGTGGCGCCCGGCGGCGGCGCGGGATACGTCGATAGAAACCACAACAAAACAACCATGGCGAGAATGATGCCGCCGACACGCTGGAGGAATATGCGCGCTCGGTCATAGAGACCGACTAACAAATTCAACGGACTCGGCCATTGATAGTCCGGTAGTTCCAGCATCAACAGATGTTGGTCGCTCGTGCCCTGCCAACGCTTGAGCACGTAAGCGACCAGCAGAGCGGAAATGACACCGGCGAAATAGAGCGAAAACAGCACGAGACCCTGCAAGTTGAAAATGCCGACGTCGCGATCGGGGATGAATGCTGCGATCAAAAGCGCGTAGACCGGCAAGCGTGCCGAGCAGGTCATCAACGGTGCAACCATGATCGTTGCGAGGCGATCACGAATGCTCGGGATCGTGCGAGTCGCCATGATTCCGGGAATCGCGCAGGCGAACGACGAGAGCAATGGAATGAAGGCGCGACCGGAAAGCCCCACGCTACCCATGAGTCGATCGAGGAGATAGGCGGCGCGCGGCAGATAACCACTGTCTTCGAGCACGAGGATGAATGCGAACAGGATCAGGATCTGCGGCAGGAAAACCACGACACTACCAAGCCCTGCGATGACGCCATCGATCAGCAAACTGCGCAATGCCCCATCAGGCATCTGCGTTGCCAGCAGCTCACCGAGTCTCGCAACGCCGGCATCGATCATGTCCATCGGCAAACTGGCCCAGCTGAATACGGCTTGGAAGACGAGAAAGAGGATGATCGCCAATGACAACATGCCAAAGACGGGGTGCAGCAATAGTCGATCGGCGGTAGCGACAGCAGCGCTACGCGCGGGCTCGCGATGATGCGCAACCTTTAAAAGTCGTGTGACCTCGCGATGCGCGGCGATCACATCGAGAGCGGTCGGCTCTTGCCACTCGACCGCATCGGGCTTCGCCCAAGTTTGCTGCTCGAGTGCGGCGACCAAAGCGTCTGCTCCGCCGGGTCGAGTCGCTACGGTCTCGACGACCGGGATCCCAAGCTCACGAGATAGCGCAGCAAGGTCCAGCTGAAATCCCCGGCGTCTGGCGATATCGCTGCGATTGATCGCGAGTATCGTCGGTAGTCCGAGACGACGCGCCTCGAGAGCTAGGCGCAAAGAAAGCGAGAGATGCATCGCATCGGCCACGAGCACGATCAATTCGGGCTGTGGCTCACCGGATAGACGACCGAGCGCCACGTCGCGCGTGATCGCCTCGTCGAGTGTCGTCGGCTTGAAGCTGTAGAGACCCGGGAGATCGAGCAACTGATGGCGCTCGCCCTTCGCGTCCGAGAAAACGCCCTCTTTGCGTTCGACCGTGACACCGGGATAGTTGGCCACCTTTTGACGACTGCCCGTCAGGCGATTGAACAAGGCCGTCTTGCCACAGTTCGGCAAACCGATCAGTGCGACTCTCATCGCACCATCACCAAGTCAGCTTCTTGTCGGCGCAAGGCGAAGGTCGAACCACCGATACGCACCGCAAGCGGATCATGTCCGGGCCACATGACGGCGACCACCTCGACCGTCGCTCCTTCGATGCAACCGATCTCCAACAGGCGGCGCGACAGCACGGCCGAATCGGTGATGGCCTCGACGACCGACCGCTCCCCTAGCGGCAAGGCCGACAGAGGACGCAGCGACGTTGACAGATTCTCATTCACAACGAGCGAGTATAAGGGCCATGCGGTACCCTTGCGCCCCATGGACGGAAGCGGCGGTGGCGACAACCCTCAGGTGAATGTGTACGGCGAACCGCTCACGCCGTGCAGCCTCGCACCCAAGACCGGTTGGTTTCGTAGCGGCTGCTGTGAGACCGAATCTCGGGATACCGGATCGCATACCGTCTGTGCCGTCATGACGGCCGAGTTTCTCGACTTCTCGCGCTCGCGCGGCAACGATCTCTCCACGCCCCAGCCGGCTTACGGTTTTCCCGGCCTGAAGCCCGGCGATCGCTGGTGTCTCTGCGCCGCCCGTTGGCAGGAAGCCTTGCAGGCGGGCAAAGCGCCGAAGGTGTTGTTGAAGGCTACCCATCGGCGAGCCCTTGAGCTCATCGCCCTCGCCGATCTCAAAGCGCACGCCATCGATCTTGTCTGAGTCGTCACGCCGAGACGCCGCCCTGCGCGGAGCGCGGGAGCTGCTACCGCTCAGCCCCGGTATCTTCGCCTGGGGGCTGGTGACCGGCGTGGCCATGGTCAAGTCGGGTCTCAGCACCCTCGATGCGACGATCCTGAGCCTGCTCGCCTACGCCGGCAGCGCCCAGTTGGCGGCGATGCCCCTGATCGCCACCCTAGCCCCCCTCTGGCTCGTGACGCTGACGGCGATCATCGTGAACCTTCGGTTCGTGGTGTACACGGCCCTGCTGCGCCCGCACTTCACGCATCTGTCGGCGGGTCGCCGCCTGTGGCTCGGCTACATCGTCGGCGACATCATGTTCGTGCGCTTCACGACCCTGCTCCAGCAGGAGCCGGACCATCCGCACAAGGTCGCCTATTACACGGGCGGCGCGCTCGCCAACTGGGTCATCTGGCAGGTGTCCTCCCTGATCGGCATCTTCGCGGCATCGGCTATCCCGGCTAGTTGGGGGCTTGAGCTCGCCGGCACACTCGCCCTCGTGGCGCTACTGGTTCCCCTCTGCCGCCAGTGGCCGGCGCTCGCCGGGGCGCTCGCCGCGGCGGTTGTCGCCGTACTGGCACACGCTCTGCCGCTGCGTCTCGGGTTGCTCTGTGGCGTGGTCGTCGGCATCGCCGTTGCGCTCCTCGTCGACCAGCAACTTCGGCGGCGCGCCAGCTCGGAACGGGCACCCTCATGACGGACCTGTTCGGCACCGTCGACCCGTACGTGTGGCTCGCGATCCTCGGGGTCACGGCCGCCACGTTCATCACCCGCTCGAGTTTGTTCGTGCTCGGCGCGCGGGTTCAGTTTCCCCCGGTGGTCGAGGCAGCGCTGCGATTTGCGCCCGCCTGCGCCCTCGCGGCGATCGTCGCTGCCGATCTCGCCTTCGCCGAGGGACAGCTCAGAATTGATGCCGGTAACCACAAATTGATCGCCGGGTGCATCGGTATCGTCATTTTTTCACTTACTCGTAGCATCATTGGAACAATCGCAGGCGGCATGCTCGCTTTTTGGCTGCTCCATTTCTGGCTACCAATGCTCGCTTGAAACAATAATCCAAAGATAAAACGCTCGTATATTCATTGACAGAGTGTCAATGACGCGGCAAATTTGCCGCATGAGTTATCTCGCCGAACGCCGTCTCGAAGAAAAGGAACGCCGCCGACTCGAGATCCTCGAGGCCGCGGCTGAGGTCGCTGGAGTCGTCGGTTTCGATGCGATGACGATGGAGCAGGTCGCCCGTAAAGCTCGTCTGTCGCGCGCCCTCGTCTACGTCTATTTCAAGGACAAGCACGACCTACTGATCGGCCTGTGTGTCCGGGCACTCGAGGTGTTGCGTGAGCGGTTCAACGCGGCCGTCGCCGCCGAGACCCAGGGCTACAAACAAGTCGAGGCCTGCGGTCGAGCCTACGTCCGCTTTGCGTCCGACCACCCCACGCTGTTCGATGCACTGGCGCAGGTCGAAGCCCACACCCCGATCGCCGACGACCCCTCGCTAGAGGTCTCCCTCAAGGCAGGCGATGAGCTGCAGAACATCCTCGTCGAGGCCATCGAGCGCGGCAAAGCCGATGGCTCCATCCGCCCCGATGCCGGTCCTTCGGCGCTGCTGGGTCTGACCCTTTGGGGGCTGATGCACGGGGTGCTGCAACTCACCCAACACAAATCGGGCAGTCTCGAGTCGGCCGGGGTGAGTCAGGTCGAACTCATCGAGCAGGGATTCGTGTTCGCGGCCCGGGCTATCGCAAGCCCCTCGGTGCTTCGGTCATGAAAGATCGGGTCTCGCGCCTCTGCGTCGCACTGCTCGCCACGGCGCTCGGGAGCGCCGACGCATCGGCGGGTTCGATTGCGGGACCGACTCTCGAGGCGGCAGCGGCCCTACCAACCCGGACCGAACGAACCGTTGCCGAGGTGCTCGATGCCTACGTAGCCGAAGCCCTGCGGTCGAACCTCGCATTGCAATCGGCCGGTCTCGAAGTCGAACGTAGTCAGGCGCTGCTCGCAGCCGCTCGGGCGCGTTTCTTTCCGGAAGCCAGCCTGAGCGCCCGCTATACCCGTGCCGAGGGCGGCCGCGAAGTCTCGCTGCCGCTCGCAGCGGCCTTCAACCCGGTCTACACGACCCTGAACGAACTGTTGCTCGCCGATGGCAAGGCTCCGCGCTTCGGCAGCATCGAGGACCCCCGCTTCCTGCTCCAGCGAGAACGGGAGCAAGACTCGCGGATCAGCCTGCGCCAGCCCCTGTTCGCACCGGCCATCCCGGCAGCCGTGCGTGCGCAGCGCGCTGTGATGGAAGCGACGAGTTACGCCAGGCTCGCCCTCGAACAGCGTCTGCGGCGGGATGTGTCGGTCGGATACCTCGACTGGCTGCGCGCGAGTCGCAGCACCGACATCGTCGCCGCTAGTCGTGCCTTGTTGCAGGAAAATCTGCGTATCAACGAATCGCTGTTTCGCAACGGCGCGATCACCGAAGATCAGGTGCTGCGTGCGCGTGCCGAATTGCTCGCCGTCGAACAGCAACTGACCGAGACCCGGCAACTGCGAGATCAAGCGCGCAGTTACCTGAATTTTTTGTTGAATCGACCGCTCGATACGATGCTCGACGATGCCGTCATCGACGGTGAACTCGCAAGAGCAGCTCTTGATCTCAACCAACTGCGTTCTCTGGCGCTCACGCAACGACCCGACGTCGGTCAATTCGAGGGCAACGTCAAAGCGGTGGAGTCGCGCGTGGCCATCGCCCGCGCAGCGAGGCTTCCCTCGCTCGGTCTCGCCGTTGATGGCGGAACTCAAGGTGAGAAATACGAGTTCGGGCGCGGCCGCAATTACGCCACGGTCTCACTACTGCTGAATTGGACGCTGTTCGATGGTGGCGCGCGTCGTGCCGAAGAGCGCGAAGCCAAGCTCGCCTTGCGTCAAATCGAAACGCAACGAGTACAGCTCGCGCAACAGATTGCACTCGAAGTACAACACGCGCTCGATCGTTTGCAGACGAGTGAGGCCTCACTGCAAGTGGCTGAAGCGCGCGCCACCGCGGCTCGTGCTGCCTTTCGTATCGCGGGTCGTAAACGCGACGAAGGGGTGATCAGTCAGGTCGAATTTTTGGATGCGCGCACCAGCCTCACCGCCGCTGAGTTGAATCTGAACGCCGTGCGTTTCGAATTGCTCGCACGACAAGCCGACCTCGATTACGCCACCGGAGCCCCCCGCTCGTGAAACATCTGACACCGTTAATGCTGGTTCTGCTCTTGAGTGCCTGTGGCGCCGCGCCGTCGGACCCTACTGACGATCAGGGCACGCCGGTACGTACGGGTATCGCGTCGAGCGGCCCCGCCATCGCCAGCCTCAAAACCAATGGCATCGTCGCAGCACGCGACGAAATGCGTCTGTCATTTAAGACAGGCGGCATCATCCGTCGGATCGCGGTGCAAGAGGGACAGTCCGTCAAGCAAGGCCAACTCCTCGCAGAACTCGAGCTCACGGAAATCAACGCGCAGTTCCAGCAAGCCAAGCAAGTGGCTGACAAGGCAGCGCGCGATCTCGAACGAGGCGAACGTTTACACACCGATCAGGTGATCAGCCTAGAAGCCCTGCAGAACCTGCGCACCCAAGCGGCCGTCACAGCCGCGGCTCGCGATGCAGCTCGCTTCAACTTGGGTCAGTCGACCATCGTGGCTCCTCGAGACGGCGTGATCCTACGTCAACTAGCCGAAGAGCGAGAGCTCGTTCCCCCGGGGCAACCGATCATCGTGCTCGGCAGCAGCGAGCGAGGGCACGTCGTTCGTGCAGCCGTCTCGGATCGCGATCTCGTCCGCATCAACGTGGGTGATCGAGCGGAGATTCGTCTCGATGCCTATCCCGGGCGGATTTTCACGGGCAAGGTGCACGAGGTGTCGGCTGCAGCAGATCCACGCAACGGTCTGTTCCCGATCGAAGTGCACTTCGAAGTTCCCGCCGATATCAAACTGGCGACCGGTTTCGTCGCCAAGCTGCAGATCACACCCGCCGCCGCGAGCGCCTCCAGCCTGACGTACATACCGATCGCCGCTCTCGTCGAAGGCGATGGAAATGTGGCTCAAGTATTCGTCGTGGACGGCGCCGTCGCTCGCAAACGCGAGGTGCAGGTGGCCTTCATCGATGGCGATGCCGTCGCGCTCTCGAGTGGACTTGCCATCGGTACGGCGCTCGTCACAGAGGGCGCTCTTTATCTCGTCGATGGTGAACGCATCAGCCCCGTCACGACCGAAGCTAACTAGGGGCGCACCGTGTCGATACTCGAGTTTCCGATCAAGCGCTATCAGTTCACCCTGGTGGCCTTTCTCTGTCTCGTGGCGATGGGTATTTACGCGTTCATCTCCATACCACGCGAAGAGGATCCGTCGTTTCGCATCTCGGGTTTCGATATCGCTGCGATCATGCCGGGTGCGGACCCCAAAGATCTCGAGCGCCTCGTCGCTAAACCTCTCGAAGATCGACTCTCAGAACTCGACGACGTTCGACAGCTCGAAACGGTGATCGCCGATGGCGTCTCGTTCACCATCGTCGAATTCGAGGCCTACACCGACGCAAACAAGAAATATGACGAGGTCTTGCGCGAGGTCAACGCGCTACGACCCAATCTGCCCGCCGAACTTCGCCAAATCAGTATCCGCAAGTTCAGCCCCGGGCTCGTCAACATCGTTCAATACGCTTTGGTCTCGACCGAAGCTCCTTATCGCGAACTCGAAGACCATGCGCGTGCGTTGAAAGACGTATTAAAGGGCGTACCGGGAATTCGCACTTCGGAAAGCTGGGCTTATCCGCCGCGCGAATTGCGGATCGAAGTGAATATGGAGCGTCTCGCCGATCTCAAACTGAACGCGGCCAGAGTCATCCAAGCGCTCGATAGCGAAAACGCGAACATCCCCGCCGGCATCATCGATGTCGGTTCGCGCAGCTTTACCGTCAAAAGCACCGGCTCGTACGAAAATCTCGAGCAGGTACGCGATACGGTCATCAGCTCCGAAGGTGGTCGTATCGTGCGCGTGCGCGATGTTGCGGAGGTACGTTGGGCCGAGGGCCAATGGGGTCACGTCGGTCGATACAACGGCCAGCGCGCCGTATTCGTCACGGCCAATATGAAAGAAGGCCAGAACATCCTGCAGGTTCGCAAGGCTCTCGGTGACGCCGTCGCACGCTTCGAATCGGGTTTGCCGAAGCGAGTGAAACTGGAGCTCGGCTTCGACCAATCGCGCAACGTCGAATCTCGACTCAATCGTCTTTACATCGACTTCAGCATCGCCATCGCTCTCGTGCTGATTACCCTACTGCCCCTGGGTCTGCACGCAGCCGGTATCGTCATGATCTCGATCCCACTGTCGCTCGCCTTCGGCATCGCAGTGCTGCACTTTCTTGGCTATTCACTCAACCAACTCTCGATCGCCGGCTTTGTGGTGGCGCTCGGCTTGTTGGTCGACGACTCGATCGTGGCGGTCGAGAACATCGCTCGACACTTGCGTCTTGGCTATGACCGCACGCGCGCCGCGATTCTCGGAACGCGGCAGATTTTTCTCGCCATTCTCGGCTGCACCGCTACGCTGATCTTCGCTTTCTTGCCGCTGATGGCGCTGCCGGGCACTGCCGGCAAATTCATCCGTGTGCTACCGACAGCGGTCGTCGCGACGGTCGTCGGCTCGCTGCTGATCGCACTCTTCATCATTCCCTTCCTCGCCTCTCGCATGCTGCGTGACGAGGATGTCGGTCACTCGAATCGGCTGCTGCAGCGCATCATGGATGCGATCCATCGCTATTACCGACCCGCGCTGCACTACTGCCTCGCTAGACCCAAGGCAACCGTCGCTGCGGCGATCGGCGGCTCATTGTTGCTCTCGTTCCTGCTCGTACCCGTACTCGGATCGAGCTTGTTCCCCAAAGCAGATACACCGCAATTTTTGGTACAGGTCGATACACCGACGGGCACGAGCCTCGCCGAGACCGACCGCGCGCTGCGTTTCGTCGAAGCCGAGCTCGACAAACTGCCGGGTGTACAGTCCGTTTTCACCAATCTTGGTCGTGGCAATCCACAGATCTACTACAACCATATTCAACGCAACGAGTCGGCCGGCTACGGCGAGATATTCGTCACACTCGATTCGTACAACACGAGAAAAACTCCCGAATTGCTCGACGGCTTACGCTCGCGACTCGATCAATACCCAGGTGCGCGAATTTCCGTCAAAGAGTTCATCAACGGGCCACCGGTCTCGGCGCCGATTGCGGTCCGTATCGTGGGTCCGGACCTGCAAGTGCTCGATCAACTCGCGCGCGAAGTCGAATCGTTGATCGAGAAAACGCCAGGGACCCGCGATGTCCGCAATCCGCTGAAATTTCCGCGCACCAATATCGCCCTACAAGCGGATACGCAGAAAGCCGCCTTGCTCGGCGTTCCGGCAGTCGAAATCGATCGTGCTGCACGACTGGCGATCTCGGGTTTACCCGCTGGCACTTTCAAAGACGACGACGGCGAGCAGTATCCGATCGTGGTCAGAACGCCGCTAGACCGACGGGCCGACTACGAAGCGCTGGAATCGGCGCGCGCGATGTCGGTTACCGGTGAACTCATTCCGCTCGAGCAAGTTGCCTCGGTCGAGCTCGAGCCGGCTCCGGTACTGATCTCGCGTTATCTGCGAGAGCGCGCAGTGACGGTGAATGCGGAAGTGTCGCGTGGTGAGAATATCGCCAAAGTTACCGATGACGTCGTACGTCAACTCGATGAACTCGAGTGGCCACGCAGTTATCGATACGTACTCGGCGGCGACGCCGAGGCGGGAGCCGATGCTTTCGGTGGAATCGGCACCGCCATCATCGTCGCGATTTTCGGTATCTTCGCCATCTTGGTGCTCGAATTCGGCAGCTTTCGATCGACGCTGATCGTACTGACGGTGGTGCCACTCGGAGTATTCGGTGGCATGTTGATGCTGCTGATCACCAACAATGACATCTCGTTCACGGCTGCGATCGGCTTCATCGCCTTGATTGGCATCGAGATCAAAAACTCGATCCTGCTAGTCGACTTCACCAATCAATTACGCGAAGAAGGCGTACCGCTCGATGAAGCCATCGAGCAGGCCGGTGAAATTCGCTTCCTGCCGATCTTACTCACGTCGGCGACGGCGATCGGCGGCTTGCTGCCGCTCGCCGTGCAAAACATCGGACTCTATTCACCCATGGCCTGGGTGATCATCGGTGGCTTGATCACCTCGACACTGCTGGCGCGACTCGTGACACCGGTGATGTACAAGTTGATCCCGCCGGCTGGACATGAGCCGAAGAATCTCGCCCGGGGTAATCAACCCGATGCGTCCGGTGCGCTGCTCTAAACGCTCTCGAGTTCCCAAGTCACGAGCGGCGCGCCGCGTCGGATCCAGAAGCCGGCGCCGATATGGCGGAAGTGCCGACGCAGCCGGCTGCGATACCACTCGGCGGTGCGCATGGTGACGGCGGGATCGGTGCGACGCTGATCGGCGTTTTCGCGCCAGTCGCGGCGCGTCAATGCGCTGAAAAACAACACACCGCGACACAGATTCGCGAAATTCCGCATTGCCTTCGCTGCGGATGCGTCGTCGAGATATTGCAACACGTCGTAGCAGACCACGAGATCGAAGGGCTGACGCGGTCGATAGTCTGCGATGCTGCCGTTCAACCAGCCGTATTTTTGACAGAGATACTCGCTGTACTCCAGCCCGACATACGTCGCCCCGGGCAATGCGCGCAGCAAGGCAGTACGCATCAGTCCTAGGCCGCAACCCGCATCGAGCACGCTACCAACCGGACAATCGATGTGCTTGACGTAGGCTGCGATCAAATTAGCGCGCGCCGTCATCTCGTTCTGCGAGGTGACGGAACTGCGCGCATTCCGATAAAAGCGCTGGTAGTACTCGCGTCCGAAACGTTCCTTCGTCAAACGATGCCTGCCAATTTACGCGCGATCGCTGCAACCTGTTCGGGATCGGCTTTGGATACTTCGGGATACTCCGTGAATCGCTCCGGAATCTTGATCGTGGCGTCGATACCCATCTGGTCCGAACGGAAGGCGCCAAACTGGGCCGATTTCTCACAAGACGGATCGAGAATCATGGGGATGCCATCGGGCTGAATAATGGAATCTTTGACCGGCTGCCATCGGGTCATCATCGCCCACTCGACCTGCTTGAGATCGTATGGATCGACATCCGGTCCCACGACGATGACGAGTTTAGCCGTTCGACCCCAACGACCAGCCGAACCCCACACGGCATGAATCACGTATTTGCCGAAGTTCGGGTGGGGCTTTTGCCAGCCGTCGACCGACAACTGCACCACGTAGCACATGTTCGGCGTGACGGCGACGTCGTGCACCTCGGGAATCTTTTTGCGCAGATCCGAAAGCACCTCACCTTCGACCGGCAGCAAGGCGATGTAGTTGTGGTCGAAAGGCGGCACCATTTCCATGGTGGCGTGCCAAATCGGGTTCTTGCGATAGGAGAGACACTTGATGCGGACCATCGGAAAAACCTGAACCCGATCGTAGTAACCGACAGGGTTCGAGTGCCAACCGATGGCTTCGAGCTCATCGGTGATGACTTCGCCTTCAAGCACCCACTCAGCATGGGCGGGCACTTCAAGATCGACCGTTTCGCAACGCACCATCTCGACCGGTGAGCCACGTAAGCCGCCAGCAAAAGCCGTTTCGTCGACGTTGAACGGTACGCCGGTCGCCGACGCTAGATGTAAGGCAGGATCACAAACACCCGCGATCGCCACTTCCAAGCGCTTGCCCATCTGCGAGGCTTTGAAAGTGTGTCGACCAATATCGGAGAACGGCGGATTCCACCAATAGAACGCGGCGAGATCACGCTTCGCCCGCTCGGGCGGATAGGTGCCTCCCTGAGGGTGCGTCGCATCGAGGAACTGCGTGAACCGATACCAACCACAATTACGACCACCGGTCTCGGGATCCTTCGAGAACGTCATCGCATTAGTGATGTACGCCGGCCCTTCTTTGCCAAACCACACGTGCGGCAACTGCTTGTCGAGTGATACATCATCGCCTTTGATGATCACGTCCTTGCAAGGTGCTTTCGATTTATCAATCACCACGGGCGCATGCCAACGCGCGGGATCGGCGAGCACTTCGGAGTGATAGAGCTTGGCTTCACGCCAATCGCGAAAGCCGATCGTCATTGCCGTCCGTTCACGGGTGCCGAAAGGATTGAAGAGAATCGGGACGCCTTTGGTGTTTATGGCATCAACGTTGTTGAGCATCAAAGCTGGGCCGTCTTTGGCACAGATGTAGTTCATCAACGACTGCAACTCATTGGTTCCGCGGCGCCCATCGAACGGCACGTCGATGTGCTTCAGTTGCCCTTCTTGCTCGAGCAGTGCGAGATACTCGCGCATGTCCTTGAACGCCATGATGACCCCTCTTGAGTTGATCCCCGAACGGTGAGCCTACCGCCCGGCCACCATCCTGTACCAGCCCAAGCGGCGCTACCGACTCCCCATGTCCCTAGGTCGGACAGACAAGACCATGCCACCGCCACGACGGCGGTCCACACCGCATGATCACGTACTCGAATCACCTGCAGGAGTAAGCCCCATGTCCGAATCCACCCGTAAAGTTGCCATCATCACCGGATCGGCCACGGGAGTCGGCGCAGCGGCGGCAATCATGTTGGCCGAGCGCGGTTGCCATGTCGTCATCAACTACACCCGCAGCGAAGCCGAGGCACGCGAGACCGCACAGCAGTGCGAAGCCAGAGGTGTCGAGACGATCGTCTTCCAGGGCGATGTCGCCGATGACGTCGCCTGCCAGGGTATGGCGGCTGCCGCCATCGAAAAGTGGGGGCGAATCGACTATCTGATCAACAACGCAGCCAAGACCAAATTCAATCCGTACGAAAACCTCGACGGACTGTCAGCGGACGACTTTCTCGCAATCTACAAGGTGAATGTCGTCGGTGCTTATCAGATGGTTCGGGCGGTCACGCCTCAAATGAAGAAACAAGGGCGCGGCGCCATCGTCAACAACTCCTCGATCGGCGGTGTGACCGGCATCGCCTCATCGATGGCCTATGCGGCAAGCAAAGCCGCCCTCAACATGATGACGCAGTCGCTCTCGCTCGTGCTGGGCCCGGAAATTCGCATCAATGCCATTGCGCCTGGCGCGATCCAGACTCGTTGGCTACAGGGCGGTATGACGCCCGAGCAATATCAGGACTTCCTAGTGAACGCCGCCGCAATGGTTCCGCTCAAGACCGTACCGACAGCAGAGCAGATCGCCGAAGCGCTCGTCTGGTTTCTCGAGGGTGCCAGCGTCATCACCGGTGAAGTACTGATGGTCGATGCCGGCTTGCACTGCGGCCGTCTGCCGCCGTCATCGAGCAACAAAGCGAACTGGGACAATAAGAAATAGCGCTATTGATTGAGCGGTACGCGTCGTAATTCTTTGAATACGTCTTCGAGAAATCGTGCTCGTTCGTCTTTCAGACGAGCGGCCAAAACGGTATCGGGAGTATGACGCTCGATCTCGTCGTGAGCGACGATACCCTTTTTCTCGAGTAAAGCTTCCAGCGTCAGCCGGCGCTCGCGTTCGACCCAGACTTGCGCTGCCAACTCGAGCAACATGCGCACGGTGGCGTCCTGGATCGGATCGTTTAGATAAACCGGATCATCTCCGACGATGGGCGTGCCACCTTCAGGTGTCTGCACGCGATCAGACACGGGTCGCAAACCAATGCTGCATATAGCCCGTGCCACCCGCACGTTTAGCCAGAGGCGCCGCAGCCACTTCGAAGCCGTTCGCTGTCAGGATATCGCCGAGCCGGCAGTCACAGAAATCCTGTGAATACGGTTCGCCGTTGTGACGAGCATCGAACCAACGGTGATATCGCTGATAGGGTGACTTACCTTCCGTACCAGTGAAATCGTAGATCGCGAAGATACCGCCGCGACGAGTGACTCTCGCAGCCTCGCGTACCGTGTCGTGAATGATGCGCAGCGGCAATTCGTGAAACAGGATGAATGCGAAGGTGATATCGAAATGCGCGTCGGGAAAGCCCGTTTTCTCGACTAAGCGCTGCGCGAAATTGACTGCATCCCCTTGCATCGCCGCGCGCCGATGCGCCACTCGCAACATCGGAGCCGAATGATCGATACCCCAGACTTCAGCCTCAGGGTAACGACGATGAAATGCCGTGCTGCTCTGCCCGATCGAACAGGCGAGATCGAGAATGCGGTGGACTTTGCCGTCAGTCGGCGTCGGCACAGTGCCGACCAATTTGGCGTGTAACTCGTCCTTGTCGTTATCACCACGGAAGAACACCTTCGTACCGTAGTGATACAGGAAGCCCGACAGCTCATCCTTGTAATAGCCGCCCGGCTGCAAGTGGAAATGCACGTTGGTGTAGGCGGGATGCTCGAATGTCGGATCGAGTAGTAAGCGGCCGGGGCCACGCTCGTCCCACTTCGCAAGCTCGGCGGTCAGTTGCGTACGCTGCTCATCGAAACTGCGTTCGATTGCATGCCATTTCATTTCCTGCTGGCTGCGTGCCAGCCGATCCCGCAAGCGGCCGATCGGCAATGAGTGGACGAACTCTCGAATCTCCTCGACATCGCCCCACGGACGACCACGACTCGCAGATGTCTGCTCGAGCGCGCTGTTCAGTCGCTCCTCGAAATCGGCGCCTTTGCCTAAAATGAATTCGCGCAGCCCCTCGACGAAATCGAGATAGGCAGCATCAGATCGCCGCGCAAGCGGCGGTAAAGTCTCAGGTGTCGTGCTCATATCGGTTGTGTAACCGGATTATAAGCAAAGAGACCCAAGCCCTCGTCAGCAGCCTTGCCCTTGGTACGCTCTTTATAGGTATCGGTATCGGGAGCGTGGAACATCTTGCCGGCTCGACGGGACTCCTGGACGACGAAAGCCGCTCGCTCGCGACGCCCCGCCTCGTAGCGGACATAGGCTTCTTCGATGGAGTCGGACTCGACGAAAGCCCGCGCGAGCACCACGGCATCTTCGATAGCGAGTACCGCACCATGACCCAGGAACGGTAGCACGGGGTGCGCTGCGTCACCGAGCAGCGTCACTCTACCCTTCGACCAATGACTCAAAGGCTCACGGTCGAATAAACCCCATTTGAATAACTGTTCTGGAGGCACCTGCTCCATGAAGCGAGTCACCCACGGTGTCCAACCGCGGAACTCCTCTAAGAGCTCTTCGACGCTCGATCGAATGGACCAGCCTTCCTCCGCCCACTCTTTGCGCTCAGCGAATGCGACGAAGTTCAATAACTCCCGATTGCGAACCGGATACCGGTTCACGAGATGTCCAGGGCCCACGAAGACACCGGAAGCGGGCTGCAGAATTTCCTGCGGCACTCGCTCCATCGGCACCAGTCCGCGCCAAGCGATGTAGCCGGTGTATTGCGGTTCGAGTGCGCCAAACAGTTGGTGGCGTACGATCGATCGTGATCCATCGGCACCAATCAATGCATCAAAGCTGCGTCGAGTGCCATCGGCGAAGTCGACTCGTACACCCGCACTCGTCGAGTCGATCGCGACACAGCGCCGACCGAGTTCGATCGCCGTCGCATCATGGCGCCGAACTTCCGCCGCCAAGGCATCGTGCAGGTCGGCGCGATGGATGAGGTAGTAGCGCTCGCCGTAGAGCTCTTGTAGCCGTGCACCGCGATTGATCCAGACAAGCGGGCGAGCGTCCTGATAGTGGCGAACGCACTGGTCTTCCGGGTGGTAGGCTTTCTCGGCCAGCGTCTGATGCAAGCCAAGATGATTGAGTGCGTGTGCCGCCGTCGGACTCAATGAAAGGCCCGCACCGACTTCGGCTAAATGGGGCGCTTGCTCGAGCACAATGGGTTTGAAGCCCGCGCGTTGCAATGCCAACGCGACGGACAAACCGCCGATTCCGCCGCCTACGATGCCGATGCTTGCTGCTTTCACGGTGGGTATTCAGCCTGAGCACTCGCTCGCACCAAAGAACCATGGCACCCTCGTCCAGACTGCGGACAAGCCTGGCCACGAGGCGGTAAAATGCCCTGTGCCTGCCAAAAACATCCACGGGAATACCCCGAAAATCGGTTTCGTCAGTCTCGGCTGCCCCAAAGCACTCGTGGACTCGGAACGCATCCTCACTCAACTGCGTGCCGAAGGTTATGTCGTCGCGCCTGATTACGAATCGGCGGATCTCGTGGTCGTCAACACTTGCGGATTCATCGACTCCGCAATCGACGAATCACTCGATGCCATCGGTGAAGCGCTCGAACAAAACGGTAAGGTAGTGGTCACTGGCTGTCTCGGTGCCAACCCGCAACGCATTCTCGAAAAACACCCGAGCGTTCTGAAAGTCACTGGACCACACGCCTACGATGATGTGCTCTCGGCCGTACATGAGCATTTGCCGCCGTTGCATGATCCCTTCGTCGATCTGGTTCCGGCGCAAGGCATTCGTCTGACTCCGAAGCATTATGCGTACCTCAAGATTTCCGAAGGCTGCAATAACAAATGCAGTTTCTGCATCATTCCGGACCTGCGCGGCAAGCTCGCGAGTCGTCGTATCGACGAGGTTTTCAGGGAAGCAGAAAAACTTGTTCGTTCCGGTGTCAAAGAATTATTGGTGATTTCGCAGGATACGAGTGCCTACGGGTCGGATATCCGATACGCCAAGGCGGATTGGCGTGATCGAGCCTGGGAGACTCGCTTCCTCGATCTCGCCGAGGGACTCGGCTCACTCGGCGTGTGGGTGCGCATGCACTACGTCTACCCGTATCCACACGTCGACGATGTCATCTCGCTGATGGCTGAAGGTCGCGTGCTCCCCTATCTCGACATTCCGTTCCAGCACGGCAGCCCGAGTGTACTCAAACGTATGCGTCGCCCCGCTCACGCCGTGAACACGCTCGATCGCATTCACGCTTGGCGTCGCGAATGCCCGGATCTGACTTTGCGCAGCACGTTCATCGTCGGCTTCCCCGGTGAGACGGATGCCGAATTCGACGAGTTGCTGCAATGGCTCGAAGAAGCGCAGCTCGATCGCGTCGGTGCATTCAAATATTCACCCGTCGAGGGTGCACGAGCGAACGACGTGGCACCGCATGTGCCGGTCGAGGTTCAGGAAGAGCGGCTCGAGCGCTTCATGCAAGTGGCTCAAGAGATCAGCGCCCGACGACTGTCGGCTCGCGTCGGTCGCGAGGAAACGGTTTTGGTCGACGCCATCGAGGGAAACACGGCCATCGCACGTTCGCGTGGCGATGCGCCGGAAATCGACGGTATCGTCCGTGTGACCCGAGGCGGCCATCTCGTGGTCGGCGATTTCGCCAAAGTTCGGATCACAGGTGCGGATGCCTACGATCTGAAGGCATCGCCACTCAAGAGTTGATCTCTATGAAAATCCTCGTCGGTGCGTTGCTGTCGTTGTTGTCGATCACGTCAGCTCTCGCAGAGACCGTTTTGATCACGGGAACCAATCGGGGCATCGGCCTCGAGTTCGTGAAGCAATATGCCGAGCGTGGCGCCACCGTGATCGCTACGGCCCGTCGACCGGCCGATGCAAAAGAATTGATTGCGCTGGCAGCTCAACATCCGAACGTCACGATCGAGGCGCTTGATGTCACAGACGTGACCGCAATCGAAGCGCTAGCGAAAAAGTATCAGGGCAAGCCGATTGACATTTTGATCAACAATGCAGGCACGCTCGGTGACGTGCCTAAGCAGACGATCGGTGGTCTCGATCAGAGCGAGTTTTTGTATGTCATCAATGCCAATACCTACGGCGCATTGAAGATGGCGGAGGCTTTCAAGCCCCATCTTGCGGCGAGCACGCAGAAAAAAGTGTTTGGTATGTCGAGCGGACTCGGATCCTCTGCCATGGTGACTCGTCGGGGCGGCTTTTATGCGTACCGCGCGAGCAAGGCAGCCCTCAACATCGTCTTTCGCTCACTGGCAGCGGACTGGCGTGAGCAAGGCATCATCGTCGGCATCATCGCACCAGGCATGGTCGAGACGGATCTGCTGCGCGCCTCAGGATTTCAAGGGCGTGGTATCACACCCACCGAAAGCGTCACCGGCATGATCAAGGTCATTGATGGCATGACGCTGGCGAACAACAGCGCCGCGATCAATTACGACGGCAAAGTCATCCCCTGGTGAATCGGTATCCCTCGTCGCTGATCGGCAGACGACGAATACGTTGACCGCTGGCGCTGAATACGGCATTACAGACCGCTGGCGCCACCGGTGGCAACGCAGGTTCACCGAGGCCACTCGGTGCGAAATCGCTCTCGATGAAATGTACGTCGATGCGCGGATCGAGGCCCATACGTAGCAATCGATAGCGATCGAAGTTGGTTTGTACAACTCGTCCGTTTTGGTAATCGAGTTTTTGATCAAGCATGGCACTCAAGCCGTCGATCACCGAGCCCTGACATTGCGACTCAGCCCCACTCAGATTCACGATTGGACCAACATCGCACACGACGGTGACCGAGTGCACCGTGATCGCTTTATCGTCACTGACGCTGACCTCAGCCACCTCGGCCACATGGGCGGTGTGACTGAAATAGAAAGCTAAGCCGCGTGCACGACCTTTCGGTAACGGCGTCTTCCAGCCACTCTTCTCGGCGGCGAGTTTCAATACACCCGCTGCTCGTCCCGTATGCAAAGTATTGCGATTGCCAGGCGTCAACCAGCGTGGCTCACCCAAAATCTCCAGCAGGAATTCGAGATGGTCGCGCCCCGCGGCAGTGGACATCTCGTGCAGGAAACTCTGCAATGGAAACGCGAACACACTGGCCCCGGGCGCGCGCCAAAAACCCGTGGGTGAGCCCCACGGCAATTGGGTGCGTGTATAGCGAAAGTTGGGTATCAGCTGGGAGAAGTCTTCCTGCGCTCGTAAATCGCCACCGAGCACCGGCTTCTGCCCGTCACGCGTAAAAGTCACGAGATGCTGCTGCCACGCGCTCGCACGACCATCAGCATCGATCGCCGCACGCAAGCCGATCGTGCCGCCAGCGCGAACGAAGTCGTGGGTCATGTCATCTTCACGAGTCCATTGCAGTTTCACAGGACGTCCGAGTCGCTGAGCGATGGCCGCTGCTTCACAAGCAAAGTCGTTCATCAGGCGCCGACCGAAACCGCCCCCCACTCGCACCGGATGGATCGTGACTTTCGACTCATCGATCTTCAAAACGTTGGCGACGTTCTTTTGTGCTCTTTGCGGCGTTTGACTCGGCGGCCATAGCTCGCAACCGCCTTCGGCCGTCATGCGTGCCACACAGACCTGCGGCTCGAGCTGCGCATGCGAGACGAACGCATATTGATACGTCGCCTCGATCCGATGCGAGGCGTCGGCAAAGCCCTTCGAGAAATCGCCTCGCTCGGCAACGACTTCCGAGCCATCGTTTTTGGCAAGACTTAAAGATTGAGCGCTCGTCGATGCCCAATCGTCTTTCGCCGCATAACTCTCATTCCACTCGACTCGCAGCTTCCGACGCGCTTTGAGTGCCGCCCAAGTCGAGGTTGCTACGATCGCGACC
>JACCDM011506635.1_pt1 | contig 22479 bp, 24 predicted proteins | sample 7445851 | NCBI WGS metagenome assembly JACCDM01 (sample SAMN15323438, study PRJNA562643) | freshwater metagenome | isolation source: river surface water | place: USA:Blue River Watershed | collected 2017-08-16
CACAAAATATTAGCTCACGGAATTATATTTATGAATTAAATGTTCCCATTGCGATTTATTTTTCCGGAAAATACAAAGGAACTAGTCCAACCAGTTTTGCGAACATAACATTGAGTATTCCGTCATCCGGAATTAATCCACAAGTAGTATTTGTTGATAATACGCTTAACACAAATCGCATAGTAAGTTTTACCGCCGATACTCAAAATGTAAGTTCTATCACATTTGATATATCCGGTAACAATACGGGAAAAGACTTTTCAGGTTCGTTATATGCAGGAATATTAAAAATAACGAATATGGATTTGTATACTGAACCAGGATACATATATGATATCAATATAATTACTGCTATGTTGTTTACTTATACAAACATAGATAATTTCATTACGAATTACGATTTTACATACGGAATATATTACAATTATAACAATAGCAACAAAAAAATACAAAATAACTGTACAATTATAACAACAGAAAGTGTGAAACCATTGACGTCCATTCAATTAACCGGTGTATCGGGTGGATAATTCGTCAACTGACTAGCATCTCTACAAATCGGGCAGCAAGAACAACGAGAAGAACAATGAGAACATATAAAATGTCCACATACCGGAACGACTAGTGTGTCAACGGATATACCTTCGTAACAGACAGGGCATTCTTCGTTCATGGAATGTTTTTCATACATAGACTTAATAATCGTTTGTAACGACGCGAATTTGATGTGAACCGAATTAATAGTTTTTTCGTATTCTGTTTTAAGAGATAGATATTCTTTTGAAACAGAATGTAATCGTCTTCTGTAATGTTTATTGTCTCGGTTTAATAATACTAATTGTGAGCGTTGTTCGTCAAATAGTTGTGTTAAATGGTTATATTTCGCTTCATAGTTATTTGGTGTATGGTCAATAGGAAAAGGTTTGTATTGTTTTGCGTATTTTACAAGAATGGTTGCGGTCATATTCATATTATCGCATCGTGTGTGGGTTGTTTCTATAAAAGAGGTTCTAATCAGGATATCATCGGAACCAGAATGGCTTGGTTGTCGTTCATATAAAGCATAATTATCAAAGAATTGATTAAAATCAATCATAAAATCGTTTTCGTTCGGTAAATCTTGTTCGCAATGCACTGGACCCGCGGGATATGTTATTCCATTAATCATATGAGGTGTATCAACATCATATAATTTAATCATAATCGGCATTTCAATCTCATATGTATGCAATGATTGAGACTTATTTTCAGTGAGGACATTAATATGATATTGTATACAATAAGCATTTGTCATAAAACTGTCAATTGCCATACGGCACAATTGGTCACGTGTTTTTGGCATATTGGTGTATTAGTTATTTGTACTATATCGCAAACAAAACGTTCAATTTTTCCACAATTTGTCGTTATTTTACTGCATATTGTTGGTAAGAGTAGGGTTTAAGCACGCGTGTTGACTTGGGAATATTTGACCGGACATGCATTTGGTATCCTTATCAACTTCAACACATCCTCTGCGTCCTTGAAAATTACCGACCAAGCACCACTGGTTTTTGCTGGATGAAATAGCGGTTTGGATGTTACTGTCAGCACTGTCTGCATTGGGTAAAGTGCCCGGAAGATTGGACAAATTCAAAGAATTGTCAAACATATTTTTAGTATTCATGTCAATAACATTCTTACTGCCATCCTTTAATAAGTTTCCGACAGACTGAATGCTTCCGCTGGCAATATCAATACCGGTTTTAGCAGTAGTAGAGACAACATCTGCGGTAGTATTAATAACAGACCCGGCAGTATAACCCAACAAGGACAATATATGTGTGATTAAGGGTTTGAATATATTCACAATGGATTGAAATAAATTACCAATCATTTGAATTAAGTTACCGAAAATGTTCAAAATGTTTATTCCTAAAAGAGAGAATATTAGCAAAATTAATAAACCCGTTATAATAAAGTTTTTGTTGATAGTAATACCGCCATCAATTCCAGTCGTATTTAGTTTAGGAGAAGCCTGTGCAAATGTCGTTTCCATTATAATATATATTAGCAATATATTTTTACTCGTTCGTTTGCATTTGACTATTAATTTGTTAGTTTATAATAAAATGGGTCTGTTTAGTTTTGTTGAGACATTCTTTTTTGTGAGTTTAGGCATTACCTTTATTTTAATTCTATTATTGGTTTATCATTTTAGACAGCGATTTATAACATTGGAACAGAAATGTGATACAATGTTTGAATTAATTAATAACATAGTCTTGGAATTAAATAACGGAAATCGTGTTGAGCGAGGGATTATTCAATCGGACCCCAACATATTGTTTTATCCGGCTCCCGAAGGTCATGCTCCGGTAAATACGGATATTGAAGAAATGAATGACAGTGATGTTGAGGATGACAGTGAGGACGAGGATAGTGGCGATGAAAGCGACGATGAAAACAGCGGCGAGGAGAGCAGCGACGAGGAAAGTGATGAAGATGATGTTCAAGATGGAGGCGATGAGAACTCGGTCAAAGTAATTATGTTTGACCAACAAGATACAGTGGATATGAGCGAAATCCCAACTGATACAAATGAAGTATCTGACAATGAAAACGAGAATGACACAGCAACTGAATTACTTCATACAGATGCACGTGTTATCGTAGAAAAACTAGAAGATAAACATTTAGAAAATAATAATGAACAAACAAATCAAGAAGATAATGCGAATGAAGTATACCGAAAAATGAATATTCAAGCATTAAAGGCATTGGTGATTACGAAGGGTCTATGCACTGACCCAAGTAAGATGAAAAAGATGGAATTAGTGAAAATGTTGGAAACAAACGACCATATGTAATACCGTAAACGAATTATAATATATCCGAATTATATATTATAATGTTTTCCTCGTCATTAAATGAATTTACAAATTTAGAAAATGCCTATCCAAAATTAAATTTTGAATTTTCACGTACAATGTATCCAGTTCATAAGAACATACAAACACCTGAAATTCCTACCATAATGAGTGCCGGACAACCGGTGTTTGCAAATTGGCAACCCGAGGCGGCGAATAACTCAGATTTACTAACGAAGGCAAATATTACTACCAACTGGCAATATCGTAAGTATTTAACACAAAACGCAAAGGATTTGATGGAATATAATTACCGTGAGAGTAATAACGAGAACAGTCTAGCCGTTCGTCAATCAGAAGTACCCAAGATAGGATGCAATAAGGTGCAAGGAATGACGAATACCCCCCGTTTACAAACAAATGTTGTGGATACGACCCATCGTTTTGGAAAACCAACCAGTGATTTAAAAAATATGTATTTGTCACAACAGCAAGCAAGTGCATTGAAGATTTCGCCGGTTGTGGAACAAGAGACTTTGAATAAAATGGCGATGAAAAGAGTATAAGTATTTTACTGGTCAAACGACATAAACCGCCTGGTTTATATTGTTTATTCTTGGGATGAAGGTGATAAGTTTTGACGTAGGAATAAAAAATATGGCATACTGTGTGTTTGATTGCACACAAGGAGAACTTAATATTACAGGATGGGAGGTATTAAATCTGATGGCAAAAGAAGAAACCGAGTACGTATGTCAGTGTATGAGTACTCCAAAGTCAAAAAAAGCGCAGCCAAAGGCATGTACAAAAAAGGCAAAATATATTAAAAATGATAAATATTATTGTGACAAACACGCAAAGGATTGTTCTCAGTATATTGTTCCGACAAAGCAAATGCAACTGACCTCATTGAAGAAAATGAAAACAGACGATTTAATTAAATTAGGTAACAAGCATTTAGCCTTTATTACTACTCCAAATCCAGAGAAGATGTTAAAAAAAGACATTTTGTCCATAGTAATCGCCTATTTTGAAAAACATTGTTTTGCTCCGGTTGTCGTCAAAAAATCAAAAACTGCATCGGAGACAGATTTGATAGAGATTGGACGCAATATGAAAATATGTTTAGGAGAAGCGGCGAACATAGCCGATGTTACCAATGTTGTAATTGAGAACCAGATATCACCGATTGCAAACAGAATGAAAACAATTCAAGGAATGTTGGCGCAGTATTTCATAATGACGAATGAAACCGCCAAAATAGACTTTATATCTTCCGCAAATAAACTGAAACAGTTTGTGAACCGGCGAACACTAACAGACGATGACGTTACTGAGAATACATTAACTCCGACTACACAATCCACTACAAAAGGTATTAATCCGGACTATAAAGCCCATAAAAAGGATGGTGTGTATTATTGTTTAGAGATTATAAATGCCAACCCTAATTTGTCAAAGTGGAGAACCGCACTAGATACAAAGAAAAAGGATGATTTAGCGGATGCATTTTTACAAGGTATTTGGTATTTACGAAACAATAATATTATTATAATTGCGGAAGATTTAAAAACAAAACTTGTATAAATATCATAATACAATGGAAGTGATAGATTTAGGTGCTTTGGACGATTTAGAGCCGATATCTCTTGATGTAGGTGGTTCAAACAGTGGTTTCAACAGTTCTAAATTTGGTTCTGGTATTGAGTTATTAATGAATGATAAAAAAATCACAACAAACAGCAATTCTAATTTAAATTTAGGCGAACTAGATAATTTAGAGAATGAATTGAATGAATTATCTGGTCAAAATAAACACGCAGAACCGTCTAGTGGCAACACAAAGACACTCACCGGTATGGCTGCGAACTTGTTTGGGTTTGGTAAAAAGGAGGAACCTTCATCTGCTCCTATTAAGGTAATGGAGGATGACTCCGGTGCTAATCTGGGACAAGCGACACGTAGTAGTATGGGTACTGCAAAAACCTGGGATGGTTTTTCTAAGATGAATGAAATCCCACTTAATGCGGAGAAGGCAACTACGCTCTCTGAGCGCGAAGTGCGCCGTAAGAAACGCGCGATGATTAAGAAATTGGACGAATGGTATGAAAAGGGTCTTATCAAGCATAATTCTAATTTCAACTTGGAATCTGCCTTTGATGAGGTAGAAGATGAATACGAAACTGCATTAGAAGATAAACGTAAAAAAGATAGTATTAAATTGCAGGGTTGGTGGTTTATGACATTTATTAATTCATTGGAATACGCAAACACAGTCTTCAACCCATTTGATTTGAACTTGGATGGCTGGGGAGAACAAGTGAACGAAGATATTGACAGTTACGAGGAGATTTTCTCTGAGTTACACGATAAATACAAAGGAGGTAAGATGGCGCCCGAAATTTCATTGTTGTTGCGTGTGGGTTTTAGTGCGGCTGTATTGAACTTTTCAAACAAAGCCTTGTCTAGCGCAACACCCGCATTTAATGATGTGATTAAACAAAGTCCAGAATTAATGAAGATGTTCACAAATGCAACGGTGAGCAGTATGAGCCAATCATCGCCTGGATTTGCAATGGCAAATAATTTCGTGCAGGAGAATACCAAGCCACGCGGTCCTCCTCCGCCTGCCCCCGTTAATACACAAAGTATGCCACCGCCCCAACGTCCCGGTATGGTATATACCAATGAGCCGCCAAGCAACCGTCCGGACATTAATGCAAGCCGCGGGGCAATGTTCCGTGAAAAGGGAGTAGAAGTATCCGGTGAATATGATATTAATGGACCAGAACGCACAATTCGCACGCCGCAACAACCAGCCCCTCGTCCAGAAATGCGAGGACCTCAATCAAGCGATATTGACAATATCTTGGCAGGATTAAAAACCCGAAGTGTGAATATTCACGAACAGCCCGCACCGAGTGCAATGCAGTCATTAGATGACAATTCAGTTATTTCAATTGCATCATTGAAGGATATGCAAAACTCTAATATGCCGAAACAATCTAACCGCCGAAAGAACCGTTCGGATAAGAACACGATTTCATTAGATATCTAACAATCTATTGATTGGTTTGTATGTAAACCAATCAATTATAACTAAATATTGAATTCTAACACAACTGGATAATGGTCAGAATTGTATGTTCCGCAAAATTCATCATAACCGTGATAAATATATGCGTCTTTAAATTTCGTTTGTAATAAAGGAGTTATCAACATATGGTCAATGGTAGAAAACTCGTCCGGAGTAGATTTGCAATCCCCATTTTTGTCCCACCAATCAGAAAAACGATTAGATTTTGGCATAGACGACGCAACATTATACAACTTATACACATTCGTATTTTTTCCACGAACAATATCAAGAACGTGCGATATAGGTACGTTGTCGTTTGCATCTAATGGGTCTTCATCGTAATCATTGAAGTCACCCATTACAATAACTTCGTAACCCTTTTGTACATACGGGATAATAACATTTTGTATAACAGTTGCCTGTGCTTCACGTTCAGCACATCGCTGCGCATCTGTCGGATATGCAATAAAATGAAGACCGATATAGAGAACTTTCATATTAGACCAGTTAAATTCAGTAATATAATGTTTTGTAACGCCGGATGTGCCGGGCGAACCAGTGTATCCGCATTTTGAGTTGGGAACCGGATAATTAACTCTTTCTTCTGTCCTATATAAATTCATAGAAGGATTAATTTTCGTTAACATACCGACATTTTGTCCAGTAGACGTATCTTGACCTTGTATTAGATACGGGTTATATAAAGAGGAGGTTTGTTTTATCATTTCATTTAATTCGTCACACCCTTCAATTTCACAAAAATTTATAATGTCTGGTTGTATATAGTTAATAACATTTGATATATAAGTTAAATGGGTTTGTGCGGCGGTTTCGTTTATCCAAGTACACCCGGCACCAGGACAATTCGAGTTTTTATAATAATCAGTGAATAACCACTCAACGTTGTATTGCATTATACGAAGCAAGGTTTTATCCTCACGGCGGTCCGCGTTGGGGCTTGTAACCGTAGGACATTGTGTGTCTGCAAGTACGCCAAAATGGTCAATTAAAGCGAAAATTACGGTTACCGCGAGAATAATCCGAGAACCGAACATTGTCTATATTGATATATACATGGGCTAAAAGAAATATGTCTAAGTTTTTTATTATAAGATTTTACGTAGTTTATCGTTTCAAACCTTCACTGTGTATTGGTTATTATTGATATAGAATAATAATCAAGAATATAGGGAATATGCTCTTTATGTTCTTCGTTGTTTATGGCGGCAATTTCTTACGCCACTACCACCACCACCCGTAGATAAACTATGGGGTTTATAATACACCTGAGCATTATTCGTAAATAAACTACCCATAGAAACCGGATGATTTGATGGCGGTGGTGGCGGTGGGGTTGCATTGTATAAATAATATATACCGGTTGGGATTAAAGCAGTACCAGCATTATATGGTCCACCATTTGGAGTTGGATTTGTACCATCAGTGTTTGTTGCAATGTTCCACGATGAAATATCATTTACTTGTTTTGTTGTATACTGGTTCCCCGCATTATCATCATCATAATCATTAGAACCAATTGCATTTGTTGTATCTGGATATCCGTTTTGTGTCGTTGACGCTGCTGATTGGTTCGCATCGGTTTCATTGTTAAAGTAAATAATAGAGTATGATACACCAACCTGAAACCCCGTTTCACTCATAGGTCCTATCATTAAACGCTCACTATCCCCAGTATTGACAGTAGAATGTGCAATACTTTCGCTAAAAATATGTGCATTACCCGCAGTAATTGGATACGATTGTCCATCTATTATTAAATTTCCTATACTATCTGTCAAATATACTAAAAATGTAGTATTAAACACGCTCTCGCCTTTATCAATATGTGGGGGTGTATCTCCCTTAATCCATCTCATCGGAATAGATGTAATTTGAGTTAAATTAATACCCAATCCGGTTTCCAATTTGGTTTTAATTGCATCCGGCAATTGAATAGAAAAATCTACTTGTTGTAGGGTTGAAAGTTGTTCCTTATTAGACTGTACAATAGGATTATTTAATATCTCCGCGATTTCATTCGGTAATAAAAGATTAGATATCATATTTATATAATAATGCATATATTATATTTACACATTTGATAATTTGAAAAACCGTTTTCAAAGCATTAAAAATCAAGTTAGTTATGGCTAATTGCACGCCGATACATAGCAAGCATTTGTATTTTTTGGTCATCATAATCAACCATCGGTTTTGGATATTGAATATCTTTATATTTTGGGTTATCGCACGCTGTGTGCCATTTATGAATATCAGCAGGGGCAACATAAGATAGTTCAGGTATCCATTTTTTAATATATTCGGCATTAATATCAAATTTATAACTTTGTATCCAAGGGTTCATATCTCGGAAGTACGGTTTCATATCAACACCGGTCCCACTAATGCCTTGCCAATTACCATTATTAGATGCAATATCATAATCGGTTAATTGTTGGGCAAAGTATTGTTCTCCTACACGCCAATCAATTAATAACGTTTTTATTAAAAAACTCGCAGTGGTCATTCTTCCGCGGTTATGCATATATCCAGTAGTGTTCATTTCACGCATACACGCATCTACCAATGGAAACCCAGTTTGACCCGTTTGCCATTGTTCAACGTGTGACTTATTGCGGTTCCAATCTATATTGCGAAAGTTCGGTTGATAAGAGCGTCCAACAACCTCCGGATATGCAAATAATACGTGAGCAAAGAATTCACGCCAAATGAGTTCTCGTATAATACCGTGTTTTAAACCGAACTTGCGTTTGATTGTGTGGTAAACTTCCCGAATGGAAATACAACCAAATTTAATATATGCAGACAGATGAGTAGTTTGTTTTGTAAAAAAATCGCGAGTTTCGTCATAGTTCTTTTGGTCGCGTAATGCGAACGCAAGTAATAGTTTTCCGTGTTTACGACCACCATTTACAAGGATGTTGCTATTTATTTTTACAAACTTATACACGGCTTCGGGCAAAGTTATTAAATCGTCTAGACGAGAACCAGTATATTTTACGAGGCGATAAGTGCGTTTTATCATAGGTTCTCGCACGTCTATATTAATAACCTTATTATAGAAGGGAGTATATTTTTTGTAGGCAGTCTTGCTAGCGTCGGATAGAACAGTTCCTGGTTCATACAAGTAGTAATCTGAGTATGATTGACAGAATATATTCATTTCTTTGCACCATTGCATCGTTTCCTTATCGCGTTTAATAGCATAAGGTGTATAATCGCGGTTAAAATAAATCGCATCAATATCAAGAGCCTGAACGATAGATTTCAATACAGCAACCTGATGTCCATAAAAACACATAAGTTCTCCTCCTTTGCTCTTTATACTAATGTTTAAATCCGCCAAACTATCAATCATAAATTGTACAGCGTTATTGGATTTATATGTATTTGAAGGACCCACTTGCTCAGGAGTAAATATAAAACATGTATACAGTTCTTCCGACATTTCAAGTGCTTTATTCAAGCCAGTATTGTCTTCAATACGAAAATCGCGATGAAATAAAAATAGTCCACGTTTCGTTTTCACCATAGTTACATTATAGATAGAAAATAGTATTATATATTTTTGACAGTAAATATATTGTAATACAATGATTGAATATTTACTGTAATAAATATAAAAACTAACAAGCATACTATGTTATATAAACGATGATTGCATATATCGCAGCATACACAATAGGAATAGTATTGGCAAGTTATAGTATAGATTATATTATTGACTTTTACCGTAAAATGATGGAACAAGTACAAAATATGACATTAAACGATACCGCTGTAAAAGTAATTACAAACGTATTAGTTGTCAAAACACAAATTGAAATAACAGCCGGAGACTTATATGATAAATACCCATTTGTCCGTAACTGCACGGATATGGTATGTTATGCCGGAAGATGTTGTGTAGCATCCTTTAATGGACATAACATTGAACCCTTTGGTAATAACTGGATTTCCATTTCAACTATTGAAGAAACGAATAAGGAATTACTAACCAATGAACAGTATTTATTTGACGAGAAATATTATTATATAAATTCCGACACGAGTACCAGTTTATCAGTAAACGACTTTTACAAAAAATGTTTAGATAATATTAGCGAGATTGCGAAGTCTAGATGCAAGGCAAACGTAGTAGAAACAATGGTGACAATGAAAGTTTTTGATAAATATCTCTATGCATCCTACTTTAACGTAGACAAAGAATTACCTACGAGTTATGATTTACCTGTATATAACGGACGAAGGTTCTTTTTGACGGTTGAGTATACACATCCAATGATGAAAAAAGGTATCATGCTAGATATGCCAATCAGTATGTATAGTAAAACAAATAGTATACTAACTCCTGTATTTTTTAAAAGATATTTAGAATATCAAGAAAAGCCATATGTGTTTGATATGAGATACGTAATCAATATTATGGATACGAATATTAATATGTTCACATTAAAATCAAACCAGTATATAAAAATAAAAGAGCGAGGATATGATATTATAACAGTGTATCCAGCGAAGGACTATGCATCAGATAGTGAACAAGAGGGTGATACAAATAATAGACCGAAACCAGAAATAGAGGAATTACCTTCACTCGCGGAACTTACCCAAGAACCCGAACGATTATCGGAAGTAATTCCCGAATTAGAACCGGGCGATGATACAGACAAAGAAGACTAGACCGGTTTCTTATATTTACATTTTTCATATAAAAATAACCATCTATTGTAAACAAATGGGAAATATACATTCATGTTTTATACATCATAAAACATGCATTCTTTGCAATGACCGATTTACAGAATATTATATTGTATGTGCCAATTGCAAGAAAATGATGCATGATGAATGTGAATATAGATATAATCGGCAAAACTATAGTGATTGTTGCCCTGCGTGTGGGGAAGTAACCCGCATATACTACAAACACGAACTCTGAAAAAGTGTTTTGTATATGCAATAATATTACACGCCCTGCGTGTTTCCATATTTCGTCTTTCACCACTTCCAATACCAAAGAAGAAGTGGAAAAAGTTAGACCATCGTAGGTGAAACTCCTACTATTGATTTTACATTTTTGATATTTTTGTGCGAACTTAAATATTCAAAGGTGTAAAATAATAATATGCATATGCGGTAATTTGTGCAAATGTCTTCATTACAACCAAAATGTGCAAGGGTGTAAATTGAATGAAATTGAGAATGTTTAACTATATCTCTCAAATTCATTTTAGGAGATAGTATAAATATATTATGCGGCGTTATTTGAAGTAAATAATATAAAGATTTTTCTATATATAATTTACGGGTGTAATCACGATGGATGCGTTGAGTATTCCTACCCAACAACATAACTTGAATGATAAATGGAATATGTATTACCATTTACCACACGATAAATGCTGGGAGTTATCCAGTTATTCTGTAATCATGCGTGACATTGATACCGCCGAGCAGGTTATATCATTGAATAACACAATTCACGACAATATTATTAAGAACTGTATGTTGTTTGTAATGCGGGATGGTATTACACCCATGTGGGAAGACCCTAAAAACCGTAACGGGGGTTGCTTCTCATATAAAATTATAAATAAACACGCCCCCGAAGTATGGAAGACCTTGTTTTATCTATTATGCGGAGAATCATTATGTATATCCTCTGAATATAGTAAACACATCAATGGTATTACAATATCACCAAAAAAGCACTTTTGTATTATAAAAATATGGATGGATGTATCTCACCTACAAGACCCAAGTATTATTACGACCATTTTTAATCTAGCAAAACAGGGTTGTCTATTCAAAAAACATGAACCTGAATTCTAAACAATTGAAATATTATACAGCAAACCGAACCCGTTTTTTGCACATACCATTTTGCATAGGACAAGGTTTATTGTACATCGGACACATAGTTTGTACCGGGTAATAGTGATATGTCTGTTCTAGACCCAAATGAGATAGACCGTGCACTCCAATAGAAATGCTAATAAGTAACAACATAATCATCTTTTTGTATACATCAACACCTTGAAGTTTAGTAATATTCCAAATTACAAAAAGTAGTGCAGTAAATACAAAAACACCACTTAGAATGTGTGCATAAACAGACGGAGCCCCTAAATTATTGTACATATATAATGTATATATATACAATATTTAAGTATATGCAACACGTATTTGGAAAAAATGGTCTACATTTATTAATCGTATCGTTTATGGTCTTCATATTTTTGAACATTCTAGAAAATTACATACATTACAACATAGGACGAAATCATGAAACTCAATATATCAAACTGTCTGCTCCAACGACTGCTGAATGGATAAAAATAATAGTTGTTATGATTATATTTGCAGTGCTACAATCGTTTTTCACATATATATTTGACTAGAAATATATCTAGTATATATATGTATACCCATGTCAGAATTTATCCATAAACATCCGTTATTAAATCAATTGTCATATAAAACGACGGTTGATTTGTTACGGATTACCGTCTTGGTATATAATTATGGAAGAGAAATGTATATGTCAAACCCAAATGATACGGTAGATGCATTTGTAGAAGGGTTAAGACAAAGAGGAGAATTTGATAATCTGCATTTGAATGAAACCAGGAAAAAGGTACTGGAAGATATCGCATATAATGTTCCCAGCGGAAAATTAGTGAAATTTATTCAAGATACAGAGACAGATATACAGGTTGGCATAACTATATGTGAAACCGAAAGACGTATATGTGTGATATTTCGTGGGAGTGATATGCAAACGGACTTTTGTTATGATTTAACTGTTACGAAACACAAACTAACTGAGAAAATTCGTGTTCATAGTGGGTTTTACAACCAGTTAACCAAGAATAATGTATATAATAAACTAGTATCTGAAGTAAAGAAATTATTGGATAAATATCCCACATTTGCACTATATGTAACTGGTCACAGTTTGGGCGGTGCCTTAGCAACGTTATTTGGATATATGCTATCTAATGAAATAGCCCACCAAATAATGGTGATATCGTTTGCTAGTCCTCGCGTGGGTAATTATGATTGGAAACAGGCGTTTGACGCAAAAACAAACTTAACCCATTATCGTATTACGAATAATCGTGATGTAGTAACAGCGTTTCCAATGTACAGATATTATCATGTTGGACATAATTTGAAACTCTTGGAGAAAGATTACTGTTTGATTTCACGAGATGCGCAGCGTAATTGGTACGAAGAGACATATATAACGTGTTGGAGTGCTTCCGACCATAGTTGTGAAACATATTACGACCGTCTTATGAGTACAGAGTGGTAAAATTGAAAATGTTTCTTGTTATATACCGAATATAATAAGAACAAATAATATGAAGATTGAATCCAGACATATTCAATCGTTAAATCGCGAAATAACCTATTTAGTTGGGACAAATGCACAAGATAATTTTGATATAATTGATGAATCAGACGAAGTTGATTTGTGGTTTCACATAAGTGACTATTCATCGTGTCACGTAATTGCAAAAATGCCCCAAGATATTACATTAGATAAGAAACAAAAATTACAAATTATTAAACAAGGTGCATTGATTTGCAAACAAAATTCAAAATATAAATCTGAACCAAACCTGGATATTATTTACACCAATATATCAAACGTAATAAAAACGAATGTGATAGGACAAGTTCAGGCATTAAATGCCAAACACATTATCATTTAGAATGACGGAGGTAGATTAGATAGACACATTTTTATTTCACCAAGCGAGGCAACATCGTATTTAATAATAAGTGGCAAATCGTTACCAAGATACATTTCCAAATGACTGCACAAAGGAGTACATTTAATAAAATGCGATAAACTTTTTAATGAAAATTCGCCTTGGATAACTACGGACGCATCCGATTTTTGTATGAAGTTCATATTGCCTTCTGATTCCGAACGTAAAATGCGTGAACTAGCAAAATTGCCTTCACAAGAAAAAATTAAATCACTTCCGACGGATTTGATTTCAATACGGTCGGAAATACCATTTAGGTCACGAATAATTTTTTGAAAGTCAGATGTAGGCAAGTTAATAATGGTAGAATATTCCACGTCAGGAACAAATAACTCATCGGTATCGGGTTCAATTAAACGTAGTTTCTGGCTATAACATTGACGAATATCACCATTATCATATTGTAGACCTAAGTGAGATACGATGCCGTCATGATAGTCGGATTTATCAATATACATAGAAAGAGTATCGTCATTAGACATAGTAGAAATGACTTTAAACAAATGTAGGGTATTTGCACAAACAATGATTTTTTCGGGATGACACATATAATGTTCAAACCGGTTTGCGTGTAATACGACATTTACGAGAATAGTATGGGTTTTGTCAAAATTAATAATTTTCATACGGTCTTTTGTAAACGTAATCGTAGCGTCTGTTAATATATCTTTAATCGCAGTAATCATATTACGTATAGGCTGAATTTGAACCGTTTTTATTGTCAATACATTATTTTCCTCGTTCATAATAAAAGTAGCACACAATATACATTAAGTATTGCGTTTGTTTTTATATTTTATTTGAATATATGTATTTTATCCCATAACAATTTAGTCATAAATGAAATAAAATATCTCTAACTCCTTATATATATTTGAAATGGCAATCGCATTGAATAGTGGAAACTATAACGCATTGAACGAGGCAATTTTGGCTATAATCAAGGCTGGTAATTACGCATCTATTAGCATATACACTGATGCTGCCGGTACTGTATATGCGAGTGATGACCACGGGCAAATCAAGGACCGTATCGTTCTCAGCGCCAGTTATACGGCATCATATAAGGATAAGTCAGGTAATGATACTAATCCTTTTGTTGTGATAGAGTTCAAAGATTCAGCGGGTAATCCGGATGGACAGTTCATTGATTATTTTACAAATGTTGATTATGTGGACGATCATTGGTATGTGTTAGCCTCTATTCCAGTTCCAGCATTCCAATTCTAAAATTGTAGTTACAAAATAATAAATCTAAGTACAGCGGTTTAATATGTACTTATGCAGTCACGTATTCTATTTACATATATTTATCACTGCATATATGTAGGCAATAATATCTATAAATAATATATATTATAAATGGCGACCCCAATCCCTATTAATAGTGCAAATTACGACGCGATGAATACATCCATCATAGCCATCATTACGGCAGGAAACTATGCAGAAATTAGTATTTTTACAGATGCATCTGGTACCGTATATCATACGGATGAATACGGTGATATTAATGCACGTGTTATACTCAGCATAAGCCGTACGGACTCATATATTGATGCTAGTGGTAATCCCACAGAGCCATATGTGATTATAACATTCCAGGAGTTCCAAGGCATCCCAGGTGGTCAATATATCGGGTCACTTCTTACGATAGATGAAATAGACCAACACTGGTATACATTATCATCCGTTCCAGTTCCCGGATTAGTGTTTCTAAAAAAATAAATGTAACTAATAGTATTACAATGTAAATATGCAGTTAAAGTTGTAAATTACTATTAAACGTCGCTGCATATATGTAGGGAATTATATATAATTATTGTATATATAATTGTTATGCCGAATAACACAAATTATTCAGTTGACGAATATTACACGGATTATAATTCTGCGGATGACTGTTCTTCGCAGCACTCTGAACCGAATTCAGTATGTGAACTTTCGCGATACGACCGCAAATGTAATAAGTGTCACCCAAAACCGGAGAAAAGTTGCAAATGTACTAGATGTCATAGACGTTCTGAAAAGAAAGAAAAACAGTGCAAATGTGAAAAATGTAAACCAGAAAAACGATGTAAGCAAGAGAAACAATACAAATACGAAAAACATTGTAAATGCGATAAATGCAAACCAGAAAAACGTTGTAAATGCGATAAATGCAAATCAGAAAAGAGATGTAAATGTGAAAAACTTCAAATAGAATGTGAAAAACGTGGACCAGAAAATAATTGCATCAAAGACAGTACAGAAAACTGTATCGTAATTAAAATACGCCCGTGCAAATAGTATGTTACAGATAGAGGTACAATTATACAAGTCTGGCAATATTATTTAATATACAACAAGTTATGCATTTGTTATCGTCACGCATTGTTTTATTAGCATATAGTTTAGTGTAGTTATATGCTATATATAATATTATTATATATGCCCTATTCAGATTGTGAAGATGATGATTGTTGTAAGTGTACTGCTCGGTCAAGTAGGAAGTGTCACTACTGTGAAACGAATACTAAATGTAAACGAAGCAGCCAAAAAAATAAACATTGTAAAAAAGTAGTAAAACTTGGAAAATGCGGCAGAGATGGTAAAGATGGTAAAGATGGACGTGATGGTGAAGATGGTAAATGTGGGCGTGATGGAAAAGATGGTGAAAATGGAAAAGATGGTGAGGATGGACGCGATGGGAAGAACGGGCGAGATGGAAAAGATGGTAAAGACGGTGAAGATGGGCGTGATGGGCGTGATGGTGAGGATGGATGTAACGGATTAGATGGATGTGATGGTAAGGATGGTCGTGATGGTATTGACGGCAAGGATGGTAAAGATGGCAAGGATGGCAAAAATGGTAAAGATGGTTGTGATGGACGCGAAGGTCCAACTGGTCCGTGTGGACACACCGGTCCTGCTGGTCCGATGGGTCCTACGGGTAGCAGAGGGCGTGATGGTTTTAATGGGCACGATGGATGTGATGGTCAGGATGGATGTGATGGTGATACTGGTCCAACTGGTCCGACCGGTCCAAAGGGAGAAACTGGTTCTCACGGAGTAAAGGGAGATACCGGTCATAAAGGTTGTGAAGGTGATACAGGTCCCACTGGTCCGACCGGTCCAAAAGGGAATGATGGATGCACTGGTCCAACTGGACCAACCGGGCATAAAGGTTGTGACGGAGATACTGGACCAAGAGGTGAACAAGGTCCTACTGGAAGAAAAGGCGAAACGGGTGATGTTGGACCTACCGGTCCAAAAGGTGAAGAAGGACCTACTGGACCAAAAGGTGATGCCGGTGAAGAAGGACCTACTGGACCAAAAGGCGACGCAGGTGAAGAAGGACCTACTGGACCAAAAGGCGACGCAGGTGAAGAAGGACCTACTGGACCAAAAGGTGATGCCGGTGAAGAAGGTCCTACGGGACCAAAGGGCGACGCAGGTGAACCAGGAGCAGTGGGTCCCACTGGTCCCGCAGGTCCAACTGGTGCAAAAGGAGACACCGGTGCTGGGTTTTCACCTCTGTTTGCAGACTTTTATGGACAAATGAGCAGTTCGGGGGTTAACGATAATCCGGATGCAATTGAGCCAGGGTTTGCGATTAATTTCCCTAGCCCATCTGTAAATCCATTCGGAATACAACGAAATGGTTCATCCACATCAGAGTTTGTTTTACCTCCGAATGGTGTGTTTGAGATAACATTCCAGGTTACACTTCAAAACACAGGAGAACTAGTGGTTGTATTAAACGGCAATGAGTTAATAGAGACTGTGGTTGGACATCCGGGTGGTGGCGCAGTGGTTGGAATGTGTATCGTATTTACACCACCCACAATAAACTCTATTCTCAGTATAAATAATCCGTCAACGGCTGTTACTGGCGGAATACAGGTAGACGAATCATCGGGTGCATTAACCCAACCGTTGACTTGCCATCTGATAATAAAGAAATTACAGTAAATCACCAATAAAAAACATATACACTATGTTTTCTACCCCCCAATTTTTCTAATTCCTTGATATTGTTCTAATCATTTCGCGTGAAATATTTCCGATGGGCATTGTCTCATTGTCAACAAGCACATATAAACGATTATTCACAGAATGAAAGCATTTACGGCATATTATATAGACAGTATTGTTATGATGAGGATATGTATCACTGCAAGTATCATTGTTGCAAACACCGTCACCACATTTATTACAACAATCAACTATTACGTGTGTATTACATTCTCCACATAATTCGTTGATAAACTCATATTTACCCTTACTCTTGTTATTTTCACGACGGTCACTCATTATTGCATAAGAACCATACGAACTTTTATATACTATTGATTAGTATATAAAAAAGTATTCAATTTTACAAAAATATTGTACTACTTATAGATTACTCGGATACAATCTAACAATGAACGATAACATCGCTCAAATACGCGTCCAACAATTTTACCACGTAATGTTTGTTTCTGGTACACATACATCATATTATCCATATTTTACATATGTATCAAATTTTTTATATCTTTTGCAATAAATCTACTAAGCAGCGAAGAATATTACTTGTTTATGATTCTATATTTACCATTTTCGTTGACTAACTTTCCAATGTATTCCGGTTCAAGCCCCGGGTTTTCAACCGCGATTTTGTAACTATCAAAATTATATAATCCCATTGTCTCTTTACGCAACGCATACTTTGTACCATTAATCGTAATTTCTTGTATATCCCAATTAATAGACACGACATCCAAACCCATCTTTTGTTCACGGTCCATTTCAAACGTAGGATAAGAACCGAATGTGTTTGATTCTACTTTGCCATAACCGTAACAAACCATCGGCTTATCTTTGGTAGAAACGGTCATCTTAGAATATAACGAACAATCCACTGCTGTTTCTTTTACGGCTTGCAATATTTGATTATTAATTCGTTGCTTAATACTGGCAATTTCATACAACGTTTCATCTGTTGTCACCGGCGTTGTTCTATCCAAACGACTTACATCTCTTATTCTTAATTCCATATTCTTTTCGTCTGTTTTCTGTTGCTGGCTTAGCGTAGTAATATATAAGAAGACTTCTACTGTTCGGAGTTCCTCTGGTAAGTCTTGATGACTGCATATACGTCTAGCACGTCCTACAACCTGTTCAACTCTAACCATATGCCAGTATGGTTCAACCACATGAACATATCGGGTGTTTTTAAGATTAATACCTTCTGCACCGGATGATGTAATCATAAACACCTTGATAATTTCACCATATATATTGTTCTTCGCACGTGCTTTGAGTTTACTTGTAATAGATACTGGCACAATTCCCCAATCGCCATTATATACATTACGAATAATCTCTTTTTCTTCTGCGGTTTCAGTTCCCGTATATAAAACGAAAGTCGGCTTTCCAACATCTTTTTCATCTTCAACCATGACCCACGTATCACCTTCTTTTTGAATTTTAAATTCAGCGAAACCATTGGCTAATAATATTAACTTCATTAATCCAATACCTTCTATGGTTCTAAAATGGCTATATAATAGATGTAATCCGCGGTTATCTGCGTTGGTCAGGTTCTCCAATATGTTGTAAAACTTTGGACTTAGGTTTCTTAGTATATCGCCCGTTAGATATTTACTGCGGTTTGTTTCAGCATCTACTTGACTTATTTTTGTCAACGCGGTTTCAATACGTTTGGCATAACTGTTTCTATCCGCATCGGTAATATTTTCAGCAGGCTCGTCATCCACGTTGGAATAGATATCTGTTTCTCGTGTCAAAGCATCAGGAACGACATCCATCGTGTTCTCATCAATCGTATCTTCCGGTATATTGGGTATCGGACGCTCAATTTCTTCTGGGAACACGAAGTTACACGCTGCTCTTGAAAAGATACGGTAAGTGGAAGAAATAGTAAATAATTCATCATCTTGTTTCTTTCGCTGTTGTTTTCTCGCATTCTTTTCTCGGTCTGCTTCAACTTTGCGTATTTTGGCATATACACCAAATTGATATGGGGTCATCTCAGATTTTACTACGTGGTAAATATCGCCGTTTTCGGTAGGAACATATTCAGGTAACAAGTTCTCTTGTGCACTTCTAAAATAGGATGTTAATCCGAGAATACGTCGTTGAAACAAGTTAATATTACGGGTTTCGCCTCGTTCGGAATCAACGAATGTCGTTAAAAATGACACGGAGTCGTCGGGTAACGCTTTATTTAGGGTTAAGTCAATAGTACCCTCGGAAACTTCAATGCCGGCTCTTTTTAACGCATTTTTTATACGATTAATAAAATCTGCATCTGATAAATTGCCACTGTCATCCAATTTGACACCATCATATCTATCAAACGCGTCTCCTGCACCGCCATATTTTTTATCACCCGTAACTTTTCTAGTTGTGTTTGAAATTGGCTTCTTATCACGACGTTGTGTTCCTTTCAATGCACCTCGCTTTTTCAAGTTAATAAAACCATATGGATTACGAGTAACAATTATTTTATTACCACTATATTGTACAAAGTCGTGTGTACGTATATCCGCTTTATCAAATATATCTAGGATTGCGTTTGTATCAATCTTTTCGTTTGTCGTGACAGTCACGGTCATGGTCCACGTTTTGATGTAGCCTCTTAGAATGTTATATAAAATACCAATTTCATTTGGATAGTTAATAATTGGCGTACCAGATAGTAAGACGATACGTGCATTGTTCGCTTTCATTAGATAATCATACAGAATATAGGATATAGATTTGGGCGATTTGATTTTATTCACGATACGACTGACAAAATTGTGTCCTTCATCAATAATAACCACTGAATTATCAAACGGGTTTACTGTCATATCATTAGACAATTGGTTTATAATCTTCATTAGATTAGGAGCATTGTAGTTAATGTCCTTGTACTTTGCACGTATCATTTCGTTCAATTGTGTGTCAATTGCTGACTGGTCAGATGTGGATAATTCCGTAAAATTCGCCGGTTTGTTAACATTGACCAACCACGCGCCACCATTCGCACGTATCGTTTGACTAGATATGGAAAGAGCCCTTGATAATATACCAACGTAATCTGGGTTACCGTCAATAGATACAAACTCCCAGTATTGATTTTTTTTGTACAAATCGTCACCGCATTTCTTCATTTCACTAAAAAAGTTCATTTTCAAAGATGCGGGGGTGAGTACAAACACTTGTTTGTCACTTTTCATACCTTCTGCAATCGCAATAGACGTGCACGTTTTACCAGAACCTAATCCGTGGTATAATAATAAACCTCGGTAGGGGGTGTATAAATTCAAATAATCACGCACAATTTTTTGATGGGTTAATAGGTCAAACTCGTCAGACTGTTTTCTATCGCAAGAAATAGTCTCCGTGTTTGATAGCATTTCTTTCCGTCTAGGCTCAAACAATGTCGCAATTTTCTGGATAAATAATTTACGATTGTTCATATAGTACGGAGGTGCAACAATTACGTTCTTCTCGCGTTCTTTGGGTAATCTATCTATTACTTTTTGGGTACGAATAACCGCGGTAGTCAAGTCAATCTTCTCATTGTCTTCACCTTCGGTTGCAACCGCAACCTTTGCTTTTCGTCCACGTTTTTTCTTTTCAACGATTATGTCCTCTACTTGTTTTTCTTTTTGTTCTTCTTCAACTGCATCTAACGTATGTACGTCAATAATTCGTTGAATATCGCCCATCATAATCTCTTCCGGTTCACTGTCATCCACCAATTCTTGTTCGGGTTCTTTTTCCTCTTCGGCAGGTTCATCAATAATGCTTTTGTCAGTTATCACAATTTCTTTTCCGATTTTTACTGGAACAGGAACCGTTGCAGTTAATATGGTAGCAGCCGGCTCACTGACAACTGCTTGTTTTTTTACTACAAACGGATTGATATTTCTTAATTTATCTAAAATAAATTGTCGGTCCCCGGTATATTGCTTTCGTTTATCTAATACGACTACCGCAATCGGTTGCTTTTCGGGAGGGATAGTCTCAACAATAATGTTATCATCTTGTTCAGTATCCTTTACTTCTTCTATATCCGTCGGTTGACCAAACCGTATTTTTACTTCTTGTTGTGCATTCGGTATAATTTTTGCCTCCAATAGTTCTAAATATGTAGGCGGAATGCTCATTACTTATAATATGTATAGAGTATTATTACAAATTATATTTTATTTCATTTTACATCAAAAAGCAATTGAATAATATCCCAATAAGCAGAAACATAAAAAGTTTTATCCGCCTATAATAAGACGTATACTATGAACAAAAGAATTACAAGAAATAATAAAAAAATAAACAAGAAAACAAAACGTACAATAAAGCGTAAAAATAAAACGCATATTGGCGGTGGACCAAACGATGAATTTCAACAACAGGTGGCTTTGCGTGATACGTTTAGAAAGATGTTTAAATCCTTGTTTACGATTATTTATAATTCACAGAACAAAAATGATGCCGTCACATATGAAAAAGGGATAACGGATTTTGTAAATGCATTGAAACGCCATAAAACCAGTATTAATACATTGATACCAGTTACGAATAATTATATGCCGATTGATAAAAAAACGTATAGTTCATCAGATACACCGTTGATGGGGTTTGTTCCATTTATGAGCATATTGATATATAACATTAATAATGAAAAGGACATATTACGTATTTTAATTCAGTTTAAACGAAGTTCTGGAAATATCAATTTAATGAGTATTAAGGATGAAGTATC
>JACCDM011520158.1_pt1 | contig 22447 bp, 29 predicted proteins | sample 7445851 | NCBI WGS metagenome assembly JACCDM01 (sample SAMN15323438, study PRJNA562643) | freshwater metagenome | isolation source: river surface water | place: USA:Blue River Watershed | collected 2017-08-16
AAGAACAACCAATTTATGTAAGACATAAAGAAATTAGAGGACCTAAAAAGATGATTTACTAATTTTATTGGTAGATTTATTTCTCATAAATAATAATGATAATCTTTTTAGGTCCTCCAATTTCTTTATGTCTTACATAAATTGGTTGTTCTTCATATTTTGCTCCTTTTTCTATCATAAGTTCAACTAGTTCTATATGTCCTCCACAATATGCTCCCAATAATCCCCTATTCCAACTATTTGCACCTTTTTCTATCATAAGCCTAATAATTTCAATATGTCCTCCTTCGCATGCACAACATAATCCCCAATTCCAATCATGTATTCCCATAAATAATAATGATAACAGTAATTAGTGTTTTTAAATCATTATTTTCGTAGGTCCTACAATTTCTTTATATCTTAAATTGGTTGTCCAATCATAATAGAACCCAGAAATAAAATATTAACTAATTAATTTTATTTTTTTTATCATTAATTAATTCCTAGTAAACAAAATATGGAAATAATATCAATAGAAAATGTTGAGAATACTTATGAATATGTATATGACATTGAAACAGAAGAAGGAACATATTTAGCTGGAGATGATATACTTGTTAAAAATACAGATTCTTGTTTTATTAAATTTGATGTAGATAAAGGAAAATTTACTGGACTTGATGGGTCATTTGATGAAAATAAATTTATGAAAGAACAATTCAGACTTGCTCAAGAATGTTCTGAATATATTACAAAACAATTTAAAAATCCAATTAAATTAGAATTTGAAAAAATTATGTTTCCATTTTTTTTATATGAAAAAAAAAGATATGCGTATATGGAATGGAAAAATCCAGATAAACCAAATGAAAATTTAGAATATAAAGGAATTGCAACTATTAGAAGAGATTATTGTCCATATGTAAAAGAAGTATGCAATCATATTTTTGAAATACTTATGAAAAATAAAACAAAGGAATCTATAGATAATGCAATTATATATACAAAAGAATCTATTTCTGACCTATTTAATAATAAAGTTCCTATTAACAAATTATTGATATCTAAAAGTTTAAAGGAATTATATAAATGCAATGGAAGAGATATTAAATGGTGTAATGGTATATGTTCTATTCATGATTATGAAAAATTAGAAAATACACCATGTAAAGAATGTAAATTGTGTAAAGATAATAAAGAATGTAGTAAATGTAAGAATGGATTTGATTTTGTTAAAATGCCTCATGTATATTTAGCAAGAAAGATTAGAGAAAAAGACCCAATTAATGGACCTAAACCTCCAGATAGAATACCATATATATTTGTAAAAAATAAAAATGCAACTCATCAATGTGATAGAGTAATATCTCCAGATTCATTAAAAAATATAGATGATATTGATTCAATGTATTATTTTGAACACCAATTAAAGGAACCAATTATTCAAATTTTTAATTTAATGACACAAAATGTTAATGATATATATGATGAATTACTCAAATTAAAAATAAATAAAGATAAAAATCAAACACAATTAACTTCATTTTTCAAAAAAATATAACACTAGTTGATAACTACAAATAATTACATGGATACATTAGAAATTGTTTATAAATACAAATTAAACAACGTTCCTAATAAAATTTGGCTTGATTTTTTAATATCTAAAGGTGCGTATAACTGGCTTGATGGATTGGTTGGGGCATGTAAAAATGGAAATTTAGAAATTGTTCAATTTATGATAAATAAATTACATAATTATTCAGAATTTAATTATATAATTAATTATTCATTGCCAACTGCATGCAAATATAAACATTTAGATATAATTAATTTATTAATTGAAAATGGGGCAAATAACTTAAACTACGCTTTAATTGGGGCATGTAAAGGAGGTTCTCATGAAATTATTAATTTATTGATAGAAAATGGGGCGAATTATTGGAATAATGGATTATGCGGGGCATGTAGAGGAGGATATTTGGATATAGCAGAGTTTATGATACTAAAAGGTGCAAATGACTGGAATTCAGGACTATTAAATGCATGTAAAGGAAATCATATGAATATTATTAATTTAATGTTAGAATATGGAGCAGACCCTCATTTTGGATTGCAGGGCGCAATAAAAGGAGGACATTTAGAACTCGTAGAGCTTATGATAGAAAAAGGAGCAGATATTAGGGGTTGGGGTATAGAATCTGCATGCAAAGGAGGTTCAATTGAAATTGTAAAATTAATATTAGAAAATAGTAGGGAAATTGATTTAGAAATAGGATTACTGCGTGCTTGTGAAAAAGAAAACATTGAATTGGTAGAATTTTTAATACAAAATGGTGCAAATAAATTATATATGGCACTGGATGTTGCATGTGAAATTGGGAATATGTATATGATAGAACTAATAATTAATAATATGATTGAAAATAATTTAGAAATTCCAGATAAATTATGTGTAAATTATAAAATACCAAATCAAGAATATGCAAAAATTGTTAAATTAATTTAACACTAATAATACAATAATATATTAAATATAAATGAATTGTTGTTTTTGCAATAAACAAAAATTATTATTTAAATGTAAATGTAATAATGATTATTGTTTAAAACATTTATTACCAGAAATTCATGATTGTAAAAATATGTTGTATTTTAAACAAATTTCATGGGATAAAAATAAAATAGATTTAGAAAAAAATAAAGTTGAATCTATTAAACTAGATAAAATATAATTTTTAGGAATTAGTTTTTATATATTTTCCATTTGCATACATCATTTCTATCGGGACTACTTATATATAAATTTCCATCATTTCCTTTTAGAATTGCTCCTCTGCATTTATTTGCTGGATAGGGGGGACTTGGTCTAAGTGAATACTTTTTTTGAGTTTGTTTAGTGCATGAACTAGGAAGACTATGAAAACTTACAGGGCTTACAGGACTTATAGGGCGTTTTACAGGACTTCTTGGACGACTTACAGGACTTCTTGGACGACTTACAGGACTAGGGCGACTTACAAGACTTCTTGGAGATTTTGATGATTTTGGTGTAAATATTTCAACTAGTTCTGAAGTTCTAAATTTTTTGGGATATATTTTTCCACCAATCTCTAGAGTATGCCATCCATTTTGAGTGACTGCGATAACTTTACCTGAACCGATAGAAGTTCTTACATGAGTATTAACGTTAAATATTCCAAAATTCATTTAATAATAATAAATAAATTATTTTGTAATAAATTATTTTATAATATAAATGAGTATAGCATTCTGTTTTTTACTAAAAAATAAAATACAAAATAACAGTGCATGGGGACTATTTTTTAAAGATGCTGTAAATTATAATATATATACTCATATAAAAGAAATAACAAATGAAACACAAGACTGGGTAAAACAAAATAAAATAAAAAAATGGGTTGATACAAAATGGGGTGATTACAGTCTATTTGAAGCAACTTTATATTTATATGAGGAAGCTTTAAAAAATAAAAATAATAAATTTATAGTATTATTGTCTGATGCATGCATTCCTGTTCATGATTATAAAACAATTTACGAATTTATAACAAAAGTAAATAAATCATTGATAGATTATAAATATATAGGTAATTACGATAATATAAGATTTAATGCTTATGGAGCATCACAATGGATGTTATTAACAAGAGTGGATGCGTTATCTTTATGTAGATTATTAGACCCATTAGATTCTGAAGCAACTACATTTAAAAAATTTTGGATAAATGAGACTGAAAATAATGATGGATTTATGACAGGATATTGGGGAGCAGATGAAATTATACCAATTAATTGGTTTATATATGTATATGGCTACGAAAATTGTTATTCATATTTTGATATAATGAAATATGATAAAAGAGTTAAAACAAGTATAGAAAGTCCTGAATTTAAAAAACACATACAATATTATTGTATGACATATGCGTATTTTAAAAAATATGGAACATCCCCTAGTGTATTTACATCTATTCCAAAAAATACAAAAGAAATTTGTAAATGTTTATTTGCTAGAAAATTTGAAAATTTATCGATTATATGTCCAAATAAATTAAAAATAAGGAGAAAATCAAGTATTAAAAAATGGTGGGGACAGCCATAAATTATTATCGTATAATTTAAAATAATTTAATATAGATTATTTTAAATGACTACAGATAAATTAGCCGGAAGAATAAAAAAAATAGGAAATGACCGTAGTTATTGGGCAGGATGGCCTGGGAAATGCCAATATAATAATGATTTAAATTGGGCATGTTCTATTGCTATAGATTATCTTACAAAAATTGCTCCATCTTATAAAAAAGGTGGAGTAAATGAAGGTAAAATAGGATTAGTAATATTTGACTTAGATGATACATTATTTATGGGTGATCCAGAAAGTATGATTGGAGTTACTGAGATGAGTTTAGGAATACATAATGGCCAAGAAGTATTTATACTACCTCCGAATAAACAAGTAGTAAGTGTTGCCAATAAAGCAAGAGAATTGGGATTTAAAGTTATATGTTTAACAGCAAGACCAAAAGAATCTCAGATGGCAAGTGTTGCAAATTTAAATATGTTTAATATACCACATGATATGTTAATTATGGATGAATTGGATGAAGACCCATTTTTTAAAATAAGAATTCGTAGAAAATTAGTAAAACCTAATCAACATATAGTATGTACAATAGGAGACCAAATTACGGATATATATTTACCTGGTAAAAATACATGTGCTATTAAATTACCTGACCCAGAATCAAAATGTGCTTATGCTTATATTCCATAATACTTTATTTTCCAAAAAAACTCATAAATGATGGAATATAAATTCCATTTATAAATGTTGCATTTTTATTTCCATCTTTTATTTGTTGTTGATTTTGTTGTTGATTTTGTTGTTGATTTTGTTGTTGATTTTGTTGTTGATTTTGTTGTTGTTTTATTTGTTGTTGTTTGATTTGTTGTTGTTTATATGACTCTATTTTAGAACCAGACCCTTCATTTATATTAACACTTCCCCCTAGAGGAGAAATATCAAATTTAGATGAAAATAATAAAACATCCCATGGATTATCTTGATAATATGTAGACATTCTTGACTGATTTACATATGCATTCATTATATTTTTTTTTGCTAAATTTTCGTCTAATTCAAATAAAGATTGAGTTATATTTGACATTATTATTATATATAAAGAAATAAATTTTAATAAATAAATGGATGATAAAATTGTTTTTTTATTAAATTCAGATACTCATTTTAATAAAGATGGAATTAGGCCTGATAAAACAAATGATATAAATAATATGTTAAAAATTTTAAAAAATGAAAAAATTGATCTTATATTGTTACCTGGAGATTTAACTGATGTTGGTTCAGATGGAAAAGGTTCTTGTTGGAAAAAAGGGTCATGTTTTGAAGTTAGATATGAATTTGACCAGTTATCTCTTCTTGATGATAATTTAAAATTATTAGAAGAATATACTGATGTCTATTTAAGTCATGGAAATCATGATGCGTATTGGTCTAGTTTTAATACAGTTTTAAAAAAATTTTTTGGATGTTCATCTACGCAATATCCGGTATTGCACTATATTGAAAAAAAATATGGTTCATTAAATTATTCTTTTTATAAAAAAAATGTTCATTTCATATGTTTAGGAATGTATCCAGATAAAAATGGATTGGAATATTTGAAAAAAACATTAACAACTGATAAAAAAACAATAATATTTTTTCATTTTTCACTTGATTCTGATGAATCTTGGTGGCCAACAACAGAAAAAATAGATTTTTATAATCAAATAATAAAACATAAAAATATTATATGTATATGTGCAGGACATCATCACATAACAGAAGATAAATTTATATATTTTAATGATGTTCCTATTCGATTTTTAAATGGAGCTGGACCTAATTCATTTTTAAAATGCACTTATCAAAATGAACAATTAATTACTGAAATAATTAACAATTAATTAATGTTTTATTTTGTAAAAAATAATATGTATATATTATATAGATGAGTAAAAAAACAACAAGTGTGTCTTCTTCTTTTTTTCAAAATAAAGGTATGTTATTAATTGTTGGTCTTGTAGTTGCAGCAGCAGTAGTGTTTTTTGTTTTAACTTATGTAAATGAAGATTTTGCAAATAATGTATTTGGATCATCTAATTTAAAGGATTTAGATGTAATTCTATTTATGGACCCATCTTGTCCTTGGTGTAAAAAAACATTAGAACTACTTAAAAAAGATAACAAATTAGATGATATTACTATCATTAATGTAAGAACAGATGATGGTAGAAAAGAAGCAGTTAAATACGGAGTTAATAAAGGATTACCTGCATTTGTTTCAAAAAAAACAAATCTAGGAACAGTTGGACATCCAGAATCAGTTAAAATGTTAGTTAAAGACTTAACTGATAAATCTAAAATTAATGATAACAATGACGGAATGCCAATAGAAGATTTAAAAATAGTATTATTTTATAAAGATAATTGCAAATGGTGCAATAAATCAAAAGATGATTTATCAAATATGGGAATTATGAATATAATTGAGATGAAAGATGTTAATAGCGAAGAAGGACGAGAAGCACTTAAACAATTTAATTTAAATACAAATACATCAGTTCCAGTTTATGCAAGCAGAGCAACTAATAAAACAACTGTTGGATATAAACCTTTTAATGAAATTTTAGACCAATTAAAATAAAATATTTACTACTAAATAATGAAAAGTAATCGTAAAAGTAATCGTAAAAGTAGTAAAAAACATATTAAACCAAAAGGAATGTCTTGTAAAGAATTTTTACAAAAAAAAATAGCAATAAATATAAGAGAATTTAAAAATGGAAATAAAAAAATAAAAAGTATACCACAAGCAATCGCAATATCTTATTCTCAAGTTAGAAAAAGTAATCCTAAATGTAGATTATAAAATAAAATATTGATTTATATAAATGAATGAAATTATATATCTGATTAACCAAGAACTTACTTACTGGGATAGTAATGATAATTATAGGATATATGATACACTTGATTTATATAAAAACTGTAATAATAATAAATTATTAAAAAATAAAATAAAACAAATATTTAATAGATTAGATTTAGATAATCTTATACTTTTTATGGCAAATAACTCAGAAGATTTATGTAAACAGATTATTTATTTATTAAAAGATAAATATACAATTATAAATAAAATACAAGATAAAATAAAACAATTAAATATTGAAATGTATTATCAAAAATATGATAATCCAGAATTATATAGTCACAATAAAATGATTAAAGATAATTTAAATGAATTATTAAAATGTTTCAATGAATTTATAAAACCAACAAAATCAGCTAAAATAATAGCATAATTCTTTTTTCTTCTAAATTTTTATTTTATTTTTTTATTATAAATGAGTTGTTCTATAGAAAATCATAAATTAATAAAAAAATGCAATAATGAAAATGAATGTATAAAGAATAAATGTTATAAAATAATTAAAAAAAATAATAAAATAAATTATTTATCAAAAGCATATGTTTATAAAGAATCCAATTTACATGAAATATATACTCAAATATATGCAAGTAAATATAAATTAGCACCAAAAATAGTTAGTTATTATTCGAAAAATAAAAAATATTATTTTATAACAAAAAATTTAAATTCATATGGATATCACACATTATATGAATTATATGGAAAATATTTATCAAATGTTAAAGATTTAAAACCCAATACATATATAGAAATTAGTAGTGATAAATATATGTATATACATAAAATTGAATATATTGATGATTATATAGTAGTAAATAATAAATATAAAATTACTGGGAATGTAATATGGACTAATAAAATTCCTACTAAAAAAATAATAAATAATATATATAATTCTATTAAAAAACTATTATTTCATAATATATATCATGGTGATTTACATGGAAATAATATTTTATATAATGAAAAAACACATAAAACATTATTTATAGATTTTGAATTTGCAAAGGTATCAAAACAAAGTATATTAAAAGAAAATTACTCACAATTATTAAAATTTAAAGATTATATGAGTGGTTCTTGGAATACAAATATTATTGAAGACATTCCTGAATTATTTCTAATATTTTACTATAATTTAAATACAGATAAAAAATATTTAAATAAATATTATAATAAATTTAAACAATCTTTACCAAATATGAATTACTGAAATAATTTCTGGTTCTTTATCTTCGGCTCCTAACATTATTGCAAATTCTTTTGCTTTTTCAATAATGCTAATATCCATATTTTTAATAAAAGAATAATTTAACAAATTTTTTTCAGATGACAATGATAAAAAATATCGTTTATTTTCGTGACTACAGTCAAATGACGGATTTGCCGCAATAATATAAACATTATCTGGAAATTTAGTTTTATCCCAACAATAATCTGTTCCACACATACATTGTTCATTTTGTTCTACTGGATTTTCACTGGAGCATGACCCAACTTTATTATCTATTAAATATTTTATAACTTTTTCGAAATTTACTTCCCAACCAAATACCAATTTAGTTGTATAATCAACCCCCATTATACATATGTAGTATATGTAATTAGTGTGTATTATTTTTTAAAAAAGCACGAGCTATAAAAATCATACAATTACTTAATAATAATGATATTACCCATATATCAAAAATGATTGGCATATATTATAATTAAATTAATAAACTAGCGATTTTATTTATTTTATATTATAAATGAGTATTGATATGTTTGGAAAAGAAAATTTCAAATATGTTAAAAAAAATATTGCTGATTTTAATAATAAATCTTTAACAAAACAAAAAAGTATTATTGATAAAACAGCAGTTTATAATTTACCACTTATTAAAAAATTTCATGCGTTTAAAAAATTAAATTTATCAGATGTTCCAAATGAAGTTAGATATAAAAATTTTGGATTAAATTGGTGGGATATATTTTCAAATGGATTTAATATTCAAAATGAATATGAAATTCCTACAAATATTCCAGACCCTTGTACAGGTATACTCCTAATTAATTTAGGAATACATGAAGTAGTTGTAGAAAATAAACATAATAAAGATACATATCATATACAACCAAATGAAATTTCAATATATAATGTAGTAAACCATAATAAAATAATAGTGTATGATAAACATAAAAAAAATATATCTATACAACCTGTAATTTATGGACAAAGTTTATATATTTATATTAATCCAGATTACATAATAGACAAACAAAATAAAATAATAAATAGTCCAGTATATTATGATTTTTTCATATCATGTGGAATATTAAATAGATCATTATACTACTATACAACTGGATTAAATGCAAATGTAGTAAAAGTGGAAATAATAGATGATAAAGTAGATACAATTGAAAATCCAGGGTCAATGCAAGATTTTGTAGGATTTCTTGAAGACCATTGGACTTACAAATGTAATCTAAAATTAAAAAAAATAAAAGATTGTATACCTAGAAAAATTCATTGGGTTTGGTTAGCAAAAGATTTAAAGAATAAAGAATATTTTGATACAAAAAAATTTGCAAAATTTATGGAAACATGGGCTATTAGAAATCCAAATTGCGAATTAAATTTATGGACAGATTTTAAAAAAATAGATATTCCAGATTTAAATATAAGAATAAGAAATGAAAATGATATTGATAGTATTATAAATAAAATTAATCCAAAATCATTAATTAAAAATATTAAAAAATTAATCAAAACACATCACAATGTAGGAATTAGGTCAGATACATTAAGACAAGTAATATTATACGTAGAAGGTGGTATATATTGTGATATAAATGATATGTGTTGCCTAATATCTTTAGAAGATTGTATAGAAAATTTTAATTTTATATGTGGAGTTGAACCAATGCTTTATATTAATAATGCGATAATTGGAGCAAAACCAAAACATGAAATAAATCTTAGATTTTTAAAATTTTTATCATATAATATAGATAATACATTTAATAATTTTCCAGATCAAGATAATAGAGAAGAAATTGATTGTTTTGTATGTGATAACAGTGGTCCTATTAAATTTTCATCTATTATATATGGAGCATTTGTTCATAATAATGAAATTGAAATAATTAATGATTTAGAAGATACAATTATATTTCCATGTAAATTTTTATATTCTAATTATGATGTAAAAAAATCATCTGAATTCTGGTTAACTCCTATGTCTTTAACTGCACATTATGACGATAGGTCATTCATATAAAAATACACACTAATCAGGCAACCCCATACAAACAAAAATGGTTAGATACTACTATGACTTTGAAGATGCAACAAAAACTGGTAATATGTTCTGGGTTCAATATTATATTGATAAAGATAAAAATATTAGTCTTCTTGATGGACTCAGAGGAGCTTATCAATCAAAAAATAATGAAATAATTGAATTAATTGAAAACAAATTATTTTCAAATAACAATAATTTTGTAATGGTAATTAATAATATTAAAAATATTAAATTTCAGGCTGCTTGTTTATCAAAAAATTTTGAAACTGCAAAATCTACAATTGAATTTGGGAGAAATCAATTATATTTTGCATGTAAAGGAGGATGTATACAAATCATAGAGTTTGTTATATTAAATGGAGACCGTAACTGGAATAGAGGACTGATTGGAGCATGTAGCGGAGGACATTTAGAAATTGTTGAATTAATGATAAAATATGGAGCAAATTGTTGGAATGATGCACTTAGTGAAGCATGCTATTCTGGTTCAATTGATATTATTAATTTATTATTTGAGAATGGAGCAAATAATATGGAATATGGATTATATGGTGCATCTAGAGGGGGACATTTGGAGCTAGTTGAGCTTATGGTAAAAAAAGGAGCAAAAGATTTTAAATGGGCATTAGAATATGCATTTGAATCTGGATCAAATGAATTAGTTGAATATATATTGATTAAAATGAAAGAAAATAATATAAATATTCCAGATATATTACCTCCAATTAGATATATTATACCAATTTTTTCAACTAAAACAGTAAAAAATATTTAAAACAACCTCTACACCTCTAATTTTTAATAATGTCTTCTTTTGAGATTGGACAATATGTTAAAATTAAACATACAGGTAAAGTATCTACTGTTGTGTCATATGCACCAAATGGATGGTATACATTAAAAGATAGAAAAAAATATAGAACAAGCGAAATTGAACCTGAACCTGAACTTAAACAAAAAGTTGTAAAATGTGCAGTATGTTCTGATATTTGTAACGTAAATAATACATTATGCGATAGATGTATAATTTGGTCTAAAACGTGTATTGTTTGTAATAAATCTACAAATGACGATAATTCATTTTCTTTTGATTTTCATATTGTTGTGTGCGATGATTGTTTAGATATTTTTGAAAATGATCAAGATAAATATGAAAATTTGAGACATGTTTAATTAAACTTTTCCAAATATATAAAGATTTGCGGCAGTATTTACTCTGAATATTCTATGTAAAATTATTCCCAATAATAGTAGTATTAATATACTCACTATTATATTAATTTTAAAAACGTAGTATAAAATTATTGCAAATAATATTGTAAATATTAAATCAACAATTGCAATTCCAAATAATCTATATTTATGAACTCCTGTATTTGGTAATCCAAATATATCTGCAAATTTATTCATTTATTATAAATAAATAAAATAATAATCACTAATAATCAATATAAAATTTAAATAAAATGGATAATTTTGAACAAATATTTTACTACTATTGTATTATTTTTATTTTAATTATATATTTATTTTTTTGTATTTACTAAAATTTATGTTCTTTAAACTCTAGTTTATCATGTTTATCTATTATTTTTAATATTTTTTTTTCAATATTATTTTTATTTTTTAGATTATCTATCCAAATCTCAACTCTATATAATTGTTTTAAAGATAATGGGATTGAACTATCAACTACTCTTATTCCATTTATATTTTCTGGACTACTAATCATAAAATTACAAATAGTATTCCATAAATTATCAATACTACTCAATGTATTATTAAAATTTTTTTTTATTATAAATTCACCACCATTTTTATTATTTACATCTTCCCATTTAGGAGTAATATCATTTTTAAATATACTCAATGATGATATTTCACGATGCACACCATTTTCTATGTGATATGGTTTACCTTGATCCTTTTGGTAAAAAATCTCACTTGGTTTTAGCATACATTTAAATATATTCATAAAATCTTCATATTTATTTACAGTAATTATTTTTTTTGTATGTTTATCATAATCATTTTTATCACTTTTAGTATGTTCATAAAATGTCCAATTATCTTGTAATTCCATACTATAATACTAGATATGTTTATTAATGTATTTTATTTTTATTTTCTTTATTTTTCAAAATAACATGTAATATATTTTTCAGTAGTATCTATAGTTTTATCTAATTTAAATAATAATCCATTAAATGATACGTGTAAAAATTTAGTGTTTGAAATAATAATTCCATTGCATATATAATCTGCATGAATACAATCATTTGAAAAATTATAAATTTTAAGATTAAAATATTCATCAAATATATTAAAAAATAATTGATGAACGTCTAATTCTAATATAATATTATCTTCTGATTTACATGTTATTCTATATACATCATTATTATCTAAACTAGAACAATTTAATTTTTTATCTACAATTTTAAATTTATTGGAAAATAACATATTTATTTTTATTATAAGGAGTTAATGATTTAAAAAAATATATTTTTAAAACATTAATTAATTATTTATATTTTTATAAATGGAAATAGTTATTGATCTAAGTTTTGTAAGATCAAGAGATACGGATGGCGCAATAAATAGAGAATGTTTAGGAATATATAGAAATTTTAATGAAATTGGGAATCATATAGAACAAATAGAACAATATACAAATCAAGATATAGAAGATTATATAAATTATAATAATTATAATGAATTTTATTTTGAAATTTATTATAGAACTATTGGAGATTTTGAATCAATTGGTGGAGATAAGTATCTTAGATTGACTTTAGATGAATTAAAAAAAATGATTCGTGATAAATCTACTAAAATTAAAGCAGAATTTGGAAAAAAAAGAAGAAAAAGTAAGAAAATCTAATATAGATTCTTACTTTAATTCTTCTACTCTTCTCTTACTCTTACAAAACAAGGAAAACGAGGAATTCCATTTTTAGTTACATCATTATATTTAATTGTAATAATTGTTCCAATTGCGGGAGGATTCTTTCTAATATTATCATTAAGACCAGTTCCAACATTAAATGTTTTTTCTTTACCATCAAAAATCCCACTTACTTCAAATGATCCTACAACATCTTTATTCCTTCCTTTTCCTTCTTTATACCCAATAATTTTTACTTCAGTATCACTTGAACTTTTTAATTTCAATAGATTTGAGGACCTTTTTCTTTCATACATACATTTATCGTTTTTTAACATTAGCCCTTCTCCTCCTTTTTTTTCACAAATATCTAGGTCTTCATATAACTTTTCAATAGTTGTAAAAGGCCACATCTCAACCAATTGAACATACTCAGATTTTTTTAGATTATTCCTAATATATTCTAATCTTTTTGAAAAAATGTCCGGAATCATTGGAGCATCAAATACCATATACTTAATCTGTTTCCAATCATCATCTACAGGAGTTTTACGTCTAACAATACCCATTTTTTCAAATGATTGTCTTCCAAAATATAATTCTCCATCCAAATCAAAATCAGGCATATTTTCAATAAACCATTTTGGTGCAAATCTTTCATTACCATTTATAGAATATAATTTTTTTTCAGTAGATGACCAATATGCTCTATCTCCATCTAGTTTTTCTGATACAAGCCAATTTGTGCACACATGTTTCTTTTCATCAAATTTATCAGCCAACATTAAATCGATTGACATTTTTGTATACCCTACACACACGATGTTGATTAGGGTTGATTAAAAGATAATTTTGTGCTACTAAAAAATATTTATTATAAATATATGTTAATTACAAATCGTAAATGTGTTTTTAAAAATAAGATTGAAAATCCTGATGATTTATTTAAACAATGTACAAAATTTAAAGATATGAGACTAATAGAGCATATAGGGGAGGGTTCTTTTGGATCTGTTTATAGAGGAGAAACAACCTATAATTCAAAAAAAATAAACGTAGCAGTAAAATTAATTAGAAATTGTTCTGATGAAAATCTGATTGATTTAAATTTAGAAATTAATTATTCTTATAATATGGGAATATTAGGTATTGGACCACTTATATATGATGCATTTTACTATAAAAATCAAGGAGAAGATAAATATGAACAAATAATAGTAATGGAATATTATCCATATGATGGTAGAGTAGCATTGCAATCTGTAAGTATTCAAAATAAAAAAAAAATAATTAAAAAAATGATTGATTTAGTTAAACAAACAATTTTTGAAGTAAAAATATATTGTGTAGACTTAAAACCAGAAAATTTCATAGTAAATGATAATTTAGATGTAAAAATGATTGATTTTGGTACTGACTGGTGTGTTCCTGACCATTTACCAACACTTGATTCATTCCCAGCATCAGTTAGAAATAATCCTAAAATTATAAAATTAGCAGAAAATCATTTATATCAGATATTGATTTTTCAATTATATAAAATGATTTCATTATTTACAGATGATATATCAATTCATTCATTATTTATAAATGAATTTTCATATGATATTTTGTCAATTATAAAAAAATATTATGAGAATGATAGTCTTACAATTAAATTTTATTTGGATAGTATGAATTTAAAAATAGAAATGTAATTCGTATGATTTATAGAATTAAATAATTTTAATTTATAAATGTTTAAAGAAATTGAAACGGAAAAAATTTCAGAAAATAGTTATAAATTAAAACTAGAACCAATTGATGATAATGATTTACCTACTGTTTCCATTGTTACTATTACATATAATAGACAGATATTTATTCCTCTTATGATTAGAAATTGGAAAGAAATAGATTATCCCAAAGATAAATTAGAATGGATTATTGTAGATGATTCTGATTCTAAAGTTTATCTAAAAAATGAAATAAATAAATTAGATGATAAAAGAATTAAAATAATTCAAATTCCCAAAAGTAATATTGGAGTAAAAAGAAATGTTGGAGTTTATCATTCTAAACATGATTATATAGTTCATTTTGATGACGATGATTTTTATCCAAATAAATCTGTAATAACAAGAATTAGAGTATTATTAAATGGGTATTCTATTACTGGGTGCAATAAAGTAAATTGTTATGATTTATTATCAAATAATACATTTGAAGCATTTGATAAATATGTAAATACAATAAGTGAAAGTACAATGGCATATAAAAAAACAGTATGGGATTCTCAAAAATTTAATAATGATGATAAAATATGTGAATGTTTAAATTTTATTAAAAATAGGGAAGATTTAATATGTACAATTCCTTCATATTTAATAGTTGTTCAATTTACTCATAATTCTAATACAGTTATAAGACGAGTCAGCAATTCACTTAATAATTATAATTTTTTGGAAGATATAAGTGTATCAGATAATTTATTAGTAAATAGTATTAGAAAAAATTTAATATACCAAATTCCAGAATGGAAAGAAGCAATTGATTTTGTTGAAAAATGTAAAAAAAATAATAAATTTATACCTATTAAAAATACTAAATTATTAAGTAATAAATGTGTTGTCGAATATAGAAGAGAATGTGTATATACAAAAACAAAATCATCTGGAAAAGATTTAGTGTATTTCTGTGGTCCTGGTCAAATATTAAATTTTGAAAATAAATGGTCTCCTGATTCAGAAATAATTGGGGGTTCAGAAGAAGCTGTTATCAATTTAAGTAAAGAATTTGTAAAAAAAGGATATAATGTTACTGTTTATTGTAATTTAGAAGGTATTCCAAGAACTATGGATGGAGTAAAATATGATAATGAATGGAATTGGAATCCTTTGGATAAACAAGATATTACAATAATATGGAGAGACCCATCTAATTGTAAATATAAAATTAATTCAACTAAAGTATTTCTAGACTTACATGATACAATTGATGCAAAATACATTGATAAATATATAAAAAATGAAATAATCATGTGTAAAAGTAATTTTCATAAAAATTTATATCCTAATTCTAAAAATATATGTGTTATTCCAAATGGAATATACCCATTAAAATTAACTAAAAAAAAGAAAAATATGATTGTATGCACAAGTTCTCCAGATAGATGTTTAAGTTCATTATTATTTGCAATTCCATATATTAAAAAAGAATTTGAAGATGCTCAAATATATTGGGCTTATGGATTTAAAAGTGGAGTAAATAAAGGAGGATTAGAAGCAATAGAACATGATGAAATTAAAGAATGGGTTACATTAAAAAAAGAACAAATACAGAATACAGACGGATTTATAGACATGGGTCATCTTTCTCAAAATGATATAAATACATTATATTCCGACGCAGAGTATTTTATTTATGGAACTGAATTTCCAGAAATTGATTGTATATCATTAACAAAAGCTTGTTCTGCTGGAACCATACCAATTGTAACAAACAGTGGTGCTATGTTAGAAAAAATGGAATATTTTAATTGTGGGTCTGTAGTGCAATCTTCCAACCATACAAATGGATTTGATTATTCAATGAAAGAACCAGAAATTTTTGTATGGATTAATGAAATTATCAGGATTATGAAATTAGAACATGATAGAAAACTATTATCAAATAAAACTAATAATAAATATAATATATCTAACATTTCTGATAAATGGATTTCAAAATTTAAAATTTAAATTATTAGTATATATAAATGGATGAATGTACAACAGTAAGACATAAGCATTTAAGTAAATTAGCTGATCATTTATTACAATCTTCGAATATTTCACAATCTTCTAAGCATTCTCACCATTCTGATATTGATGACGCAGTAAATGCAGCTATGCAAGGACAAAAATATAAATCTAAACAAGATTTTGAAGAAATATGGGAAAATAATATTATATTTGATACGTTTATTAAAAATATATTATCTATGCAAAATCCTGATTTTATACTAAATTTTATAATACATAAAGTGTTAAAAATAAATTATCAATATGATTATGAAGATATGCAATATGAAGATATAGAATATGAAGATATGCAATATAAAGAAATAAGAAATATAATAAAAAATCCTATAAAATTGAAAAATTTTTTATTAAGTATTAAAGATCCTTATATAATTAATAACATTAAATATTTCAATAATATTATATTTATTATAGAAAGTTTTTCTATATCTTTAAATCCATTTTTTAAATATTTTACAGATGACAATAATAGACATAATTTAGTTAGATATATACAAGATGATATTTTATTAGATGACTCTAGAACATATTTACATTTAGAAAAATTAGTAAGTAGTCCACAACAACTTAGAGATTTTTTAATTACACAATTTACATTAGACAATGGTATAATCGAAAGAATTAAAAATTTCAATCAATTGGTATTTAACAAAGCAATACAAGAAAATAATACTAAGATTGTTGAATACTATATTAAAAATAAAATGTTAATACATGGATTTGATAAAGATACAGCAACAGGATTAGATTCAATGTTAGAATTATCTCCTATATATCAAGCACTCTCTACCGATAATTATGAAATATTTGTTAAATTAGTAGGTGATGATGTTTCATTATTACATAAAAAATATTATCTACCAATTGAAAATAATAATAACACATCTACTCCGATAGTATATTGTAATAAAGTATTAAAAAAATATGGTGAAAATGAAAATAAAGAATTGGTAAAAATCCGTAATTACATATTAACAAAAATAGGAAGAAATTTTCTATTTTCAACTAAAAAAAAAATTAACTAAAAATTAACTAAAAATTAATTTATTAATATATATATGGATGAATGTACAACAGTAAGACATAAACATTTAAGTAAATTAGCTGATCATTTATTACAATCTTCTAATATTTCACAATCTTCTAAGCGTTCTAGCCATTCTGATATTGATGACGCAGTAAATGCAGCTATGCAAGGATTACAAACAACTGATAAAGAAATGGAAAAAATATGGAAAAATAATTTACGTAAAAAAATAGAAAAAACAGAAAAAACAGTTGATCCAGAAATGGAAAAAATATGGAAAAATAATCGTTTAGCAGTTTATGCAGATATGGAAAAAATATGGAAAAATAATGTTTTAACATTACAGGGACAAAAAAAACAAACAATTGATCCAACTATGGAACAAATATGGAAAAATAATCTTTTATCAATACAAGAACAAAAAAAACAAACTATTGATCCAATTATGGAACAAGTATGGAAAAATAATATTTTAGCAAAAAAAGAAAAAAAAGAAAAACAAAAAATAGATGAAAAAATAGAAATACATGATGATATAAATATTATTGCAGATCATGTTGTTAAAAATTTTAAACATTTATTTAAAATATTTTTTAAATCAGTATATTTTTATGAAAAATATTCTGAAAAACAGTTAATTTATTTTATGATACATAACATATTTATAAATGAAGATGAAGAAGATGAAGAAGATGTTATTTTTTTATATAAAGAATTGGCACAAATAATAAATAGTCCAACAAAACTTAAAATTTTTATAACAAATAGTATTTTAACAAATCCTAAAATTATTTGGAGAATTAAATGTTTCAATCAAATAGTATTTAATATATCAATACAAGATGGAATACAAAAACAAACTATGCAGATTGTAAATTATTTCATTAAATTTAAAAATTTAATACTTGGATTTGATAAAGATATAGATCGAAATGATATAAATTTTGAAATAAATGATGAATTACTATTATCTCCAATGTTTCAAGTACTTTCAATAGAAAATTATGATATATTTGTTAAATTAATAGAAGATGATATTTCATTATTACATAAAAAATATTATTTACCTATATATGATATAGATAATATATCAACTCCTCTAGTATATTGTAATAAATATTATAAAAATCATGATATGAAAGATAAAGATAATGAGCTTTTACAAATCCGTAATTATATATTAACAAAAATAGGAAGAAATTTTCTATTTTCAACTAAAAAAAAATCAACTAAAAAATCAATCTTGTTCTAATACAAATTTAATATAAGATAATGACATAGTCATTGTATCTGAAAGATCATCCTTCTTTTTATACTTCATAAAAAAATCAACCCATTCTTTATTTTGAGGCTGTCTCTTAATAATTCTTTCACAATGTTGAATTGCAAGTTGTTTATTTTTGTAATGTCCATTTTTTAAATGTTCTATATTTAATGGTTCATCTCCTTCTATAAATTGGTAGTATTTCAATTTATTTTTTGCATGATATCCAATTATTTTACTTATATTACATAATTTATTATTATCATTTTTTTGATATTTTTTTAAAACATAAAACATCTGAAGTTGGCCAGAAATTACTATTGTTTTAATATTAATTCTAGGTTGTTGTTCTAAAAGTATAATAACATTTGGTTTATTTTCTGATGTCCAATCAGATATTTCTAGTAAATTAAGTTCTTCTAAATTATCCGCTAATTTTTTACAAGAACCTTCATGAGTAGAATCTTTAATTGAAAATGTCCCCCATTTTTTTATTTTTAATGTAGATATTTTAATTAAACAATATGCCATATTTATAGTTCCAAAATCAAATGATAATATATAATCATACATTTAATATAAAAAAGATAGTTAAAATAAACATTAAACAAATTAACTATAATAATAAATGGATGAAAAATTAAGTAAAATATTTCATATGCTTAGACCGCTTGTTGTTGTATATGGTAAAATTGGTTCTGGAAAAACATATGCAATTAAAAAATTTTTAGAAAAACATAATTATTCATATACTGAATATAATAATACATTTGAAGATTTTGAAGATTTTTTAAAAAGCTTAGAAAATGTTGGTATAGAAATTTTTTTTGGAACAAAAAAAAGAGCAATTATAATTAAAAATTATGATAAAATTATGACAAAACAACAATCACAAGATTTTTTTAGTTATAAATCAGATGTAAGAAATATACCTGTTTTTTTAACAACATCTATAAACAAAGAAATAAATAATATATATTGTGTAAAAATGGAATACTATACAGAAAAGCAATTATTTGATATATTGAAAAAAGAATTTAAAATAAGTAAAAATATAATAACAAATGTTATTAAATCTTCTAATCAAGATATATCACATATGAAAGAAACATTACTACTACTTTCAAAAAATAATAACAAAACAATAGATGGTATAGAATTTAAACAAGAAACAAATATTTTAAATAAATTATATTCATTTAAAGATTTATCATTTAAACATAAATTATTATATTCAAATTTAGGTATGAATAACATTATATATGAAAATTATATTAAATTGTCGGATGATATTAATAAATTGGCTGATATTTCAGATAGATTATCTATAAATGATAATTTATACAATAAATTAAATAATGATAATATGTGGGAAACAGAAATGTTAGAAGAATATTATGCAAATGGAATATTATATCCAATTTATAAATTAGATAATAAGTTAGAAAATTTGAAACTTACTAGATGTACTGTAAGTAATAAAAATATTAAATTTAATTTATATAATGATGTAAAATATATAGATAAATATATATCAAAAGACATTAGTAGATACTCTAATTTTTTATTAAATTATTACTATATTGAAGAAAAAGACATAAAAAATTTAATAAAAAATATAAATAAAAAAAATAAAAAAGAAATTGAAGAATATATAGAAGAAGAATATGAACAAGAAATTGAATAGTTTAAATCATTATCTTTTTAGGTCCTCGAATTTCTTTATGTCTTAAATAAATTGGTTGTCCATCATATTTTGCTCCTTTATCAATCATAAGCTCTACAATCTCTAGATATCCTTGTTTACATGCACCCTGTAGCCCCCAATCCCAATAATTTACTCCTTTTTCTATCAAAAGCCTAACAATTTCTATATGTCCTCCTTTACACGCATATTTTAATCCTCTATTCCAATCATTTGCTCCTTTTTCTATCATAAGCTCTGTAATCTCTAAATTTCCTCCTTTGCATGCACCCATTAATCCCCAATTCCAATCATTTGCTCCTTTTTCTATTATAAGTTCAACAATCTTTATATTTCCTCCTCTACATGCATATCTTAATACTTCATTAAAATCATTTGCTCCTTTTTCTATCATAAGCTCAACGAGTTCTAAATTTCCTCCTTTGCATGCACCCATTAATCCTTGATTCCAATAATTTGCTCCTTTTTCTATTATAAGTTCAACAATATCTATATGTCCTCCTTCACACGCACCTTCTAATCCTCTATTCCAGTCATTTGCTCCTTTTTCAATCATAAGCTCAATTAGTTCTATATATCCTCCTTCGCATGCATACAATAATCCCCAATCCCACCCTCTATTCCAATCATTTACTCCTTTTTCTATCATAAGCTCAACTATCTCTAAATTTCCTTCTTTGCATGCACCCATTAATCCTCCATTCCAGTTATTTGCTCCTTTTTTTATCATGAGTTCTACGAGTTCTAAATGTCCTCCTTTGCATGCACCAAATAATCCTCTATCCCAATTATTTGCTCCTTTTTTTATCATAATCTGAACAATATTTATATGTCCTCCTTCACATGCGCCATATAATCCTACGTCAGTATTAGCTCCTAAATTAAGATAATAATCAATGTATTCAGTATATCCCAATCTACAAACATCTTGCAGTGCGTAGTCATATTTAAAATTCATGTTATTAACAGGTTAATGTTAGTTAGTGTTAAAATTTCCTAGGAAATTATTTAAATCATTATCTTTTTAGGTCCTCTAATTTCTTTATGTCTTAAATAAATTGGTTGTCCTTTATATTTTGCTCCTTTATCAATCATAAGCTCTACGAGTTCTAAATGTCCCCCTTTACATGCACCCTGTAGTCCCCAATCCCAATAATTTACTCCTTTTTCTATCATAAGCCGAACGAGTTCTATACATCCTCCTTTACATGCATAATATAATCCTTGATTCCAATTATTTATTTCTTTTTCTATCATAAGCTCAACTAGTTCTAAATGTCCTCCTTCGCATGCACCTTCTAGTCCCCAATCACATTTATCTGCTCCTTTTTCTATCATAAGCTTAACGAGTTCTAAATGTCCTCCTTCACACGCCCCATATAATCCTCCATCCCAGTCATTTGCTCCTTTTTCTATCATAAGCTCAGCGATTTCTAAATATCCTCCTTTACACGCATAATATAATCCGCAATCCCACTCATT
>JACCDM010262060.1_pt1 | contig 22440 bp, 18 predicted proteins | sample 7445851 | NCBI WGS metagenome assembly JACCDM01 (sample SAMN15323438, study PRJNA562643) | freshwater metagenome | isolation source: river surface water | place: USA:Blue River Watershed | collected 2017-08-16
GGAGTTTGTTTTTAAATGACCCGTCAATTCCGTTGAAAAAATCGTATTGTCCGGCCATAAACTGCATGAATGCAGTTTGCTTATTTTTCACAAAGGTCACGTTCACGGCATCCAAAAAAGGCAGTCTTTGCTTCCCATCAAATACGAAGTACTGTGGATTTTTTAACATGACCAATTTAACATCGGTTTCCCACCTCCTTAAATAAAAAGGCCCAGCCCCTACCGGTTGCTGCGACAATCTACCCTCTTGCCATTTTTGGGTAAATTCAGGAACGATCCAACAATAATTGGTAGCCAAAAGTGATAAAAAAGCGGGGGCGGGATTTTTGAGGGATATCTCCACGGTAGAATCATTCAAAACCCGCGGTGCTTTATCCACATTGTTCATAACCCACATACCCGGTGATCCGTTTTTGGGATTCATCAGTCGGTTTAAACTGTATACCACATCGTTAACCGTAACTCTTGAAAATTGAGGGGTTAATTTTCCGTTTTGATTGGGTTCTACAAAAGTAAAATAGGCGTCAGTGCGAATCACGAACTTATACACACGTCCGTCAGGGCTAATTTCCCAGTATTTACTGAGCCTTGGAATGGGCTGAAGTTTATCGTCTAATGCCACTAAACCCTCGTAAATTTGGGATCCTATCCATATTTCAGACTGTGATTTGATGTATATGGGATCAAGGGTATTGACTGAAACATCTTCATTGTAGCGAAAAACCTGGGCCTCCGAAATTTTATCCACATTTTTACAACGATTAAAACTAAAAATCGTGAATAAAACGATGAGGGCAATGTTTCCAAATGTGCGGTGAGATGAGATAACTTTGTTTGTTCGCATACAACGAAAGACTTCGGGTATGAGGCAAAAGTAAACTTTTTAAACAATAGCACCACTGAAAACACTTGTAAAATGGGAAAAATCATAGCCATCGCCAACCAAAAAGGAGGAGTAGGAAAAACCACTTCGGCCATCAACTTAGCCGCTAGTTTGGCCGTTCTGGAATACAAAACACTGCTGGTAGATGCAGATCCTCAAGCAAACTCTACCTCTGGAATTGGCATGAATCCCAAGAACATCAAACTCGGACTATACGAGTGTTTGGTTCAAGATATACGTCCACAAGACGTGATCATGTCAACCGAAACTCCATTTTTAGATATCATGCCCTCCAACATTGACCTAGTTGGTGCTGAAATTGAATTCTTGGATCTTCCCAACCGAGAAAAAATCATGGAAGGGCTTCTAAAACCTTTGAAAAACCAGTACGATTTTATCATCATTGACTGTTCTCCTTCTTTGGGATTGATCACCACCAATGCTTTGGTGGCCGCCGACAGCGTGGTGATTCCTGTACAATGCGAATATTTCGCTTTGGAAGGATTAGGCAAATTGCTCAATACCATTAAAATCATTCAAAACCACTTAAACAGACATCTTGAAATTGAAGGTATTTTGTTGACTATGTACGATGCTCGTTTGCGTTTATGCAACCAAGTTGTGGACGATGTAAAAACCCATTTTCAAGACATTGTGTTCGATACCATCATTCAGCGCAATACCAAACTGGGAGAAGCACCTAGTTTTGGAGTACCAGTGATTTATCACGACGCTGACAGCAAGGGTTCTATCAATTACTTGAACCTTGCCAAAGAAATTTTAGTTAAAAACGGAATTATTGACACCACCGAAGAAACCTCTGTAGCATGACACAAACCCCATTAAAAAAGAAACCCGCAGGACTAGGTCGCGGATTGAGCGCATTGTTAGAGTCCGCAGATTCAGATAATTCAGGTTCTAACCAAATATCACTTGGAAGCATTGCTTTGATTCCCATATCCAATATCGAAGCTAACCCCTTTCAACCTCGTACCGATTTTGAACCACAGGCTTTAGAGGAGCTAGCAGCCTCCATTGGCATTCACGGGGTAATCCAACCCATTACGGTGAGAAAAATGGGCGGTGATAATTATCAAATCATCAGCGGTGAGCGAAGAACTCGTGCAGCCATGATGTCGGGATTAACACAAATCCCCGCATACATTAGAACAGCAAACGATCAAGGCATGTTGGAAATGGCTTTGATTGAAAACATCCAACGAAGTGAACTAAACGCCATAGAAATAGCACTCAGCTACCAACGCTTGATTGAAGAGTGCAGCTTGAAGCAAGAAGAATTGGGAGAGCGCGTAGGTAAAGAGCGTAGCACCGTTACCAACTATTTGAGATTGCTCAAGCTTCCCGATGAAATCCAAATTGGAATCAAGGAGGGTAAAATCTCCATGGGGCATGCGCGCGCCATGATCAACCTACCAACCGAAGAGCACCAAATGGCTCTATACCGCGACATCATCGAGAATAAAATGTCGGTGCGCGACGTAGAATCAGCCGTTAAAGAAAAGAAACAAAATCCTGAAAAAGAATTTGGTATGATCACAGGTACCGATTGGGATCCTGAAATTGATCGCATCACCGAAGAGTTCCACCGCCGTTTGAAAGCATCGGTTCACCTCAAGAACGGATCTAAAGGCAAAGGAAAAATCGTCATTTCTTACAAGAATCGTGAAGATTTGGAACGAATTCTTGAGCTGATTCATGAAATTTAAAGGCATTTTTGGTGCAGTTTTATTGCTTTTCGCGTCGAACAGCGCGTATGCACAGACATTAGACAGCAGCAAAGCAGTAAAAGTTCACTCGCCTCATTTGGCAAGTGTATTCTCGGCAGTTTTGCCCGGTGCAGGACAAGTCTACAACCAAAAATATTGGAAGGTGCCCATCATTTATGGTGGGTTGGCTTTTACTGGGTATCAATTTGTGCGAAATCGTCAATTGTTGCTGGATAGAAATCAGCAATTCAGAGATTTATATGCTGCAGGTTCGCAGCCCACACCCCAGCAAATGGATGAACGCGACCAATACAGAGAGCTGAGAGATGGATACGGAATTGCGTTTGTAGCCATTTATGCTTTACAGATCATTGATGCCACTGTAGATGCGCATTTTTTCAAGTTCGATGTAAATCAAAAACTGAGTCTGCAACTGTTGCCAAACAACGGCAATTTGGCTCAGATTCAATTTCAAATTCAATAATGACTCGATTAGAACAACTACAATCTTTCTTGGCAGAAAGCCCTAACGATGCATTTTTGCATTACGCCATTGCTCAAGAGCACAAGTCTATGGGCAATAAAGAATTGGCTTTAGAAAAGTATCTTTATTTGATTGATAACCATCCAAACTATGTGGCTACTTATTATCACTTGGGGAAGTTATATATAGAATTAGGGCAAAAAGAAACCGCACTGTCTTGCTTTGAGAATGGAATCATCAAGGCAAAAGAGTGCGGTGAACAACATTCCTTATCCGAACTTCAAAGTGCGAAGTTGGAATTGGAATACGACGAGGATTAGTCGCGGCTTTGTAATTTCGCTAACAAGCGCAAGATTTCAATATACAACCAAATCAAGGTTGCCAACAAACCAACGCTTGCATACCATTCCATGTATTTAGGAGCACCCGCTTCTGAAGCTTCTTCAATGAAGGTAAAATCCATAATCAAGTTGAATGCTGCAATACCGGCAATCAAAACGCTCAATCCAATTGACATTGGACTACTTCCAGCGTAGAAACTAGACAAACCGTGTACACCGAATAAATTCAACACCATCATCAACAAGTAAAAAATACCTACACCAGCAGTAGCGATGTAGATTACTTTGGTAAACATTGGAGTTGCACGCAATACATTGGTCTTATAAAGTACCAACATCAAAGCAAAGATACCCATGGTGATTGCCACAGCTTGCATAACGATGCCTGGGAACATAGCTTCAAAAAACATAGAAAGAGCACCCAAAAGAACGCCTTCTGCAGCTGCATAAACAGGTGCTAAATAAGGTGACCAAGATTTCTTGAAGCTCATAATTAAAATACTAATCAAACCAATGATCAATCCACCGTACATGTAAGTTTGAACACCGTTGTTGATCGCATATTCAGGATCACCACCCATTTTATTCCAAATCCAAACGGCAGGTGCCAACAAGGTCAAGAATAAAACGATTGATTTGTCAACGGTACCTTTTAGTGTCATGCTGCCTTCGTAAGAACCACTGCGGGTTGCGGAGAAAGCCTTTTCAGAAAATAATGGACTAGACATAATTCTATAATAAATCAAATATAGTAAAAATCAACGAAGCAATTGCACGGTTCCGCTGAACTGATAGATTTCTTCTTTGTAATCTTTGAAGAAGATTTGATACACATATACCCCATCCGGTGCGTTTTGACCGTTATAGGTTCCGTCCCAACCTTCTGATTCATTGCGGAATTCAGCCAACTTTTCACCCCATCTGTTGTAAATCCGGAATTGGTAATCCAACACCCCAGAAATAACCGGTTTGAAAATTTCATTCGCCCCTTTTCCATCTGGTGTAAACGCATTGGGTACAAACATCACCGGATCAAAATACAACAAGATATCATTGCTCCAAGAAACTCTGCTGCCTCCCAATTCGTAGGCTTTGATTCTGTATTTCTGACCAAAATGCTCTTCCCCGTTGTTGAAACTATCTGATGTGTTTCCCGGGTAAGTTTGATACAATTCGTACCCTGTCTTATTGATCAATTCCCTGTATAATTCGTATTTCTCAACTGCCCATCCCAAATAAGGAGTGAACGTAAACGACATACTCATAGGACCCGTTCTCTGACCGGTCAATAAAATGCTTGTATTAATTGGACTGTAAAGCGTATCGCCGCACTGATTCAAAATCATTGCCCGATAATCGTATGAAAATGCATCGGGTTTAACATCCAAGTCCTGAAATTCTGTACCGTTAATGGGCCCTTGTCCTACGTTCCAAAACTGACCGCTATTGAAAGGTCTTCGCTGAATATACACCGGACCATTGGGTCTTGGGGAATTCTTTAGCTGGTATTCTACCAGAATCTTACCGTCTTTATCAGGTGGTGGTGAAACGGTCACTAAACGACTTTCAATCCATGGGTTATCGTAATATATATTCCATGAGATGCTATCACCGGGGCAACCTTTGTCAGATATTTCCCGAACTGTTATATTTCTTAGTGGTGCTAATGAATCCCAATTCACTGAACCTGCATTATTGGTACCCGGGTTGTTGGCCCAGTTGCCGCCAATGAGTTTCCATGTGAATGTGCTTCCTGAATTGCCGTTTATCACGTAACCAAGGTTGCTAACATTTGGATTGCAAATCACTGAATCTCCTACCAGTTGAGTGTTGATGGGTTTGGGATTGATGGTTATTTGTGTTTGATCCCAAGGACCAGGACAACCGTGTTTAGAAATGATACGAGCTTTGATGGTGAACGTTCCAAATTGGTTGAGGCTGATTTTTAACTTGCCTGGTTTGGGTTTGCCCACACCACTAATTGTTTCTAAGAGTAAGCCGGTATTGGGTGTAATTTGATAATCAATAGAATCCCCAAAATCAACGCCATTCAAAGCGGAAAAATCCACCAAAGTAAAGAACTGATTGTTTTGTTGGCATTGCTCCGGTTGAAGGTCTGGGAAAATATTCGCTGTTGGTGTGGGATGCAAAATAACATTCAATTTATACAAAGAACTTTGGCAAACTCTCTTGTTGATGGGGTCGTAACCGGTAGATTTTACACCTACCCAAGCATTTCCGGCTGCACCCCAATCGGCGGTGATTTTATCTGTATTTTGACCTGAAGTAATACTTCCCCCGGAAATGGACCAAGAATAATCCTCACCGCTGATTTTGTTCACCTTATATGGCACATTAGCCGTCAGTTCGCACAACGAAGAATCACCAATGGGCGGTTGACCTAAAAGTGCATGAGTCATAAGCACATCAAAGTAGCCCGTGTCTTTACAACCAAAAATATTGGTGGCAATGACCATCACTCTACCCGGGCCGACGTCTCCCCAATTAATCAGAGCTCTACCCTTGCTTGGAGAAGAAACTTTACGGGCATTTGTTGCATAGAATTCATAGGTATAAAGTGATTCGATAGAATCAATGTAATACTCAATATTATCGTTGTTAGGACAAACATTGGTTGGACCTTTGATGACGGGCTTTCCGGCAGCGGTCATGGTAATTTTAAGGGTATCACCAGCACTCAAACAACCCGCGCTATTGGCTTGATAAGCAATGATATAACGTTGACCGTTAAATTTTTCATCCCAAACCACATTCACCGTCTGATTGGCTAGATTTTCAGAGATCGACTTACTTCCAATTATTTTGAAACTGATTTTACCTGTACCATAGGCTCTGTAAAGGTATGATATTGACAAACATGCGAAAGCCTCTCCTTCTATTTTGGGTTTAGGTGGTGGAGGCAATAATGACACTTTCAATGAATCAGCCATTATTGAACAACCAAATGGGTTAGTCACCTTCAAATAAACCTTTCCAGAATCCGAATTTCCCCAGTTGATTACCAGTTTGTTAGCCGTATCTGAACCGATAATGGTTCCGCCCGTAACACTCCATTTCAAGGTATTCTTAAAACTTCTATTTGAAACCTCGTAAATTACTCCGTTTTGGTTTTGGCAGGCCAAATTAGTTCCTGTGATTTTTTCCTTGGGACTGAAAGGCTTGTATTTTATCAATACGTTTTGATTGATGAATTTGGATGGACAGCCATCGTCAAAGGCCTCGAATATTACACGGAAAGTATCATCGGTACTAACACTGCAACCCGGATTCCAACAAAACTGTGATGTAATGCTGGCTTTTCCTGCCACGGGCAATGTTGGATTAAAGGTAGCCTTAGGTCCGGTGTAACTTGAAGAACCGGTGATGATGTCTCCGTAGGCTTTCAAAGTTACAACGTCATCAATGTCTTTGGCATCTACGGCTTTCACATCGAAACAGATGGGTTCACCGAGTTCCAATTCCCAATATCGTTTCCCCTTGGTATATTCTAGAGTGGGTTTATTGTTGGGTGAACAGTTAATCACCAAAATCTGAAGATCCAGTCTAACGGTAGAAATTGCAACCCCATTTCTCCATTCTGTAACCTCAATCGCAACAGCGAACCGACCAGCGATAGTTGACATGTACGTTGTCAAACCGTTGAACGCATCAATGCTTGCAATACCTGCACTTCCGAACGGTGATGTTGCTGAATATCCCGTGTTATAATCAACCTCTGCAAAAGGCGTGGTCATGGTTGACGGACAAGTTGGCAACGTAGGATTGTTCATATCAGCTCCTTGCCAAGGTCTTACCAATTTGTAGGATAATGAATCGCCATCGGGATCAAGAGCACGGTTTCTGATGGTAATTGTGTCATTCCTGCAAATGAAAGGAACAGGAACATCTTGGAAGTAAGGCGAACTATTTTTAATGTTTGTTGGCGGAATAAACCCGTAGTAGGTTTGTCCTTGATAGGCTTCACCAAACTGGTTTCGGAGGTTATTTTGGGTGTTTCGGCAGCAACGCTCCCATTTCAGGTGGTAACCGGTGTTGCTGTTCGGCAGACTGATGGTTGATTCGTAAATACCCTGTTCAAGACAAGCCGAAGCAATTTCAGGGCAATTGGTGTTTCCTACAGGCTGAACTTTTTTCTTGGCCAATAACTTAATGACGTAGGTAGTGTGAATCTTTTTATCTCCCTTGTAAACACACAGATTTAAATCATCGTCAAAGGGAACTTCCTCGTTGGTACCATCTTTGGCGCAATCGCGGTAAACAAAAAGAGTCACTCGATATTGCGTGTTGGTGCCGTTGGTTCCAAGCCATTCATAGGTTAAAAAGCCACCCACCAAGTGAGACGCATTGGAAATTCCAGCCACAAAAAAAGTGAGCAAGAGCATCCAAAAGCGAAAGGACAAAAAGCGTAATTTTCTCAATGGTTTCAGGCCGATTTTCAAACTACTAAATTAGACAATTTTTTAAGCAATTTGGTTGTTGAAGCACGTCATTTTTATGAAATAACCTAATTTCGCAACATGCATTACAAACCTGATTGCCTGCATTTTTTGGGACACATACCCTGTAAACCCCACAAAAAGCACGGATATCACTGCGAAAATTGTCCCGAATACACACAAATTGAGAAACGCATTTTAATCATAAAACTGGGTGCGATGGGCGATGTAATTCGAACAACGCCTTTGATTACTCGATATAAATCCCTCTACCCCAACGCAAAATTCACCTGGATTACGCTTTTTCCAGACATCCTTCCCAAGGGAGAGATCCACGAAATCTACAAATTGGGCATTGAGGCGCAACTTTACGTCACCAATGTTGATTGGGACATTGCCATCAATTTAGACAAGGAAAAAGAAGCTTCTGCCCTATTGAAAATGGTCAGTGCCAAGGAAAAATACGGCTACATTTTGAAAGATGGAGCTTCGCAACCGGCCAACGATTTGGCTCAGCACAAATTCGATACCGGATTGTTTGACGATGTGAGCAAAGCCAACACTAAAAACTATTGCACCGAGATCTTTGAACTCTGCGGAATGGAATACGCAGGCGAGCCCTACTTACTTGACAATCATTCAGATAAAGGATACGAGTGGAACCTTCCAACAGACAAAAAAATCATTGGATTGAACACGGGTTGCGGCGACCGATGGACTACGCGTTTGTGGAGCATTGAAAAATGGGTGGAGTTGGCTAAAAAGATTCAAGATGCGGGGCATTATCCGTTGCTTCTCGGGGGAAGTCAGGAGCACGAGCGCAATTTGGAAATTCAGTCTGGCAGCGGCGCTCCTTATTTGGGACATTTTTCTTTGAGTCATTTCATCAATTTGATAGACCATTGCGACGCGGTAGTGACCCAAGTAACGATGGGAATGCACTTGACTTTGGGCTTAGGCAAACGTATAGTATTGATGAACAACATTTTCAATCCTCACGAGTTCGACTTGTTTGACAAGGGCGAGATTGTACAACCCTCGAAGGAGTGTCAGTGTTTCTATTTGGGCAAATGCAAGTTAGGCACTTCGTGCATGGAAGATTTATCGGTAGACGCGGTATACGCAAGTTTGGACCGCGTATTAAAAAAGTAGATAGGTTTGCGGAATTATGATTTTTTCATTATTTTTGCACCCTCAAATGGCGAGGTAGCTCAGGTGGTTAGAGCGCAGGATTCATAACCCTGAGGTCGGGGGTTCAATTCCCCCCTTCGCTACTCTAGAAACACTCACAGAAATGTGGGTGTTTTTTGTTTTGTGCCATGTTTGGAAAATTAATTTTCATTCTATTATGTGCACTCGTTTTATCCTGACCGCTAAATTGTATAGGTTTGCGGCAAACCGTGTGTGATCTGAAATGGATTTAATTTAAAGGCTCAATTATGGAAATAACTAGCTTCTCCAACAATTTCCATTTGTTTAACGCAAGCGAATCTCATCATAGAATTTTCCAAAAAAGTATCGAAATCGGCATCATTCAAATAGCTCTCAATTTCAATAATAGCCTCCAAGATGTGATTAAGTCTTACTTTGTCACCTAATTTACCGCACATAAATTAATTGTTTCTCACTTTCAATTATTGGTCGGACATATTTCGACAATCCGCCAGAAGAAACCAAATCAACCTTCGTCTTAAGTATTTTTTCAAGGTCAATCTGCATTTGGACAAATTCTAATCCTATTTTTTGGCTGTAATCAAGATCAACTAGGATATCAATGTCACTTCGGTTATCTGCTTCTCCTCGAGCATATGAACCAAAAAGATATGCTGTCAAGACAGGTCTTGTCTTGAAGTAATCTTTAATTTTCTCTATGCTTGATTTGTCTAGTTGCATGAAACAAAGATAATAAATTTGTTAAATGCTTGTTTGGATTCACCACTGTCCATTTCAGCTAGCGGCGGGCGGCTTTATGTCTTGCTATTGAAGTCGGAATTAAAAGCGGTATCGCGGAAGATTTTAAATCTGAAGAACATTTAAAATTGTTAAAGGCTCGCCGTACAAGCTGATTTTATTGTATAATTTACGATAAAACAATTGAAATTACAAGAATTCTACACGAACGAATGGATTTTTAGAATCCCTTATCTTGCTCACTTTAAATAAATTTTTAAACCTCAAATTAGTGCAATAAAATGCCTATTTGATTGGAAATAATGAATTTTTGATTATTTTTACACCAAATAGAGCATTATGACGCACTTTTCTGATTTAGTTCAACAAATAAAAGAAAGGAGAGAGATGCTGAAGATTACCCAAGAACATTTGGCTGATCTATCGGGGGTGGGACTTCGAACAATTAAACAGTTGGAAGCCGGAAAGGCTAATCCAACCTATAAAACTTTACAAGAAATTGTTGAAGTACTTGGACTGGAACTTGTTTTACAAGTAAAAAAACTCAATAAAATATGAGAACAGGAATTGTACTTTATAAAAACCAAAAAGCTGGAACGCTAAATCAACTAGATGATGGAAGTTTTATTTTTAGATATGAGGAGCAGTGGTTAACCGATAGCAATAAGCCACCTATCAGTTTGACCTTGCCAAAAACCAGTGTGGAATTCCAATCAACTACCCTTTTTCCTTTTTTCTTCAATTTGATTCCTGAAGGGGTGAATAAGAGTTTTATCTGCAATAAAAAGCGAATAGACTCTGATGATTATTTTGGAATTTTATTAGAAGTAGCCGGTGGAGATACCATTGGTGCGGTTAAAATCATTAAAGTGAAATGATGAAGGTTGAAATCAATAAATGTCCAGGAACACTGGCGCCAGGATTTGAAACTTACAGTAGAACCTGCATTAAACATGTATTCAACGGGAGCAAGGTAAATCATGTTCTTCCCTATGCTTCTTTAAACTCCAATGACAATGTTGAAGATTCCTTTGAAGAGAATGCTTCCCGTATTTCGATTTCGGGCGTGCAGGAAAAATTTTCTATGATTCAATTGAAGAATAAAATTCGGTTGACCAAGGAAGGCGAGCAAGGTACACATATTTTAAAACCCATTTCAAGTGTTTCAAAAAACGCTGATCAGATGCCTGCAAATGAACACCTGACTATGCAAATTGCACGGCAAGTATTTGGCATTGAAACGGCAGAAAATGCCTTGATATTTTTTGGAAATGGTGACCCCGCATACATCACCAAACGTTTTGACCTATTAACAGGTGGCCTCAAAGTGGCGCAAGAAGATTTTGCCTCGTTAGCAGGTAAAAGTCCCCAAACACATGGAGCAGATTATAAATACCTCGGGAGTTATTGGGATCTATTTGAGCTGATGCGTGAAAATTTACCTAGCTATAAAGTTGAATCGCTGAAATTATTCAAATTATTAATATTTAATTACTTGTTTTCGAATGGAGATGCTCATTTGAAGAATTTCTCCATCATTGAAACCCCGCTGGGTGATTTTAAATTGAGTCCAGCCTATGATCTTTTGAACAGTCGAATACATATTGAAGATAAAGACTTTGCTTTAGATGAAGGATTAATCCCTGCAAGAATGGGACAAGGAAATATTCCAAATCAATTTCGGCTACTGGCAAAACACGCGGAAATTCCAGAGAAACAAACAAACATAATATTGTCTTTGATGGTCTCTAAATCTGACGTAGTAAAGAAACTAATTGATGCTTCATTTCTAAAAGAACGAATTCAAAGGAATTATTTTCAATCTTATCAGATTAGATTAAATAAACTTAAAAGTTAATGGTGTTATAATTTCCTGCATCACCTAAATTGGATCCGCGGCCTTTCGTTATATTTGTACATGCAACTATTCCCCACCCTTTGTAGCTTCGGTGCAGCGCAGAAAGTTACCGGTTCCAAACACCTCATTACTACCGTTACCGGTGAGAAAATTTTACTCGATTGCGGATTGTTTCAGGGTGAAGGTAAAGATAGCGATGCACTCAACAGACATTGGGGATTTGAACCCCGAGAGATTGACTACGTCATCTTGTCGCATGCGCACATTGACCATACAGGGTTGCTTCCGAAGTTGGTGAAAGACGGTTTTACCGGTCCCATTTTCTGCAATTCAGGCACCAAAGATCTGTGCGAAATCATGCTCCTTGACGGTGCTTTCATCCAAAAAAGTGATCTGGAAAGAATCAATCGAAGAAGACGCGAACGCCATGAACTTCCCATAGAGGCCCTGTACGATGAAAGCGATGTATATCAAACATTAGAGCAAATGGTCGTGGTGGCGAATGGGCGTCCCTTCAAGGTGGGAGAAACCACTTGGGCAACCTACATTTTGAATGCCCATATTTTGGGAAGTGCTGCAATCCACCTGCAATTAGCGTCCCTCGAAAACAAAAATATACACTTCACTTTCACCGGAGATATTGGGCGTGACAGCGACCAGATTTTAGATGGGCCCTTCCCTTTCCCACAATCCGATTATATTCTGTGCGAAAGCACTTACGGCGATCGATTGCATTCGGTGGCGGAAGATGTAAAAGATCAACTGCTGAAAATTGTTCAAGAAACCTGCGTAGACCGCGGCGGAAAAGTCATCATTCCGGCGTTTTCGGTAGATAGAACCCAGGAATTGATCTATCTGTTGGATCAACTCAGCCACGAAAAATTGCTGCCGTCCATTCCCGTGTATATTGACAGTCCGTTGAGCATCAAGGCCACCAATATCATGGCCAAACACCAGGAAGAATTCAATCCTGAAATTCTTAAATATATCATGAAAGATGGCGACCCGTTTGACTTTCCCAATCTTCACTATACCAGTAAATTGGAGGATTCAAAAGCCATCAATTCTCTGCAAGGACCTGCCATCATCATATCGGCGAGCGGCATGGCTGAGGCCGGTAGAATCAAACATCATATTGCCAACAACATTGAAAATCCCAACAACACCATCCTGATTGTGGGCTATGCAACGCCGCACACCCTTGCAGGTCAATTGATTCAAGGCCGCAACGAAGTGCGCATCTTTGGCGACTTTTTCCAAGTGAATGCCCGAGTGGAACGCATGGGAAATTTCAGTGCTCATGCTGATTATCTGGAAATGCTTGATTTCTTGGGATGTCAAGACGCTCCAAAAGTGAAAAAGGTACTGTTGGTGCACGGCAACCCTGATGTAATGGATGTTTTTGCTGATAAAATCAAGGCGCAAGGATTTCCGAAAGTGCAAAAAATGGTTTGGGGAGAACCCATTGAATTGAATTAAATGAGACTACTTTTTTTATTGTTTTTCTGGGGATTTCAATCGCTGCTTGGACAAATAGCAACATCTTTCACACCAGATAAGAGCAACCCCAAATTTGAGCAGGGTTCTTGGATTGGCGAGCTCAGTGCAGGGGGAATGAATTTGGCGCTCAACCTATTGATTACCAAGCACCCCGTTTCAACACCCGAACTTCAATATCAGACAAAGTTGGGCGTCCCCATGCAAGGGGTTAAAAACTATCCGGCCTCATCGGTTACGGTTAAGAAAAACAAAATCACCATCACATTTGACGGAATTGGTGCCGAATTTCAAGGCCAATTAAAATCTGAGAAAATTGAAGGCGTATGGACACAGAACAAAACGGCATTCCCGTTAACTTTAACCTACGGAAAGGCGCCTGAGTTAAAACGTCCACAAACACCCAAAGCTCCCTTTGATTATGTTTCCAGAACGGTTACTTTTTCCAACCAAAACGGCACCGTCCGATTTGAAGGTACTTTGACGCATCCAAAATCAGATTCTCTCAAGAATTTTCCCACCGCCGTTTTGTACACCGGCAGCGGACTTCAAGACAGGGATGAGAGTTTTGTTGGACATAAACCATTCGCAGTGATTGCCCATCACCTCACCCTCAACGGATTTGCTGTTTTAAGGGTTGATGATCGCTGCGCTGGCCGAAGCATTTGTGCACCGGGTTCAGATAAGTTCACCACTCAAGATCTGATTCAAGACGATGGATATTCTTATGCAAAATGGGCGTTAGATTCTATATGCGGCTCACAGCAGCCTTTGTTTTTAATTGGACATTCAGAAGGCGGAGCCCTCGCCGCTGGGGTGAACCTAAAATTGAAATCTATGGGCGTGACCCAAAAAATTTACTCTGTTGGATTGGCACCACCGTTGGTGAGCGGATTTGAAATCAACGCCTATCAAAATAGGTTGGTGTTTGGGAAAATGGTATCTGATTCATTGGTTTTAAACGATTTGGAAAACATGCACCGAGGCATCATTTCATCAATGTTAGACCAAGGTATTTTTGAGAATTTCGATAGTCTCAAAGTAGTAGAAATCATTGAAACCGAGTTGAATTTGGTTTCCAAAAAGTCGCGCGGAATTGCCAATAAAAACTTCAAGAAAAATGCTGGAACCACCCTAAAAGCAAGCCTGATAAAATCATACACCAGTCCTAAATTGGCATCGGCGTGGTTCAAGGAATTCTTGAAATTCAATCCGGGCGAATTGTGGTTTGAACTCAATGAGGGGTTGATTCTACAAGGCAGCAAGGATAGACAAGTACCGGCGTTTTTAAACAACCGAGCATTGGGAAAACACGCTGAATCTCTGATAAATGTAGACCGACCAACATCATTGACCTACACCGAATTTCAGGGGTTGAATCATTTATTTCAGCCTTGTAAAACGGGAAATGTTGAAGAGTATGCTCAAATTGAAACCACCATTGATGAGCTAGTATTGACTGAACTCACGCAATGGATGAAAATGGTTGAAAAGTCTTCAAAATAATTAGAAGTCAATTCTGAATCTTTCGCGGCGCAATTCAGCGTAAGGAAGCGGATTTTCGAAGTCTTTGCCGAATTGTTTGCGGTTTTTAACAATCAAAATCGCATCGAAAATGGCGTTTTGCATGCTCAACGTTTCGGCTTCGCCTTTGCCAGCCAAACTGTATGCTGTTCCATGATCAGGACTGGTTCTTACCAATGGCAAGCCAGCGGTAAAATTAACTCCATCGTAGAATGCCATTGATTTGAAGGGAATCAAACCTTGATCGTGGTACATGGCTAAAACTGCATCAAATTGTTTGTATTGTCCTCCGCCGAAGAAAGAATCGGCCGAATAAGGCCCGTAAACCAATCGACCCTGTTCAAAAACGCTTTTCACCGCAGGGGCAATGATTTCCTGTTCCTCTTTTCCGAGTAAACCGTTATCACCGGCATGCGGATTGAGTCCCAAAACGGCAATGCGAGGTTTCACCAAGTTGAAATCTTCGCGCAGCGAATTGTAGACTACATCTAGTTTGTCTATAATGAGATTCTTGGTGATTTTTTTTGCAATTTCCGCAACGGGAACATGCTCTGTAGCTAAGGCAACGCGCAAATCTTCGCTTTCCAAGAACATGCAATAATTTTCAACGTTGAATTTTTTGGCAATGTATCCGGTGTGTCCAGAAAATCCTTTTTCGTGTTCTGCAACCGTTGATTTATCAAGGGGTGCAGTTACCAAAGCATCCAAATGAGCGGCGTCATCTAGAGCCTTTTGGAGGCTCAACAAGGCTTCTTTACCGGCAGCAGGCGAAGGATTGCCAGGCTGAATATCTAAGGTTTCATCAGATGAAATAACCAAGTTCAACTTACCAATTTGGGCTTCTGCTGCAGATTTCACCAATTGGTACATGGGTTTCTCTAAATTCAGTAACTTTTTGTAGTAGGTAAAACTCTTTGGAGACGCATATAAAATGGGTGTACAATATTTGTAAATCAAATCATTAGCAAATATTCTGAGAATGATATCGAGTCCTACACCGTGAGGATCGCCTTGAGTAATTCCTATTTTTATGTTGTTTTCTGACATTTTTAGGGGCATTTAACCGTTTATGCCCAAATTTTTAAACACGGTACTGCAAAATAACGATAAAATCCCGAGTTCAGTATCGATGAATCGAGGGAATTCTGCCTAATTTTGTTGAAATGGCTAAAATCCGTGTTGGAATAATTTTTGGCGGCCCTTCGAGAGAGCGCGAAGTGTCGTTTGCTGGCGGACGTACCGTATATGACAATCTCGATAAATCGGTATTTGAACCTGTTCCTCTTTTTGTAGATAGTTTCGGTTCAATGGTAATTTTGAATTGGGAGAACATTTACAAAGGCAGTATTCGCGATTTTTATCCGCCGGTAGAATTCCTACCTGAATTGCCTCACGGTTTTCAGTTGTACGCTGAGCAATTAGATTCGGTTTACGATCCCATCAACGGAAATGCCATCAGAATGGCCATGCTTGAAACCATTGGGCAACCCATTGCTCTAGAAGACCTCAAATCAACCATTGATTTCGCATTTTTGGCCTTGCACGGCACTTTTGGAGAAGACGGTAGCATTCAAGGATTGTTGGAATGGTTGGGTATCCCCTACTCCGGTTCTGGAATTTTACCCTCAGCTATAGGTATCAATAAATCGGTTCAGAAAAAACTTCAATCTCGTTCTCAGCTTTTTGTCAATCAATTTTCCAGCATCAAGCAAGAACAATGGATCAACTCAGATACCGTTGAAAAACATCAACTGTTTCAAGAGTTAATAGGTCATTTAGGAAATGACATGGTGGTGAAACCCGCTCACCAAGGTTCGTCGTTGGGCGTGAGCATTTTGAAAGAATGTAATTTTGAGCAGTTTTGCGAAGCAGTTGATTTGGCGTTTTTCAAAACCTTCTTGGATCCCGAAGAATTCAAAGCAAAACCGGCTCAAGAACAGATACAATGGATTAAGGAATTCACTGATTTCAGAAGTGGCTTAGGACTTCCGTTGTGGTTGAATGACCGCAAAGTAATGCGCCCAGATGAGCTATTAAACCTCATTGAACAGGCTGAAGACACCATCGAATTAAGAGCATTTGACAGCGAATCGGAAGTGTTAATTGAATCGTTGATTGAAGGAAAAGAGTTCTCTTGCATTGTTGTGGAGAAAAGTTCTCGCGACATTATTGCCCTGCCACCCACCGAAATCAGAAAGTCAGGCGCCCTTTTTGACTACAGAAGCAAATACCTTCCCGGACTCAGCAATAAAGTGACTCCCATTGAAATTGAAGATGCCTGGATTGATAAAATTCGAAAAGCCTGTTGTGAATTGTACCGCGAATTGGAATTTGAGGTTTACGCGCGCATTGACGGTTTCATTTCTCCTTCGGGGGACGTTTTTCTGAACGATCCCAACACCACCAGCGGAATGATGCCCAGCTCGTTTTTCTTTCATCAGGCCGCCGAAATTGGATTGAATCCAAGCCAATTCATCTCTTTCATCATTGAAACATCCCTCAGAAATCGAATTGAAAAACATCCTAACGGAAATAAACACATCGAACTGAAACAGCAGTTGTTAGACCTGATTCACAATCCCTCGAAAAACAGCTCGGGAAAGCGAAAAATTGGAGTCATCATGGGTGGGTACAGTTTTGAACGACACATCAGCATGGAGTCTGGCAGAAACATCTACGAAAAAATCAGTTCCAGCGAAGATTTTGAAGCCCTGCCGTTATTTTTAGCTGGGGATTCTGATGGATATGAACTCTACAGATTGCCTCTCAATGCCATGTTAAAAGACAACGCCGATGACATAAGAGACAAGGTTTTGAACTTTAAACCGCACCCCATTTTAACATCCATTCAACAGGAAGCGGAGGGCATTACCTTAAGATACAATCCTACAGGAGCTCAATTCAAACCCGAGAAAATCACCTTACATGAGTTGAAAAATGAAGTGGAGGGAGTATTCATTGCCTTGCACGGCAGACCTGGAGAAGACGGAACTTTGCAAAAAGACCTGAGCGATTACGGTATTTATTTCAATGGCTCTCAATCACATAGCTCCGAAATAACCATCAACAAATACCATACCAATCAGAAATTGAAGTCATTGGGATTCTTGGTGGCTCAGCAAAAAATGCTGTCAAAGTCAGATTTTATCCAAAATCCTTCGGTAGCAACCGAGAGTTTGGTATCGGAATTCGGACTTCCTCTCATTGCCAAGCCAGCAGACGATGGATGTTCGGCAGCGGTGCGAAAAATCAAATCGGCCAAAGAGTTAGAAGACTTTTGCACCTTGATTTTTAGAGATTCCAAAGAATTAGACCCATTGATTTCAGGTCGTTTGGGAATTTCCATTTACGATGAACTTCCCCGAAAGTCGGAATTACTAATTGAGCAGTTTATTGACAAAGGCGATTGTGAACGCTTTTTGGAAGTTACCGGTGGAATGTTGACGCATTTGAACTCCGATGGAACGTTGAGGTATGAAATGTTTGAACCTTCAGAATCTTTAGCAGAATCGGAAATCTTAAGTTTAGAGGAGAAATTTTTGGCTGGCGAAGGACAAAACCTAACCCCATCGCGGTTTTCAAAAGACGCTAAAGAACAAGAACGAATTTCTACCGAGGTTAAAGCAACCTTAGAAAAAGTGGCTCGTGCTTTAGATGTAACTGGATATTGCAGAATTGATGCTTTCGTAAAAATTTACAAGAATGGAAAAGTTGAAACCTTTATCATTGAAATTAATTCTTTGCCAGGCATGACGCCGGCTACTTGTATTTATCACCAAGCGGCTATAAATGGTTACAAGCCTTTTGACTTCATCAAGGGCATTCTGCATTTTGGACAGAAATATCAACAAATTGGTAGCTTACAATAATGTAAATTTGCCGCAGAATATGTCAAAGAATTTCAATCCCTCGAAAAACCTTTGGGTAAATATTGGATTTGCTCTATTGGTTGGATTACTTTTACTCTTCATAGCCATCCAAGGATTGGGTTGGTACACCAATCACAGCGAAAGAATTAAAGTCCCTAAACTCACTGGAAAATCCTTTGACGAGGCCAAGATTGAATTGGAAATGTTGGGATTGAATTGCGTGATCATAGATTCTATGTACAGCGAAAAACTGCCTGCATTTTCAGTGGTAGAACAAAATCCGCCCATTGATATGGAAGTAAAACCCGGAAGAACCATATATTTAACCATCAACAGTGGTAACAAACCAAAAATCAAGGCGCCGAAACTTACCGATATGAGCATCACCTTGGCCAAAGCGGTTTTAAAAAACAGAGGATTTGAGTTGGGAACCATATCTTACACCTATGATGAAATTGGCAACAACTTGGTGGTTGAACAATTCTACAGGGGTAGAGCTCTCGAAGCGGGCACTTTGCTTCCTAAAGGATCAACCATTGACCTGAAAGTTGCTTCTACCGATAAACAATATCAATCTAATGTAGATTCTGTTGGAATCATCAATGACGAAGGTGTAACTGATGAGTTTGGAATCTAACATTGAATTTGTTCAATGAAAAGATTACAATAAAATTAGCTATCAACACAATATTTTTGCCGAAATTGCGTTTGTACATGGTTACGCAGCTGAGTCGTGAGATTGTTTAAATCAACATACCTGGTAAAATCCCTTTTGGGAATAGGACTTTTAATGGGCTTTTCTCCATTCGCGAAAGCTCAAAATTTGGCCGTTGTTCCTATCATGGAAACCCAAAGAAGTCGTGCAATTGAGATTCATAAAAATCAATCCATATTGGCTTGGCAAATCACAGATACTTTAAACCTTCCATTCTTTGAAGATTTCGCAGACAATGAAGGATTTCCTCGAAAAGAATTTTGGACAGACAAACAAGCTTGGGTGAATAATGGATTTCCCGTGGGGGCTCCCAATCAAAATGTGGCCACCTTTGACCATTTAAATCAGTTCGGTAAACCCTACAGTTCGCTTTCTAAAAATTATTCGGTATATGCTGATAGTTTAACCAGTCAGCCCATCAATCTTCAGTTTTATAAAATAGGAAACACCACTTATCCCTACAAAATCACAGATAATGTGGTTCTAAGCTTTTTTTACCAATCTATGGGAATTGGAGATCAACCTGAACCCGAAGATTCGTTGATTTTGTTTTTTAAGGGTCAAAACAATCAATGGCATAAAGTTTGGGGCGTATCGGGCCATTCCAGAAAACCTTTCGAAGAGATTTTTGTGTCTTTGAACAAGCAAGAGTTCTTTATTCCTGATTTTCAGTTTCGATGGGTTAATTATACCAAGGCAACCGGTAATTTAAATCATTGGCATGTTGATTATATCCGAATGGATAAAAACAGATTCAAAGGATTTAATGACATCGAAGATGTGGGAATAGTCACTGCTGGAACGGGGTTGTGTTTCGATTATTCAAACATTCCTTACAGTCACTACCGATTAAACAAGAATGAAAGCCGCGGAAACGGTGCCTATGTAGAAGTAAAAAACCTAAACGAAGCCGCAACCGTTCAAACGCGTTACTCTTTAAAGATTTTCAATCAATATCAGCAAAAATTGTTTGATCAAGACTTTGCCATGAGTTCTAGAAACATTCTTCCCATGGCTGATTCTATTGAGCGATTCAACACTCCCTTTTTTGATACCCTATCAGGTCCTACCCCTTCTTTGAGTTATAATTTCATTCTCAACCCACAGAGTAATGACTTAACTCCCATTAACTACGGAGCAAAAAAAGACAACAATCGTTATACCCTCAATCACCAATTTCAGCCTTGGTATTCATACGATGATGGTTCAGCCGAAGGCGGATTTGGACTAGATTATGCCTACTTGGGCAATATCAAAGGGCAATTTGCCATGGAGTTCAACACTCTAAGCAACGATACACTCAGAGGTTTATCCATGTATTTTACACAAACCAAAGAAGATGTTGGTTTCAGAAGCTTTAGGCTTCGAATTTGGAAAAAGCTCTCTCCCATTGGAGGAAAAGACATTGAAGATGAACTCATTTATGAGTTTCCCGTTGATCGACCTATTTACAGAGATAGTACCAACCATTTTGCTTATTTCTTCTTCGATACAGCCATTTTCCTTCCCAAAGGCACTTATTACGTAGGTTGGCTTCAGAACATGCCTTACATCTTGAATGTTGGCTATGACAATAATTACCGTTACCAAGGTAAAGATCAATACAATCCGCATTTGTTTTATAATCTCTTGGGAAGTTGGGAGCGTGCAGATTACAGCATCAAGGGTACTCCAATGATCAGGATGATGTTTGGTGAGCGCGCAAATTATTCGTTTTCAACCCCCAAAATCGAAAAACCTACTGTCAAAGCATATCCAAATCCAGCAAAAAATTTCATAACCGTTGAATCCATCAACGCAGTGGTTTTATCTGTGCATATTTTGGATGCAGCAGGACGATTGGTAAAAATCGCTGACCAGCAAAACCATATTGACATCAGTTTACTTCCTTCAGGAACTTATTACGCCAAAGTATTTACCGTTGACGGACGTCAAAACAGTGTCAAGTTTCACAAACTTTAAGAAATGAAACGAATTGTAACATTTACAGCCATTGTAAGTGCATTCTTCATTTTTTCCTGCCAATTTTTTCAATCAAACTCTGGTCCTGAGCAAAGCGACACATTGGCATTTTGGAATCTTCATGACACCGTAAACTATGTGGGAATGAAGGAGTGTCAAACCTGTCATTCCAACGTACACGAAACCTTCATTCACACCGGAATGGGCAAAAGTTTTGGAGCTGCCACACCTGAAAAGTCGAGCGCCCAGTTTCCATTGAACGGACAGGAAATATTGGTATTTAAAGGCGATAAAGCATCCCCCGTAATAAAAGACCCCAAAACCAACCGTTGGTATCAAGCATTTTGGAATAAAGACAGTTTGTTTATTGCCGAGCACACCTTGTTTGGAGGTCAAATTGTAGGATCTAGAAAAGAGTACATTCCTTTTATTATTGGCAGCGGCCAACACACTAACAGTCATTTTTGGCAGGACGGAAACTACCTGTACCAGGCGCCCCTCACCTATTACACTCAAAAAGGCATATGGGATCTTCCGCCGGGTTTCAAAGAGAACAATTCCGGTTTTGCGCGTAAAATTGACGTGGAGTGCATGAGTTGCCATAATGCTATGCCCACGGTAAATAAGGAATCTAAAAACTTCTTTGAAAAGATCCCTTTGGGAATTGATTGTGAACGTTGCCATGGACCCGGTGAACTCCATGTGAATTTAAAAAAACAGGGCATTTTAGTTGATACTTCTAAGGAAGCAGACCGAAGCATCGTGAATCCCAAAAGATTATCGTACCAACGACAGGTAGATATTTGCCAACGTTGCCATTTACAAGGCAATAATGTGTTAAAACCCGGCAAACATTTTGAAGACTTTAGACCGGGAATGAAGCTTTCTGACGTTTTTGAAGTTTACATGCCCAAATATGAAAACAACGATTATTTCGTAATGGCGGGACATTCAGACCGGTTTCAGCAAAGCGAATGTTTCATTAAAACAAATCCAAAAAACACAGATGTTTACGATAAAAAAGTAAACTTCACATGTATCAGTTGTCATAATCCGCATGTGAGCGTAAAAGCTACCCGAATTCAAACTTTCAATAATACCTGTAAGGGTTGCCATAACGAACAGAGTCAAAAGAGCGAGTTGAAGGGCTGTTTGCTTCCCCCGAAAAAACAAATCAACCAAAACGGCTGTGTAGGGTGCCACATGCCAGGA
>JACCDM010875871.1_pt1 | contig 22429 bp, 19 predicted proteins | sample 7445851 | NCBI WGS metagenome assembly JACCDM01 (sample SAMN15323438, study PRJNA562643) | freshwater metagenome | isolation source: river surface water | place: USA:Blue River Watershed | collected 2017-08-16
GCTTTTGCAGCAATCTTTGATTGAATAAATTGAGCAGTTTCTTGTAATTGAGTCATTAAGTTGGTCATATTCATGCTTTAATTAGGCACAAATATAACTCATTTACTCAGTTTCTTTGTTTAAAACCGTATAAGCAAACACAGCACTTATCACCATAAAAACAGCCCCTAATAAGAATGAAGCACCTGGGAAATAAATGGAATTGCTTGGCTTTGTGAAATAAGCAAACAAACTAGTCATTACCAATGGTCCAATGATGGAAGTAACACTCATAATGCTAGTAAGAGATCCTTGTAATTCACCCTGTTGGTTTTTAGGTACATGAACCGAAATAAGAGATTGTAAAGCTGGACCAGAGATACCTCCTAAACAATAAGGAATCAAAAATGCAAACATCATCCAAGATGCAGTAGAAAAAGCAAATAAAGTAAGTCCAATTGCATACAAGGCAATCCCATAATACACACTTTTTTTATCTCCTATTTTTGGATTGATATAACGAATCAACACTCCTTGAACTAAACCAATGAGTACACCCACCATCGCTAATGAAAGTCCAATAATTTTTGGACTCCATTTAAATTTTTCAATATTCGCATAGCTCCAATTGCTTTGAACTGCGTGCGAAGCTAAATACACAAAAAATAAACATAGAATTAATCCAGAGACTGCTGGATAAGATCTTAAATGCAATAAAGAGCTCAATGGATTAGATCTTTTCCATTCAAATGTTCTACGATTTGCTGGTGCCAATGATTCTGGTAAAACAAAATATCCATATAATGCATTCACCAAGGCTAATCCGGCAGCAACAATAAAAGGCAATCTATGCCCATACTCCCCTAATATTCCACCCAACATCGGGCCTATGATAAAACCTATTCCAAATGCAGCTCCAATCATCCCAAAGTTTTTTGCTCTATTCGTATCGTCACTGATATCAGCGATATATGCAGATGCTGTGGTAATACTTGCACCGGTGATTCCAGAAATAGTTCTACCAATAAATAACCAAAATATACTTGGTGCAAAAGCAAGAAATAAATAATCTAAGCCAAAGCCCAACATAGAGAATAACAGTACCGGCCTTCTGCCATATCGATCACTTAAACTACCAATCAATGGAGAAAATAAGAATTGCATAGTAGCATATAGAAACGTTAACCAGCCACCGTATAATGAAACCTTACTAATATCTTCTGTATGAATCAAGCCCTTAATTAACGCAGGTACTACCGGGATGATAATTCCCAAACCTACAATATCAATCACTAGTGTAAAAAAGATAAATCCTACTGCAGCTTGTTTATTATTATTTGCCATTCAACAAATATAAATAAAAAGCCCCAGAACCAAAGTCCTGGGGCTTAAAATAACACAATGATTACACTTCGTTTCTAAAGACAATGATGCCGTCAAAAATATCAATCAGCACTTTCTTAGATTGATCAATTTCTCCACTTAAGATTTTTTTACTTAATTCATTCACCACTAATTTTTGAATCAATCTCTTCAAAGGTCTAGCACCTAATTGCATATCAAAACCTTGTTCAGATAAATATTCAATCAAATAATCACTGAACTCAATCTGCATACCATTCTCCGCCACCAATTGTTTTAAATTATTCAATTGGATTTTAACAATGGCAGCCATCTGTTTTTGTAATAAAGGAGAGAACATAATAATCTCATCTACTCTATTTAAAAATTCTGGACGAATAGTTTGTTTCAATAAAGCCATTACTTCTGTCTTAGATTGTTCAGTTTTCTCTGCTAGGTTTTTATCCGTTACGCCTTCAAAAGCATCTTGAATCAAATGACTTCCAATATTACTAGTCATAATAATAATGGTGTTTTTGAAATTGACTGTCCTGCCTTTATTATCTGTTAAATGCCCATCATCTAAAACCTGCAATAAAATATTCCAAACATCAGGATGCGCCTTTTCAATTTCATCTAGCAAGACAACACTGTATGGTTTTCTTCTCACTGCTTCCGTTAATTGACCACCTTCATCATAACCCACATAACCTGGAGGCGCTCCAACCAATCTGGACACAGAATGCTTTTCTTGATATTCACTCATGTCAATTCTAGTCATCATACTATCATCATCAAATAAATAATTGGCTAAAGCCTTTGCCAACTCTGTCTTACCAACACCCGTAGTTCCTAAAAAGATGAATGAACCAATGGGCTTTTTAGGATCTTGTAATCCAGCCCTACTTCTTCTAATGGCATCAGACACAGCAGTAATAGCTTCTTCCTGTCCAATAACCCTTTGATGTAATTCATCTTCCAAATGCAATAATTTCTCTCTTTCTGATTGCATCATTTTACTTACAGGAATACCAGTTGCTTTAGCAATATTTTCAGCAATATCTTCTGCATCCACTTCCTCCTTCATTAACCTTTTACCACTTGCACCAAACTCATTTAATTGATGGGTGAATTCAACTAATTGAGTTTCTGCTTCTTTAATCTTACCATATCTAATTTCTGCCACTTTACCGTAATCCCCATTTCTTTCAGCCACTTCTGCCTCTTGCTTGAATCGTTCAATATTGGTTTTACATTTTTGAACTTTATCCACCAGTTCTTTTTCCTGAGACCATTTAGCTTTCAAAGTGTCTTGTTCAACCAGTAAATTGCTAATATCAATATTCAATGCTTTTAACTGTTCTGGGTTGTTCTCTCTTTTTATGGCCTCACGTTCAATTTCTAATTGACGAATTTGTCGCATCAAAGTATCTAATTCCTCTGGCATTGAATTCATCTCCAATCTTAACTTAGCCGCACTTTCATCAATTAAATCTATGGCTTTGTCAGGCAAGAAACGATCTGTGATATATCTACTAGATAATTCAACAGCTGCAATGATTGCTTCATCTTTAATTCTTACATGGTGATGGGTTTCATATCTTTCTTTCAATCCTCTTAAAATAGAAATCGCATCTTCCTTACTAGGTTCATCAATCATTACTTTTTGGAATCTACGCTCCAATGCTTTGTCTTTTTCAAAGAATTTTTGATACTCTGCTAAGGTAGTAGCTCCCACTGCTCTTAACTCACCTCTAGCCAAAGCTGGCTTTAAAATATTGGCTGCATCCATGGCACCTTCTCCACCACCAGCACCCACCAGTGTATGGATTTCGTCAATAAATAAGATGACTTCTCCATCACTGGTAGACACTTCTTTCACCACTCCTTTTAACCTTTCTTCAAATTCTCCTTTATATTTTGCGCCTGCAATTAACAAGCCCATGTCTAAAGCGTATATAATTTTACTCTTTAAATTATCTGGTACATCCCCATTTACAATTCTCATAGCCAGTCCTTCTGCAATAGCAGTTTTACCCACCCCTGGTTCACCCACTAAAATGGGATTGTTTTTACTCCTTCTAGAAAGAATATGTAAGGTTCTTCTAATCTCTTCATCACGGCCAATGACTGGATCTAGTTTTCCTTTATTGGCCATTTCATTTAAGTTCTTTGCATATTTAGATAAGGACTGAAACTGTGTTTCTTGCGTAGCAGATTGTACTTTTTCACCCTTTCTTAATTCATTAATCGCTGCTACTAAACCTTTCTCTGTTAAACCGGCATCTTTTAAAATTTTAGAGACACCATCATTCACTTGCATGAAAGCAATCATGATATGTTCTACGGTTACGAATTCATCCCCAAATGTTTTTAAAGCAGCATTTGATTTTAATAAAACACTATTCAAGTCACGACTTAAATTAGCAGCAGGTTCACCTGAAGTAATTTTTGCTAAACCAGTTATTTGCTCTTCTACTTTTTGAAGTACTACAACTGGATTTACATTATTTTTCTTTAACAAAAATTCAATAGGACTTTCTTTGTCCAATAAAATGGCTTTCAACAAATGCGCAGTGTCAATGGTAGCATTACCATTATTGTATGCTAATTGTTGAGCTTGTTGAATCGCTTCTTGAGCCTTAATGGTATATTGATTTAAATTCATAGTAATTGATTTATAGTAAGGTAAACTCAAAACAGGAGCCAATCTGTGTTTTAAGTTATAATGTCATATTAATTGATACAAATCGGAACAAAAGTCAGTCCTATCAAGGTTTTTCTGCTATTTTTACATGGTGAATATGCATTCTAATACTCAATTCATTAAGCAATTAGCTCATACGATGGGCTTTGATTATTGTGGTATTGCCCAAGCTAAAGAACTTACCGAAGATGCTTTTAGATTGGAGCAATGGTTACACAAAGGATATCATGGAGAGATGGAGTATATGGCAAAAAATTTTGACTTAAGAATTGACCCAAGAAAATTAGTTCCAGGTGCTAAATCAGTCATTTGTTTTATTAAAAATTATTACCCATCTCAAGAACAAGAAAAAGGTATTCCAAAGATTGCAAAGTATGCATGGGGGAATGATTATCACGAAGTCATTAGAAATCAATTACACGAATTCTTAGACCAATTAAGAAAACAAATTGGCCCCATTGAGGGAAGAGGATTTGTTGATTCAGCACCAGTGTTAGAAAGATCATGGGGGCAATTAGCTGGAGCAGGTTGGATTGGGAAGAATGGAAATTTAATCAAGCCACAAACTGGGTCATTCTTTTTTATTGCTACTTTGATTGTTGATATTGAATTTATATACGATCAACCATTGAGTAAAGACTTTTGTGGTACTTGTACAAAATGTATAGACGCTTGCCCAACACAAGCGATCTTACCCAATAAAACCATTGAAGCCAATCATTGTATAAGTTATCTTACTATTGAACTCAAGAAAGAAACCATTGAGACAGATAGAAATTATCAAGAATGGGCATTTGGTTGCGATATCTGTCAAGATGTTTGCCCTTGGAATAGATTTAGCCATCCACATAATGAACCTGCATTTAAACCATTAGATGGTTTGTTGCAAATGCACAAGGAAGATTGGTTGAAAATGGAAGAAACTACTTTTAAAGCCAGGTTTAAGCAGTCCCCTTTATTAAGATCTAAATTAAAGGGAATCAAAAGAAATATTACTTATTTAAAATAGCCTCTTTTAAATTGGCTAATTCGTTTTCCATTTTATAGCCCAAAAGTTTTTCATTCAATAAGGTTTGGAATTTCTCCCAAGGATACCAATGAACATGTTGTGTAAAGGACCAATGAATCACATAAAGGTCTTTTGATAGAGGCAACCACTCAATCAACACATCATAAGGGGGTTGTCCTGTAGCCACCCAATTAAATCTAGCAGAACTATCTGTTTGCTGAACTAGTTGAATAGTTTGTGTACTTATATAAGCAGTATTTCCCTTGATGGTTACTTTGTTTTCTTTCCACTCTGTCATCCATGCATTCCAATGATTCAAATCACTTACATAATAAGCAATCTTTTCTTTGGGAGCAGTGATTTCAATAGCTCTTGATACCACCACTTTGGACGGAAATAATAATGATATTGCCGTTATGATACTTGCTAAAACAAGAAAACTAATTAAAAGTAATTTTACCAATCTCATTTATTCCCATTTAAAAATTTTGAAGGCCAATGCATACACAACAACAATCCAAATCAATAATACTGCAATATCAGGCCAAGTAGCTAATAAGCTTGTTCCTTCAAAAGAAATATTACGCATCGCATTATTAAAATGAGTCAATGGAAGAATATTGCAAAATGGCTGCATCCATTTGGGGAAATTTTCGATAGAGAAAAAAGTTCCCGACAATAAGAATTGTGGTAGTGTAATTAAATTAGCAAAAGGAGGTATCGTACTTTCGTTTTTGGCTAATCCACTTACGACAAATCCAAAACCCATAAACAAGATGAGTGCGATAAAACTCAAAATCATGATATCCAGAAAAGTCCAATAACCATTGACCAAAGTAAACTGAAAGGCAAAATGCCCAATAGATATAATAATGATGGCAGTAATCAATTGAAAAATTACCCTACTTAATGCTTCTCCAAGAATAATATATAATCTTCTAATGGGTGTTGCATAAAAACGTTTTAACACCAATTGTTGTCTTAGATTAAAAAACAAAAAAGCCACTCCAAATACACCAGCACTCAGTAAGGAGAAACCTAATTGACCAGGCAGGATAAAATCAATAGTTCTGTATACTCTTCCTGGTACTTTTTTAACGATATTATTTACTTTGGCATAACTAGGACGATCTTTGAAACTAGAATCATTGACCCTGCTAATCACTGCATTTAAAATAGATTTTAATACTTCTATGTTTTGGGGATTGGCAGCTTCGGAACTAGTCAAATTAATTAAATAAGGTTGTGTAGGATTGCCTGTAGCTTCAATATGAACCAAAGCCGTAATTCTACCCTTGGCCAATTCAGCATCCAAATTTTGCTGATCAGATGGTGCAATCTTTAAACCTGGAATTCTTTTAAAGGAACTGTAAATAGAATTGGCAGTATCAGACCTTGGATCCATCGCCACTTTAACAGATATATTTCCACCACTACTTAAAAAACCAAAAACTAAAATAAAAATCAAAGGAAAAGCAATACTAAATACCACCGCTGAAGGACTTCTAAAAATAGACCTCAAGCTTGCTTTAGTAATCGCCAACATGGCTTTTACTTGAAAATAAGAATGCATATATTAGGGTTGGTTCACAACAAAGATAGGTAATCGAGTTTGTGGTACACCCATCATTTGTTGAATAGATTTCATTTGCTTTAAAAGATCAAATTGAGATACTCCAATCTCCTCTTTGATCGCTTTTACTTTTGCAGTTTCTTTATACTCTTCTATGAATGATTCAATAAAAGATTTTGATTCAGGATAAGCTTTAATACCATATCCTTTTAATTTAGCCATTTTTGCTGCAGAAGCAATGGCATCATCTAAAGTACCAATACGATCCACTAAACCTATTTTTATTGCATCCGCTCCTATCCAGACTCTACCCTGCGCTATAGAATCAATGTATTCGATGGATTTTTTTCGCCCTACCGCTACCCTTGATTTAAAAGTATGGTAGATACTATCCACTCCAGATTGCATGAATTTTTGTTCTGCTGCATTCAAAGGCCTTGTGGTAGAAGGCATATCTGCATATTGACCGGTTTTAACACCATCAAAGCTAATACCCAATTTATTGTTCATTAATCCTTTTACATTAGGAATTACGGTAAATACGCCAATTGAACCAGTGATCGTTCCTGCATTTGCAAAAATGGAATCTGCACCACATGCAATATAATATCCACCTGATGCAGCCAAATCACCCATACTTACTATCACCGGTTTTTCTTTTTTTAATAAATCAATCTCTCTCCAAATGATATCACTTGCTAAAGCACTTCCTCCTGGAGAATTGACTCTTAATACTACCGCATTGATTGATTCGTCTTTTCTAATTTTTTGTAATAACACTCTAAAATCGTCACTAGCAATAGATCCTTGTTGATTCTTGCCCATCACCACATCTCCATTTGCATACACTACAGCTACTTTCCCTGAACCCGTACCTCTTAATGCTACTGTGCTTGCATAATCACCCATGCTCAAAAATTCAATATTTTTTTGACCGTCTTGACGTAATTTTTTAGCGATGATTTTTTTAACTTGATCATCATATAATAATCCATCAACTAAACCGTGTTGATTGGCATCAAATGCAGTTTGAATAGTTCCCTGATTAGCGAAATATTTTAAACTATCTACATTTAAATTTCTTTGATTCGCTGTATTGCTGATAAACTGGTCATATAACCCAGATAACCAAACATTGGTTTGTAATTTATTGGCCTCGGACATTTGAGTATATCTAAAAGGCTCGGTAGCGCTCTTGAATTTACCAGCATAAAAAACCTGAGGTTCAATTTCTAATTTATCCAATAAACCTTTCATAAATAAAGTCTCATAACTAAATCCATTCCACTCCAATCCTCCCTGAGGGTGCGTATAAATGGCGTTTGCTGCATTGGCAACCATGTATGCTTTTTGCGTAATGGTTTCTCCATAAGCAATTACAAATTTCTTGGAACTACTAAAATCTAATAATGCTTTTCTAATTTCCTCAGACGCAGCATAGCCATTTGGATTTTGTTGACACTTGATATAAATGCCTTTGATGGCATCATCTTTTTTAGCATGTGCAATCAATCGAACCAATTCAGATAAACTTGGGGATTTACCATTTTTCTTATTCACTAATTCTGTAATTGGATCATCTTGTACTTGTTCCAAGAATTCATTAGAAAGATCTAATACCAAAACAGAATTAGCAGCAACTACTTTGGGCTCTTCTGAAGAAAAACTAGCAGCAAATCCAATTAATAAAAAGAAGCCAATCAAGCAAAAAATAAAAAAGGCTAATAAACTGGCGAAAAAAGAAACAAAGAAATTTTTCATGCTGCTATATTTAATTGTGTAACGATGTAAAATTATGGATATTTGAGCTACTTTAAGCATACTTCCATGAACAAAGCATACCTCTTGATAGGCGGCAATATGGGTGATCGATTGGCAAATCTAGAAAATGCCAAAAAGGCTATTGAAAAAGATTTAGGCAAAATTCTATGTACCTCTTCTATTTATGAAACAGCTGCCTGGGGCATAGAAGATCAACCTGCTTTTTTAAATCAAGCTTTATACATAGAAACCAAATTAGATGCAAAAGATTTAATGAATATGCTTTTACAAATTGAAAAAAATATGGGCCGCATCAGGCTGCAACCACTTGGTCCAAGAACGATTGATTTGGATATTATTTTTTTTAATGACGAAATAATGAATACGGATAATCTAACTATCCCACATCCATCAATGCAAAAAAGAAATTTTGTATTAACTCCCTTAAACGAAATTGCCCCTGATTTTATCCACCCGGTTTTCAAAAGATCTATTGCTCAATTACTTATAGATTGCGAAGATTCATTGCTGTGTATAAAAAAATAAATAGATACGCAATACAGCACTTATATTTGGGCCGAAGTAAAGAAAAATGAAGCATCAATTTATAGCCATCGAGGGAAATATAGGAGCAGGTAAAACCACTTTAACGCATTTGTTAGCACAACATTTTAATGCCAAAACGGTGTTGGAAGAATTTGCAGAAAATCCATTTTTGACCAAATTTTATGAGAACCCAAAACAGTATGCTTTTCCATTAGAATTGTTTTTTTTAGCTGAAAGATTTAAGCAACAACAAGAATTGATTAAAAACGGTGATTTGTTTCAGCAAGTGACTGTGTCGGATTATATGTTCACTAAATGTTTGCTTTTTGCTAAAGCCAATTTACCCGAAGAAGAGTTTAGACTATATCAAAAAATGTTTGATGTATTTTATCAGCAATTAACCCCTCCCGATATTTTAATATACTTACACGCTCCGGTAAATCGATTGCAAAGCAATATCAAGAAGCGTAATAGAAAATTTGAACAAGCTATTCCAGATGAATACTTGTTTAAAATTCAAGAAACCTATACGAGCTATATCAAGCAACACAATATTAGAACCATCTTTGTAGACGCAAGTAATGCAGATTTTTTATACAATGAAGCACATTTAAAAGTAATTTTAGATGCCTTGGATAAAGATCTAGAAGAAGGCCAACATTATTTTAACTTACCATAAGCTTATGTCAGCAGAACAAATAGTTCAAAAAAAGGATCCATTTGGCGCACTTAAAATAAGTGAATTCAGGAACCTGATGATTGGACGATTTTTGTTTATCATGGGGCTTAGAATGATGGGCACTTTGGTAGGTTGGTGGATCTATGAACTAACCAATGAGCCTTTTGCCATTGGACTAATTGGATTAGCAGAAGTAATCCCCGCAGTGTCTCTTGCTTTGTATGCTGGACACGTGATTGATATCAGTGAAAAAAGAAAACTTTTATTGAAAGGCGTTGCCTTATATTGGATATGTGCTATTGCTTTATTAGTACTTTCAAGTAAGATAGGCACAGGTGCTTTCAACAATTTGCAAATTGCTATTGGAATTTATTTTGTGATTTTTTGTACTGGAATTATACGTTCTTTTACAGGACCTAGCTTTGGTACCTTAGTGGGAGAAATCATGCCAAAAGATTTATTGCAAAATGCCACTACATGGAGCCAAGGCATTTGGCTAAGTGCTTCGGTATTAGGCCATGCGATGGTAGGTTTCTTTATTGCAGGATTTGGTAACACCGGCTCTCTATGGATTGTATTAGGTATGGTAACGATTGGATTTGTATTTATATCCAAAATCAAACCCAAACCACCACATAAACAAGAAACAGAACAAAAAACTTTAGAAAGCGTAAAAGAAGGAATACGATTTGTAGTACAAACCAAAGAAGTTTTAGGAGCATTGTCATTGGATTTGTTTGCAGTATTATTTGGAGGAGCCGTTGCCATGATACCAGTATTTGCAAGAGATATATTGAAAGTGGGCCCCATTGGTTTTGGTTGGTTAAATGCTGCAGCAGATATTGGTGCGATCTTGATCATTTTTATCATTACCATTTTCCCAGTACATCAACAACAAGGCAAAAAACTATTGTTGGCAGTGGCTGGATTCGGAGTATGTATTATTGTATTTGCTTTATCCACCACCTTCTGGATTTCGTTTGCGGCACTTTTATTAAGTGGGATCTTAGATGGCTTTAGCATGATTGTAAGAGGGACCATCGTACAATTAAAAACTCCCAATCATATGCGAGGAAGGGTCATGAGCGTGAATTCCATGTTCATCAATAGTAGCAATGAATTAGGCCAATTTGAAAGTGGATTAGCTGCACGAGCAATGGGCGTTGTACCCTCTGTTGTATTTGGCGGCATCATGACTTTAATAGTGGTAACCACTACTTGGTTTAAAGCGCCTAGTTTAAGAAAAATGGAGTACTAGATTACTTTTTTAGTAACGCATCCATCACCACATGAACAGCTGGACAGAACGCTGCATTTTTCATCGTAATGGAAGTCCTTTTAAAAAATACATCTTCATCAGTATAGGGAAACCTTTCACAATCTGAAGGTCTCTGATCGTAAATGGAACAGGTATTATCGCCCGCTAAAAAAGGACATGGTTTGGTATTGGTCACATAATCCCCTTCATTATCCAACAAAAGGTATTTTTCAATAAATACACTCTCTTTCAATTTCAAATACTTACTGATTCTTTTGATGTCGGGCGTCTTAAATCTTGGAGAGTAATTCTTACAACATCTTGCACAATCCAAGCAATTGATCTTTTCAAAGGCCAAATCATGTAAATCAGGCAAAACTTTTAAGATTTGCTTCTTTTCAACCCTTTTTAAGAAGTTTTGAAACTTTTTAAGCACTTCCGGGGCCGGCTTCTCAAAATATTGTTCAATTGATGGTTCCATAATACCAATCAAATGTAAACCATTTAATAGTCATCCACAAGCTTTCCCCAACGGAATGCAAAAACATTAAACAAGAACAAAGACCGCCTATTTATTAACTATATTTGTGGCAATTTTAAACCTACACAATACAGTAGAAAATGAATAACAGCGGCGCAGAATTTATCCAAAGACATATTGGACCCAATGCAACTGAAACCAATCAAATGTTATCCATCATAGGAGCACCAAGTTTGGAGGTTTTAATTGAAAAAACCATCCCGGCTTCTATTCGCTTAAAAAAAGCAATGAACATTCCAGCTGGTTTATCAGAATTTGAATTATTGGAATCTTTAAAAACTATTGGTTCAAAAAATGTGGTTGCTACCAACTGTATTGGTCAAGGCTACTATGGTACCATCACACCAAGTGTTATTCTTAGAAATATTTTTGAAAACCCAGGATGGTATACACAATACACTCCATACCAAGCAGAAATTGCACAAGGTCGTCTGGAAAGTTTATTAAACTTCCAAACCATGATTACCGATTTAACTGGTATGGCTATCGCGAATGCTTCCTTACTTGATGAAGCAACTGCAGCTGCAGAAGCAATGGCGATGATATACAATCATGCGAACAAAACAGAACATGCTACACAAACGAAGTTGTTTGTGGATGCATCCATTTTTGCACAAACAAAATCTGTTTTAAAAACAAGAGCTACTCCAATTAATATTGAATTGGTTGAAGGCAACTATACAACTGCTGCTATTGATAACTCCTATTTTGGAGCCATCTTACAGTACCCTAATGCAACAGGAAGTATTGAAGATTATACTGCATTCATTGACACAGTTCACAAAGCAGGTGGATATGTAATTTTAGTGGCAGATATTTTAGCATTGACCCTATTGAAAAGTCCAGCAGAATTAAATGCAGATGTGGCTGTGGGAAATACACAAAGATTTGGAGTTCCAATGGGCTTTGGTGGACCACATGCAGCATATTTTGCAACAAAAGATGAATTTAAAAGAGGTATGCCAGGTAGATTGATTGGAGTAAGTATCGATGCACAAGGCAATCGTGCTTTGAGAATGGCACTTCAAACAAGAGAGCAACATATCAAGAGAGAAAAAGCAACTTCCAATATTTGTACTGCGCAAGCTCTATTAGCCAATATGGCTGTAATGTATGCAGTATACCATGGACCAGTTGGATTGAAAAATATTGCTTCGAGAGTACATAGCTTGACACAATCTTTAGAACAACAATTGTCATCACTTGGTATCGAGCAAGTCAATGCATATTATTTTGACACATTGCATATCAAAGGTTTTGATGCAGGTGCGCTTTATAAATTAGCAGGCGCTGCTGCCATTAATTTTAATTACTTCTCTGATGGCACAGTAAGTATTAGTTTAGACGAAACGACTTCAATTACAACTGTACAACAAATTGTTGCTTTGTTCGAAAAATTAACCAATAAGAAAGCTGCTGCACAAAATGCGGCTATTAAAAATGCCAATATTCCAGCAAGCTTAGTAAGAACAAGTACTTATTTACAACACCCAGTATTTAATACGCACCATAGTGAAACACAAATGATGCGTTATATCAAGCAACTAGAAAACAAAGACCTTTCTTTAAACACTAGCATGATTAGCTTAGGTAGTTGTACGATGAAATTGAATGCTGCAACTGAAATGATTCCAGTAAGCTGGCCTTGTTTTGGTGGCTTACATCCATTTGCGCCAAGTGAACAAACCAAAGGTTATCAAGAAATCGCTAAAGAATTAAGTGATTATTTATGCGAGAGTACTGGATTTACTGCTTGTAGTTTACAACCCAATAGTGGTGCACAAGGTGAGTACGCTGGCTTATTAACCATTCGTTCTTACCATGAAGCAAGAAATCAATCCAATAGAAATATTGTGTTGATCCCCATTAGTGCACACGGAACCAATCCTGCAAGTGCGGTAATGGCTGGCTTCAAAGTTGTGGTGGTGGCTTGTGATGCTGCTGGTAATATTGATATGGATGATTTAAAAGCAAAAGCAGAAGAACATAAAGATAATTTAGGTGGCTTAATGATTACTTACCCAAGTACCCACGGTGTATTTGAAGAGACGATCATAGAGATTTGCCAAACCATTCACGATTTAGGTGGGTTGGTATATATGGATGGTGCGAATATGAATGCTCAAGTGGGTTTAACTAGCCCAGGTAATATCGGTGCAGATGTTTGTCACTTGAACTTACATAAAACATTCGCTATTCCTCACGGTGGCGGTGGACCTGGCATGGGACCAATTTGTGTGAACGATAAATTAGCTCCTTATTTACCTGGCCATAGCATCAACAACAATGACTCGAATGCAGTAAGTGCTGCTCCAATGGGTTCTGCAAGTATCTTATTAATTAGTTACGCATATATCAAAATGCTTGGAGCGAAAGGATTAGAATTAGCTACTTCCTATGCAATCTTGAATGCGAATTATATGAAAGCAAGATTAGAAAAAGCATATCCAATATTATATACTGGAAAAAATGGAACCTGTGCGCATGAATTTATCATTGATTTAAGACCATTCAAAGCAAGTGCAGGTATTGAAGCTGAAGATGTGGCGAAGCGATTGATTGACTATGGATTCCACGCACCAACGATGAGCTTCCCTGTTCCAGGAACCATTATGATTGAACCAACAGAGAGCGAAGACAAAGCTGAGTTAGATCGTTTCTGTGATGCATTATTATCTATTCATGCAGAAATTAAGGCAATTGAAAATGGAAGCTATGATAAAGTAGACAATCCATTAAAGAACGCTCCTCATACACAACATGTAATTTGTGCTGATGAATGGAAACATGCATACTCTAGACAAGTTGCTGCCTTCCCATTACCTTATGTACAACAAAATAAATTCTGGCCAAGTGTAGCTAGAGTGAATAATACACATGGAGATAGAAACTTGGTTTGTACTTGCGAGCCTGTAGCTTCATACGCGTAAAATATACAAGAGCCATTAGAAAAGGCCCCCGAAATCGGGGGCCTTTTGATTATAAACTATTGGAGGAAGAATTAGTCGCCACTATTGAACTAGCAGGCTGATTCATCATAAACTCATATAAGGAAATAATTTTCTCTTTGTCTTTTAATGCAGTATTTAATTGAGCAACATCCTCTTGAAGATTTTGTAATTTAATATTCTCTACTTCATATTTATAAGTAAACTCTTCTGCCTGTGCAATACTGATAGACCTGGATTCATCAATCATATTTCCCTCACCAGTAAGCACCCATAACATATTGAGCTCTGAATAATGTTCATGAATTTTAATCAAGATATCCGAACCAACAGATCCTTTGTTTCTTAATTGTTTGGCATAATAACCATTAGATAATTTGATTTTCCTTTCAAAAGAATGGGGAGAAATGTTCCTAAACTGTAGGTACATAGAAATTCGTTCAATTGGCTTCATAGTAAATAGTTTTAGTGAGATATAACACTAAAATATATACTAGCCATTCTATGTATTAGGTACTTGGGCCTCAATTATGTATAAGGTAGGCCTCATTTTTATTGCTTCTCACTTAATTCTAACCAACGAAGTTCCGCTGCTTCCAATTGATGGGTGATTTGAGATAAAGCTTCACTAAGTTTAGTAATGGTATCATAATCCAAATTTGGCTGATTCATTTGCTCCATCAATTCAGCTTTTTTATTTTCCAATAAAGGCATGTCTTTATTCAATGTCTCCCACTCTAATTTTTCTTTATAAGACATTTTCACTGCAGCAGTCTTTGGAGTATTGTCCTGTATTGCTACTGGTGCTGGCTTTTCTTCCTTTTTAACTACAACATGTTCTTTTTGAGTAGTAATATCTGAGCTTACACTACTTAAGCTTTGTTTGGATTTTTCCAAGATTCTGTATTGGGTATAATTGCCTGGGTAATCTCTAATAATTCCATCTCCTTCAAAAATAAATAAGTGATCTACTAATTTATCCATAAAGTATCTATCGTGTGATACCAATAACACACAACCAGTATATTCCAATAAAAATTGTTCTAAGACTGCCAAGGTAGGTAAATCCAAATCATTCGTAGGCTCATCTAGAATCAAGAAATTGGGGTTCTTAAACAATACCGTCAATAATTGCAAACGCTTCTTCTCTCCTCCGCTCAATGCACTTAAATAAGTGTATTGCTTATCTGGAGTAAATAAGAATAATTCTAAAAACTGCGCAGCACTTAAAGAACCACCACTTGCCAAAGGAAAATTCTCCGCAAAGGTTTTTAAATACTCAATTACACGCATATCGGTTTTGTACACCAAACCTTCTTGAGAAAAATTACCGAACACAATGGTATCTCCTACATTCACTTTACCACTATCTGGGGTAGTAATGCCTTGTAAGATTTGTAAAAAAGTGGACTTACCCACACCATTTTTTCCCACGATACCTACTCGCTCTCCCTTACTAAATGTATAATCAAATCCCTTTAGTACTTGTATATCACCATAAGACTTATATACTTTCTTTAACTCAATAATCTTACCTCCCAAGCGAGACATCTTCATCCCCAATTGTAAATTCGCTTCCTCAATTTTTTGTTTGGCCTTAGCTTCTACTTCATAAAAATTATCCTGTCGGCTTTTGCTCTTCGTGGTTCTTGCTTTGGGCTGCTTGCGCATCCATTCCAATTCTTTTCTAAAGGTATTTTTAGCCTTATCAATACTTGCTTGCTCGGCTTCAATTCTGGCAGCTTTCTTTTCTAAATAATTTTCGTAATCGCCTTTGTAAGTATATAAATTTTCTCTTTCTAATTCCCAAATCTCATCCGTTACCGATTCTAAGAAATAGCGATCATGTGACACCAATAATAAAGTCACTTTTTCTTGAGACAAGTAATTCTCCAACCACTCAATCATATTCAAATCTAAATGATTGGTAGGTTCATCCATTAACAATAAAATATGCCTGGGATCAAATCCAATTTGAATCAATGTCTTTGCTAAAGAAACTCTTTTTCTTTGGCCACCACTTAATTTAGCAACAGGTTGTTGTAAATGATGAATATTTAATTGAGTAAGAATAATATTTACCTTAGATTCAAAATCCCAAGCACTTCTTTCTTCCATTTCCACAATCGCATCAGAAATAGCTTGTTCCTCTCCACTTTCCATAGCCATTTCATATTGACTAATGGCTTTCATTACAGGATGATCTTGCTGAAAAAGGTTTTGCAATATGGTAGCAGATTCATCAAATTGAGGGTCTTGTTCAAATAATACCAAGTGAACATCTTTGTGAATTCTGCAAGTACCTGCATCGGGATGCTCTTTTCCTGCCATAATCTTCAATAAAGTAGATTTTCCTACCCCATTTCTTGCAATTAATGCAATCCTATCCCCTTCATTGATATTAAAACTAATTCCTTTAAATAAAGGGTAAATTCCATAACTTTTTGTCAGACCTTCAACAGATACATAATGCATGGCGCAAAGATACGAGCCCCAATCTAGTATCTGCTAAATTATTAGAGAAACTATGTACTTTTGTGCTTGTTATCGACCAAATCCTATTTGAATGAAAAGTTTTGAAGTACCTACTGGCTATAGAAGTAATTTGATCTCTGCCATTAAACAAAAGCGCAAGGATCAAGATAAACTAAAGAAAGACTTTAGTCCAACACTATTGGATTTTGGCCACTTAAAAATTTATCTGGCAAGACATTTCGGATTTTGCTATGGTGTGGAGAATGCCATCAATATCGCGTATAAAACGATTGAAGAAAATCAAGGAAAAAGAATCTTCTTATTAAGTGAAATGATTCATAACCCTCAAGTAAACGCAGACTTAACCAAAAGAGGTGTTCAGTTCTTACAAGACACTTCAGGAAATGAATTGATACCATTAAGTACTTTAAATGCTGATGACGTAGTGATTATTCCTGCTTTTGGAACCACATTAGAATTAGAAGAGAAAATTATTCAAAAAGGAATTGATATTCAGAAATACAATACCACATGTCCCTTTGTTGAAAAAGTTTGGAACAGAAGTGAGCAGATTGCTAAAAAAGGATATTCTATTATTATACATGGTAAACCAAAACACGAAGAAACTAGAGCCACTTTTTCGCATGCAGCAGCCAATACACCTTCTTTGGTAGTGAATGATATGGATGAAGCAAAGGTATTAGGCGCTTTCATTTTGGGCAAGATTAATTTAGAAGCATTTGAATTTGAATTTAAAGGCAGGTATTCAAAGCATTTTGATCCATCAAGAGATTTAGACAAAATTGGTGTAGTGAACCAAACCACTCAACTAGCAACAGATACACAAGCTATCTCCGATTATTTAAAGTCTGTGATCATCGAAAAATTTGGTGCTGAAAATATTAAAGAACATTTTGCAGATACAAGAGACACTTTATGTTACGCAACCAATGACAATCAATCTGCAGTCATTGGCCTTTTAGAAACTTCGGCAGACTTAGCCATTGTAATGGGCGGGAAGAATAGTAGTAATAGTTCACACTTAGTGGAGCTATGTGAACAAAAATTACCCACTTACTTTATTGATGACGCTAGTAAAGTAATCAGCAAGGATCAAATTCAAAAAACTGATTGGAAAAATAAAGAGTCTGTAATTGTTGCCAATTATTTACCTAATAAAGAAAGCATTTCTATTTTAATGACCAGTGGTGCTAGTTGCCCAGACGCAGTAGTAGAAGCCGTGATTCATAAAATCACATCTTATTATGGCGTAGAAGATATGTTAAAAGAGATGGAAGCAGCTTGGAGTAATTAAGACATACTTCTTTCCTTGGCCCAATTCAAAGCAATCGTAAATTGCTCTACTAAATTCAAATGTGTATTATCCAACACTAAAGCATCTTCAGCTTGTTTTAATGGACTATGTTCTCTAGTACTATCAATAAAATCTCTATGACTTAAATTTTCAGCTACTTCCTTCATGGTAATCGAAGGCTGTGTTACTTGCAATTCTTTAAATCTTCTCTCAGCTCTCACTAATGGATCGGCAGTGACAAATATTTTTAATTCGGCTGTTGGAAAGACTACTGTACCAATATCTCTTCCGTCCATTACAATACCTTTTTCAATACCCATTGCTTGTTGTTGCGCCACAGCAAAATCTCGAACTGATGGAATGGCTGCTACTTCACTTACTTTTTGACTTACTTTCATTTCTCTAATAGCAGCTTCTACATTCTCCCCATTCAAATACATATCACTCTTACCAGTAGCTTCATTAAAAACAAAATGTAAATGAATGTCTTGAATAGCATTTTCAATAGCTGCAAAATTATCAAAAGGTATATCATGTCTCATGAAATACAAAGCCACTGCACGATACATTGCACCAGTATCTATAAAAACATAACTTAATTCTTTGGCCAATGCTTTGGCTAAAGTACTCTTACCACAAGAAGAGAAACCGTCGATAGCTATGATAATTTTTTTTGACATATTATTCTACTAATATCTTTTGAGATTTTGGCAGGTCGGCATTTCTTACAGCAATCTGTCTTACTGCTAATGAAACCACTTTGGTAAAGGCCTCTTTGGTTATAGCCTCATTGCCAACCATTGCTGGAACACCTTCATCTCCCCCTTCTCTAATGGATTGAATCAATGGTACCTGACCTAAGAAAGGTAAGTCATATTCATCTGCCAACTTCTTACCACCTTCTTTGCCAAATAAATAATATTTATTCTCTGGTAATTCAGCCGGAGTGAAATAAGCCATATTTTCTACTAGTCCAATAATTGGAACATTGATCTTAGCTTGACCAAACATCGCAATTGCTTTTTTGGCATCTGCCAATGCTACATTTTGAGGAGTACTTACAATCACTACACCCGTTACTGGTACAGTTTGCATAATGGTTAAATGAATATCACCTGTACCTGGAGGCATATCAATCACCAAGTAATCCAACTCCCCCCAATCCACATCTGTAATAAATTGTCTTATAGCACTACTCGCCATAGGGCCTCTCCATACCACTGCATCTTTTTCATCCACCAATAATCCGATGCTCATTAACTTGATACCATATTTTTCTAAAGGCAAAATTATGCCCTTACCATTGTCATCTTTCATCAAAGGTCTTTGACCTCTTACCCCAAACATGATGGGCACACTTGGACCATATATATCCGCATCCATTAAACCCACTTTTGCACCACCTGCCGCTAAAGCCAAAGCTAAATTAGCAGACACGGTACTCTTTCCTACGCCACCCTTTCCACTCACCACTGCAATAATATTTTTCACCTTAGACAATACTGCTTGATCGTCTTTTCGAGCAGTGGTAGTTTTAGATGTAAAATTCACAGTTACCTGAGCCTCTTTATTTACCAATAATTTAATCGCATTTTCGGAGGCATTTTTCATCAAGTCCTTCATAGGACAAGCAGGTGTTGTTAATACAATGGTAAATGCCACTTTATTGCCATCGATGGATAAATCCTGAATCATATTCAAGCTTACCAAGTCTTTTCCCAAATCTGGCTCCTGTACATTACTCAGTGCTTTTAGAATATCCGCCTCAGTCATTTTGCAAGTTTTTGTTAAATAAAATTAAGCTGTGCAAAGTTAAGGTTCAATGCCCTTATTTTGCCCAATTAAAAGAAGGATTATCCACGAAAAACGAAAAAATTAGCCAATTGCTACTTAATTTTGTAACCACATGAAAAAGCAAGTATTTATAAGCCTTTCCATTCTTTTGTTCAGTTTTGCAAGCAATAATATAAATGCACAAAACACAGAGACCACCCCTAATATTTATAGGGATTCTGTAGTACAATTATATGGGGTGATCATGACGGCGGATAGTTTAAAGGCCATTCCATTTGCAAGTATTGTGGTAAACAATAAAGGAAGAGGAACGATTACCAATAATGATGGGGTTTTCTCAATTGCAGTAAATAAAGGAGAACAAATTACTTTTAGTTGTGTGGGGTTTAAAAACAGAGTCATTAAGATACCTGCTAATTTAGAAGGCAACCAATATAGTGTGATTCAATTGATGGTCAATGATACCAACTTTTTACCTGCCACTATTTTGAAACCAAGACCTACCAGACAACAGTTTGAAAGAGATTTTGTGAATTCAAAAGTAGATGATGATATGTATGAAACTGCCAGAAAAAACACAAGTACAGCTCAAAAAAGAATTATTCTTTCAAGTTTACCAAGAGATGGCAAGGAAGCTGTTGGAGCTTCATTATCTCAACAAGCATCTAGATACTATTATTCAGGACAATTGCCGCCAATGAATATATTAAATCCCGCAGCATGGAAATCCTTTATTAATTCTTGGAAAAGGGGCGACTATAAATCTAAAAAATAAATATGAAACAGATTGCAGTAATTGGGGCGGGCACGATGGGAAATGGAATTGCACATGTGTTTGCACAAAAAGGATTTAAAGTAAATTTGATTGATACACAAGCAGCTGCATTAGAAAAAGCTTTACAAACTATTCAAAAAAATTTAGATAGACAATTAGCCAAGAATATCATTGATGAAGCTACTAAAATATCGACCCTTGCAAATATCACCACAAAAACCTCTATTCAAGAAGGCGTAAGCAATGCAGATTTGGTGGTGGAAGCCGCTACAGAAAATAGCGATATTAAAAAAAGCATTTTCACTCAATTAGACCAATACGCACCAGCACATTGTATTTTAGCAAGCAATACCTCTTCTATTTCTATCACGCAATTAGCCAATGTAACCCATAGACCTAGTCAAGTGATTGGAATGCATTTTATGAATCCAGTACCAGTGATGAAATTGGTTGAAATTATCAATGGACAAGTTACCAGCGAAGCTACAACAGAAGCCATTGTTTCATTAACGAAGACGATTGATAAAATACCCTGTGTAGTAAAAGACTTCCCAGGCTTTATTGCCAATAGAATATTAATGCCCATGATTAACGAAGCGATTATTGCGTTATCAGAAGGAGTGAGTGATGCCGCTACTATTGATCAAATTATGAAGTTGGGAATGGCACATCCCATGGGACCTTTGCAATTAGCGGATTATATAGGACTAGATGTTTGTAGGAACATTATGGTGATTATGCAAGAAGGATTCCAAAACGACAAATACGCGCCTTCTCCTCTTTTAGTACAATTGGTGTCGGAAGGAAAATTGGGAGTAAAAACTGGACAAGGATTTTATACCTACTAAGTCTATTCCACTAAACTAGTTGTATAAGTAACGCCTTGTAAGTCATCTATCTTCGCAATGACTTCTGACAATCTATTTTTAGGTATACCCACTTTTAATTCTACAAATAACTGAGCAACCTGATCTACAACAGAACAGTTGTATTGTTTGATGATCATCATCACTTCGTTCATTTGCTGATAATCAAAATTCAAAGTATATGAAATCTCAATGGGCTTTTGAATAATGGGAGATAATTGCAAGGCCAATGAAGTCGCAGTTTTATACGCATTGATTAATCCGGGCACTCCTAAAAGCGTGCCACCAAAATACCTCACCACTACCACTAAAATATTGGTTAATTGCTTGCTATCTATTTGCCCTAAAATGGGTCTACCTGCTGATCCAGAAGGTTCTCCATCATCTGTCACTCTATAAGTAGCCCCGTCCACACCTATTCTATAGGCCAAACAATGATGCACTGCTTTGGGATGTTCTTTTTTCAAAGCAGCTAAAAATTTCTTGGCTTGCTCAATTGAATTTACTGGATAACTGTAGGCAATGAATTTACTACCCCTATCTTTAAATTCAGCCATAGCGTGCTGTTCAATAGTATTGTAGTAAAATGGATCCATTGTTGTAACATTGCAGTATGAGTTTGCAAGATACAAAACATGCTATGAAACACCAATTAAGCCATCTATACGATGCATTGGAAATGAATAGCATGGTGAACATATTGATTGAAGAAGTTACTGGATGGGACGCACTACATCAAAACTTACACAAAAATGATGCATTAGATACATTGCAAACGGATCAATTGAATCATTACGTAGATCAATTATTGACTGGGAAACCTTTGCAATACATTATTGGAAAAGCATGGTTCATGGGTAAA
>JACCDM011058313.1_pt1 | contig 22427 bp, 23 predicted proteins | sample 7445851 | NCBI WGS metagenome assembly JACCDM01 (sample SAMN15323438, study PRJNA562643) | freshwater metagenome | isolation source: river surface water | place: USA:Blue River Watershed | collected 2017-08-16
AAAAAAACCCGCCAAATGGCGGGCGCGGAAGGGGATCTAGCTATTCCCCGAAGGTCCTCTTATCCCAACGCTCCTCAAAGCGGGCGCTCCACTTGGAGCCCTTTTTCTCCTTAGGGACCCGGTTGGTGAGGCCATTCATGAGTCCGCCGAGGTTGGAAATCGCAAGAACTGCTCCACTTAGGGATATTGCAAATCCAATGACGCCAATTAATGGGGTCTGGGAGATCATCGCGGTGAGCAGACCGAAGATGCCAGCCACAATTAGTAGGAAGCCAACAACAACTCGGGTGCGACTTGGGGTCTTTCCGCTGAAAGCAGAGATTAGGCGGGGGTCATCGGCGGCTAGAGCTTCTTCCATCTCCGCCAATAAGCGCTTTTCATGCTCGGAAAGTGGCATGGCGCTGACAATAGTAGAAGCATCGCGCCAGCGAAAGTCGAATCCCTCTCTTAGCCCTGCGAGATTTCTGGGTCCTCTCCCTCATCTTCCTGGGAGCTCTCCTCAATCAAGCGCGCTGGCTGGACTGAGCCGCGACCAAAGCGGGAGATTGCTCGATCAATAGCGATTTGGGCTTCGCGCCAACCACTCTCGCGCTCCCCTAATTCAAGTTGTTCAACGGCGCCATTCTCATCAATTAAATTCTCCAGCGATACTCCTAATAATCTAATTCGAGCTCCATCCAATTTGAGTGAGAGAAAAAGTTCGCGGGCAATCTCGTAAACATCATGCATACCACTTATTGCGTAAGCCAGTGTTTTTGACTTGGTTAAATTTGTGAAGTCGGAGAAACGCACTTTAAGTCCAATAGTGCGAGCGCGCAGTTCCCGCTTTCTAGCCCGATGTGTTACCCGCTCTGATAATCGAAGTAGTTCGCGCAATATCTCCTCGATATCTTCGAGGTCATAGGCAAAGGTCTCGGCCGCGCTAATGCTCTTTTCGGGAGCATCTGTAATGACTTCACGAAAGTCCCGTCCCCACGCCAATTCATAAAGTGATTCGCCAGCACCATCACCTAACGCCCGTCTTAATGTATCGACTGGGGTATTTGCAATATCTCCGACGGTACGCAAACCCAGCTTCTGTAGCTCTTCATTGGTCTTTGGTCCTACACCCCATAGCTCGTTTACCGGAAGTGGGTGGAGAAAAGTCAGCACGCGATCTTCGGCAATTTCGAGCATGCCATCTGGTTTACATCTACCAGAGGCTAATTTCGCGATGAATTTTGAAGTTGCGATTCCGACAGAGCAAGTTATTCGCTCCTGCTTTTTCACCCGTTCGCGAATTGCTGTAGCAATCTCGCGCCCGCTTCCAAATAATCTTTTCGAGCCACTCACATCGAGAAAGGCCTCATCCAATGAAAGGGGTTCAACATGTGGGGTGAAATCAAAGAATATTTCCATCACTCTTCTGGAAACTTCGGAGTATCGCTCATGGTCTGGGGGGATAAAAATTGCTTTGGGCGCCATACGTTGGGCGCGCGAGACTGGCATGGCGGCGCGAATTCCAAATTTTCGGGCGGCGTAATTTGCAGAGAGCACAACTCCTCTTGCGCCAGCCCCTACAACTAGCGGTTTACCTTGATATTGGGGATAGTCGAGCTCGGATACAGAGGCAAAGAATGCATCCATATCGACATGCAATATCGTTGAGCGTTCGCGCATCACTTCACTCACAAGATGCGAGGCTACGCCACTTCTCATAAGCAGCGGAGAGTTCCCACGCACCGGTTGCTCTTATTGAGATACCGCGTGGGCCGGTTCTGCGAATCTCGCCTCTAACCAGAAGAAGCCAAGAGTTAATTAGCGTACTTGCATAAGAGCTTTGGGCATCTTCAAAGAAGGTTGCATCGCTACAACCAGTTCCATCATCAAGAGTAAGAAACATGACCCGTTTGCCGGAGCGAACTGGTGGGGTTTGGAGGGCAACTTTTACACCTGCTACAAGTACTTCTGATTTAGAGCGTTGTTTTAATAATTCACTAGCACGAACAGCCCCGATCTCATTTAGGAATTCGGCGTAGAACTCGATCATATGGTGGGAGACATCCATATTTAGATGCTCTATCTCATTGCGTACTACCTCATCGCTTCGCAAATCAGGTAGCCCGGTCTTAACTAAAGATGGGGTGAAGGCGATGGTGAGTTGTGAGCCGCCTACTTTGTTTGAAGAGCGAGACCATTTATAAAGATCATTTAAGTGAAGCAATAAATCGCGACGATTTAGTTTTGAACTATGTAGAGAGTCAAAAGCCCCCAGCATCAAAAGCGCTTCGGCTATCGGCTTACTTACGCCGGAGCGTTGGACGAAGTCGGCAAGATCTAAGAATGGCCTTGCTTTTATTATTGAATCAACCTCGTTAGCACTTATTCCGCTCACATCAGAGAGGGCGATTCGAATCGAGTAACCGCTAACTTCATCTCCTTCTACTCGATAACTCCGATCAGAGCGATTTACATCAATCGGAGCAATCGCTATTGCGCATTGGCGCACCTCATCGAGTATCAATCGCTTTGGGTACATACCGGGATCATGGGTTAATACCCCGGCAAGAAATGGGGCTGGGTAATGGGTCTTTAGCCAGGCGGATTGGTAGGTGGGCAGAGCGAAGGCAGCGGCATGGGCTTTGCAGAATCCAAATGAAGCAAAGGCGCGCAATACATCCCAGACCTCGGTTACTACAGTTAATGAATAACCTCGCGCAATCGCATTCGGAAAAAACCAATCACAGATTATTTGTTGGCTCTCTCTATCCCCCAGCGCCCTTCGCTTCTCATCCGCTTCGGCTAGCGATACCCCAGTCATCGTCGCAATGATCTCGATTACCTGTTCATGAAATACGACTACCCCTTCGGTATCGCTCAATATTGGAGCTAGATCAGGATGGATTAGCGAGCGCGGCTTCCAACCTTGGCGGCTATTTAGAAATGGGGTGATCATGTCGCTCTTTACCGGACCAGGGCGAAAGAGTGAGATATCGATTATCAAATCATTGAAAGTTTCCGGGGCGAACTTTCCTACTAATTCACGCTGTCCGGGGCTCTCGATTTGGAATAGACCGAGAGTTTTAGTGGATTGGATTAATTTAAAGGTAGCGGGGTCATCAAGTGGGATTGTGTCTAGATTCAATCTCTTCTCAGCTACCCGCTCTATCTCACTTACTGCGTAGGCAAGTGCGGATTGCATCCGTACGCCGAGAATATCTAGCTTTAATAATCCAATCGCCTCCACATCATCTTTATCCCATTGGACCATCGGATATCCACTTGCATTTTTCTCAATCGGAGCGCGGTCATATAAACCGATATCAGATAGAACTACCGCACATGGATGCATCGCAAGATTCCTAGGTAGACCATCAAGTCGCTCGGCAAGACCTAGTGCCATCTTCCAAGTTGGAGAGGTGAGATTTAGATTCTTAAGTTCGGGAAGATTCTCTAGTGATCTAGTTATATTCCGCGCTCTTACATGAGGTAATGATTTTGCTACTAGATCTATCTCCATCGGCGGTAAGGCAAGGGCGGCTCCGACATCGCGGATAGCGTGGCGAGCGCGGTAGGTATCAAACATCGCTACTGTTGCAGCTCGCTCTTTATAGAAATCAAAGACCTGGTCGTAGATCTCAAGTCGCCGTGCTGATTCAACATCGATATCTATATCGGGAAGTGCGGCGCGAAGTGGTGAACAGAATCGCTCCATTAATAACCCAAGTGAGAGCGGCTCGACTCCAGAGATGCCCAATAGATGACATACCAGTGATCCAGCGCCACTTCCCCTAGCAGCAACTCTTATCCCAGAACTTCGGGCTCGATCAGTCACATCAGCAACTGTTAAAAAATATGATTCATAACCAAGGGTTGCGATGATCTTCAACTCTTTATCGAGTCGCTCTAGAACATCGGCGCGCGCCTTCCCGTAACGCCAATCTATTCCGGCATAACAACGCTCTCTTAGTAGCCTTGCTAGATCACTCTTTGTGGCCGCGCCAACAACGCTTGGTTCAGGTAGATGGATTGAGCCAATTCCAATATCGCGCTCTGCTGATAATTGGGCCATTTCTGCCCACTCTTGAGTTGTTTTAAGTAGCGCCCGGCCATTTCGCTCACCGGCTGCTCGGGCTATCAACTCGGCCAGATGCGCCATCTCCTCACTGCTTTTAAGGAAGGCCTCGGCATTCTTTCGCTCCACCACATTCTTATGAAGTGGCAGAAGGTTGCGAGTTGCATCTAGAACATCTGCGATTGGAGCATCGATAGCTTCTTTCATACGTACCGCATTACTTAGAAGAGCCGGCAGATCGTTATCTCTAGCAAAACCAAGGACTCGGGCTGCGTGGGCGGTAGAGCGGATTCCTTCGCTCTCTAAATGAGATACGCATTCAAGCCCTTGGTATTTAAAAAGTTCTCTCGTTTTATTAAATATTGCTAGCGCCTTATCGTGACGGCGCGATGCCAGCGCCCTACTTACTTCTGAGTTTGGGCCATGAAGTAGTAATAGATTATTGGTGTACTCGTGATTTGATTGAAAGAAATCAGAGTTTGGGGGTGAGTTTAATTTTTTTATATTTGTAACTAACCGAACTAGCGAACTCCAAGAACCTGGGGTTGCTAATAAAGTTAATCTAGATTGGTTTTCATATTCGATATCGACTCCGATTATTGGAGTTATTGAATTTGCTTTACAGCTAGTTGCAAAACGAATTGCGCCAGCAAGTGTGTCGCGATCAGTAAGTGCAAGAGCGCTCATTTCCAATTCGCAGGCTTTAGCGACTAAATCATCCGGCAGGGTTGTGCCATATTTAAATGAGTAGCCACTTGCTACATGTAAATGCGTGAAGCTCATTTAAGCGGAGGCAGATCTTGAGGTGGGCCTTATCCGCCAGATTGGATTGCGGGGATCAATTACCTCTTCTCGCTCAATCTCAAAGGTCGCCATCGTTCCAAGTGGAGCAGCTTCAACTCGCCAGAGAATCCGCGAGCCATCATCAGGGCGATAGAAACCATCGCTCGCTCGATTCCACCAACCACCTGATTCGCGCCAGGAAGAGAGGACGGCATGTATGCGAAAGCGCTTTCCGCGGAAGATGAACTCAGCCGGCTCGCCACCTATTAGGTAGATATGAGGAGGGGTAGGTTTTTCGAACATTTGTTCGAACCCTAGCGAATCGCCCTGACAATTCACAACCTGATAGTTCACAAAACTGACACGAGTCGGTTGCGCTCCCCTCACCTTACGCATGCCAATATCCGCCCGTGATCACACACAAGCCATCCGCGTCCGCCCAGGGCAAATCCCTCCGCGTCCGTCTCTCTGCCGTTGCTAGCTCCCTCGCGCTAGTGACCTCCGTCCTCGTAGTGCTCACTTCCCCGCAGGTCAGCGCAAATACTTACGCCGTTCCTGCTGCACCAACAATTACCCGCGCATATGTAACTGATAGCGGAATCCGTGTTCGCTTCGTCCCAGTAACTGCAAATCCCGCAGTAACGCATTATGTAATTACTGGTGGCCAAGGTTCATGTCCAATAATCGTCCCAGCAGCAACCAATGGTTCGGTAAGACTGCCGGTCCTAAAAGACCAAACTTCTGTAACTGTTTCGGTCCAAGCAGTTAACGCATATGGGTTCTCAGCTCCTACAAGATGGAGCAAAACTTTTTCAACCGCAGATCTTGCGGGAGTAATGCGCACATCATTGAATAACGTTCAACTTCTTGCGCTAAGTGATTTCCATGGCGCACTAGAAGGATCTTCCACTAACGCCGGAACTGCTCTTTTAACAAGTGCATTTGCTGCTGACAAGAAAGCTGTTGCAGCAACTGCAACTCTTTCAAGCGGTGACAACATCGGCGCAGCTCCTGCTATCTCAAGTGAGTTTGAAGAGATTCCCACAATTGAATCAATGAACTTGATGAAATTTGATGTTTCCACATTTGGTAATCATGAACATGATCGCAACATTGCACACGTTCAAAAGGTAATTGGTGCTTCCGATTTTGCTTGGGTTGCCTCCAACTACAGCACTCTCGAACCTCTTAAGTCAGGCGCAAAAGCCGCTAAGAGTTTTGTGATTATCGATCGTGGCGGAGTCAAGATTGGAGTAGTTGGAATGAACACTCCAGAAACTCCTGAAGTGATTTTCCCTGGAAACTTGGATTTCAATGATGCAAGTGGAGCCAAGAAGACAATCCAAATTTCTGGAGCCGTTGATGGCGTTAACCAAGCAATTGCTGATGCCAAGACTGCCGGGGCGGATGTAGTCGTCGCCCTCATTCACGAAGGTTGGGCTGAAAATAGCGATGGACTTGCCAAGGGCAATCTCATCGATATTTCGAAGAAATTGAAGGGCGCAACTGTTGTTCTAGGTGGCCATAGCCACCAGCGCTACGCAAGCATGTTGCCAGCCGCTAACCCACGCGAGAATGCCAAGGTTGTTGCACAGACCCCAAATGCGGGCGTCGGGTATAACCGAATCCAACTATGTCTTGATACCGCAAGTAATAAATTGGTTGGTGCATCGCTTGAATATGTGACAACTGCGGATCTAAAAGGTGTAACGGCAGATGTTGCTGGAGCAGCTTTAGTGAAGAAGTACAAAGATCAATTAGTTACCAAGCTTGATGTAAAGATCGGCCAAGTCTCAGACTTGTTCCCACGCGGTGGATCACCAGCGGTTGAAAGATCTGGCGAAACTCCAATGGGTAACTATGTTGCTGACTTGATGCGTAAGGAATTGAAGACCGATCTAGCCATCACAAATGGTGGTGGACTTCGCGATACTTTCCCCGCTGCTACTTACAAAGTGGTTAATACTTCGTATAAGCGTCCTGCTCCTGGAGCAACTGGTCCTTACGATGTGACCCTTGGAGATGCCATCTCAGTACTTCCATTTGGAAACTCAGTTGCAGTTGCAACCATCACTGGAACTCAACTATGGGCGGCGCTAGAAAATGGCGTCTCACAATTCCCATCCGGTGGTCGCTTCCCACAGATCTCAGGCTTTAAGTTCTCCTTTGATGCTTCAAAGGCAGCTGGAGCTCGAATCACTGCAGTCACCAGACTCGATGGAACTGCAATTGCAAAAGATGATAAGAAGTACACCGTTGCCGTCAATGACTTCATGCTCTATGGCGGAGATGGTTACACGATGCTAAATCCAACAACTGCGAAATTCCCTGGCAAGCTCTTGCTAGATATTTTGGTTGATGGAATTAAAGCTGATGCCGCTGCTGGAAAGGTCACTGTGACCCCGAAGGCAGATGGTCGAATCACCAAAGTCGGCTAGCCCGAACTGAAGTAAAGGCCCACGCCTCCTCTTAAAAAAAGGGGGCGCGGGCCTTTTTTCCGACACGCCAAGATAGTTGAAATTTCAATAAATTTGGTTTAACCTTCAATCAACTCGTTTGAAAGGAAAGAAATGGAATTTTTACCAGATGTGGTGCTTTTAGTGGGCCGAGTTCTCTTCGCCCTAATTTTCATCAACTCAGGCATCGCACACCTCACCAAGCTAAACGCTATGACCGGCTACGCCCAGTTTAAGAAAGTCCCCTCCCCGAAGTTGGCAGTCATCGTCACCGGATTGATGTTGATTATCGGCGGCCTTTATGTTGCCCTCGGCATATTCGCTGATCTTGGCGCGCTGCTGCTTGCTATCTTCTTGATTGTTTCAGCATTCATGATGCATAACTTCTGGACGATCCAAGATGAACAAGCAAAGCAAGCGGAGACAATCAACTTCTTCAAAAACATCGCACTAGCAGGAGCTGCGTTGATTATCTTCGCGCTTGTTTCTACTGGAGTTGAATTTGGACCTGAAATAAGAGGCGCACTCTTCGACTTCTAATCTAAAGTTAACTAAACACCCCTGGCATCCCCGGGGGTGTTTTGCTTTACCGGTACCTTCTACTCGTGGAAATTTTCCTAGCTATCGTGTGCGGAGTAGCTATTGGTTCCATTCTTGGCTTTGTTGGCGCCGGTGGTTCGATGGTTGCAGTACCAATGCTCATATACATATTTGGAATGTCTCCGGTTCAGGCAACGACCGCATCATTGATAATTGTTTTTAGTGGTGCTTTATCCGGAGTACTTTCAAAATTGAAGAGTAATGAAGTTCTAATTCGTGAATCGCTAACTATTTGGGCACTTGGACTTGCTACAAACTTTGGTGGTGCTTACATACTCCCCCAAATTGCTGACTCAATAGTCCTAACTGGATTTTCGCTGGTTCTGATTGGCGCCGGCGTTTCCATGCTCATAAAGCCGCCGTCCGCTAGCGCTGAGAAGAAGATGTCGCTACCTGCACTTGTGGCGCTCTCGCTACTCGTTGGCGCACTTACTGGGCTCTTTGGAATCGGGGGTGGATTTATTGCAATTCCTATCTTGGTGCTCTTCTACAACGTCGCCCCCGCAAAAGCTGCCGGAACTTCACTATTTATAATCACCATAAATACTTTCACTGGATTCTTCGCGCACTATCGCCATTGGGATGAGATCTCTTGGCAGATCCCTATTTTTATTGCCCTCACTGCGGTAATTGTCGCTCGCCTAGCTTCCGCGCGTAGTTCAAAGTTAAAGCCGGAGTCGCTAAAGCGCGCCTTTGCCTACACAGTATTTGCAATTGCCGCCTTCACGCTCTTTGAAACCTGGGTCATCAACATCGCTGCCTGAATAGAATTGCGTTATGGATGGCATCTTGGAGAAAGCCGCGGTAAAACGCGCCCTCGAAAGTATCAAGAGCAAGGGCATGAAGGGGGAAGTAAAACTATTAAGTGATAGCGCTCGGACGGCGCTAGATGCTGCCAACGCACTTGGTATTGAAGTAGGACAGATAGCATCCTCAATCGTTTTCAAGCTCCCAAATGGTGGAGCGTTGCTGGTTGTTACATCAGGACGTCATCGAGTTGATACGGAAAAGGTGGCGCAAGATTTGGGTGTCGAAAAGTTAAGTCGCGCTGATGCTGATTTTGTCAAAGAGATTTCGGGTTATTCAGTTGGTGGCGTTGCACCAGTTGGTTGGGTAAATGCACCAGAGAAAATTCTGATTGATCAAGCTCTAAATGATTACCCAGAAGTCTGGGCTGCTGCCGGACATCCACATACAGTTTTTCCTACCAACTTTCCGGAATTAGTTGCAGCAACTGGTGGAACTGCAGCGATTGTTGGTGATTGATGCAACGGTTGAATAGTTCAATTACTGGCAATGGCGAGCCACTGCTTCTCGTTCATGGAATGGGATCGGCCAGTACCGCATGGAAACCAATCCGGCCGCTCCTTGAATCAATGTTTCAAGTAATTACCGTCGATATGCCCGGACATGGTGAGACCCCCTTTATTGAGGGCTCAGCAATGGATCCACATAGTCTTGCTTTAGTTGTATTAAATGAAATGAGCGAACTTGGAATTGAGAACTTTCATCTAGTTGGTAACTCCCTTGGTGGCTGGGTATCACTTGAGATGGCGAGTACTTCTCCGGCGCGGATTAAGAGCGTTACAGGTCTGGCTCCTGCTGGGCTCTGGCTAAATCCTTACAACGTCCGCTACCCCGCAACTGCGCTAGCGAGATTTCTTGCTCGAACAACTATGAAATTAGCGCCATCTGCTCTTCACTTCGAAGCCGCCCGGAGAATTGGATTCTGGGATGTAAGTCCTAGGTGGCACGAATTCAGTTACGAATTATGTCTAGATGCCGTCAAGGCGCTCGGTAAGGCAGATGGTTACTACCCAGCATGGGACGGAATGTTGATGAAACGTTTTGATGGAACTATTCCAGAAGAAATTCCGGTAACCATTATCTTTGGCGATACTGATAGGACACTTCCGGCTACAACTTGCCAAGAGAGATCAATCGCCCCTGCCCATGCGAAGTGGATTATTTTCCCAGATACCGGACATGCGCCGATGTGGGACAGTCCTAATGATGTAGTTGCTGCAATCAAAGATACGGCTTTGGTTAAGTGATTACCCGGATATATTTCTGGAATATCAAGAGCTCAAAAGTCCTTTGGGCGATTTTTCGAATGGCGCTTGATAGACGAGCGCTGAAGCGAAATAGCTCTATAGGTTTCTGGAAACTTTTGGGAACTGGAAAAGGTGAGACCTTTACTCCACGGGATGCAGATCCAAGAAGATGGGGACTACTCATAACCATCGAGGAAGCGGCGCTGGAGGCTTTTGAGAATTCAAAGTTAATGAATCGTTGGAAAGATAATTCCCACTCGCAATTTTCAGCCACTCTTAAAGCAATAGCAGTCCACGGAAAATGGTCGAGAAAGAACCCTTTTAGATCTGAAGTGGCTCCGATTGATTGGAATGGGAAAGTTGTAGCTATAACAAGGGCGCGAATCAAATGGCGCAAGAACTTTCTCTTCTGGCGCTCCGTTCCACCAGTGACCGCAAGTCTTAAGACTGCTCCCGGTCTTGTTAAAGCAATCGGAATAGGTGAAGCGCCACTTGGTCTACAGGGGACTTTTTCCATTTGGCAGGACCCAAAAACTATTAGTTATTTTGCCTACAGGGGTGAGGCTCATAAGGCCGCAATCGCCGCAACGGCGCGGGAGAAGTGGTATGCCGAGGAGATGTTTGCGCGCTTTGCCCTTATAGATTCCCGCGGCGAGCTTTAAGGCAGAATTCAACTATGTCGATCCGTAATTTCACTCCCAAGCGAAATGCTCGGCGCAGAATTTCTCCTTTTCAAAACATTCTATTAATCGCAGTCCTCACGGTCGCTATCGGATTACAAATTTCGTATCCACTTCTCGAGGGTGAAGCCCTTCGCTTAGTCACAATCTCAACGGTTTATTGGGGCGCCGGTGCGATGCTGTTGCACGCGCTATTTGCATATCGTGCAAAATTTGCGCTCCGCTTCTTCTTGATTACATTCTTCTTTGCTCTCTTCGTCGAACAAATCGGGATGCGCACAGGTTGGCCTTTTGGAAGTTATGAATATTCCGGTTCATTGGGCTATCAAATATTTGGCGTTCCATTAGTTGTGCCTTTTGCATGGATCATGATGGCGCATCCAATTTTCTTGGCTGCCCGGCGCGTTGCACCAAATTGGGTATTCCTGGTGGGCGGTTATGGATTGATGTCTTGGGACCTCTTCCTCGATCCACAAATGGTCGAAGCGGGTCGCTGGACTTTTGAAGTGACCGGAAGAACTGTGCCATTTCAGCCCGAAATTCCAATCTCAAATGCCTTTGGTTGGTTATTGGCCGGAATGGCTTTGATGGCGCTCTTGAATTTTGCACTTCCCAAGGAGCGCAGATCGCTCGGATCTAGTCGGGCGGTTCCGGAATTCTTTCTATTGTGGACTTGGCTAGGTGGAATCATCGCAAATCTCTTCTTCTTTGATCGCCCAGGAGTGGCATTCATTGCCGGGATAGCGCTAGGAGTAATTGTGATTTGGTATGCCCTTTCGGTGAAATTTGGGCGTAATGACTGATGGAAATTCTCTCAACTTTTTTGGTTTCAATACTCTTTGCGATCTCACTCTTTAATTTCTTCTCTGCAAGATCTATTCGTCCTAGGGATTCCCAAGTTAAATCTTCAGTTGCGATTCTCATCCCTATGCGTAATGAGGAAATTAATGCGAGAGATGTGGTTGCCTCATCGCTAGCGCAAGCTAATGTGAGTGATTTGCGAGTACTGGCGCTCGATGACTTTTCGAGCGACCAAACCGGCTCAATCCTCTCTGGAATAAGAGATGATCGTTTTGCAACCCTAAACGGGCGCGAGTTACCGAGTGGCTGGCTGGGAAAGAATTTCGCACTCCACACACTTGCCGCAAAGTCCGATGCCGAATATCTAGTCTTTTTAGATGCTGATGTGCGACTTGATAGTAAAGCAATCTCCTCTGCCATTTCGCTAATGAATGAACAGGGCTGGGATTACATCTGCCCATATCCAAAGCAGATTGCTAGTGGATTATTAGCAAAGATAGTGCAACCGCTTCTCCAGTGGTCTTGGTTTGCAACGTTGCCATTACGACTCGTTGAAAATAGCAAGCGCACTTCTACAGTGGTCGCTAATGGACAATTCTTTATTGTGAAGAACTCTGCATATAAGAATTCAGGTGGACATGAGGCAATAAAGGGTGAAGTACTTGATGATCTTGAGCTGGCTCGTTCGCTGCGTAACTCAGGTTCGCGTGGGAGCGTTGTGGATGCATCATCAATATCAACTTGCGAAATGTATAAGAGCTCAGGTGCGCTAATTGATGGTTATTCAAAATCTCAATGGCGCGCTTTTGGAGGGACCGCTGGGGCGCTTTTTGCGATCGGATTCTTATTCATCAGTTCGATATATCCCTTCATTGCCCTTGCAAAGCTTGAAACCTGGGCGATTCTCTCTTCAATTGGGCTTGTACTCTCGCGGGCTATGGCCGCACTAAAGACTCGCTCCGTGCTAATAACTGCGCCGCTCCACCCAATTGCAATTTCGATATGGATTTACTTAATTCTTCGCTCGCTATTCTTGAAGCGGAGCGGAAATTTAGAGTGGCGCGGTAGAAAGATATGAGCCATCACTTTCCGACGAAAGCGCCAAACGAAGTAATTGTCATAGGTGGCGGAATGGCCGGCCTTGCAGTCTCAGCTCGGCTCGCCAAAAAAGGACACAAGGTAAAGTTATTTGAGGCGAGTGACCGACTTGGTGGCAAATGCCAAACCGTTGCAATTGATGGATTTGCATTTGATATAGGTCCTTCTCTTCTAACTCTTCCGGCGGTTTACCGCGATTTGTTTATTAAAACAGGTAAGCGACTTGAGCATTTACTTGATTTAAAGCCGGTGGACCCTTCTTTTGAGTACATATTTCATGATGGTAAACGTGTAACTTTTCCAAACCTTTCACATAATCGCACTGTCGGTGAAATTAAAAAATCCTTTGGCGAGGAAGCCGCTAGTGATTGGCATCGTCTCTTGGAAAGAGCTGAGCGGATGTGGGAGGCATCGAGGGAAGACTTCATTGAAGGCGAGTTAAAGAGCATCTGGCCATTCCTAAGGCGTAGGACTCTTCTTAAGGATTCTCGCACTATCGCACCTTGGAAATCTCTGCGAAGTATCACCAGCAGTTACACAGATAATCCATACCTAGCCAAAATTATTGATCGCTATGCGACATATACCGGATCAGATCCGCGCAAAGCTCCCGCAGTTCTCCTAACAATCGCCTTTGTTGAAGAAGCCTTTGGGGCCTGGCACGTTAGCGGCGGCATTGGTCAGCTCGCCAACTCACTGGCCACACGTATCCAAGAACTCGGGGTTGAAATCCATCTAAATTCACTCGTAACGGAGATCAAAACTGAGAAGGGACTGGCGACGGGAGTAACTCTTGCTGATGGAAGGAATTTCGCTGCCGATCTCATCATCTCCAATACTGATGCCACGCATCTATATGGCTCCCTCGTAACGGAAGAGAGGGTTGCATCTCGCGCGCGCCGCTCGCTAGCAAAAGCAACTCCTTCACTCTCTGGGTTTTCTCTACTTTTATCCCTGAAAGGTACAAGCAACTTAAATCATCACACGGTTTTCTTCCCCGAGGATTACGATGCGGAATTCGATTCCATATTCAAGCGAAATGAGCCGGTGAAAGATCCAGCAATTTATATCTGCAATCCTCGCGATGAGAAAATGGTTTATGCAAATAACGAAGCTTGGTTCATACTTGTTAATGCGCCTCGTCATTTACCAAAAGAAGGGATGGACTGGGATAAGCCGGGACTTAAGGAGAGTTACGCAGATTCCATAATTAATATTCTGGAAAGTCGCGGCCTGGAGATCAAGAGCAGGCTAATCAATCGCATTATTCGCACCCCAGCAGATTTAGAGCGTGATTTCCGCGCGCCCGGAGGTTCCATATATGGCCCATCAAGTAACGGGGCGCGTTCGGCTTTTCTACGCGCTCGTAATCGCTCGCCTGTAAAAAACCTATTCTGTGTAGGTGGCTCAGCTCATCCCGGTGGCGGTTTGCCGTTAGTGGCACTTAGCGCTGAGATTGTTGCAAATGCAATCGAAGAGAGTTGAAGAGGAAGGCTGCGCTGGTAACTTGCAACAGAGCCCATGCAAAGGCTGCAACAACAAATAGTTCTAATCCAAAGACCCTTCCAACAAGTGGAATAAATATCAAGGTGGCGCGTACTGGTCGCTCCGACCAAGTCACCATCAATACTTTTGTAACTCCGAGGCCACCGGCTCGCGCGCGCATGTATTCCTGTGTTGCAGCAGCGCTCCAAGCCACCGCAATTACTTGCCAGGGAGCGCCCAATTGAAAGAATGCGTAGGCCCAAATCCCCTCAACTATTCGATCTGCCACGGCGTCAACCAAGGCTCCAAATTTCGAGGTCTTCCCCGTAGATATTGCCACGGTTCCATCGATGCCATCGAGAAGGAGTGATAGAACTAGAAAAAATATCGCCCAATCTGTCTCAATTAAGACTAGAAAAACCATAGCTGCAATTATTGATAAGAATGAGAGGGTATTCGGAGTTATTCTCAAAACAATCAAAGGGCGAGTAATTAGAAAACTAATACTTAGCCAAGCTTTAACTATTCCCTTTACCTCAGCATCTCCATGAGCCTTACTCCAATTAGCGAAGAAATCGTCGCGACTCATCGAAGACCAATTTCCTTAACTATCTCGATGGTCGAATTGGAATTATTCATCGTGTAGAAGTGAATTCCGGGTACCGCAGAATCCAGTAATTCCTTACATAGCGAGATCGCAATAGACACTCCTTCGCGTCTCACGGCTTCGCTATCCGCTTCAACTTTTCTAATCCGCTCCTTCACTAATGGTGGAATAGGAGTTCCACTTAATAGCGCCATTCGCTCTAATTGCTTTACATTGGTAATAGGTAAGACTCCCGCAATAACGGGAAGCTTTGAGCCAACACTTCTTAACCGACTCGTTAGCGCAACATAACTCTCGGATGCAAAGAAGAATTGGGTGGTAGCGAATTTTGCCCCTCGACGCTCTTTCTCAAGTAGCACTTTTATATCTTCATCAATATTTTGAGAAGCGGGATGAACATCAGGAAAAGCTGCAACACCAACTTCAAAACCCATATCAACCGCAAGGCTCACGAGTTGATCAGCGTGATCAAATCCCCCCGGGGTACTTACCCAAGTCGCACCAGGTCCACCTTGGGGATCACCGCGCAACGCTAGAACCGAACCAATTCCAGCGTCTTTGTAACTCGTTAGTGTCTTTCTTAACTCTTCTGCAGTGGAGCCAACACAAGTCAAATGTGCAACCGTCTTTAACCCGGTTCGTTTTGTTATCTCTCGTGTAATTCGAATTGTGCGATCGCGCGTACTGCCACCGGCTCCATAAGTTACCGAGACAAAATCCGGTTTAAGTGGAACTAGGGCCTCAAGGGAGGCCCATAGCCGCTCTTCGCCGGCAAGATCTTTCGGCGGAAAGAATTCAACTGAGAAGGTAGGACGACCTGACATACGTGGTGAGGGTACCGTTGCGCCGTGGTTTTACCGGGGATAACACAGATTCGCGAAGCAATTGATAGCGAATTACTCGAATTCACTCGAGCCAGAGCCGAACAATTGAATGCAATCGACTCGCACTTGGCGCCGGTTGCAGACGCTCTTACTGACTTCATCACCGATGGTGGAAAGAGATTTAGGCCAATCTTTGCTTACCTTGGATATTTGGGCACAGGTGCTGCACCAAGTGAAAAGGCTTTACGGGCATGCGCCGCCCTTGAGCTCGTGCATGTTTGTGCACTTATTCATGATGATGTGATGGATGGCTCAGATACACGGCGAAAAAAACCGGCTTTGCACAAGCGCTTTGAGAAGCTTCATAGAACTAATGGCTACGCGGGCGAGAGTGAAAAATTCGGAGTTGCGGCTGCGATACTGCTCGGTGATCTTGCTCTTTCATGGAGTGATGAGATGCTCAGTGAATCTGGTCTCACAAGCGCCGATACACAGCGTGCTGCTCCATTATTTTATGAAATGCGTGCCGAATTGATGGCTGGACAATATCTTGACGTGCTTGAGGGCGCGCTTGCCTCATCTGATTTAGATCGTTCGCGCAAGATTGCGCGTCTCAAATCTGGAAAATATTCGATTGAACGTCCTTTGCAATTTGGCGTCGCACTTGCAGGCAAGTTTCCAGAACTTCAAAATCTGTTTTCAGATTACGGCTTACCCCTAGGCGAAGCCTTCCAATTACGCGATGACATTTTAGGAGTATTCGGAGATTCCGCTTTAACGGGAAAACCTGCTGGCGATGACATAAGGGAGGGCAAGCGAACTGTTCTGATGGCGCTGGCTACCAGCAAAATGAGCGATACCTCTCACTCGATCCTTCAATCTGCCCTCGGAAATCCCAATCTAGATAACTCTCAAGTCGCACAAATACAGGAGTTAGTGAAGGATTCGGGGGCGCTAGCTGAGTGTGAAAAGTTAATTGAGCAGCTGCTCCAAGAATCTCTTCGCGCTCTTGAGCATCCAGCACTAGATACCAGCGTCGCGAATTATTTGCGCGAGATGGCAGTAGCAGCAACAAATAGAAAGAGTTAGCGAAGAAATGCGCCAAGTAAAAGGTAAGAGAGATCGAGTATTAATTGTGGGCGCGGGCCTATCAGGGTTGAGCGCCGCGCTTCGACTTGCTGGAGCTGGACATGAAGTAACAATCTTGGAGCGTGAATCAGTTCCCGGTGGCCGAAATGGATTGCTTAAGAAATCTGGATATTCCTTTGATACCGGACCAACCGTTCTCACTATGCCATCTCTTATCGAAGATGCGCTGAATTGCGTTGGTGAACGTTTAGAGGATTGGTTGGAACTTAAGCCACTCTCCCCGCTTTACCGCGCTTTTTATGCAGATGGCAGCACCCTTGATGTTCATGCCGACACCGCAAAGATGGAAGATGAAATTGCTCGAGTGATTGGTGGAGATGAAGCAGCCGGCTACCGAAAGTATGTCGACTTTGTCACAAAACTCTACAAGTATGAGATGAATGATTTTATAGATAAGAACATAGATACTCCACTAAATCTAATTACTCCGAATTTAGCGCGATTAATTGCAATTGGCGGATTTAGAAGACTTGCTCCAAAAGTTTCACAATTTCTAAAAGATCCGCGCACCCAGCGCGTTTACTCATTTCAGGCTATGTATGCCGGAGTTTCGCCGCAACAGGCTCTGGCTATATATGCCGTGATTGCTTATATGGACTCAGTCAATGGCGTCTTCTTTCCTAAAGGTGGAATGCATGCACTTCCTAGAGCACTTGCTGGAGCTGCCACTAAACATGGAGTAAAGATTCATTACAACTCTAAAGTAACGACTTTGGAGAAGAGCGGCTCACGGGTAAAGGCAGCAATAACTGAAGATGGTTCAAGATATGAGTGCGATGTAATCATTTTGAGTCCTGATTTACCAGTTGCATATCGCGAACTTTTAGGAAGTGTCCCGAGAAGAGTGAAGCGACTAAATTACTCGCCTTCCTGCGCGGTGCTCCTTGCGGGCTCTAGTAAGCGTTATGCCCACATCGCTCATCACAATATTCACTTCGGAAATTCGTGGGATGGGGTATTTGAAGAGCTAATCGATAAGAAACAGTTAATGAGCGACCCTAGCGTTCTCGTGACAGTTCCTTCACACGACGATCCCGAGTTAGCGCCAAAGGGACGCGAGAGCTACTACGTACTTTTTCCGACTCCGAATCTAAGTGCAGATATTGACTGGCGCAAAGAAGCGCCGAGATATCGAAACGAGATGATTAAGACTCTGGAATCACGTGGCTACGATGGTTTTGGCGATGCCATAGAAGTAGAGCATTTGACTACACCGCTTGAATGGGAAGAGATGGGATTAGAGATGGGCGCACCTTTTGCCAGTGCGCACACCTTCTTCCAAACTGGACCATTTAGACCAAGCAATCTTGCAAAAGGTTTTGAGAATGTAGTTTTTGCCGGAAGCGGCACCCAACCCGGAGTTGGCGTACCGATGGTTCTCATCTCAGGAAAATTGGCAGCGGAGCGAATTACTGGAAATGGATGAGCTGGAGAAAGCTGGAATCTTTGATCCAAAGCTTCGTGAATCATATTTAGAGTGCAAGCGACTTAACTCCCTACATGGCAAAACCTATTACTTAGCAACGCTCTTACTTCCAAAATCAAAACGACCTTTCGTGCATGCACTTTATGGATTTGCACGCTATGCCGATGAGATAGTCGATGATCTTGATTCGAAGTTGTCACAATCTGAAAAACGCCTCGAACTCGAGCGCTGGAGTCACCAACTGCTACAAGACATTAAAGCGGGAAGAAGTGAAGACCACATTGGACGTGCACTTGTTGACACCGTTTCAAGATTTCAAATCCCCATCTCCTATTTTGAAGCTTTTCTTCATTCGATGGCTATGGATTTAGATGTAACTGAGTATCAAACGTTTGATGCGTTGATGGAATATGTCTATGGATCGGCAGCTGTGATTGGGCTTCAAATGGTCCCCATACTCGGCACCTTGCCAGGAAGAGAGAAAGAGGCGCTCGTCGCTGCAGAGAAACTAGGTATAGCTTTTCAGTTAGCAAATTTCATTAGAGATGTAGGTGAAGATCTTGAACGAGGTCGCGTTTATCTTCCCATGGATGAACTAAATCGTTTCGGTGTCGATCGTTCTATGCTGGAGAGAAGAGTTTTAACGCCCGAGATAATCGCGGCACTTAAATTCCAAATTGACCGGGTGCGCGAACTACAGAAAGCCGCTGATGCTGGTATCGCACTACTTGCACCGCAATCCCGCCCATGCATACAAGCTGCAAGCGAGCTTTACTGCGGGATTGTTGATGAAGTAGAGCGGATTGGCTATCAAGTATTTGAAAAAAGAGCTAAGACATCCACCATGAGAAGAATTCGAGTTGCGCTACCGGCGTGGATTAGAGCTATAAGAGCTCGCTAGTTCCGCTGAACTCCGCGCCGCCCCCAATAAATCCAGAGCGCCATAGTCAGAGTAACCATCGAGAATCCAAAAAGTAGGTCTTCGGCTGGAGCTGCTGCAATTCGCCAACCAATAATTGCATCCTCGCTGTAACTTAGAATATTCCGGGAAGTCAACCACCAATTTGTAATTAGTTGGAAAAAAACGATTATGGCATAGGCAGTCCAATAACCTTTTCGAGTCACTAATCTTGTCTTCAATAGAAATAAATCAATCAAAACGACAATCGGCACGCTAGCGAGAGCAAGTTCGGTGTAAGTCATGCTTCGTCACCAAATTTCCAATGTCGCCTCTGCGTCCTCACCGCTTCAATTGTTAGTAGTGAGGCAAGTGGTACAACAATAAAAAACAGAAACTCCTCAAGTGGAATTCCTTTCGGGCCGTAAATACCAACAACCTGATTCTCGTCAAACCACCAATGGCCTTGCGAAACCGCGTAGTAATCCCAAATTAAAAAAATCGTTGCTACCGGCAAAATGCTTAGCGCCACTCGCTTTATTCGGCGAAGGACTCCTACTTTAAGAAAAATCTCGAGCCAGAAAGATCCAAGCACAGTGAAAATCAGCATCGCGAAATATGCGAACTTGAGCACGCCTTATGTTAATCTTCCTTTCAATCGGGAGCCAAAAGTTGGCTGAGAGGACCTTCGGGTCGACCGTCGCACCAGTTCGATAATGCGAATTGGAAAGGAGATAAAAATGCAAACAATTTTCACAGCTTGGGGTTATGAGGTCACCTACCTCGAATTGGCTTCCGTAATGACCTCGCTAGTCGCCGTAATTCTTGGGGCACGCGGAACTCGTTGGGCTTGGCCATGGTGGGTCATTAGTAGCTCGCTCTATTCGATCTTCTTCTATAACGTCGATCTGCTTGCTAGCTCAATTCTCCAACTCATTTTTATTGCAGCTGCAATCTGGGGTTGGTTTGGCTGGAAGCGCACCGGTGTTGAACCTCGCTACATGAGCAAGAAAGAGCGAGCGATTTGGATTGGTTCACTCGTTGCTCTATGGGCAGTTACGGCGCCTTTGCTTGCAGAGATCGGCGCCGCCGCATCTTGGCCGGATTCCTTACTTCTCGTATCAAGCGCGCTTACTCAAGTGATTATGGTCTTACAACGAAATGAAACTTGGGTGATGTGGTTTGTTATAAATGTATTTGGGACCTGGCACTACACCCGTCAGGAGTATTTCTTCACTGGAGCTCTATATGCGGTATTCACCTTAGTCGCTGTATACGGCTGGATTCGCTGGCTCCAACTTCGCAAATGAAGAATCCCTCACTTGAGGAGATACTTGATCGCATCAAAAGAAGCGAACGAAAATCTCCACACACAACAACAATCTCAATAGATGGTCCAGCTGGCTCAGGTAAAACCACTCTTGCAAAGAGAATCGCCCAAGCATTCACTACTGGACCAGTTGCAACCATCCACATGGATGATCTCTACAACGGTTGGGAGGATGCCCTAACTATTCAGCTCTCGAGAACTCTCACAAACCAAATTCTCGCCCCGATCTCACAAGGAAAGTCATTTAGTTATCGAAAATATGACTGGCTAAAGAAGGGATTCGGTGAATTTACATCTACTCCCCTGCCTGCACTATTAATTCTCGAAGGCGTTGGTTCTGGACAGAAAGTCACTCGCAAATACACAGATGAAGCAATCTGGATTGAAGTGGAAAGTGAGGTCGGTTTACAGAGAGTTTTAAATCGTGATGGCGGTTACCTAGAAACTGAGATGAGAGTATGGCAATTGCGCGAACAAGAGCACTTTAAGGTCGAGAACACTCGCGACTGCGCCACTATCCGAGTCGATGGGAACTTCTTCATCTAATCACTCCTTGTGATTAGGACCTTATCGCGTAATCCAACTTCTAGAACTTTTACAGTAACACCCTCAAAACTAATAGACTCACCAGCAATCAAAATCGGGTTTCTATTTCCTGGGACAAGACTTAAGTACTCCTCATTATGACCAAGTCTTGAATCATAAACATAGGCGAACACTCCATCTCGAATCGGATTTGCTGCAAACAATGGATAAGCGCCTTGCAAATATTGGATTGCCTCCATTTTCGGCCTCATCGAGGCGAACGTATCGACCCGGCGCGATTCAAGTATCAAAGTGAGATCTTTATTTAGGGGTATCACGGCTAACTTTGTGGCATTAGATCCATCATTTATTGGGGAGAGATAGATTAGTTCCGAACTTATTGAACTCTTCTCTTTGCAATAAACCCACTCATCCTCCATCCACTTTGTTACAGCAAACCTTGACCAACCGCTTATATCGCGGGCGATGTCTTGACTACCCATTAGATCGTAAGGTTGGAATGAGTAAGCCCACCTACTTCCACCAAGATGCGGAATTCCTATTACATGACCATACTCGTGTACCCAGTAAGTCCAATATGAAGTCCACTCATTATTGAAATATCCCCCAGGAAGAGTAAATGAATTGAATTTTGATTCCCGTGAATAATACTTTCTAATTTCGCCAGTCCAAGGGAAACCTTGAGCGCTCTCTTTGACGATGCTTTGGCTTTTGGGAAGTATGAAGTTTACTGTCGTGACACCCGTGAAATCTATGTACTTATCAACTTCTGCAATTGCCTTTTGCCAGAATATTTCAGTTGTTACATATTCACCCGAAAACGGAATTGCGTAATCTTTACTGTTACCCGGAAGCGTGATCCAGTTGTCATAAATCTTCCATTCAATCTTTAGTTTTCCATAACTAATAGTTGAATAAAACTCATTAGTGAATTTGATTTGCTTTTCAATCTCACTTCGCCAGTTTGCTTCACCCCTTAAGTCGGCGAAATCAACCGGAATCAAATACCAGGTATGTCTTCCGATAGCGGAGACGGGCGGTTTTCTTGTTGTGAATCCTCCAAATGAGTAAGCATCATTTACGCCTGGATCAAAACTCGATCGATCCGGAATCTTGCAGATTTCAATTTGATCGCTAATTGAGAACTTTTCAGGCGTTGGAGTCGGCGTAGGGGTAGGCGTGGAGGCGGGTGAGGGACTTTGAATTGGCGTGGGGGCTGGAGTTGGAGTTGGAGTTGATTGGTTAAGCGGAACTCCCTTACTCCAATACTTTTTCTTACCCTTCTTAATGCAGGTGAATTTCTTTCCATTGTATGTCTTAGTGGCGCCAATATTGGAACATGGAGTTCCTGGCTTTACAGGATTTGCTGATAGTGGCGTGAGAATTGAAATCTGAAGTAGAACGACTATTCCAAAAGCAATTCGCTTCACCGGCATATAGTAGAGCGCATCATCGCATCCCGGAATCTTTGAACTTCTTCATCTAAAATTACACTGTGTCTGATTTAACCGGTGAATTAATTGATGGACGATATAAGTTAAATCGGATTGTAGCCGCCGGCGGAATGGCAACAATCTATGCCGCTCTTGATCTCCGTCTTGATCGACAAGTCGCTGTAAAGATAATGCACCCCCAT
>JACCDM010418902.1_pt1 | contig 22406 bp, 18 predicted proteins | sample 7445851 | NCBI WGS metagenome assembly JACCDM01 (sample SAMN15323438, study PRJNA562643) | freshwater metagenome | isolation source: river surface water | place: USA:Blue River Watershed | collected 2017-08-16
AGGCCTCTCCTTTCGAAGTTGCCTCGTATCACGTCACCGCGCGCGGCGCCAAGGGTTCGGCCTATTGCGAAGCCGTGGTACGCGTGGGCATCGCCGGCAAGGAGACCCTCACGGTCGCCGAAGGCGATGGTCCCGTGCATGCTCTCGACCAGGCGCTCCGCGCCGCTCTCGTGAAGTCCTTCCCGAAGCTCGCGAAGGTGAGCCTCGTGGATTACAAGGTCCGCATCCTCGGCGGTGCCGACGGCACCGCGGCCAAGACCCGCGTGGTCATCCGCTCTTCCGACGGCAAGGCCTCCTGGGGCACGGTCGGCGTCAGCGAAAACCTCGTCGAGGCCTCGTTGCAGGCGATCGTCGACGGCTACGCCCACGCGCTCGCCTGAGGGTGGCGTTGACGGGCATGGCGGGGCGGGTAGGAATGCTCCGCCCCGCCATGCGCCTCCTCTCCGCTCTGCTTTGCTCCTGCGCCGCCCTGTGCGCGCAGACGAAGAAGGCCCCGCCGAAAATCTTCGACCTCGCCCCGCCGGGCACGGCCGGCCTGTCCGAGCTTCCGGCGCTTTTCCGTGCGGCCATGGGTCGCGTCTACACGGCCGACCTCCCCGCGCCGGCGCACCGGCTGAGCGACCTCACGTTCCTGTCCCAGGACCGCAAGGAGAGGCTCGACCTTTACCTCCAGCATGGTCGGGACCTGAAAGTCCGTCAGCCGGGCGTGCTGTTCATCCACGGCGGCGGCTTCACCGCCGGCGACAAGGCCGAATACCGTTCCGCCAGCGTGAGCGCCGACCTCGCGCGCGCGGGTTTCGTCGTCGTGAGCTGCAATTACGTCCTGGGCGCCAAGGACAAGCCGGGCGTCTGGCCGCGCAACATCGCCGATTGCCGCGCCGCCGTCCGCTGGATGAGGGACAACGCCGACGCCCTCGGTCTGGATCCGCAACGCATCGCCGTCGCGGGCGGTTCGGCCGGCGGCTACCTCGCGCTGATGGTCGGGCTGTCCGACGACCGGACGGGACCGGGCGGGGACCCTCAGGCGAAGACCTCCGCGAAGGTCTCAGCCGTCATCGACATGTACGGAGTCGTCAACTTTTCCAAGCATGGCACGGGATCCGTCCCCGGCCTCTCCGCGGCGGAGCAGGCGGCCTATCTTCCTGAGAACCAGTGCGACCCCAAGGATCCGCCCGTCCTCATCCTGCACGGGACCGCCGACACCACCGTGGCCCTGGAGCAGTCCGAACTCATGGCCGCGGCGCTGGCCAAGGCCGGCGTCGACCATGAGCTGGTCGTCGTCGAGGCGGCGCCCCACACCTTCGACCTGCATCCGCGGGGCAAGTCCTGGAAGCTCACCGGAGTCGTGGCGGGACGTCCGGCCGCGCGGGAATCGGGGAATGCGGACCTGACTCAGGTGACGCTGGAGTTCCTCCGGCGCGCCCTCGGGCAGCCCGCCGGCCGTTGAGCCGGCTCAGGGCTTGAGCCGGGTGAACACCGTCGAGCCGCGCATCTCCGTCTCGAACCTTCCGGTGTCCTCGAGCATGCGGTAGAACTTCGCGTAGCGCGGGGCGTTCACCTCCAGCTCGGGGTGGAGGCGCAGGAAGTCCTTCTTGAGGAACTCGACCTTCATCCAGCCGTCAGCCGTCTGCTGGGCGGCGGCCGTCGAGACCAGCGCCTCGATGAGTCCGTCGCAGGCCAGCAGCTGCTGGCGCCGACGTTCGGTCTCCGCCAGGCTGGAGGCGGAGGGCTGGGGCTGGGCTTCCGGCACGGGCGCTTCGGACCTGCGCCCACGGCCTTCTCCACGGCGCGACCGGGGTTCGCGGGCCGGCTTGGGCGGCTTCGCCGCCGCCCTCGGGGCCGTGAACTGGATCTCCGGCAGCATCCGTTCGAATTCGTCGAGCAGTGCGAGCGCCTCGGCCTTGGCCTTGGGCGCGAGCAGCCGGACCGCCTTGGCCAGCAGCTCGAGCGCCCGGCGGGGGTCGGACTTGGCCTGCGTCTCGGCGTCGATCCTTTCGCGCAACTCCGTGAGGTTGAGATAGTGGTGCGCCGTGGAGCGGAGCGCGCGGTGCGTCCGCTCTCCCATCACCACGATCCGAACGCCGAGCCGCTTGGCGTCCTCGACCACCGGGGTGAAGTCGCTGTCATTCGTGACGAACACCAACGTCGTCGGGGGGTTGGTCCCGGCGAGCATCTTCACGGCGTCGATCGTCATCCGCATGTCCGCGGCGTTCTTGCCGGGCGTGTAGCTGCGCTGGTCGACCAGTTCGAGCTCCGTCCACTCGACCGCCGCGGCCCGCCAGCCGCTGAGCCTTCCTTGGAAGTCTCCGTAGGCGCGGGCCGAGATGAGCGGGGTGTCTCCGACGAATTTACGCAGCGTGGGCAGGTGCTGATGCGAGACATTGTCCGCGTCCACCAGCAGCCCGATGCGCTCGTTTTCCCGGCCCTTGGCCGCTTCAGGGGTGGAGGTGGAGGCGGCGTCCGCCTGACGACCGCGTCGGGAGGAATTGCTACGGCCAGGAGCTTTCGCCCGGGGGGATCTGCTACGGCTCTTGGGTTTGCTCACGGAGGTCGTTCCTCCCACTTAGCATCACCCATCGCAACCCCTATTCCCAGATGTTGAAACTCGCCAGTCGTGATGAGGTGAGGATTTTTTTCTTTCGAAACTGAAACTTTCCCCTCAGTTAACTGTAAAATAGGCGTAAAAACGAGCATGTCTCACCTTCTGGCATCCGCATTCATGGCCTTGGCGGCCCTGACCTCCCCGGGGGAGGGTGCGACCGAGGCCAAGGAGCCCACCTGGAAGGCCAAGCCCGGACCTTGGGGCGACCTGGAGGTCCACACCGCCTTCCTCGAGGCGCCTGACTCGCTGCTGGCCCTTTCCGCCAAGCCGAGCTCCACTACCCGTTGGACTTTCGAGCAGATGAGCGAGGGAGCCGTGCGTGAGACCTTGGTTTCCTCCGGACTTTCCGCCGAACTGATCGAGAAGCTGATGAGCCCCGCGCGACGGGTGGCCACCGCCGCCGCCGTCACCCTGTATCCGACGATGGAGGAGCTCCTCTCGCTCAGTTTGGAGACCCGGTCAAAGCTGTACCTTGAGCTGGCGAAGCACCCCGTGAATGAGTTCCAACGGGATCCGGTCTTCATCGTCGGCCAGGACCTGGAGGACTGGCTGGCGACCTCCTCGCTCAACGCCGAACAACGCGACCTCTTCCGGAAACTGGTCTGGCGCCGCGGCTCCGCCACCGTCTTCAGCGACATCAGCGCCCTCCTTTCGCTCGCGCGCAACCAGGACGAGGTGCAGGCCGTGTTCCGTTCCGTGACGCGCGTCCGCACCCTCATCGTCGCCCTGCGGCTGCCCGTCACCGTGCCCCGCAAGGAGTTCCTCGACTACTGGAGCGGCGGACGTCCGGAGTCCCTGCGGCTGCCTTTCCTTTCCGCCATCACGAACCGACGGGCCGAGCAGAAGATCGACATCTCGAACTTCCTGCCCTCCCTGATGCGGCAGAAGATCTACACCTACCCCGAGATCGAGCTCGGCGTGAAGGGGCGTTTCCCCGACTGCCACTGGACCTCCCTCAACTTCTTCGCCGTGACGCCTCAGGACTTCCTCCTGGACACCCGTCTGGCCGCCTCCTACCTGCTCGAGAAGTACGAGCCGATCGACGCTCCCTACCGTTTCGGGGACGTGCTCTGCTTCATGGACTCGGGTGAAGGACTGCACACCTGCGTGTACGTCGCGGACGACATCGTGTTCACCAAGAACGGGGACAGCATCCTCGCCCCCTGGGTCTTCATGCAGACGGCGGACGTGGACGCGGTCTACCGCAAGTCGCCCGCCACCCGCATCCAGGGCTTCCGTCTGAAGCGCTGAGACTTTTCCGCTGTCCCCGGCGGGAATCGAACCCACATCCTCGGTTTAGGAAACCAATGTTCTATCCGTTGAACTACGGGAACGCGGACAGGCATTCAGGGGCGGCCGCGGGCCGGCGGCAAGCCCTGATGAGGCGGTCTTCTTGACTCCCTCCGCGCGGCGGGCACTCCTTTCCGAGTGACTGCGCTGCTCCTTTCCGCCGAGGCCCCCCTGGTCATTCCCCATTGGGCCTGGGCGGCGTTCCTCGGCTTCGTCGCGCTCATGCTGGCGCTGGACCTCGGGGTGTTCAACCGGCACGACCATGTGCCGAGCTTCAAGGAGGCGGTGGCCTGGTGCGTCGTCTGGGTCTCCTTGGCGGTCGGCTTCGGTTTCCTGCTCTCCGCCTGGCGCGGCCCCGAGGACGCGCAGCTTTTCGCCGCCGGCTACGTGCTCGAGCTGGCGCTCTCCGTCGACAACCTCTTCATCTTCATCCTCGTCTTCAGCCATTTCGCCATCCCCGACCGCCTGCAGCACCGCGTGCTCTTCTGGGGCATCATCGGCGCCGTGGTCATGCGTGCGGTCTTCATCATCGCGGGCGTCGCGGCGGTGGAGCGCTTCGCGTTCCTCCTGCCGATCTTCGGCGCCTTCCTGATCTTCACCGGCCTGAAGCTCGCGCTGGCCAGCGACGAGGGGCACGGGAAGGACGTCGATGAGCAGCTGGTGGTGCGGCTGGCGCGCCGGCTCCTGCCGGTCACCCGTCAGTTCCACGGCAACGCCTTCTGGGCCCGCGAGGACGGACGCTGGGTCTGCACTCCGCTCTTCGTGGTGCTCCTGGTCGTCGAGGCCACGGACGTCGTGTTCGCCGTGGACTCCATCCCCGCCATCCTCGGCATCCTGCCTCCCGAGCTTCCCATCGAGGAGAAGCGCTTCGTCGCCTTCACCTCCAACATCTTCGCCATCCTAGGTCTGCGCTCGATGTATTTCGCCATCTCCGGCTTCCTCCAGTACTTCCGGTTCCTCAAGCCCGCCCTGGCCTTCATCCTCGGCTTCATCGGCGCCAAGATGATCCTGCCCTGGGCCGCCGGTTTCGGCGGGGTCGACGGCGCTCCCGCCGCCTGGGTGCCGGCCTCTCTCCTGCACGACGGACGCGTGCACGTGCCGACCGAGGTCTCCCTCTCCATCATCGGAGTGGTCATCGCCTTGGCGGTGGCACTGTCCGTCGCCTTCCCCAAGAAGCAGAGGGACTGAGGTTTTGGTGTTCCCTCCCGGGCGCCTTCGGGCCACCCTCGGCGAGGTGCTGACCAGCAGGCACAGGCGTTACCTCCCCCATCTGCGCGGCAGCCGGACCCTGCTGGCGTCCGCCGTGCTCTTCGGGATGCTCTACTCCGCGACGAGCGCCTTCGGGGTGCCTTTCCTGCTTTCCCGGGTGCTGCCTGCGGCCTTCGGCGACGCGGCCGAGCGCGCGGCGCCCCTGCTGACGTTTCCGGCCTGGACCGGATGGCCGCCACTGACCCTGCCCGTGGGCGCCGAGACGCTCTTCGCGGTCGGCTTCCTGCCGGTCGTCTTCGTGATCCGCGGCGCCGCCCAGTTCGCCGCCAGCTACAGCGTCAACGTGGCCGGGATGCGCGTGGTGGAGTCGGTGCGTTCGGCCGCGTTCGCGCGCATCCAGTCCCTCCACCTGGGATACTTCGGGCGGTTCACCACGGGCGACCTGCTGCAGCGGCTGACGGGCGACGTCCTCTCGGTGCGGCTGGTGCTGGTGGACGTGTCGACCGACCTGGTCATCCAGCCTTTCACGCTGCTGTTCGCCGCCGGATGGGTGCTCTGGAGCTGCCTGACCCTGCCCGGCGGACTGTGGTTCCTGCTCGCGCTCGCGGTGATCCCCGTCTCGGTGCTGCTTGTCCGTGCGATCGGACGCGCCCTGCAGGCCCGCGCCCGGCGCGCCGCCGCCAACTCCGCGAGTCTGGGCGGAATCGTCGTCGAGAATCTCCAGTCCCCGCGCGAAGTGCGCGCCTACGGGCTGCAGGCCAGGGAGCAGGAGCGGTTCGGCGCCGCCTCCCGTGAGGGATTGCGCATCCAGTCCAAGATCGCCCGCTACGACAAGTCGCTGTCCCCGCTGCTCGAAGTGGCGGCGGCGTGCGGCGTGGCATGCGCCGTCTGGGTCGGGGCCGACGCGGGCATGCGCTATCAGGACCTCCTGGGCATCGTGGGCGCGATGTATTTCGCCTACGAGCCCGTGAAGAAGCTCGGCCGGGTCAGCAGCCTGATGTCGCTGGCCGACGCGGGACTCGGCCGCCTGGAGGAGGTCATGGGCGCGCCGGTCGAGGTGGCCGACCGTCCGGACGCTCGGCCGCTCGGCCGGATCCGTGGCGACGTCGAGTTCCGTGGGGTCTCCTTCGGCTACGCCTCCGAGGACGTCCTGCGGGAGGTCAGTGTCACGATTCCGGCCGGTCAGTCCGTGGCCCTCGTCGGGCCCAGCGGCGCCGGCAAAAGCACCTTCATCAACCTAGTCCCGAGGTTCTTCGACCCGCGGCAGGGGGCCGTCCTCGTGGACGGCACGGACGTCCGCGCAGTCAGGCAGGCCGATCTGCGCGCCAATGTCGCCCTCGTCTCGCAGGAGCCCGTGCTTTTTGACGACTCCGTCCTGGAGAACATCCGACTGGGTCGCCCTACGGCGACGGACGCGGAGGTCCGCGAGGCCGCCCGGCTGGCGGGCGCGTTGCCCTTCATCGAGGGGCTGCCCGAGGGCTTCGCCACGCGGGTGGGTGAGCGCGGCTCGCGCCTTTCCGGCGGGCAGCGGCAGCGCGTCGCGGTGGCGCGCGCGTTCCTGAAGGATGCGCCCGTCCTCATCCTGGACGAGGCGACCTCGGCCCTGGACGCCGAATCCGAGAAGGGCGTGCGCGACTCCCTCGCCCTGCTGATGAAGGGCCGGACGACGCTCATCGTGGCGCACCGGTTCAGCACGATCCGCGACGCGGCGCGCATCCTCGTCTTCGAGGGGGGCAGGATCGTGGCGGACGGCACGAGGGAGGCGGTCTACCGGGACAACGCTCTGTTCCGCCGTCTCTGGGACGAGCAGGCGCAGGGGTCGGCCTGATGCGCGTCCTCATCGTCAAGCTCGGCGGCCTCCGCGCCGCGCTCGCCGCGACCGCGGGCATGCGCGCCGTGCGTGAGCGCCATCCTTCGGCCGCCTTCACCTTCGTCTGCCGTCCCGGGGCGGAGGCCGCCCTCGAAGGCTGCCCCGCGGTGGTCGAGTCGGTCCCGCTTGAGTCCGGCGCGGGTTCGCTGGCGCTGCTCTCGCGCCTGCGGTCGCAGCGGCACGACGTCGCCGTCCTGCTCGGCGGACCGTCCCCCGCGGCGCGGCTGGTCGCGCTCAGCGGCGCATCGCGACGGGTCTGCGCCGGCGCCGCGCCCTGGCATTGGTCGCCGTTCTTCCACCGTCAGGCCACGGCCCGGGCGGTCGATCCGCACGAGGCCGCGCGGGACCATGAGGTGCTCGCCCAGGCCTTCGGCTTCCAGGGCGAGCCTCCGGGAATGTGGTTCGCGCCGTCACGGATGCAGGAGCACGGCCTCGTCCTGGACGAGGGCCGCTACCTCGTCATCCATCCCGGCGCCTCACGGCCCGAGCGCGTGCTCGAGGTCGACAAGTGGGCCGCGGTGGCCCGCGAGCTGCTCTCGCGCGGCGAGGTCGACCGGGTGGCCGTCTCCGCCGGGCCCGCGGGCGAGGAACGCATCATGGCCGAGGCGCTCTGCGGCCTGATCGGTCCGGCCGCGGTGTCCACCGGCGGCCGCCTCCGTTTCGCCCAGCTCGCCGCGCTGATCCGGGGCGCCCGTGCCTTCCTCGGCGTCGACTCCCCGGTGCTGCAGCTCGCGGCGGCGGTCGGCACGCCGGTGGTGGGAGTCTACGGCCCTTCCGATTTCGCCCGCTCACGTCCGTTCGGGGTGCTTTGCCGGACCGTGCGGATCGACGCCACGCCTTACGAAGGAGAGGCCCGGAAGGATTACTTGCGCCGGATGGACCGGGCCCTGGGCCGTGTCACGCCGGACCAGGTTCTCCGGGCGGTCGACGAGCTGCTGCGCGTCTCGGCGCGCTGAGCCACCTTGACCCCGGCTCCCCGCCGGAGACAGTGGCCGCGTGGCCTCTCCGCAGCATTACGACGCCGTCATCATCGGCGCAGGCATGTCGGGCCTGGCCGCCGCCGTGCGGCTCGCCATGTACGGCCGGCGCGTGCTCGTGGCGGAGCGTCACAACGCCCCCGGCGGGCTCAATTCCTTCTACGCCCGCGGCCGGCGCAAGTACGACGTCGGCCTGCATGCGCTGACGAACTGGGTGCCCGACGGCGCCAAGGGCGCTCCGCTGGTCAAGCTCATGCGCCAGCTCCGGATCCGCCGCGAGGAGCTCGACCTCTGTCCGCAGCTCGGCTCCCGCGTCACGATGGGCGGAGTGTCGCTGCGCATCGACAACGACTTCACGCACCTCCTCGAGGACGTCGCCGCCGCCTTTCCGGCCGACGCGGACGGATTCCGCGGTCTGGACGCCTGGATCGCCTCGCTGGACGAGGCCTCCTTGCAGGCGCACGGCGGTTCGGCCCGGGAGCTCCTGGCCTCGCGTCTGCGGAGTCCGCTGCTCCGCGACCTGCTCCTCGTGCCCACCTGCTATTACGGCAGCGCGCTCGAGGATGACATCGAGGTCTCGCAGTTCGCCATCATGTGGCGCTCCCTTTTCCGCGAGGGTTTCGCCCGGCCCTACGAGGGCGTGCGGCGCGTCATCCGCCTCCTCACGGAGCGCTGCCGTGAGCACGGCGTGGAACGCCGCATGAAGTGCGGCGTGCGCCGCATCGAGGTCAGGCAGGGCAGGGCGGCGGCGTTGGTCCTCGACGACGGATCGGAGGTCACGGCCGACACGGTCTACTCCTCGGCCGGCGCGGTCGAAACCATGCGGCTCCGCTCCGACCTCTCCCCTGACGCCGGCGCGGACGTCGCCGGCCGGCTCGGCTATGCCGAGACCATCGCGACTTACCGGCCCGAGGAGTTCGCGCGCTTCGGCTGGCGCGACACCATCGTGTTCTTCTGCGATTCCGAACGCTTCTCCTACCGTTCCCCCGCCGGACTCGTCGACCCCTCCTCCGGCGTCATCTGCATCCCCAACAACTACGATTACGGCCCGGACCGCGCGCTGGACGAGGGCTGGCTGCGTGTCACGGCCCTCGCCTCGCACGACGCGTGGTGCGCCCTGCCCGAAGACGAGTACCGCGCGCGCAAGGACGAATGGTTCACCCGCCTGAACCGGACCGCCCGCCGGCACCTGCCCCCGGTCGCCGACGCCGGCCATGACGCCGCCCTGACCTCCGTGGACATGTTCACCCCGCGGACCGTGCGCAAGTTCACCGGCCACGTCGGCGGGGCCATCTACGGTTCCACCGTGAAGCGCCGCGACGGCCGCACCGACCTCGCCAATCTGCATCTGATCGGCACCGACCAGGGCTTCCTCGGCGTCACCGGCGCAATGCTTTCTGGCATTTCCATGGCCAATCTGCACGGTCTGAAGGCGTAACCCCATGCCCGAGCCACGCCCCCTCTGGAAGGATTTGCTACAGCCCGCCGTCATCGTCGGCGCGCTCGGCTACTTCGTCGACATCTATGACCTGACGCTCTTCATGACCGTGCGCGAGAAGAGCCTCGCCGGACTCGGACTCTCGCACCTCATCACCGGAGCCCCGTGGTACCAGGACCTGCTGTCCTGGCAGATGGCGGGCATGCTCCTGGGGGGCATCTTCTTCGGCGTTTTGGGCGACCGCATGGGCCGGCTCACGACGCTCTTCGGCTCCATCCTGCTCTATTCCGTGGCCAACATCGCCAACGGGCTCGTCGACTCGTTCGGGGCCTACGCGGCGTGGCGCTTCATCGCGGGCGTCGGCCTCGCCGGCGAGCTCGGCGGCTGCATCGCGCTCGTCTCCGAGACGCTCTCGAAGGAGCGGCGGGGCTACGGCACCGCGCTGGTCGCGACGGTGGGCGTCTTCGGCGCCGTCGTCGCCGGCTGGATGGCCGACCACGTCGACATGCTCGGCGCCCTGGTCGGGACCGACGGGTGGCGCATGAGCTATTTCATCGGCGGCGGCCTCGGCCTCGCCCTGCTGGCGATGCGCGTCGGCGTGCACGAGTCCGGCATGTTCAGGCATGCGCGCGAGACTTCCTCCGCGGAGTCGGTCGGACGGGGCGACTTCCTCTCCCTGTTCACCTCCCGCGACCGTTTCCTCCGTTACGCCCGCTGCGTGCTCATCGGCCTGCCCACCTGGTACATGATCGGCATCCTCGTGCAGCGTGCGGCGACCGTCTTCGCTCCCGCCGCCGGCGTCCAGGGCGAGAAGATCCAGACCAACTGGGCCGTCGCCGCCTTCTACCTCGGACTCACCTTCGGCGACCTCGCCAGCGGCGTCGGCAGCCAGCTCGCCCGGTCCCGTCGCAAGGTCGTGCTGGTCTTCCTGCTCTTCAGCCTGGCCTGCGTCGGCGTCTACCTTTTCGGCGCCCAGGGCTGGAGTTCCGAGGCCTATTACCGGCTCATCTTCCTGATGGGCTTCGGCATGGGCTACTGGGCGCTGTTCGTCACCATCGCCGCGGAGCAGTTCGGCACCAACCTCCGGGCGACCGTGGCCACCACCGTGCCCAACTTCGCCCGCGGGTCCCTGGTGCTGCTGACCTTCTGCTTCACCCAGCTCGTCGGCACCAAGGAGGCTCCCGGAGTCACGGCTCCCGTCGCCGGCGCCGTCCTGGGAGCGGTCTGCTTCACGGCCGCCTTCCTCGCCCTGTGGAAGATGGAGGAGACCTACGGCAAGGACCTCGACTACCAGGAGAGGAAGTGACGGTCACTTATTCGCCGGCGCCGGAGCGTCGGTGACGCAGCGGAAGCCGGCGTGGTTCGTCGAAGTCAGGGTGTCCAGGCCCTGGCGCGAGGCCACGCGGAAGCGGAAGCAGTAGGCCTCGTCGCAGAGCCAGGAGCCGCCGCGGATGACGTGCTGTCCGTAGCCGGTGCCTTCCGGATCCTCGCCCGCGGGCGGTCCGGCCGGCGAGTCCTTGGGCGAGCGGGCGTAGTAGTCCTTGCCGTACCAGTCTTCGCACATCTCCCAGACGTTGCCGGCCACGTCGTAGAGGCCGAAGGCGTTCGGCGGATAGCTTTTCACCCTGGAGGTGGAGACATGCCCGTCGAGTCCGAGGTCGGTCTCGGGGAACTTGCCCTGCCAATGGTTGCACATGTATTTGCCTTCGGGCCTCTCTTCATCGCCCCAGACGTAGGGCTTGGACTTCAGTCCGCCGCGGGCCGCGAACTCCCATTCGGCCTCGGTGGGCAGGCGTTTGCCGGCCCAGCGTGCGTAGGCCTGGGCGTCCTTGTAGGTGACGCAGACCACCGGATGGTCCATGCGGTCCTTGATCGAGGATCCCGGGCCTTCGGGGCTGCGCCAGGTCGCTCCGGCGGTGAATTTCCACCACGGCAGATTGCCGGCGCCGCAGCGCTTCGGGTCGACTCCGGCGACGGGCTTGAAGATCAGCGAACCTCCCTTGAGGTATTCCGGCGGGCTCTGGGGGAACTGACGCGGATCGAGGTCCTTCTCCGCGTCGGTGACGTAGCCCGTCGCGTCGGCGAACGCCTTGAACTGCGCGTTGGTCACCTCGGTCTCGTCCATCCAGAATCCCTTGACGGCCACGGCGTGGGCCGGGCGTTCCTCGTAGTGGTCATCGGTGGCGCCGTCGTTGCCCATCGGGAACTCCCCTCCCGCTACCCAGACCATGCCGCGGACGTCCGAGGTCGGCACATAGGTCTCCGGCACCGGCGAACGGCCCGTTCCGGCCAGCAGGAAGAGGGTGCCCGAGAGGGCGATCATGGCCGCGGCGACGCCGATGATGATGCCTTTGGCCCTGGCGGGGTCGGTTGCGGCGGGCTCGGTCATGGGGTTTCGCATCAATGTTCGGAGAAGGCGGGCGGGTCGAACTTTCTTTGGGCGGTGTGAACCGAAAGGCCTCGCACCCGGGGCCTTTCATCCTTTAACCCCCGGTGTCCTCATGAGTTCCACCGACGAAGAAGTCCTGCGCATCTTCAGGGAGTCCAAGGCGCTCCTGACCGGCCATTTCGTGCTCCGTTCCGGCCTGCACAGCGGGCACTTCTTCCAGTGCGCCCAGGTCTGTCAGCACATGGACAAGGTCACCCGGCTCATCGAGCTGCTGCGTCCCCGCCTGACGCCCCTGCGCTGTGAGACCGTGCTGGCCCCGGCGATGGGCGGACTGGTCGTCGGGCAGGAGATCGCCCGGCAGCTGGGCGCCCGCTTCGTCTTCGCCGAGAAGGAGAATGACCGCCTGGTCATGCGCCGGAACTTCACCTTCCGGGCCGGCGAGCGCGTGCTGGTCGCCGAGGACGTCGTCACCCGCGGCGGACGGGCCCAGGAGTGCCTCGACATCCTCAAGGCCTCCGGCGCGGAGGCCGTCGGCGTGGCCAGCCTCGTCGACAGGTCCGGCGGCCAGACCAAGTTCAGCGTGCCCTTCGTCTCCCTGCTCGAGCTGACCTTCCCGACCTATGCGGCCGACGCGGTGCCCCCGGAATTGGCGCGCCTCCCGGCCACCAAGCCCGGTTCCTGAGCGCCGGGGCAGGGCGGGGCGCCTTTGCCTTGCGCCCGGGGAGGGGCGTCCCTAGCCCAAGGGCTCCCCTTTAGCACATGGACCGCAAGAACTTCATCCTCGGGACCGCCTGCATCGTCGGGGCGTTCGTCCTGTTCTTCCTGAGCAAGCCCGAGCCCGTGCCGGTCGCCGCCAAGCCCGTTCCGGCCGCCGTCGCTCCGGCCGCGCCCGCGCTTTCCCCTTCCTCGCCTCCGCCCCCCGCGTCGGCTCTGGCCCCGAAGGCCGTCTCTGACGCCGAAGTGCGCCGCTTCGTGCGTCAAAACGGACGTCTGAAGGTGACCTTCACTTCCCGCGGAGGCGCCGTCGAGAAGATCGAACTGCTGCGCGAGCGCGCCGGCCAGGGCAAGGAATCCGGACCTGTCGTCTTCAACTCGGGCAACGCCGAGCCGGCGCTCACCATCGCGGTCCAGAATCCGGCCAGCCGTCAGCTCGAATCCGTCCGCTCCGAATTCCTGCCCGTCGGTCAGGACGCAGGCTCCGGGCCCATCACCCTCGTCGGCGCGCTCGCCGACGGCACCCGGGTGGAACGCACCTTCTCCCTCGCCGCCGACGCCTCGGCCGAACCGCATCTGCTGTCCTTCACCACGCGGATGATTCCGTCCTCCAAGGACCGTCCGGCTCCGCGCTTCTGGATCTCCACCGGATCCTGGCAGCCCACCGCCGGGGACTCCGTGAACCAGTTCCTGTCCGTGCTCGCCCATGACTCGGAGGAGCTGACGCGCGTCGGCCTCGACGTCTTCACCGACTCCAGCGGTTTCCTGGGCCTCGGCGCCCACCGTGCCGAGACCGAGCACGCCGTCGTCGCCGCCGGGCGTGTGCACGACTGGGTCGCTTCCGGCAACCAGTTCTTCGCCTCCATCCTCCGGCTCGACCCGTCCGTCCGGGGCGCCCGCAGCGACGTCCTGGTCCGTCCCGTGGCCTTGGCCGACGGCGGCCGCGGCGTGGACGCTTACGCGTCGTGGGAGACCCCCGCGGCGGCCGACCTCTCCGTCTCACAGTCCGGCGAATTCTTCGTCGGCCCCAAGGAGTACGCGCGCGTGTCCGCCTTGCCCGACTCGCAGGTCGAGGTGCTGCAGTTCACGCGTCTCTTCGGCTTCATCCCGTTCGACTCCATCTGCAAGCTGCTCCTCGCCTGCCTCGGCGGCGTGCACCATCTCCTCGGCTGGGCCGGTTCCTGGTCGTGGGGCTGGGCGGTCGTCGCCCTGACCGTGATCCTCAAGGCCGTCACCTGGCCCCTGACCTCCGCCCAGCAGAAGGCCGCCAAGAAGATGCAGAAGTTCGCGAAGCCGATGCAGGACATCCGCGAGAAGTACAAGGACAACCCGGAGAAGATGCAGAAGGAGCTCATGAAGCTCTATCAGGAGCACAAGATCAACCCCTTCGCCGGCTGCCTGCCGGTGCTCATCCAGATCCCGATCTTCTTCGGCCTGTACACCGCCTTCCAGACCACCGTCGAGCTGCGCCTCCAGCCCTTCCTCTGGATCGGGGACCTTTCCGCGCCCGACACCGTCGCGCATCTCGCCGGCTTCCCCGTGAATCCGCTGCCCGTGCTGATGGGCGTCACCATGTGGCTTTCCATGAAGATGACGCCTTCGCCGCAGGCCGATCCCTCCCAGAAGCTCATCTTCAACCTCATGGCGGTCTTCTTCCCCGTCATCTGCTACCCGATGGCCTCCGCGCTGACGCTGTACATGACCATCCAGAACCTGTTGACCATGCTGCAGGCCGTCCTTACCAAGGAGGAGCCCGGTGCGGCGGCCGTCGCCAAGCCGACCAAGGGCTGAGCCGACCTCCTTTCGCCATGTCCGGTCATAGCAAGTGGCACACCACCAAGCGGCACAAGGCCGCCATCGACGCCAAGCGCGGCAAGATCTTCTCGGTGCTGGCCAAGGAGATCACCGTCGCCGCCAAGGCCGGCGGCGGCAGCCCCGATTCCAACGCGCGGCTCCGCACGCTCATGGACAAGGCCCGGGCCGCGAACATGCCGACCGACAACATCAAGCGGGCCATCCAGAAGGGCACCGGCGAGATTCCGGGCGTCACCTACGAGGAGATTGTCTATGAAGGCTACGCCCCCGGCGGCGTGGGTCTGATCGTCGAGGTCACCACCGACAACAAGAACCGCGCGGCGGCGGAGGTGCGCCAGGCCTTCAATGACAACGGCGGCAACATGGCCCAGTCCGGCGCCGTCTCCCACAGCTTCCAGCGCAAGGGGCAGTTCCTCATCGGTTCCTCCCAGACCGGCGAGGACGCGCTAATGGAGCTCGCGCTCGAGGCGGGCGCGGACGACGTCATCAACAACGGAGACCATTTCGAAGTCCTCTGCCCCGTGTCCTCCTACGACGCCGTCTCCAAGGCCCTGCAGGAAAAGGGCATCAAGCCGGAGTCCGGCGAGCTCGCCTTCGTGCCGAGCGTCACCGTCCCCGTGTCCGACGCCGCCGCGGCCAAGCAGGTGATGGAGCTCATCGACGCCCTGGAGGCCCTCGATGACGTGAAGGCCGTCCACGGGAACCAGCAGATCGAGCCCTCCGCGCTGGGCTGAGAGGGCTTGCGGGTTTGCTTCCCGCCGGGTTCCGCGCAACCTCGTCGGCGTGTCCCGTCCCGGTCCTTCCCGTCGCAACGACGCCGTGCGCATCGCCGCCCGGGCCGTCATCATCCGCGAAGGCCGTCTCCTGACCGTCCGCGTGCGCACCGAAGAGGGTGAGTTCCTCGTCCTTCCGGGCGGCGGGCAGGTGCATGGCGAGACTCTGCCCGACGCGGTCAGGCGCGAGGTCTCGGAAGAACTCGGTCTCGTCGTCGTGCCGCGCTCGCTGCTCTACGTCAGGGAGTACGTGGGCAAGAACCACGCCATGCGCAGGATCCATTCCCGCTTCCATCAGGTGGAGGCCGTCTTCCAATGCGACTGCCCGGACTTCTCTCCCTTGGGTGAGGGCAAGGGCCAGGACCGCAGGCAGGTGGGCATCGAGTGGGTGGACATGGCGGACCTCGACCGCCATCCCCTTTCCCCGCGCGGGCTCGGGCAGGTGCTCATCCGGGCCCTCAAGGACGGCACGGCGGTGTACATGGGGGACGTGCATTGAAGGCTTGCCAGAGGCCGGTGCCGCCGCTTTGTTCATCGTCCGTCTTTACGGGGGTATAGCTCAGTTGGTTAGAGCGCCTGCATGACACGCAGGAGGTCGTAGATTCGAGTTCTACTACTCCCACCACTTACCGGCCCCGCCCGGCCTTGAGCCGAGCGGGGCCGCTTTCGGTGCGGACCCGGGGTCGGACCCAGTTTTTTCTCGCCCATCCCCGCCGCCTTTCCCTACCCATCAAGGCCGATTTCCACCATGAACCGCACCCAGATCGTCGACATCAAGGCCCGTGAAATCCTGGACTCCCGGGGCAACCCCACCGTCGAGGTCGACGTGGCGCTCGCCTGCGGCGCCGTCGGCCGCGCCGCCGTCCCCTCCGGGGCCTCCACCGGCACCTATGAGGCCCACGAGCTGCGCGACTCCGACGTCGCTTCCCGCCAGCTGCCCAAGGGCGTGGACGGCCGCCGCCGTTACAACGGCAAGGGCGTCCTGCGCGCCGTCGCCAACGTCAACGAGGAGCTCGCCTCCCTGCTGGTCGGCGAGGACTCCCTCGACCAGGTCGGCATCGACACGGCGATGATCGCCCGCGGCGGCAAGAACAAGGCCCGTCTCGGCGCCAACGCCATCCTCGGCGTCTCCATGGCCGTCGCCAAGGCCTCCGCCGAGGCGCTCGGCCAGCCCCTCTACCGTTACATCGGCGGCCCCAACGCCAAGGTGCTGCCGATCCCGCTCATGAACATCATGAACGGCGGCGCCCATTCCGACGCTCCGGTGGACATCCAGGAGTTCATGATCGCCCCTTCCGGCGCGAAGTCCTTCAGCGAGGCGCTCCGCATGGGCACCGAGGTCTTCCACGCCCTCAAGAAGGTCCTCAAGTCCCAGGGCCTCTCCACCTCGGTCGGTGACGAGGGCGGCTTCGCCCCCAAGGTGAAGTCCAACGAGGCCGCGCTCGAGGCCATCGCCGCCGCGGTCAAGGCCGCCGGCTTCCGTCTGGGCAAGGACGTGTTCCTCGCCCTCGACGTGGCCGCCTCGGAGTTCTACGACGAGAAGTCGGGCAAGTACACCTTCCACAAGTCGGACAACTCGAAGCGCTCTTCCGAGCAGATGATCTCCTTCTACAAGGACCTGCAGAAGCGCTACCCGATCGTCTCCATCGAGGACGGCTTCTCCGAGGCCGACTGGACGGGCTGGAAGAAGGCCACGGACGCCATGCCGGGCACGCAGCTGGTCGGCGACGACCTTTTCGTCACGAACACCGAGTTCCTCCGCCGCGGCATCAAGACCGGCACCGCCAACTCGATCCTGGTCAAGGTCAACCAGATCGGCTCGCTCACCGAGACGTTCGACGCGGTCGCCATGGCCCAGCGCGCCAAGTACACCGCGATCATCTCCCACCGGTCCGGCGAGACCGAGGACGCGACGATCGCGGACATCGCGGTCGGCCTCAACGCCGGCCAGATCAAGACGGGCTCCCTCTGCCGCTCCGACCGCGTGGCGAAGTACAATCAGCTTCTCCGCATCGAGGAGCAGCTGGGCTCCCGCGCCATCTACGCCGGCAACGGCTGGAGCTGGGGCGCCTGAAGGCCCGACGAAGCGCATGAAAAGGGCCGCCCTCAGGGCGGCCCTTCTGCTTGTCCGATTCCGGAGCCGTCAGCGCGACTCCAGGCCGACGGAGTTGACGGAGATCACCCGGTAGGCGCCGCCGGCCTTCGCGCCCTTGTCGATGAAGCGCATGGCGGCCAGGGGCAGGGTGGGGGTGTCTCCGTAGGTCATGCCTTGGAAGAGGGGCCGGCCGAAGGTGCCCTTCGGGTTTTCAGGAAGCCGTGCGATGACTTTTCCGTCCTTCTCGATGACGAACTGGCGGAGGCCGCTCTCAAGGTCGGCGTAGGCGTCCCAGACGAGCTCGACGCCTTCCTCGGTCTGGCGGGTCTTCAGGCCGAAGGGCGCGGGCGGGGGCGTCCGGTCCTCGGTGGCTCCGGTGCGCACGTATTGCTCCCAGGCGGGCACGAAGGCCGCCGGCAGCCAGCCGGCCTTCAGGTCCAGGCCTGGGACGGCACGTTCCACGCCGGACGAAAGGTCGACGGGCCGCAGTTCGGCGCCTTCCTCGGGCAGACGCAGCGCCAGGCAGGCGTCGAAGAACGCGAGGCAGGCATAGCGCATGTCGCCCGTCTGGTGGGAGGTCAGCGGGTCGGGCGCGAAGGCGATCGGCGCGCCTTTGCCCCGGTAATCCTTGAACATCGCCACGGCTCCGGTCCAGGCGCCGTTGAAGCGCTTGTCACCGTTCTCCTTCACGCCGGGGTTCGCCACCATGGGAATGCCATAGGCCTCCGGGGGAAGCACGACTTCGGGAATCTGGCGCTCCGATTTAGGATCTTCGGGTTTTTGCCAGTAGGTGTAGCCGGTGCCGGACCGGAACCAGATGGCGACGATGCGCTTCGGGTGCAGGGCCTGCATGATGCTGGCCCAGAATCCTCCTCCGCTGTGCCCCCAGAGGCACCAGGGCGCGGTCGCGACCTCGGGATGGCCGGACTTCGCGGCGAGATCGGTCAGCGCGCGCAGGAACGCCTGCTCGGAGCCGTTCCGCGGGTCGCACCACATGCGGCAGTTGCCCTTCTCGGGCTGGTGGATGACGGGGCCCATCAGGGCGCAGTCCCATTTCCTCGCCAAGGCCTGCCAGTGGAGGTCGTCCGCGGCGGTCACGGCGCCCTTGTTGGAACCCTCGCCGCAGCCGTGCTGGTGGACGATGATGCCGCGCACGTTCTTGACGCCCTCAGGTATCCACAGGTTGTAAGTCGCGGCGAAGATCAGCTCTCCGGGCCGGTCCGAGGCAGGATAGGAGACGGAGTGCTTGGCGCCGTCCGCCAGCAGTGCCAGGGGCAGCAGGAGAAGTGCGAGGAGGATTCTCATGGGTGCGTCAAGGACACCGCCGGAAGCCCTCCGTTTCAAGCATAGGGATTGCGGGCGAGGTCCGTCCGTCTTTCCCTTCTCGCAGTGGCGGCTTCGTCCCGAGCGATTCCCAGCAGGCCTTGCCGAGGCTGCGGCCGCGGAGTCCCCGTGCATCTGGATGAGGCCGCGGCCTGTCCTTGGTGCGGAGCCGTCACCGTTTCCGTCCCGCGCCCGGACCTGCTGGCCGCAGGTCATCCCAAGGTGAAGGCCGAGAGCGTGGGCGAAGCGGCCGTGGTCGAAGTCCGGCCGGGCGGCGGGCTTTTTGCCTGGATCTGGCTGTCGGTCAGCCTGCTGATGCTGGTCATCTTCGGCGTCGTGCTGACGGCCGGCCCCGAGATGCGCGTCAACGGGCGTCTCATCCGGGATCCCGGCCCATGGCATTACGCCGCGTTTCTCTCGCTCCCGGCGCTCTTCACCCTGGCCGGCCTGATGATGCTGAACGTCCGTCGGCGTCTCACGTTGACCGCCTCCTTCGTCGAGTCCCGCCTGCGCACGCTGCCCGGCGTCGGCTGGACGTCGCGTCTTGCGGTCCATGGCGCCGTCAGGGCCTTCCTGGCCCCCCGCGGCGGGAAGGTCAACGGGCGCCCCGTCGACGCCGTCGTGGTTTCCTCCGGCGGGGAGGAAGTCTCCTTCGGCAGCTTCATGGACGACGACCTCAAGGCCTACCTCGCCGCGCTCATCAACGACTATTACGGCGGGGCCGAAGCCGCCCCTGCGCCGTTCATCGACACGGCGGACCCGGGCCGTTGACCTCGGCCGGCCGCCGTTCAGCATCCCGCCCCGTGACGCCCTACCTGTCAGCGAGACGTGAGGAGCTCATCCGCACCTACCGTGACGGACTGCTCAACGACGTGATACCGTTCTGGCTGCGTCACGGACTTGATCCGGTGGGCGGCGGGATCTGGACCGCGCTCGGTCGGCGCGGCGAGGTGGTGGACTCGGACAAGTCGGTCTGGTTCCAGGGTCGGGCCGCCTGGACCTTCGCCAACCTGCACAATGTCGTCGAACCCCGCCGCGAATGGCTCGACGCCGCGCTCTCCTGCGGGCGATTCCTGCGCGACCGCTGCGCCGGCCCTGCGGGCAAGCTGAACTTCACCGTGACGGCCGCGGGTGACGCCCTCCGCATGCGCCGATACGTCTACAGCGAGTGCTTCGCCGCGATCGGTTACGCGGCGCTGGCACGGGCCACCGGCGACAGTTCCTGGGCCCGCCTGTCCACGGACGCCTACGACTCCTTTCTCCGGCACAACCAGGAGCCCGGCCTCATCCCTCCCAAGGTGTCGCCCGAGACCCGGCCGATGCGGGCCCTCGCTCCGCTCATGATGACGCTCGTCACCGCCCAGGACATGCGCGAGGACCTCGGTGACGTCACCGTCCGCGGCCGGACGCTGACGGACTGGGCCGCCTGGTCCGTCGGGGAGATCGCCCGCGATTTCGTCAAGCCCGACCTGCGCGCGGTGATGGAGGCGGTCGGCCCGCGGGGCGAGGTCATCGACCATTTCGAAGGCCGCCTGCTGAATCCGGGACATGCGATCGAGGCCGCATGGTTCATCCTGCGCGAGGCGGAGCGCGCCGGGCGCGACGACTGGAGGCGGCTGGGCCTCGACATGCTCCGTTGGATGTGGGAGCGCGGATGGGACTCCGAACACGGAGGCCTGCTCTATTTCACCGACGTGCACGGGAAGCCGGTGCAGGAATACTGGCATCACATGAAGTTCTGGTGGCCGCACAACGAGGCCATCATCGCGACGCTCATGGCCCACGTCATCACCGGCGACCCCGCCTTCGCCGAGATGCATCGGCAGGCGCATGACTGGGCCCACCGCCATTTCCCCGATCCGGAGCACGGCGAGTGGTTCGGCTATCTCGACCGTCAGGGCCGTCCCACGACCGAGCTCAAGGGCTCGATGTGGAAGGGACCGTTCCATCTGCCGCGTCAGCAGCTGCTCTGCTGGCGCCTGCTGGAGTCGGTCCGCTGACTCGCTTCGGCCCGATCAGCGCGCGGAAATCTCCCCGATGACGGCCTTGCGGTAGAGCACGACGGAGTTGCCGGCCGGCTCGTAGAGCACGCCGATGCCGCCTTCGACGACCGCCATGCTGCTGTAGGCGAACGGGCCGGGGAAGAGCAGCGTCGACTCCGCCCAGGTGCGTCCGCCGTCATCGGAACGGCGGAGCGTGCCGTTCGACCTCCCCTTGCCGACGGGATTGAGGAAGAAGACCGCCGGTCGGCCGGCGACTTTTGCCGACAGCAGGGAGCCCTGGCAGACCGGCTCCGTCAGGACTTTGTCCTCCTCGGCCTTGCTCCAGGTCTCTCCGCCGTCCCGCGACCAGGACACCTTGCGCAACGGGGCGCCCTGACGCCAGCGCCGCGAGTTCAGGTAGAGCGTGCCGTCGCCCGTCTCGGCGACCTGCACCTCATTGAGCTGCATCCCTTCCTGCGGGACCTCGGCGCCGCGGCGCCAGGTCTTGCCGCCGTCGTCGCTGTAGGCCGTCCAGTTCACGAAGTTCCGCTTGGCGTCCTGCGAGTTGAAGGGAATCACCAGCCTGCCCGCCCGGCTTGCGTGACGCAGCTGGATGCCGATGCCGGGACCGGAGGCGGTCGTCACGGCTTCGGCCGGCTTGATCGCCGCCGTCACGTCGACCGGCTTGGACCATGTCTTGCCGTCGTCATCGGACGACAGGTAGAGGCAGCGGGTCCCGCGGGGGTCCGCAGGTCCCGCCGGCAGGCCGCCGAACTCATGCGAGCCGGCGGGGAAGGTCTGGAAGAACATGAAGATCCTGCCGCTGCGTTCATCCTGGACCAGGCAGGGGTTGTTGCAGCTGTCGCCGCCCTGCTCGTAGGCCAGCGCCGGCTTCGACCAGGTCGCGCCGCCGTCCTTGGAAAGGGAGACGATGAGGTCGTTTCCGGCCTGGTCGGCGGCCTTGTCGCGGGCCTCCGCGGCCGCGATCAGGACCCCGTTGGTCGTCCTCAGCAGCGCAGGTATGCGCACCGAGGCGTAAGGGACGTTCTTCTTCGCCTCGAAGACGGCGATGGCGGGCGCTTCGGCGAGACGCGGCTGGGCCCGCAGGGCCGACGCGAGGAGAAGCAGGGCGAGGATCAGTCTTTCCATGAGAAGTATCCCATCGCGTCGAGCTCGCCCAGCATGGCGCGCAGCTCTTCCGCGGAGGGGTTGCCGTTGGGCAGCCGGGCGGGGCCGATCGGCACGCCGAGCTCCCGCATGAGGGCCTTGGCGGCGCCGAGATAGCCGCGTTTGGCCAGGACTTCCACCACGGCCGGCACGCGGGCCTGTTCCGCTTCGGCCGCCTTGCGATCGCCCCGCGCGTGCGCCTCGATGATCCGCCGGAGCACGCCGGGCATGAAGTTGTAGGTGCTGCCGACGCCGCCGCGCGCACCCGCGTCCAAGGCCTCCAGGTAGCGTTCGTCGATGCCGAAGGGCAGGTCGAACCGCCCGCCTTGGAGCGTCGCGGCCCGGCGCATCGCGTCCAGGTCAGGGTTGGAGTATTTGACGCCCGCCAGGTTGGGGATGCGTCGCTTCGCCTTTTCCAGGAACGCGTCCACCGGGAAGCCGGAGATGCCCGTCATCGCCGGGATGTCATAGTAATAGAAGGGCGTGTCCGGACAGCCGCGCGCCACCTTCTCGCAGCAGGCGACCAGGTCCTCCAGCGTGCGGGGGCGGAAGTAGCTGGGTGCGATCATCGAGACCGCGTCGGCCCGGTTGCGTTCGGCGCGCGCGGCGAGTTCCGCGGCGTCGTCGAGGCAGTTCGAGCCCACGTGCACGACCACCTTCACTCCGTGCTCCGGGCCGACCTTCGCCCAGCGGTCGGAGAGGGCGGCGCGTTCGGCGAGGGTCAGGGAGCTGCTCTCGCCGGTGGTCCCGCAGATGAAGGCC
>JACCDM011350188.1_pt1 | contig 22376 bp, 20 predicted proteins | sample 7445851 | NCBI WGS metagenome assembly JACCDM01 (sample SAMN15323438, study PRJNA562643) | freshwater metagenome | isolation source: river surface water | place: USA:Blue River Watershed | collected 2017-08-16
CAGCCCCGGGCATTGGCTTGAAGGCTTTGGCGGCGATACCCTTAACATGCTGATCGCTGCGCAAAGAGCCGGGGCTACAACCGGCTTTTTAAGTGCACTGGGGGACGACGAATTCGGAAACGCGATTTTTTCCTTGATGATAAGAGAAGCGGTGGATTGTCAGGCCGTTGAGCGCAGCGCTTGTGCACCAACCGGCATTTATTTTATTCATCACGATCATGAGGGCCATCGATTCAGCTACCGACGCAAAGGCTCGGCAGCCAGCCAAATGCAAGCGAGCCGCTGGCTTCATGCGCCTGCAAGTCGATGGCTTTACGCTTCTGGGATTAGTCAGGCGATCAGTCCAAGTTGTAGAGCACTCGTTCAAGAGGCCTTTACAAGCGCTCTACCAGGCTGTCAACGAGCATACGATCTTAATTTTCGCTCCAAACTATGGAGTCCAGAACATGCACATCAAGCGCTTGTCGAACTAGCCCCCTTTATCGATGTATTACTGCCCAGTTTGGACGATGTGGGCGCACTAGCCAAGCGGCCCGATATAAGTATTGAAGACGCTTTACATTGGCTTGATCAATTTAGCATTCGCGAAGTCGTTCTACGATGTGGACCAAAAGGCGCTGTACTGACCGAACGGCTAGGCAACGCAGCGCAGCGCCTGCAAGCGATCCCCGGTCATCCCGTTAACGCCGTTGATGCAACCGGTGCAGGCGATTGCTTTAACGGCAATTTTCTTGCAGCAAGGCTTCGCGGCAGCAGTCCTGCCGAAGCCGCCCACGAGGCCAACCAAGCAGCTGCCCAGAGCACCTTGACTTATGGTGCGATTGCCTCATTCCCCTACCGCTCAAGCCTAAAGCCCTAAGCTTCGATACGCCCAAAGCGAAGCATGGTATTACCCACATTAAATCGCGCACGTGTGGGCATGACCAACACACAACGGTCGTAAGGGGTGCGCACCGTATGTTCGCCGTCTTGGGCAAGCGCTGTGCCAGCGTGCTCAACCACCTCTAGCCCCTGATAATCGCCAAGCCATTGAAAGGATTTGGTTTTTGCGGTTACCGCTTCGGTCACCTGGATAACCTGCTGAGCGGGTAGCGGCAAGCTGCAATGCGATAAAGCCCAATCCTTATCGACCATACCGGTGTGAAGCAAAAATCGCAAGCTCGCGTCACGCGCTACCACCTCACTTTGTTGCTCCCAGTGCTGGCCAGCTTCAAGTAAAGCGGCGACGGCTTTCGACGCGGGATCACCAAATCGCCCGCGCTCGATCATCCGAAGCCCTGCCGGATGACCAGTGTCCATCATGAGCCAGCGCGGAAGACCAATCGCCTGCGATAAGGCAACCGATTTAAGGCCACCCCGCTCACGCACCCCGCACACCATCAGCGCTTCGCAAGGCGCACTCATTGAGTGGAGATCAAGCAGATAATCGGCTGAGTCGATGTAGTTGACCAACTCGCGCGCGCGCCTCAATTCGATCGAATCACGCGATCCATTTAAAGCCTCATCGCCCCATACACGGTTATAGTCTTCATCGCAAAAACGATTCCCATGGGGATTGGCAGGATCCCAACGCTTGTATGCCTCAACATTCGCAAAGACCAGTGACAAGACGCCGTGTAAAGGCCTAACCTCCTGGCGCAACAAAAAATCGAGCGTTATAGCACCGCATAACTCGTTGCCATGGGTAAGTGCCTGGATCAACACATGTGGCCCGGGCTTACCCGATTCAAAACGCCATACATAGTCCAAATCAGGAGACCGCGATATCGAACTCATGCGTCGGTAAGCGCTTATGTCTGGCGCATGAAGCTCAACAGGCACCTGCGATTGAAGGTGATTCGCTGCTAGGGGTTGAGAATGATTGCTTGCTTGGGTTGGGCTTGTCATGGTCGATTATGTGATTGAGATCTTTGAGTCGGAAAGGTCTGCATTGGGCAGGCTCTTCGGTTAATCTGGTATTCGCTTTACAGGGTTTACGGTTAACTTTTTTTAATATAGTCCGCAAGTTTTATCGTCAGTGCGTTTAAGGCCTGCTGAAGCTTGGGGAAATTTGCTGAAGGACTGCGGCCATCAGCTTGCAGGTAAAGACGTTTATTTAATTCGATCTGCAAACTATGACGGCCTCTCGATGGATCCGAAAAGGCACGCACCAGCTCGACGCCTTTAAACGGATCGTTGATCTTGACATCAAGCCCAAGTTCACGAAAGTGTGCTGCGACAAAATCGGTGAATCCAGCTTCGCACGTGGTCCCATCGCGGTCACCAAGTACGACATCTGCGCGCGCAATGCCTGCCCCTCCCTGCCCCATCTTGCCGCTGACCGCATTCATCGAATGGCAATTGATGTGATAACAATATCCATGGTCGCGGTGTAAATCATCGATCAAGGCTGCAAGCTGAGCCTGGTAGGGCGCCGCGTATAAGTTGATGCGCTGTGCAAGCTCTTCGACACTGAGCAGTCGGTCATAAATCAACCTTCCATCGTCGAGCGTGCGCCATACAAGCGCCTTGCCGATCGCCGCTTTGCCGCTGGGCTGCAATGCATGCGGCCAGCAACCATCGAGCATGGCGGTATCAATATCTGCTAGATGGCGGTTCGGATCGATATAAACTCTTGAAAACCCTGCCACAAGAAAGTGCGCTCCATACGCAGGTGCCTCTTTCCACAACTCATCGACCAAGAGATCTTCGCCATCGCGCAGCTCGTTGTCGGCTAGGGCCGCATGCATGTCTTGCGGTATATGCGTGCTTGAATGGGGGGAATCAAGAACCAGTGCGATCGGGGTACTTGTCGGGTGGTACACGATAAATGGCTTATGTAAGCCTGCGACGTGAATTGGCGGGTTCATCGATGAAATCCAAAGTCTTTTTAAAAAGAAGGCGGGCAAAAGCCCAAAGGAAGTGTAATCTTCAGGCTCTTAAAAATAGTCAGACTCATATAAAAAGTGGAGAAACCCATGGATCTTTTCTATTCCAAAAAAGGTGTGCCAAACCTCATGAGCCGTCGTCAATGGATGAAGGCGAGCAGCTCGCTGGCGCTCACGACTGCTGCAGGATTGCCCCTGCTTGCTGAGGCAGCACCTCTGTTTGACAGCATCTTGATGTTTGTACCCGCTGCACCAGGCGGCGGCTGGGATGGTACGGCGCGCTCGATCGAGAAGGCCGCCCGCGATGCAGGCCTTGTGGGTAGCTTCCAGTTTGAGAACGTGGGCGGTGCTGCGGGCATGGTGGGTTTGCCGCGCTTTGTAAATCAGCGCAAAGGTATGGCTAATGCACTCATGGTCGGGGGCTCGGTGATGGTTGGTGGCGGCATAACCAACAAAAGCCCAGTCACGATCAAAGATGTCACCCCGCTTGCGCGACTTACTGAGGAGGCTGGTGTACTCGTTGTGCCTGCAAATTCAGCGATCAAGAGCTTCAAGGATTTTGAGCAGGCGATCAAAACCAACCCTAAAGCAGTCAGTGTTGCAGGCGGCAGTGCTGGTGGCACCGACCATATCTTGCTTGGCATGATGCTCAAAGCCGTTGGTAAAAACCCGCGCGAGGCAGCCTACGTGGCTTTTGCAGGCGGCGGTCCGGCCAATGCAGCCATTCTTGGCGGACAGGTTACCGCAGGCATTAGCGGCTACTCGGAGTTTGCCGAGCAAATCAAAGCGGGGCGTATGAGGCCACTTGCAGTCTCTGGCACCACGCGTATCCCCGGTGTTGATGTACCGACGCTTCGCGAACAGGGGATGGATGTCACAGCGGCTAATTGGCGAGGTGTTTTTGGCGCCCCCGGTATCAACGCCAATCAGCGTGATGCCTTATTGCAATTACTTACAAAAATGCACGCCTCGCCAGCTTGGAAGGAGATCCTGCAACAACGTAAGTGGACCGATGTGTTTCTTGCAGGCGACGCGTTCGCAAAAGAACTGGCCACCGATATCGCCGCCACCGAAGTCGTACTTAAAGATTTGGGCTTGGCATCTTAAATTGGGGACCGGCATGTTCATTGTCGGACCGGTATCACCCATCAAGTTGACATGACTCGGCTAAAGCCAACCCGCGTTGCGGGGCTGATCCTGTTGGCCCTGGGCCTTTTGGCAGGCTGGCAGGTCAGCATCATTCCTGCACCGCCGGCCTATGCCGAAGTTGGCCCGCATTTAGTACCCGGGGTGACCGTTGCCTTATTGAGCCTGCTTGCCATCGCTTATCTGCTTGCAGATTGGCAGACCGGTCAAGTCGATATGATCGACGACCCTGAGGAGACTCCCAATCCCGGAGCCAATAAGCGCTTGCAGTGGTACGGTATCGGCCTTGCTGCGCTTATGGTTCTTATTCCAATAACTGGCCTTGGCGCTGCAGGTGCATTCGCCTTTGTCGGTATTGCTAAGGCTTTTGATTCAAAACGAACAACAATCGATTTTTTGATCGGTGCGATTTTTACAACCGTCGTCTGGATGATCTTCGCGCTTGGTCTTGGTGTCCAGCTCGGCCCCCTGGTGAAAGGCTTTTAGCTGATGGCAAGTTTTGATGCCTTGATGCAAGGCTTTCATGCAGCGATTCAACCCACCATCTTGCTATATGGGTTTATTGGCTGTCTATTAGGTACCGTGGTTGGCGTTATGCCTGGCATCGGCCCGGCTCTCACGATCGCCTTGCTGCTGCCTTTAACCTTCAAGGTTCCAGCGGCCGCCATGTTTGTTCTATTTGCTGGCATTTATTACGGTGCGATGTATGGTGGTTCAACCACCTCGATTTTGCTCAACACACCCGGTGAATCGGCAACCTTGGTTACAGCGCTCGAAGGCAACAAGATGGCGCGCAAGGGGCGAGGTGGGCCCGCCCTTGCAACGGCAGCCATTGGAAGCTTTGTCGCAGGCACAATCGGCACCCTCGCCTTAACGTTTTTCGCGCCGCTCGTTGTTGAAGCTGCGCTTGCCTTCGGTCCAGCCGAATACGCAGCGTTGATGGTGCTTGCGCTGGTCGCTGTATCTGCCGTGCTTGGTCGCTCGGCGCTACGCGGGCTAATCGCCTTATCGCTTGGACTGCTTTTCGGTTTGGTTGGCATCGATTTGCAAACCGGCCAACCGCGCTTCACCTTCGGTACCGCTGAATTACTCGATGGTATTGAAGTGACGATCGCCGCAGTTGGCTTGTTTGCCGTCGGTGAAGCGATGTACCTGGCCTGGCAGGGACGCAGTGCAGGCGGGGAAATCATGCGCATGGAAGGCGGCCTGATGCTTTCAAAAAGCGACTGGCGCCGCAGCTGGAAAGCCTGGCTAAGAGGTGCAGGCCTGGGCTTTCCGATTGGTGCGCTACCAGCTGGAGGAGCCGAACTCCCCACACTGCTTTCTTACTATGCAGAGAAAAAACTCAGCAGCCATCCTGAGGAATTTGGTCACGGTGCGATCGAGGGGGTGGCCGGTCCTGAAGCTGCCAACAACGCATCGGCCGCAGGCGTGCTCATGCCACTGCTCACCCTTGGCATCCCGACTTCGGCGACCGCAGCGGTCATCCTTTCAGCGTTTGAGAGCTACGGCATTCAGCCGGGTCCCATGCTTTTTACGCAGCAGGGATCGCTTGTATGGACCCTAATTGCCAGTCTCTTCATCGGTAATGTGATCCTACTTTTGCTTAATTTGCCCTTGGTTGGCCTTTGGGTCCGACTTTTACATATTCCTTCTGCGTGGCTCTATCCGGGCATCTTGGTGATTTCAACGGTTGGGGTTTATGGCGCCAGCAACTCACTCTTTGATGTCGGCCTGCTTTATGTCTTTGGTTTACTCGGTTATGGGATGCGTCGTTTCGATTTCCCGGTCGCACCACTCGTCGTTGGCCTCATTCTCGGACCGATGCTTGAGCAATCGATGCGCCAGGCCCTCACAATATCTCAAGGTCAGTGGAGCACCTTTGTGACACGACCGCTCTCTGCAAGCTTGCTCGCTATCGCACTTGCCTTGATGATCGGCCCGGTCTTATGGCGGGTTTTTCGAAAGACCTGAGGCAATGCCTGCCTATTTTTGGAGAATGAAAAAATGATCGGAGCCGATGCACTCACTCATAGCCTCATCGACAACGGTGTTGAGCTTTGTTTCACCAACCCAGGTACCTCCGAGATGCATTTTGTATCGGCACTCGACCGAATAAGTGGTCTTCGGTGTGTACTCGGTTTGTTTGAAGGTGTGGTGACCGGCGCGGCGGACGGTTATTACCGCTTAAAGGGTAAGCCCGCTGCGACCTTACTTCACCTCGGCCCCGGACTCGGAAACGGTCTTGCCAACTTGCACAACGCGCGCAAGGCCCGTTCCGGCATCGTCAACGTCGTGGGCGAGCATGCACTGCCCCATATCGCTCACGATGCACCACTCACGGCTGACATCGAAGGCATTGCTCGCCCAGTCTCACATTGGGTGCACACAAGTCGAAGCGCAGCCGACGTTGGCGCCGATGGTGCTGAAGCCATTCGCGCGGCTTGCGCCAAAGCAGGTCAAATTGCAACGCTTATTCTTCCAGCCGATACCGCCTGGTCCGAGGGCGGCCGCCCCGCCAAATCGGGAGCCGCACAGGCTCGAAGCCGAGTTGCCGCCGACAAGATCGAAAAGGCCGCGCAAATGCTTCGGCAGCCCGATTGCCTTGTTTTACTGGGCGGCATCGGCGTTCGCGAACCCGCCCTCCATCTTGCCGGGAAAATTGCTGGCAAAACCGGCTGCAAGTTAATGGCCGAATTCAACAACGCAAGACTCGAGCGCGGCGCTGGCAGGGTGGACCTACCGCGTGTTCCCTATGTGGTGGAACAGGCGATTAAAGTGCTCGCTCCCTATCGTCAGGTTATTTTAATCGGTTCTAAAACGCCGGTTGCGTTTTTTGGCTATCCCGACAAACCGAGTGTTTTGCTCGACCCTCAGGCCCATGTTCTCGAACTCGCGAACGTCGATGACGACATCGTTGCCGCGCTTGAAGATCTGGTCCAGGCCTGCGACGCTAGCCATGCAAGGCCTGCCCAAGTCGCCGAGCGTGACGCCTTGGGTAAGGTTTCCGGGCCGCTCAACCCCGACAGCATCGCTCAGGTGCTTAGCGCTTGCATCCCTGAGCAAGGCATCGTCATCGACGAGTCGGTCACCACAGGGAGGCAGTTCTCCGCGACCACCCGAGGAGCCCTACCCCATTGCTGGCTCAATTCGATGGGAGGCTCGATCGGTTTTGGCATGCCTAATGCCATTGGCGCGGCTCTCGCATGCCCCGACCGGTCGGTGATATGTATGGAGGGTGATGGCTCAGCCATGTATACCGAGCAATCGCTTTGGACCATGGCCCGCGAACAATTGGCCATTACGGTGGTGATTTTTGCAAACCGCAGCTATGCGATCTTGCGTGGTGAGTTCAACGCCGTAGGCGCTGGCTCCCCAGGGCAGCGAGCAACCGATATGCTAAGCCTTGATCGACCCGATCTCGACTGGGTTGCAATTGCTCGCGGACACGGCGTGAGCGCAGAGCGTGTAAGCGACGCAGCAGGATTTCAATCAGCACTTAGCCGCGGCATCGCCTCCAGAGGTCCCTCACTGATTGAAGTATGGCTATAGCCTGGGCTGCTGCGTTGCACTAACGCGGCGGAGTCACGAACATGTATTGAACCCCTTGGGGTCCAAGCTGCGGCAAGTACCAGTACGAGCCGCAGCGATAATAATTCTGCGCTTGAACTTGTTCCAGGCTACAGCCCGCTGGCAAGGCGCTATAGACGCTTCCGTAAGCAGGAGCCATCGTTTGGACCTGATCGACGACAAGGGTTTGTTGGGGGACGCTCGAAGCAATGACAAGCGGATGGCTATAAACCACGGGCGCAGGATTAACAACCACCGGGGTGCCTGCGTGGGCGATGGCCGCCCCTAGGATGCCGCCCCCCAAGATGCCGAGCCCTACAGCCGCCATGCCATATCCCGGGCGATGACTGTAATAGCGATGATGCCCATGAAAACCATGGCTGCGGATGGAGCCTGGATGCACCTGATGAAATTTGACCCGATGGCCGGCGTTGTACGAGAGCAAGACGTCTTGGTGATAGCGCGCCCCCGCATGAGCAGCGTGCAAGCCTGCGCTCAAAAGCGCGAAACCGAGAGCAACTGATACGACAGTCCGTTTGCTTAGCATGTTGGGGCCCTCCTAGAGCTTCAATGCATATAACGACAAGCATCCTCATGCGGTTGACCGATATCAGGTCGAATCGGCGCGATAATTCAGGATCTCACAAAAAGCTTCAATACCGGGGGAATCGATGGATCTTCAATTCAGTCCTGAACACGAGCGCTTTCGCGACGAAGTACGCGAATTCGTCGCGAGCCACTTACCTGAATCGATTCGATGGAAAGTCAACAACGGTGTTGCGATTGCACGCGACGACTATATCGACTGGCAAAAGCTGCTTCATGGCAAGGGCTGGGCCGGCGTTAGTTGGCCCAGCCAATTCGGTGGAACAGGCTGGGACCCGATCCGCCAATATATTTTTGAGGAAGAACACGCAGCCGCTGGTGGACCCCGCCTACTGTCCTTCGGACTCAAGATGGTGGGGCCGGTGATTATGGCTTTTGGCTCAGCCGAGCAGCAGGCTCGCTACCTGCCAAAAATTCTAAGCGCCGATGAATGGTGGTGTCAGGGTTATTCCGAGCCTGGTGCCGGCTCTGATCTTGCGTCGCTCAAAACCAGCGCCGTACGCGATGGTGATTATTACCTGGTCAACGGACAGAAAACCTGGACGACGCTTGGCCACTATGCCGACTGGATGTTTTGCCTGGTGCGAACAGACCCACAGGCCAACAAGCCTCAACAGGGCATCAGCTTCTTGCTCATTGACATGAAGTCGCCCGGGATCACCGTGCGGCCGATCATCCTGATGGATGGTGCCCATGAGGTCAATGAAGTTTTTTTTGATAACGTTCGCGTTCCAAGATCAAACCTTATTGGCGAGGAAAATCGGGGCTGGACTTACGCCAAATACCTTCTCGGTCACGAACGAACCAATATTGCAGGCGTGGGGATTTCAAAGCGTGAATTGGCACGACTAAAGCGGATTGCCTCGCGTGAAACACGTCATGGAAAGCCTTTGCTGTCCGATCCTTTATTTTCTGCCAAGCTCGCCCGCCTTGAAGCCGAGCTCATGGCACTTGAGATTACCAACCTGCGCGTGCTCGCTGCTGAAGCCGAAAAACGCAGTCCGGGGCCGGAGGTGTCGATTCTAAAGATCAAAGGCAGTGAGATTCAGCAATCGCTCACCGAGTTAATGATGCTTGCCGTGGGTTCGGCCGCGATCCCTTTTCAACGCGATTGGATCAATGCAGGCTGGCAAGCACAAGCACCTGTCGCGCCCTGGGCCATTCCTTTGGGGGCTGCTTATTTGAATATGAGAAAGACCACGATTTACGGTGGATCCAATGAAATCCAGCGCAACATCATCTCCCAGATGGTGTTGGGACTCTAAGCGCGAGGACCGAAACGATGAATTTTCAGATCACCGCTGAGCAGCAAATGCTTGTCGACAGTGTGCAACGATTTTTAGAGCGAGACTACGGCTTTGATGCCCGACGCAAACAACTAGCCGATCCAGGATCGCCGCGTTGGCGATGGCAAACACTTGCCGAACTTGGACTTCTCGGCTTGATGGTGCCAGAGGAAGACGGAGGCATCGGCGGCAATGCTTTTGATGCCATGCTTGTTGCACAAGCCCTTGCCCCTGGGCTTTTGCTAGAACCCTGGCATGAGGTTGCCATCGAGTCAGTGCAGCTGTTGCAATATTTAAAAAGCTCCAAAGTCTCAACTGATCCATCATTCATAGCCAAACAAAGGCGGATCAGCGAAGCCCTTGGCGCAATCGCAAGTGGCGCTCGCATGATTGTTCCTGCGCACGATGAAGCGCATATGCAAGGCCAAATGATGTCGGTACAAACAAGAGCCCATCAGGCGGGCGACGGTTATGTCATCAACGGTACCAAGGTGCTGGTATGTGCGGGCGGACTTGCTGATCAATGGCTGCTTACCGCGAAGTTAGGGCATGCAGATGATGCAACCATCGCTGTTTTCCTCTTTGGCTCTGAAGTCCCAGGTGTACAGCTCAAAAGCTATCCTGGCATGGATTCACGTTGGTACGCCGATTTAGATCTGCGCGATTGCTGGGTACCGGCCAGCGCTTTATTAAGCGCCGATGGGTACGAGGCGATTCGCCAAAGTCAGGCGATCCGTTTGATGGCTTGGTGTGCCGATGCGCAAGGTTGCATGCGAGCTCTGGTTGAGCAAACCAAGCAATACCTGCAAACCCGCAAGCAATTCGGTCAAGCTATTGGAAGGTTTCAAGCACTACAACACCGTGCAGTCGATATGTTTGTTCACAGCGAACAATCGTATTCGATGCTGATTCGTGCAGCAGACGCTTGCGAACGATTAGCGTCCGATAAGCCTATCGAAGCTAATTTGTCGTCCTGCGAGCATGCCCTTGCTGCCTCGCGGCTGCTGATCGGTATTGCTGCGCGCAGTATTTCTCAAGAAGCCGTGCAGTTACACGGCGGCATGGGCGTTACCGATGAGCTAAGTGTTGGCCATTTCTTTAGAAGGCTAACGGCTTTTGAGTTGCGTCTTGGTGATACGGATTATCACAACATGCTGATGGCTAAATTATTGCAATAAACGAAGGACGAAATGGACGAGTCGCCGTAATGCCGGTAACCTTGGAAGTTCCGTAACTTCCGGCTCCTCGTGATGGAAATCTTTGCCGTCGCTTTTTTGATTCTTTTAAACGGACTTTTTGCCATGTCAGAAATGGCACTCGTGTCCTCCCGCAAGGCACGATTACAAAAATTAGTTGATGAGGGGGACACCGCAGCTGCAGCTGCACTCGCACTCAACAGCGAACCGACAAGATTCCTTTCAACGATTCAAATTGGTATTACCTCGGTGGGCGTACTTTCGGGGATCGTTGGTGAAGCAACGCTTGCAAGGCCGCTCGCTGAAGGTTTTCGCCAGCTCGGCATGGCCAATGAGCCCTCACAGTGGATTGCAACTGGCTTGGTTGTGGTCATTATCACCTTTTTATCAATCGTCTTTGGTGAATTGGTTCCCAAGCGCCTCGCGCAGGGCAATCCAGAGACCATCGCCCGTATCGTAGCCGCTCCGATGCAATTATTAGCACTGATCGTGCGTCCCTTTGTGAGCTTACTAACGAGCACCACCGAACTGGTTCTTGCTGTTTTCCCCAGGCGTATCCAAGAACAACCATCGGTGACGGAAGAAGAAATTGAAGCCTTGCTTGAGGAAGGTTCCGATGCTGGTGTGATTGAGGCCCAAGAGCACCAAATGGTTCGAAACGTGTTTCGACTCGATGATAGACAGATTACTTCGCTGATGGTGCCTCGATCCGAATTAGTAGCGCTCGATGCCGAGGTTCCTACCGAGGATAATCTTGCAGTCATCGCAGCTTCCGATCATTCGCGTTTCCCAGTGTTACGTGGCGATAGCCGCGAGATTGTGGGTATTGTTTCTGCAAAGCATTTGCTCAATCAATTTTTGCGCAAAGAAGCGGCCGATATTCAACGCGCCATGCAACCTGCCGTCTTTGTTCCAGAAACATTAACTGGGATGGAATTACTTGAAAACTTCAGGGCAAGTTCGACATCGATGGTCGTGGTCATGGACGAGTACGGACAGCCTCAAGGGATTGTCACCGAGCAAGATGTTTTTGAAGCGATTGCGGGTGAATTCAAGCCACGCCACGCTGACGATGCCTGGTCAATTCAGCGCGAGGACGGCTCCTGGCTCCTCGATGGCTTGATCCCTATTCCTGAACTTAAAGATTTGCTTGGGCTGCTTGAGGTGCCCGAAGAAGATAAGGGTCGCTATCACACCCTGGCCGGCATGTTAATGCTCTTGCTTGGTCGACTACCTCATGCAGCCGATCAGGTTGATTGGGCTCAATGGCGATTCGAGGTGGTAGATCTTGACGGTCACCGCATCGATAAGGTCATCGCCAAGCGGATGACCGAGCCAGGCGATGCCGATGCATAAGAACGTAATCGATACTTGATGCGGACCGCCGATCATTCATGGGACCGAACCTTCGTTTTGATTAATCCTTAGTTTGATCGATCCCAAATATTCGGCATCGAGCTCGAGCTGTAGCCTGAAATAAAGGTTTTTTTCAGGCTAGTTGCGTGACCAGTTGTTGTTTCTGCGGGCAAAAAGACGTGACGCTCAACAGCGCCAATATTTGCCCCATAAACATGAATGCTAATCGATGGCTCTTCAAGCATCGCATTGGCAACGGTGTGAACATCGCCAATGCGCGGCGAGACCGCCTCAATTTGCCCACGCTCTAATCGGTGTGGATCACCAAGCGGTCGCATCAAGCCCATGTCGTCGGCTTCATAGGACTGGCAAAGTTCAGCGCCGCGCAAAACGCCGACCAAACCCCATACCGTGTGGTCATGAATCGGCGTTTTCTGGCCCATACCCCATACGAAGCTCACCACCGAAAAACGCTCAAGTGGATCACAATGAAGTAAGTACTGCCGATAAAACTGCGGGTGTGCCTGCGCACACGAAGCTGGCAGCCAAGCGTCGTCAGCGATCAGCGTCTGCAGTAAAGGCTTAACACCTTGAAGCAGGATCGCTTCATCGTCGGTCTTGTCAACGAGCCCCGTGAGCTCCTTAACGAAGTCGCGAAGCGGCTGCAGTGCTTTTGATTTCACAAAAACTTTGCAATCCGATTACTTTCGCTTGACCTTCTCTAGCATTTTGAAAACCGACTTGCTCGCACGTGAAAACTGTCGCTTGAGCAGTTTGGGTAATGCGCGACGCTCTAGGGTGTTGCGACGTGTACGTGAACGTTCTGCCATGATGAACCTCGGTATAACGGGTAAAGCCAAGGAGTATATCAAGCAGCGTCTCAGCGCCCTTAAAATAATAAGCGGTATTGCGCTTAACGGGGCGATTCAGGCGAATGATGCGCGATCCAATGCCTTGCAATGGCATCACGGCGACAAATCCACACGCGATCATGCGTCTCGACATAATCAAGGAATCGTTGCAGCGCCCTCATGCGACCTGGCCTGCCAAGCAAACGACAATGCATGCCAATGGACATCATCCGCGGACACGCTTCACCTTCAGCATAAAGCACATCGAAGCTATCTTTGAGATAGCTAAAGAAGTGATCTCCCGTGTTAAACCCCTGTGGTGTTGCAAAACGCATATCGTTTGCATCAAGCGTGTAGGGCACGATCAGATGTGAACGCAGCGAGCCATCCCCACAAGCTACCTCAGTGAAAAAAGGCAAATCGTCACCGTAGTAGTCACTGTCGTAGAGAAAACCGCCTTGTTCAACCACGAGGCGCCTGGTGTTGGGCGAATCGCGGCCGGTATACCAGCCCACCGGTAAAGCGCCCGTTAGCGACTGGTGAATAGCCAGTGCTTTTTGCATATGAGCGCGCTCGCTTGCTTCGTCCATGGCCTGATAATGGATCCAACGCCAGCCATGGCTGGCAATTTCATGACCAAGTTCGCCAAAAGCTTGTGTAAGCTCAGGATGTCGTTGCAAAGCCATGGCGACCGCAAATACCGTTAAAGGCAGCTTGCGGCGTTCAAACTCCTTCAAAATCCTCCAAACACCAACCCTTGATCCATATTCATAGATCGAGTCCATGCTCATATGGCGATCGGGATAAGCGGTAGCGCCAATAATCTCAGAAAGAAATTGCTCTGAGCTCGGATCGCCGTGCAAGACATGATTTTCACCACCCTCTTCGTAATTGAGCACGAATTGCAAGGCAATCTTGGCCTTACCCGGCCAATTGGCTTGCGGTGGATTCCTTCCATAGCCGATCAAATCTCTGGGATACGAGGCTGACGAGGTTCCTGAACGTGCAGCTGGATGATTTGATGCGTGGCTGCTTGAAGCTTGGTGATTTGAGGGATAGCCTCTCGAAGCTTGGTGATTTGTGGCATGTGATGGCATGGGATGTTGCTCCAGATACAGAAGACAATACCGATGCTTGAGACAATACGCATCAAATCACCGGAGTTTGATCATATGACGATTCATTATCGCCAAGACTATCGCCCTTTTGGCTGGACGATTCACCAAGTTGAGCTTTGCTTTGATCTGGACGCTGAGTCCACACTGGTGCGTAACCGCATGCAATTAACGCGCAAGCAGGCAATTGCCGCACAGGACAGCAATGCCGTGGATAAAGACCATCGTTCCGATGAACAAAACAAGCTTGTTCTTCATGGAGAAGATTTAGAACTTAAGTCGATATCGCTTGATGACCAACCACTTGAATCAGATCGATATCAATTAACAAGCCATCAATTGATCATCGAGCATCTTCCCGAGAGCTTTTGCCTTGAGACGGTTGTGCGCATTAAACCGTCTGAAAATAGTTCGCTATCTGGACTATATCAATCTGGAGAGAATCTGCTTACCCAATGCGAAGCAGAAGGCTTTCGCAGGATTAGCTTTTTTGCTGACCGTCCGGATGTGATGACTCGCTACAGGGTCCGTTTGCGAGCAGACCCCAACCGCTACCCTGTCTTGCTGGCAAATGGCAACTGTTTATCGACCACAACGCTCGATGATGGAAGGCTTGAAACGTTATGGGAGGACCCTTTCCCCAAACCCAGCTATTTATTTGCCATTGTTGCGGGGAGGTTGGTTGCAACAGAGGCTCGCATCAAGACAGCGAGCGGCAAGGACGCTTTATTGCAGGTTTGGGTTGAGCCTGGAAACGAAGACAAAACCGATTGGTGTATGGCGTCCTTAATACGGGCACTGCGCTGGGATGAGCAACGATTTGGGCTTGAGCTTGATTTAGAGCGCTTCATGATTGTCGCCACAGCCGACTTCAACATGGGGGCGATGGAAAACAAGGGTTTAAACATCTTCAATACAAAATATGTTTTTGCACACCCCAGGATGGCCACTGACGCTGATTTTGCTGCAGTAGAGTCAGTGGTAGGTCATGAATATTTCCATAATTGGACCGGCAATCGGATTACCTGCAGAGACTGGTTTCAACTCACGCTCAAAGAAGGATTAACGGTTTTCAGGGACCAAGAGTTCTCTGCTGATATCGCGGCCGAGGCAAGCGCGGATTTGGGCGATGTAGCCTCAAGAAGCGCAAGAGCCGTTCAGCGCATAGGCCATGTAAAAGTCCTCAAAGCCCTGCAATTTCCTGAGGATGCAGGTCCCATGGCACATCCTATTCGCCCCGATTCTTATAGCGCCATTGATAATTTTTATACCATGACTGTTTATGAGAAAGGCGCTGAGGTTATACGTATGCTTCAAACCATGCTGAGTCCACAGGGATTCAGACAGGGAATTGATCGTTATATCCAAAACTACGATGGACAGGCAGTCACCTGTGATGATTTTCTGGATGCCATGGCCCAAGCCAATCAGCGATCGCTCGCGTCGTTTCGCAACTGGTACAGCACCGCGGGAACGCCTGTTCTCACTTGCAGCCAACGCAGCGATGGGGAAGATTTAATACTGCGAATTCAACAAGGATCACCTCAGCACCGAAACCCAAAGCAACAACAGCCATCGGACCCGTTGCCGATTCCAGTGCTGATCGGCTTTGACGCAGAAGTGGAGGCTGAGCTTTGGGAAATCGATCAATGGGATCAGGAAAGGCGATTCATTGGTAGGGCTGGCGCAACACCTTCGCTGCTCAGAAACTTCTCTGCCCCAGTGCTGCTTCATGACGACCTAAGCATCGAACAAGTCGCCAAACTCGCGCGATGTGATGGTGACCCCGTAAATCGCTGGATGATGATGCAACGACTCATGAGTGCTGCAATCCTGGGCATAGGTAGCGAAACACCCGTGATCGAAGCCCTCAAGGTGGTACTTCTTGATAAGGCACTCGATCCGGCGTTTGCCGCCTTGATGCTCAGTTTCCCGCCAGAGCTCGAACTTGCCCAGGCCGTGCCGGTATTCGACCCGCAAGCCCTAAGGCTGCAACGCAATCTGTTAATGAAGACCTGTGCTGATGAGCTTGGCGGACTGCTTGGCGATACGGTGCACGACCTGCGAAGCGTCGATGCAGCGCGTCCTTATGAGCCAAACCCAAGGCAGGCTGGCGAGCGCGCCCTTGGCCATGCAGCACTTGTGCTGTGGTCATTCGGCAGCCAGCCGCGGCAACAGCTTGAAGTACTTCGTGTGGCTGAGTCGCTGTGTAGCCCTGATGCGCATATGACCAATCGGGCTGCCGGTATGTCGGTACTGATGCGTCAGGCAAAGCCCATCCGTGAGCAAGCGCTCAAAGCCTTTGAGCAACAGTTTATGGATGAGGCCCTTGCCATGGATCGCTGGCTTGTGATGCAAGCCACAAGACAGCGCCTTGATGGCGAGCCAGCGGTACTGGATGACGTCATTCGCTTGAGTAATCACGCTTGTTTTTCGATGCGAAATCCGAATAAGGTTCGCGCCTTGATTACCACCTTTTGCCATGCCAACCTCGCTGAGTTTCATGAGCCGAGCGGACAGTCTTACGCCTGGTTCGAACAACAATTTTTGGCACTTGATGCAATCAACCCCCAGGTTGCTGCCCGCTTAGCACGCGCCATGGATCGATGGCCTTTGCTCATCGAACCCACCAAAGGACTAGCGAAAGCTTGCCTTGAGCGTCTTGCAGCACATAAATCCTTATCCCCCGACAGCACGGAGATCATAAAAAGTGCGCTGCAAAGCCAGGGCTAGGTGGCAAGCGGATTAAGCTAAGCCATCCTTGCACGCATCCATTGATCGAGAAAACACGATGAACTCAATCCACACCCACGATGTCCCAGGCCCAATTAGCCTGACGCAATACTTAATTCAAAAGCAGCGGCAAAGCGCATCGGCTTCATCAAACGCCTCAGGCGCATCGAGCGTATCTGCTCCTTCTTCCGCAAGGGCTATGACCGGCGAGTTAAGACTCTTGCTCGAAGTGGTGGCACGCGCTTGCAAGCGAATTAGCTATGCGGTCGGCAAGGGCGCACTGGCAGGACATCTTGGTGATGCGGGCAACACCAATGTTCAAGGCGAAGCGCAAAAGAAATTAGATGTGATCGCCAACGATGTTCTGCTTGAGGCCAATGCCTGGGGCGGTCATTTAGCGGCAATGGCTTCAGAGGAGATGGATGAGCCCTATCCGATTCCTGATCGTTATCCGCGCGGTGAGTATTTACTTCTTTTCGATCCGCTTGATGGATCATCCAACATCGATGTGAATGTCTCAATTGGAACGATTTTCTCGGTTTTGCAAATGCCCGAAGCTGGTGCAGAGCCCAAGACGAGCCACTTCTTGCAATCGGGTCGCCAGCAACTCGCAGCCGGCTATGCGGTTTATGGGCCATCGACTCTGCTCGTGCTTACCGTGGGCGATGGTGTGGCCTGTTTCACGCTGGATCGTGAAACAGGCAGTTGGTGGCTTACCCAGGACAGGATGCAGGTTCCCAAACAAACCCGCGAATTTGCAATCAATGCCTCAAACGCTCGCCACTGGGAGGCACCAGTTAAGCGCTACATCGATGAACTACTTGCGGGCAAATCAGGGCCGCGCGCTGCTGACTTCAACATGCGCTGGGTTGCATCGATGGTGGCCGATGTTCATCGCATCATGACCCGAGGAGGTATCTTTATGTATCCCCGTGATGCGCGTGATCCTTCCAAACCAGGACGCTTGAGGCTTATGTATGAGGCCAATCCAATGGCCATGTTAATCGAACAGGCAGGAGGCGCAGCAAGTACGGGCATAGGGCCTATCTTAGATGTAAACCCGGAGGCTTTGCATCAACGCGTTCCGGTGATTCTTGGATCGATGGAAGAAGTAGAACGTGTTATTTCTTATCACCAACAATCAAACTAGTGGTGATCGGCTATCAGACCACGAATATGTGCCTCAACCGATAAAGCAAGCGCTTTTAGGTTGTAGCCGCCTTCCAATAAAGAAACGATTCTTCCCTGGGCAGCCGAACGCAACGATAACTGATGCAATTGCTCGGTCGCCCAAGCATAGTCTTGTTCGGTCCACTTAAGTTGCGCAAGCGGATCATCGCGATGCGCATCAAATCCTGCAGAGATCAAAATGAGCTCGGGGTCGAAAGCTTCGAGCGCAGGTATCGCTTCGTTGATCCAGCGTTGGCGTAGCGTTGCGCCATCAGAGTAAGGAGCCAAAGGTATATTACAAGTATTATCACCAAGCGCTTCGATACCGCTGTAGGGGTAAAGGGGTGACTGAAAGCTGTGCACCATGAATACATGAGCATCCCCGGCAAGAATTTCTTCGGTACCATTGCCGTGATGGACATCCCAATCAACAATAGCCACGCGTTCAAGACCCCGCACGGAGCAAGCATAGCGTGCCGCAATCGCAATGCTATTGAAAATACAAAAACCCATCGCGCGATTGGATTCGGCATGATGGCCAGGTGGGCGAACATTGCAAAAAGCTCTGATAAAGCTGCCGTCCAAGACATGGTCAACCGCAGCGATCGCAGCGCCAGCCGCCGTCAATGCTGCTGACAGTGTCGACTCATTCATCGCTGTATCGGCATCAAGCTGCTGCGTATGCCCAGCACGAGGCGCCAGCGTAAAGACCCGATCAACATAGGTTGGCTCGTGTGCACGCAGCACATCTTCACGGCTTGCTGGCTTAGCATCAAAACAAGCTAATTGCTCGAGGAGACCGACCGATCGTAAGTGCGCATCAATCGCTAGGACTCGTTCGGGGCACTCAGGATGGCCCTCACCCATATCGTGGCGGGCGTAAATCGGGTCATAGGTATAGCCCACCAGCATAGCTCGACCGACACTAAGACATCGGATCGGGGTCGACGATCTTCAAGACGCGTGACTCGCCGTTGTGGCGCACCCGAGCACCCAGATAGAAAATCTCGACCGATGACGGTTGCTCGGTCACCACGGTGAAGGGCGCCTTCCCGAAAATCGATCGCGCTTCATTAGCCGACAAAGACATACGCTCAACCCGACCATCCGCGCTACGCACGCAGACTTTCTGACTCACGCCCGATGCAACATGCACATACGGGGTATTTTTAAGCCGACTGACCGGCACGACCACGCTTGCCATGCGGTCAGACACTTCGCAAAGATCCACATGCCTCGACTCGGGTCCGCTTGATGGCGCAACAGCCACAAGGCCAGTTCTGTTGTCTGGGCCTTGACCGTTATTACCTGCGCCTTGCCTATTGTCAGCTGATCCTTGATTACTTCCTACCTGACCCTGGCCACTGGCAGCCGCGCCCTGGCTATTGCCGGCCAGTCCTTGGTAATTACTCGCATCGGCTAAAGCCTTGCGGTCGGGATATCGCAGCTCCTTGGCCGACGATCGGCTGCGCTCCTCAAGTCCCGGCTTCTCGCTGGCGCGCTTATTAGAGGCCTCGTCTTTGCGATGAAGCTTACTGGTGGCCTCATCCCTGCGATTAACCGTCTCGCGGCCCCTGCTTGTCGCACCGGCCGATTGGCTCTCTGTGGGCTTACTCACAAAGGGTTGCGGATAATCAAGTTCACTGGGCTTGGCCAGCGCAAGATCAACCCTTCCGCCTTTGGCAAGCTCAACCGGCCGCGCATTGAGCGCCGACGGCGGATCATCAAAACGCTGCTCAACCACCGATAAGGGGTTAGACGTTTGTCCCGCGCGTTGATGCTTCCAGGCGTCAACGCTAAACCAAATGGCAAGTGCGGCAAGAACGCCGCCCGCAAGCATGTATTCGGTGCGGGCTTGTCGACTCTTTCTTTTACCCTGCCATCGTCGCAAATCACCGGTACCCTCGTGGGCCTTGGCAAGTGCAAGAGAAACGTCGTGTTGCCTGAGCACACTCTCCTGGCTCATCGTTAGGTCTAGGCCGCTCGCACTTTCCCCGGCCGACCGACGCGGATCGCTACGCTTGGGAACGTGGGCAAACAGTCCCGCGGCATCAACACCCAAGACCGCAGCATATTTTTGTGCAATCTGCCTACGATGAGTGTCGTTGTAAAAGCCGCGGTCCTCGCCCTCTTCAAGCGACCGAAGCTGTGTTTCGGAGACCATGAGTTCTCGCGCCCATGTGGCGATCGAAAGCCCGCGACGAAGTCGCGCTGCTTTGAGTAACTCTCCGTTGATCGATAAAGACATGCGATTTATGTATGGTTTTAGGCAAGAGCACTAGGGATTGGGTGTCATTCAAGGCTCCTACACGCTCCCGATACTACACAAAAGGCCCCGTCGGGCCAAAGTTTGTGCTGCATCCAGCCAACACTTGCGGTTTCGCTAGCGCCTCAATCGCACTACATCTGCCATTCCTGGTCTTCGTCAGCGGAGGCCATCATCACCCGCATCACGTCGGTCATCGAGATCATGCCTACGATGTCCTCGCCTTCAGCAACCGGCAGGTGTCTAAATCGATGCTCCGACATGATTTTCATGCAATCGGCAATGGAGGCCGTGCGATTAATCGTAATGACATTACGCGTCATGATGTCGCCAACTTTTACCTGCTCAGGATCGAGCCCTTTTGCAACAATTTTATGAGCGTAATCGCGATCCGAAATAATCCCGCACATTTTTTCATTTTCATAAACAACTAGGCAGTGAATATGCTTTTCAATCATCAAATTCATCGCATCTTTGACGATCACGTCTGGATTGGTATGAATCAAGCCAAATTGCTTAGAGGCAAGGACCTCATTGACAGTAACCATGTTAAAACCCTCAAATTAAGTAGCATCAACTCGCGATCCAATAATCCGCTAGATTCAATTCACCACCAAGTTAGCAGATCTGGAGTTTATTTGTTTTTTGAGCTAGTATTTTAATCTATGTGATTAGTTTTCATAACATCTGTGAGAGATAAGAGGTACGCCATGCCCAGAATGACCTACGAAACGATACAAAAGCAAATTCAAAAACTTCAAGCGCAGGCGAAGAAACTAGAGGCCAATCATCTTACAAAAAAGTCCAAATCAATTGTTCAAGTAAAAACTCTGATGAAAAAACTTGGGATCTCGCTAGAGGATCTGAGTCATGCGACCACGACTAAACTAGCGAAGGTCGAGTTTACAAATGAAGGGACAAAGAAACAAAAACTGATTAGTAAACGTCCACGGGTTGCGGTTGCTCCTAAGTATCGCCACCCAACAACCAATGAAACATGGACGGGGCGTGGCAAGCCACCCAAATGGTTAGCTGCTGAGATCGCAAATGGACGCCGAAAAGAAGATTTTCTGATTAACACAGGGGGGTCAGGCCTGCTGGAGCCATCCATGGATGATACGAAAGCCGTACCCCAACCAGTGTTGTAAGCGGATTCTGGAGCGGGCAACGGGAATCGAACCCGTATCTGAGGCTTGGGAAGCCGCCGTTCTACCATTGAACTATGCCCGCTAAGTTTTCAAACTAAAGATACCTTACTTTAAACCCTGCAGGTTGTGTACCAGCAAAGCGTCGTCCATCCACACAAGATTGTATTTGATCTTGGCGGCGTTTTGCTTGATTGGCGGCCGCAGGTAACAGTTGCTCAACTAGCAGCATCCATCAGCATCCCATCCGCACAGACCGACGTGCTGTTCCGCTGCATCTTTCAAGACTATGGGCGGCATGCAGATTGGGTTCAATTTGACCAAGGGCTAATTAGCATTGAGGATATCTCGCAAAGGATCGCCGACAGGATTAATCGCAGCTTTCCGATGTTGAGTGGTCGACAAACTTCAACGGCGACGTTTTCGGAGATTAAACTTTGGATTCAAACCGTTGGTCGCGAGCTTCAGCCGATATCTGGTACGGTCGATTTACTCCATGAGCTATCTGCCGAAGGGATACCCCTATTTTTCCTTTCCAACATGCCGAAACAATTTGCACTTGAAATCTCCAAATTTCGATCTATTTTTGACCACTTTGCGGATGGTATCTTTTCAAGTGACGTAAAGCTTGTAAAACCTGATAGAGATTTGTTTTATTTGGCTGATGAAAGATTTAGTCGAGTCAATTGTGAAAAGAACTGTAAGCAGAGTAAACGCACAATATTTATTGACGACAGTCTTGAAAATCTAAAAAGCGCCGAGACTCTTGGCTGGTTTTGCATTCACTTCACATCGCCCGAACAGCTCAAGCACGAATTGATGTCGAAACTTCAACCTAAGTCTTCTGCCTTTAGACCATGAATTCAGATCTACCCGATGCAAATAACGCTTCATCAGAGGACGAGGAAATCCTACTAGCGACTAACGTTAATCACGACAATTCGCTCCAATCAAACCGGCGAGCAAGGCACGGTCCTCCATCCTTCGAGGGAAAGCCAATACGCTCCTACGTCATCCGGGCTGGCCGCATGGGTAGCGGTCAAAGCAAAGCGCTCGAAACCCTTGCTCC
>JACCDM010668933.1_pt1 | contig 22332 bp, 22 predicted proteins | sample 7445851 | NCBI WGS metagenome assembly JACCDM01 (sample SAMN15323438, study PRJNA562643) | freshwater metagenome | isolation source: river surface water | place: USA:Blue River Watershed | collected 2017-08-16
ATCGCATCCAAGCCAAACGCCGGTTCCTTGGTCGGAACCCCCGAGATCGGGTTCATCACATTGCCTGGATCCATCGCGAGCATATGACCCACCATCAAAGAGCCTTGGCCCACGACCACGCCTTTGAGCAGCATCTGGTAGTCGCCCGGCTTCAGTTCCAGATTGTCGCGAATCCGAAGTGGGGGAACGATGATGCCGTAGTCCAAAGCAAACTGTTTCCGGATGTTCGTGATCCGCTCGAGCAAATCGCCGTTTTGATCGGCATCGACTACCGAGATCAGCCCGTAGCCCACCTCGAGCTCCAGAACGTCGACCGCGAGTAAGCTCTCGAGCTTGTCGCTCGAAGGCTTGGCTTTTTCCGCAATCTCGGCCTGTTTCTTCGCCACTTCGTCGGCTTTTTGCTTGGCGATCATCGTACGTCCGCCGAAGAAGAAAGCGGCACCGAGAAGCATAAAGGGAATATGAGGGAGGCCCGGAATAATGGCCATGAAGCCTAAAACGCCTCCGGCCGCCATCAGGGCTTTCGGTTGCATCACCAGCTGGCGCGCAAACTCTTGGCTGTAGTTAGTCGACGTAGCAGTACGCGTGACGATAATACCCGCGGCCGTCGAAACGATCAGGGCTGGGATCTGAGTCACCAAGCCATCCCCGATCGTCAGTAAAGTGAAGGTCTGAGCCGCATTCGCGAGATCCATCCCGCGCTGCAGGGTTCCGATCAGAATCCCACCCACGATGTTCACGATCACGATCATGATGCCCGCAATGGCATCCCCGCGGACGAACTTGCTGGCACCGTCCATGGCCCCGTAGAAATCGGCTTCACGTGCGATTTCCGATCGACGCGCTCGGGCCTGCTCCTCGTTGATGATGCCGGCGTTCAGATCGGCATCGATCGCCATCTGTTTACCGGGCATGGCGTCCAAGGTGAAGCGGGCTGCCACTTCAGCCACGCGGCCTGCGCCCTTGGTGATAACGATGAAGTTGATGATGACCAAGATAATGAAAACCACGAGACCGACGGCAAAATTCCCGCCCACCACGAAGTTCCCGAAGGATTGAATCACTTCGCCTGCGGCAGCCGTGCCACGCTCTGCTCCGTACAGCAAAATCACTCGAGTGGTCGCGACGTTCAAAGCCAAACGAAACAAGGTAACGACGAGAAGAATCGACGGGAAGACGCTGAAATCGAGCGCTTTGTTTGCGTAAACTGCAGTCAGCATCAGAACGAGCGAGAATGCGATTCCGACCGACAGGAATAGGTCGAGCAGGAAAGGCGGCATCGGGATGATCATGACCGCGAGGATCATGACCAGACCGAGCGCAATCGCTAGGTCTGAGTTCTTACCGATCCGTTCGAGTAAGCCGTTCATTTAGAATCCCCTCCCTCTCAGGCGGTAGACGTAAGCCAGCACTTCTGCGACTGCCTGATACAGGGCACGGGGAATCCCCTGCCCCACTTTCACTGTTTTATAGAGCGTTCGTGCGAGCGGCACGTTCTCCACCATGGGAACACCTGCGTCGGCTGCCAGCTGCTTGATCTTTTGCGCCAGGAAGTCGGCGCCTTTGGCTACGACCTTCGGAGCGGCCATATTTTCTCGGTCGTAGCGGATCGCAATCGCGATGTGAGTCGGGTTGGTGATGATCACGTCCGCTTTCTTCACGGCCTCCATCATCCGGCGCCGCGAACGTTCGCGCGCAATGCTACGAATACGCGCTTTGATCTGCGGATCCCCGTCGCGCTCTTTGGCCTCCTGCTTGGCCTCCTGCTTCGTCAAGCGGACCTGCTTCATGTATTCGCGACGATTCAGGAAGTAGTCGATGCCCGCAAAAATAGCCAAAACCACGACCACCGGAAGGACGATCGACTTGATCGCCTGACCCATGATCGACATCTGACCAGCGGGTTCTACCGATAGAACGCCTGGAGCCTGAAACAGGTGACCTTTGACTGACATCACCACCATCGTGATCAGAACGACGGACTTCAAAATGATGGAAAGGCTATCCATCAAATGTTTCATCGAGAACAGGCGCCCGAGACCCGAGAGCGGGTTGATCTTCGCGAAGTCCGGGGTGATCGGATCAAATGAGAAAATGGATCCGACCTGAGCAAAACTCCCCAGTGCGCCCACTACGAAGCCTGCAGCTGCCACGGGAAGAATGATCTTCCCCATGGTTGTCAGACACTTTCCGAGGACTCCGGCCAGAACACCACTTTGGCCTAAATCCATCTTATTCATGACATCGGTTCGGAACACCTCGCGCATCAGATCGGCTAGCGAGGTCGCCATTTGCGGGGACAGGCTCCAGCAAACTGCCGCAGCAGCCATGAAAGCAAGAAGTCCGGTCACTTCCTTCGACTGAGATACCTGACCCTTTTCCCGAAGTTCTTCCAACCGGAACGGGGAGGCTTCTTCGCCTAAGTCTTCTGTACTCCGATCTTCCTGACCCTCAGCCACCTTTCACCAGGCTTTCCGACACGAGGCGCATCCAATCGGTCATGCGCTCCATGACTGAAGTCATTGCAGTCGCGAGTTCGGGATAAGCGAGCCACGTCACACCTAAGCCCACAAGAGCTGTCACACCCATGGCCAGCACGAAAATGTTCAGCTGCGGCAAAGCCTTACCGACGATGCCGAAACCGATGTTCACAAAGAACACACTGAGGGCCACGGGGGCTGCGAGCTGAAGACCGAAACCAAAGACCTGAGAGGTCAGATCGGTGAGGTGACGAGAGAACGCTTCCGTGATCCCTGCTCGTCCAATGCCGACAATTTGATAACTGGTGAAAGCCGACTTCAACATGAAATGATGGCCGTCGAGTGCAAGGAAAATGAGCATCGCAAACGCCATCTGGATTTCAGCGACGACCTGACTCTGAGTTTCCTGGTGCGGATCGTATTGCGAAGCCATCGCAAAACCCATGAAGTTGCCTGCCATGTTGGCTCCGATATTGATGGCATCAAAACAGAGCTTGGCGACGTATCCCAGAATCAAACCGAACAGTGCTTCGACCACAACGGTACTGACGATTCCGCCGGTGGTCCTGCCCCAAACATTGGCTTCCGCGATGCGAACTTCACCGTTTCTCATCAGGGCCGGAAAAAGGGCAATCGTCACAGCTAGACTGAACAAAACCTTCACGGCGGTCGGAATCGTGCGGTCACCCGTCAGAGGTAGCACCGCCACCAGGGTGGAGTACCGCACCAGCACGGCGAAGAAGACCAGCAGCTCTTCGGGGGAAAATCCGAAGTTCGGCATCGCTTATCGCCCCAACTCCCCTGCTGACTCTAGAATCTGAACCGTGTACTCGCTCAAAACTTCAAGCATCCAAGGTCCCATCACCATCAAGACCACCACGACAGCCACCATCTTCGGAATGAAGGTCAAGGTGGATTCGTTGATCTGCGTGATCGCTTGGAGAACCGACACGACTAAGCCGATCGCAAGGGCAGCGACGAGCATCGGGCCGGCCAAGAGGATGACCGTTTTGATGGCTTCTGATCCAATTCCGATTGCGACGTCTTCAGTCATGGTTCACCTCATCCAAAACTCTTGACTAGGCTGCCCACCACGAGCTCCCAGCCATCCACCAGAACAAAGAGCAACAGCTTGAACGGAAGCGAAATAGCGATCGGCGGAACCATCATCATGCCCATCGCCATCAGAACGCTGGCAACGACGATGTCCAAAACGAGAAACGGCAGATAGAGCATGAAGCCGATCTGGAACGCCGTCTTGAGCTCAGAAATTACGAAAGCAGGAACCAGAACGTAAGTGGGGACTTCTTCTCGATTCTGGGGCTTCGCTTCCTTCGACATGGAAAGGAAAAGCTCCAAGTCCTTTTCGCGAGTCTGACTGAACATGAACTCCCGAAGCGGCGCTTCGCCTCGGTCAAATGCGGTTTTCTGGTCGATCTTCTCGGCTAGGTACGGCTCGATGGCCTGGCTCGAAATATTTTTCCAGGTCGGCGCCATCACAAACATCGAAAGGAAAAGCGAAAGGCCCACAATCAACTGGTTTGGGGGCATCTGCTGAGTGCCCAGGGCTTGGCGAAGGAAACTGAGCACAACGACAATCCGGGTGAAGGACGTCATCATGATCAAAATAGCAGGAGCTAACGTCAGAACCGTCAGCATCAAAACGATGCGAAGGACTCCGACCAATTCTTGTGGCTTCTGGGTCTGCGCAAAGGAAAGACTCAAACTCGGGAGCGTCAGGCCGGAAGTCCCCGGGGCGTAAGCCCCTCGAGATCCACCCTCGGCCATCACGACGACTGGAAGCAAGAAACAGACGGCTCCCCAAAGGGCCCACTTCACCCAGGTACGGACCGAGCTGCTCTGAGAGATCGAGGCGTTTCTCACAGTTGCTTCATCCCCTGCACTCGGTTTTTGATTCGGTCACGAACCGACTCGCGTGCCGGAGCGGCAGCGGCCTGAGCGGAATTCCCAAAACTGGGCTGGATCTTGGCACTCAGCGTGTCTTGAAAAGCATTCCGACGTGCCGATACCGCTCCAGAACTAGGAGCTTGCGCCGCGGCTGCATATCCCAGAGCCTTTCCTGAATCGAGGAACTGCTCGAGCGCTTCGGGCTCAAGAGGTTCGGTCAAGTGACCTTCCGCCCGGCGAGCTTCCGCTTCCATTTCGGCATTTAAGATTCGCTCCACCTCACTATTCGAAGGCGCGTCGGTTCGATCGGGAAGCTGCGCGATCAAGTTGATCGATTCACCCGACACACCTAAGACTAGGAGTCGGCCCGAAATTCTCACAATAGTGATCGACTTTTTGGGACCCAAGTTATGAGTCGCTACGACATCGATCATTTTTTCCCGACGTGCACCCAGGGTCTGATCCATCAGTTTCCCCAGTACACCCGTGATCTTCCCACTTGCTCCCGCTCCAGCCGATCCGCTACGCCGAGCATTTCGGACTCGAACCACGAGGAACAGGACCGCGCCCATCAGCGCGAAGATTCCGCCTAAAACTAAAATCGGGCGCATGAAACTCGGGCCCTCGCGCCGCCCACCTAAAGAGGAAGCGCTATTCTTCTCGGAGCGGTCCGATTTGTCAGCGCGTCTGCTACGCTCGGATTTCTCGGCTTTCTCAGATTTCTCGCTTTTTTCGCCCTTCTCAGCCTTTTCGGCTTTCTCGGGCTCGCGAAGCACTTTATCCAAAAGGAGCTTTTCGTCGGCATTCAGCTTGGGCTCTTCTGCCACTGGGCTACCCCAGCTTGCTTGAGCTTCTGCTTTTTTAGGAGCTGCCTTCTCGCGAACCGACTGAGCAGCACTGAGACTGACGGAATCCTGGGCCGAAGCGTTCCCACCAATACGTACCGTGAGCATCTTACCATCGACATGAACGCTGACGCGCTCTTTGTAGGACTCCGCATCGCCTTTCAGAGTCAGACGGCAACGCACTAATTTTGGCGCGTATTGGTAAGCAAAAACTTTGGTTAGATCCGGTCCACCGACCGAAAAAATCTTGGCCGGATAAACCGAGACGTCATTCAGAGAAAGCTGAACGGTGTCGTTAAAGAACTCAGTCTTGATCTGTCCCTGACTGATCTTGCTGTCGAACATCAGGAACAACTGCTGCCCGTCGCCGACTTGCACCTTCTTCAAAGCCGTAACGGCCATGGCGGAAGGCGATGTCATAACCACGAGAATGCCCGCGGCTAGGCTCGAGGCAAGGGTTCTCAAGAGATTTCGATTACAAAGGAGCATCCTGCACCTGTCAATTGGAAGGGAGTGACCTCATGTCGCTCCCGCTCATGTTTCACTTCAGCTGTTCGATCCGTTCGATCGGGGAGATAATGTCGGTCAAACGAATTCCAAACTTCTCGTTCACGACGACGACTTCGCCGCGAGCGACCAACTTCTCGTTCACCATCACTTCGAGAGGCTCGCCTGCAAACTTCGCCAGCTCGACGACTGATCCCTGGGACAGCTGAAGTAACTCGCGAATAGCCATTCGCGCACGACCCAGCTCGACCGTCACGGTCAATGGAATATCCAGAATGAAATCCAAAGAATGCAGCCCGGCATTTGCCGCCTGCGCACCCCCTGCTGCTGCCCCTTGCGAGGCATCGCCCATCATCATTGCGTCACTCATGATTTCCCCTCTTTGACTTTCTCATTCTTCGATCATCCGCGAGATCTGAACGGCCCTGTTTCCACGGGATACCCCGAAGAAGCACTTAAACTTCGGAACTCCTTCAACCAAGATGGCTAACTCTCCGTCAGCGTCCTGCTCGAGCGGAATGATGTCGCCAACAGACAGATTCACCAGGTCACCCACCGTGATCTTGGCTTTGCCCAGGTTCACGCGAAGATTCGCCTCCGAAGCGCGAACCAGCTCTTCCATCCGAACGGTCCACTCTTTGTCATGGCGCTCATTCTCGGCCTGGAATGTCTGATTCAGCTTTCCTTTAATCGGCTCGATCGTGCTGTAGGGAATGACCAAAACGATCGTTCCGCTCGCGTTCTCGAGTTCCACTTCAAACGTCGTCGAAATCACCACTTCTGAGGGCGGAACCACGCCAACGAACTGAGGGTTCACTTCCGTTCGAATATAGGTGATTTCACTTTTATAGACCGGAGCCCAAGCTTCCTCGAGATCCTTCAGCGCGATGTCCATGACGCGCTTGATGATCGCCAGCTCGATTCGCGTGAATTCCTTCCCCTCGATTTTCGTGTAGGGCCGATCGGTTCCGCCGAAGTAACTATCGACCAGCGCGTACGCCAGCTTGGTTTCCAAAACCAAAAGCGCCGGACCTCGCAAAGACTCAAAGCGCATGATGCACATGCAGCTCGGAATCGGCAGGGTGTTCACGAATTCACCGAACTTCAGAAGATCGGTCGAGATAATCGTGATGGAGGCAATTTTTCGAAGAGAGTTGGAAAGACTGATTCGGAATAAACGGATGAAACGCTCATAAATAATATCGAGCGTGGGCATACGTCCGCGAATCACGCGGTCCTGGTTGGTCAGATCATAAGTCGTAATCTCAGGCGCATCGACCTGTGGCTGCTGCTCGCCCCAGGCAGCAGCAGCAGCGTCTCCACCACCCGCCGGATCGTCGTTGACGTCCGCGACGGCACTGAGCAGCGCATCAACTTCTGCCTGACTTAATACCTGATTCATCGCCCTTGCTCCGTCCGATCGATCAGTTTGAAACCGCGAAATTGGTGAAGAAGACGCTCTTGACGCGTCCACTCACCATGAAACTATTGAGTGCGTTCCGAATCTCCTCTTTCAAGTAATCCCGACCTTCAGCCGTCACGAGATCGGTGGGACGCTTGCTATTGAAGAGATCAATGATGGTGTTTCGAACCTGAGGCATCTTCTGCTGAATTTCGTTCTCGGTTTCCGAGGTGGGAACCTCTACCGAGATATTCACGCGCACAAATTTCGGGTTGACGGTACCCGGCGTCGACAAATTCACAGTGAACTGCTCGAGCTGGATCATCTTTCCGTAATTGCTCGAGCCCTTCTTCTCAGATGACTTCTCGCCATGACCGCCGCCGTGGTCGCCACCGCCACCGTGCTCACCACCACCACCGTGATCTCCCCCGCCCTCGCCGTGCTCGCCACCACCGCCGTGTTCCTCGCTCGCCACCATGTCGACGGCTTGAGCTTCTTTGCGGTCTTTTTGAAAGGACATGACCAGAACGCCGATCATTCCAAGCGTGATCACCAAGTTGGCGGCGATGATGATCATCACCAACTTGTTATTCCCGCCTTTGCCACTTTCCTCGAGCTTCGGTGTTCCTGCGCCTTCTTCAGACATGAGCTCTCCTGATCCTCCATGATCGGGATTACGGTGCCTTCTAAGTCTGCACTGTCCTTGGGCCGAGAGGCAAGTTTCGACTCGGCTAAAATGGACATCCCAGAACATCGACTCAGCGCGGCTCGGCAGGATTTTCACCGTTTATTGACGAAGTGGAAAATGTTGCCCACTTTCTCGTCAACCGGGTGACGAAAAAAAGGGGCCTCGGCAAAGCCGAGACCCCTTCATCCCCAAAATTCGGAGTTTCAGACGATCAAGCCGAAGCTATTAGCCACGCTTGATGTTGATCACTTCTTGCATCATCTCGTCAGCAGTCGAAATCACTTTCGCGTTCGCCTGGAAGTTTCGCTGAGCGGTCATCAGGTTGATGAACTCGTTTGCAATATCGGTCGTCGAGCTCTCCAAAGCCTTCGAAACCAAGGTTCCGCGGCCGCCGGTTCCCGGGCTGCCCGTGGTCGGCTGACCCGACAGGCGGGATTCACGGAACCGATTTTGTCCCATCTTGAAGAGACCTTCCGGGTTCTCAAATTTCGCCAAAGCGACTTGAGCCAGCTTCACGTTCTGACCATTCGAGAAAATGGCAGACAACATCCCGTCGTCTTCAAAGGTCAGGCCGCTCAAAGTGCCAGCGGTGTAGCCGTCTTGGAGCGTCTTATACGCTTCCGAAGCCGAACCGTACTGAGTGACCGAAGTTCCTTCGCCGCCGGATTTCTTGTCGGAGCCGAAGTCGAAGACAATTTTCTGGTTCGGCAGTGCGCCTTTATTGAAGTTGAACTCAGACTTATCCACACGCTGCTCGGCCAAGCGACCATCGGTATCGAACTTCAGGGTGCCCTTCGCTTGCTCAACCAAGGTGCCGGCCTTACCGCCGTTGATTTCTTCGCCTTTGGCCATCGCGCGCCAGGTCCACTCACCTTCTTCAGTTTTATTGAAGAAGACCGTCACCACGTGCGGAGTGCCTGCCGTGTCGTAAACCGTTGCACCGGTCGCGAAGTTAGAAGTCGCTTCCGGTTTTTCCGGATCAAACTCCAGCGTCTTAGCAGTGCGCAGATCTAGGTTCATGAACAGAGAAACTTTCTCCGTCTTCTTGGCGTCGAGAACCGAACGATCCACCGAGATGTCACCCATCTTCGAGGTCGGCTTGCCTTTATCGTCAGCCAGGAAACCCTGAACGCGCAGGCCGTCGGTATTGATCAGCTTTCCGTCCTTGTCGAAGTGGAAAGAACCGTTCCGGGTGTAGCTGATTCCGTCTTGGCCTTTCAAGGAGAAGAAACCGTCGCCGGTCACAGCCAAATCTGTGGCCGATTCGGTCTGAGTGATCGAGCCTTGCGAGAACACGGGATTAACGCCCGAAAGACGCGTACCGCGGCCGATTTGGTTACCACCCAAGAGGCCTTTCAACGACTTAGCGACTACGTCCTGGAACTCAGGGCGAGAGACTTTGAAGCCCGTGGTGTTCGCGTTCGCGATGTTGTCACCGAAGATGGAAAGAGCTTCGCCCTGACCCTGCAGACCCGTGACACCCGTGTACATCGAAGAAAGAATACCCATGACGAGACGCCTCCTTGCGTCGGTTTTTCAACCGGTCTGCCTGCGCAAATTCCCGATCCCGCTTCAGGAGATCAGGTGGGCTTCCCGCGATGGGTCCAGCCTTCCCTTTGCCAGTCTTTCCGGTCCAGTTTCAACTTCCTGTCGAACTTCCAATCAGAACAAACTTCGCATTAGACGATGACGGCACCGTCGATATTGGTGAAGACGTTTCCGGTCAGTTGGGCTTTATCCATCGCCGTGATGACCGTTTTGTTCTTCACACTCACAATCAGAGCTGCGTCGCCGGTGAGAATCAGAGTGTCTTCCAACCCTTTGGCTTCCGCTTTTCTGACTGCTTCGTTGACTTTTGCCATCGTGGGTTCATCCAGCTTGATCTTGCGTTCCTGCATCCGCTGAGCGGCGTGCGTCGAGAACTTCAAGGGCTGGCTGATCATTCCCAGATCGGCCGTCAACCCCGCTGCCCGGCTTTCGGGCGGCGTGTTCGACTTGTCCTTGACCAGAACCTGATCGAGGGCTTTGTCGAACTCCCCAGGTTCCGTCTTCCTGGGCTGAATCCTTTCCCGGGCCTCACCTACCCCTTGCGAAGGGATCGATGTGACGCTCGGATAAAGGAACGGATTTTGACTCATGATCTCATTCACCTCCTCCTAACCCATTCGGAAATCCGCGTTCTTCACGAGGGCCGCGGTAAGTCCCTTCGCCTGCTGCTCGCAAGCTTTCCTGCTCGGATTGGGATTCGATGGTCTTCGAACCTTCTCCTCGCACGAACGTAAAATAATTATTTTGCGGTTTTTGAACTTCCGCAACCTCGGCAGCTTGTGCCGGTCCATTTCTTTCGGCTGAGCGGCTTTGAGCCATTTCAATGGCCAAGGCGTGCTGATCCGGCATTGCATGAACGGCTGCCTGAGGTGCCACACGGGAAATCACGGGAGCATCCGCTTCAATTTTGGAAATCGCCGACATCGCTACCGAATCCGGGCGAGCGGGATCGCCTACCAAGAGAATGGGTTCCTTGCCTTCGAAGCTCAGACCAACGACCTGCACCTTCGCACGCGGATCGATCGGGATATCTGCGCCTTTCGCGTCCTTCGCATCCACGTGATACGACAAGTTGCCCGACTTCGCCGGGAGCGTGTTGGCGAGAATGCCGTCCCACAAGAAGGTCCCTGGACCCGCTTTCTGCGGCCCCAAATCGCGACCGAAGATCTCTTCTCCAGCTTCATTTTTGATCGAGATGCGCGCTTGAGAGGCTTCGCGAGGCAAAGTGAATCCGAGCGGGAGCTTGGTCCCCTCTTTATATGGAAAGCGTTCCCGGTCCACCGTCACGGTCTTCCCGATCAAGTTCGTCATTGCCAGACGCTCGAGCGGCTGATTCTGAGTGCCGATCTTCGAGACATTCTGGTTGATGTTCTGGAGCTGCTCGACTGAAGCATACTGCGCCATTTGCTGCGCCATCTGCTCGGCTTTGAAAGGATTCGTGGGATCCTGGTGCTGCATCTGCGTCACCATGATCTTGAGGAAGTCGTCTTTCCCGAGGGCTTTCTTGATCTCTCTCGGCTTCTCCTGCTTGGCTCCGTACTCGGCTTGGATTTTCTTCCAAACGTCGCTGAACTTCTCAGTCTGACCGTTTTGAGCCAAGTCTTTCGACGCTACAGACGACGTCGTTGCAGCAGAAACCTGCGGCAGAGCACCTTCTCCGAACTTACCACCACTGATCGGGATCATGCTCGAATGTCCACCCTTCCATTAGAAAGCCGGTTCAGGGAACTCGAAATCGAACGGCCCGCGAGGTTTGCCATCGGCCGGGGCGGAATCCCGCTCACCGAACCCTCACTCGAATCTTGTGAACCACTTCGCTGGCCGCGTTCACGGAAGCCGCCGGTCTGATCGAAATTCCCCATAGCTTGGTTCCAAGCTTGCTGGCCCTGCTGAGAGCCTTGCTGATTCTGAGAGAGGTTCTGCCGGAGCGATTCATCCAGCTGACCTAAACCGCCGGCAAGCCCCTGACCCACTGCCACATCAGTCTGAACGAGCTGGAGGCGCTGAGAGGCCAAGCCCTCTTTCAAGGACCCCAAAGACTCTTCAATGATGCGACGGGCGCGCTCATCGGAAGCTTGGATCTTCAGACCCACTTGGTTGCCTTGAGTCGAAATTTTTACGTGAAGCTCGCCCAAGTTTCCGGGATTCAGGCGGATCCGCATTTCTCCACCCGCCGGGTTCTGGCTGACCAGGCGAATCTGCGAAGAAAGGTCACGAACGGACTGACTGGAAAGGCGGTTTTGTTGCGCCCCATTCTGAGTCACTTGACCATTCATCGTCGCGATCACACCGGCTTCGGCCGAGCTATTTCGCGCGGCCGTCGGCTGACTGAGGACCGCCGACGCCAAACTCGAATCAAACGGACTCAAAACTTCGCTACCGAGCTCTTGCTCAAGCGACTCTGCATCCTGTCCACGAAGCTTCGGAGCTGAAAGAGCGTCGCCCAGCTGCACACCTGTGTTCACGGGCTTGGTCTGACCGAGCTGGGAATTTCGCACGCCTTGCAGAGTCTCTAAGAAATCGCTGCCCGACCAAGAGCCGGAAGGCAACGAGGATTTCGAAGCATGGGCTCGGTCAGAGGCCTGAGATTTTCCTTCGACCGCTCCCCCCACTCCGAAAGCGGAAGCGAGTGCGGCACCCGATGCCTCCAAGATACCCTGACTCGATAGGAACGCTTGCTCGGAAACCTCACGACCCGCCTGAGTCGCTTCGCGAATCAAAGTGGAGGCGGGAATCCTCGAGGCGGTTTCAAAGTTCTCACTCCGGAACACTGCTGGAAGAACGACCGAGTCAGGAGCGCCAGAAGCGCTCGTTGCCGAACTCGCTCCCGGGGCATCGATCTTCTTCCCGAGATCCTTCGCCGCTGCGGCTCTCGCAGCAGCCGCGCTAGGAAGACCTGCAGTGGGAGAACCTTCCTGAGCTTCCGCCTTCGACCGGGCGGCGGCCACCAGTTGCGCCAGCTTCAGCATGGGATTGGCTTCAGCAATCGATTCGCCAAAGAGCGGCTTCAAGTCGAGATTCCTGTCGTCGCCAGGGCGGTACACCCAGTCCTTACTCCAAGGACGACCCACGCTGATCTGGCCACCGGCCCCTAAAGAGGCAGCGGCGCGCTCGGTCTCCGGCAAACGCGATGCGATCGAAGTGTCACCATCGACCGTCGTGGACACTTGGGCCACTCCAATTCCGGAACCTACGGGCTTCTGAGCCGGCTGAGCTTGAAGCATGGCAGCCTGCTGAAGCATCGCCGCACTGAAATCAACCTGATCCGAGGGAAGCCCTCCTTCGGCGGCAAGACCTTTTGACTTGGAATCGGAAGACTCTTCAGTACTGAGCTTCGCGCGCGGGTTGACGCGAGCTTGCATCGTCGAGATGTTCTGAATCATGGTCCTTGCCTCCTTTCTTGGCTTGGGCACGAACGACCCCTGCCATCTTCTCGGTCAAAAAAGCGGACCGCTCCGGATTCATGAGCGGAAGGATCTTAGCTAACTTAGCCGTGGAAAGTCGGGACATGGCGGAGACCGCCAACTGGTCATCAACGCCAGCAATCAGCTGCGCAGCGCCTTTCGGAGCCATCGCTTCCATGGTCTCGACCAGTTTAGCGACGCGCTCTTCACCGGACTTCTTCATGGAACCTTGCAACTTCTCGATTTCTTCGCGCACTGCCGTCAGTCGCTTCACATCTTCCTCAACGGCACGCTTCTGAGCCGCAAGCTCTTGCTCGCGAGCTTCCAGAGCTTTAGCACGCGCTTCGACTTCCTCGCTTCGACGGCGCAGGTCAGAAATAGCCGTGGGATCGACCAAACAGCGGCCCGCATCGTGGCGAAGGGCTACCTTACTTTTCTGAGCATCTTTCAACGCCTCGGAGTCGCTCACTTCCGCTTCAGCCGGATTGGCCGAAGGGACGGACGACGGCGCGGAAGCCGGAGCCTGCTGCCCTTCCGCCTGGCCGTCGCTGTCGACGGACAACGAAAGCGCGCCGCAAAGCAGCGCTAGAACCAGGAAGGACCATGCTCCGCGACGTTCCAGCAATCGAATCATGCCGACTCCTTGCGAAGCTGGCGCAACCGGTTGCGCATGGTGCTGACGTCGTCCATTTCCTTTTGAAGGTGTTTGGCGCGCTCGAGCTTATACTCGGCAAAGCGCTTCTCGCGAATCATCTCGATCACGCGAGTCTGGCGCTTGGCGTGAAGGTAATTTCTCAGTGCCTTCTCTACCGCACGCTTGGCACGTTGAATGGCGACTTCAGCCTGAACGATACGAATTTTCTGTCCTGCGATGAAATCCGACTCCAGCATGAAGTCGAGCGGCGAAGTGACAGAGCCACCGAGTCCCGCACGACGATCCATTGCCAGCGACATTCCGCGGATCAGCGACTGCTTGTGCTCATTCGCGTGGATGACTTTGGCTTGAGCTTCAGAAAGCACGCGCAAGGCCTCGCCTTCGCGGGTCCTCCGTACCTTCTCGAGAGTCTCAAATTGGAATCGGAACTTTTTCATTCAAGTCCAGTCTCCATCACGCCGAGAAGTCCGAAAAGAGGGCAAATCCTGCCATTTCCATCGGGAAAATCATGCCGATTGCCCCGCCCGGATAATGCCGTGCATGAGCGCCAGTGTGTCTTGGAAATTGGATTTTTCCTCGATTCCCTGCCGTAAAAAGCTCTGAATTCGCTCATGAACCGCGATGGCTTGGTCGATCTTGGCGCTAGCACCCTTGGTATAAGCGCCGATATTGATCAAATCTTCGGCCTGGGCGTAGAGCGCCATCCACTCTTTGATCATTCCGCCCCACTGCTGCTGATCTTTTGCGGTCACGGCGCGAGCCACCCGGCTTGCTGACTGAAGGACGTCAATGGCCGGGAAGTGGTTCTTCTGGGCGATCTTCCGGGACAGTACGATGTGACCATCCAGAATCGACCTAGCCGAGTCGGCTACCGGATCATCCATGTCGTCGCCTTCTACAAGAACCGTGTAAAGACCGGTGATCGAACCTCCACCGACTCCTGTTCCCGCTCGCTCAAGGAGTTTTGGCAAAGTCGAGAAGACGGAAGGCGTGTAGCCCTTGGAAGCTGGCGGTTCACCCAAGCTCAGCCCAATCTCGCGCTGGGCCATACAAAAGCGGGTCACCGAGTCCATCATCAAAAGGACGTCCTTGCCCTGATCCCGGAAGTATTCGGCCACAGCCGAAGCCAAGAAAGCGCCCCTCATGCGAAGAAGCGGGGATTTATCGGAAGTTGCCACGATGACCACCGAGCGCGCTAGGCCTTCCGGCCCGAGATCTCGCTCAATGAATTCCCGAACCTCGCGACCCCGTTCGCCGATCAAAGCGATCACGTTCACATCGGCAGCCGTATGGCGTGCCATCATGCCCAAGATCACGGACTTTCCGACCCCGGAGCCAGCCATGATCCCGACTCGCTGACCTTTGCCGCAAGTCAGAAGGCCATTAATGGCGCGAATCCCCAGATCCAAAGGCTCGCGAATCACATCGCGTTCAAGTGGATGCGAAGGCTGAGCATAGAGACTGCGCTCTTCGAGTAGGCCCAAAGGACCTTTGCCGTCGATCGGCTGCCCTTGAGCATCGAGGACTCGTCCCAAGAGCGATTCACCCACCGAAACCACGGAAGCGCGCTTACGAAGCACGACGAGGCTATCGTTGTTCACACCCGAAGCATCGCCAAAAGGCATGAGGACCACTTGTTGATCCTTGAACCCGATGATCTCGGCGTCGACTCCGGCCTCGGAATGAGGGTCTTGTCCTTCGAGAATTCGAACCTGAGCACCAATCCCCGCCCCCGGAAGGTGAGCGTGGTAAACGAGCCCCAAAGATTGAGACACTTTTCCCGCTTCCAAATAAATCGGGGTCCGGGTCAGACGATCCAGGTACGGCCCCAGGTTCATGTCCTGAGTGCTCACGCGGATTCTCCGACTTCCATAGCAATCGCAGCCACGGGGTCCGCTCCGCCACCCGAGACGGCATGAGCCGACCCAGCGCCAAAGAGCGCTTCAAAAATTTTCTCAAGCTGCGTGTCCACCGAAGCATCGATCGCGTTCCAGCGCGTTTCCAGGTGAACTCCGCCCCCGCGCACTTGTGGATCGACCTCGATCGATAGATTCGTCAAGTTAGCGAACTCTTTACCCAAGCCTGCATGAAGCTCATCCAAAAGATCCAGATCGCGTCGATTCAAGCGCAAACGAATGTTTTCCCGCGTCCCTACCCGCTCCACCAAGTTCTTGGCCAACCGAAGCACGTAGTTCCGGTCCTGCGGCAGATCCTTCAGAAAGAGCATCCGCGAAAGGCGGAACATCAAGTCCACGAGCATCCGCTCATTCGCTTCGTAAATGCTCGTTCTCAAAGCTTCAAACTCGCCCACCAGTGCGTGGATCTTTTCGACTTTCTCGGCCGCTTCAGCCTGGTAAGCCGCCAAAGCCTCGGCTTTGCCCTCTTCACGGCCTTGAGCCAAACCCTCAGCATGAGCTTGCTCTCGCGCTTCGTCTCGCAGGGCCGAGAGTTCTGCTTCAACCCGCTCATCGATGATTCGGCGCTCTTCGCTCGAAATGCCCAAGCGTTCCTTCACGATCGGACTCATTTGGAATCGACTATCGCGCCAAGCGCGATGGGATCGTTCAGCGTCAGTCGCAGCCAGCGGGCCAAACTTGGATTTCGCGGAGCCATACTCCCCGAAGCCCTGCTCGTGGACTGACCGAGCCGAGTAACCGTCGACCTGAATTCGCATCGGGTCCTCGGCCTTGATAATCCGACTCCCCGTAGCTTTAGGAGCTTCCTGCGCGGCTCGCTTCTGGACTGGATCGAACTTCTTTTCCATCGCCCTGTCTCCCCTGCCTATTCACGATGCCTAGTCTTAGACCAGGGCGTCGCCTTCTCCACCGCGAGCCACGAAGAGCTTTCCTTCGCTTTCGAGCTTCTTGGCGATATTGACGATTTCCTGCTGAGCCGAGTCGACTTCGGAAACCTTGACTGGGCCCATGGTCTCCAAGTCTTCGCGCAACATGTCCGATGCGCGCTTGGACATGTTTCTGAAGATCTTCTCTTTGATATCCTCGGGAGCCGTCTTCATTGCCATGGTCAGCTTGTCGTTCGGAACCGCCTTGAGCAGTTCCTGCATTCCGCGGTCGTCGATGTAGATCAAGTCTTCGAACACGAACATCAACTTGCGGATCTCTTCCGCCAAGGTCGGATCTTTTTCTTCGACCCGCGCCATGATGTTCTGCTCGGAGGTCTTGTCCATGACGTTGAGCATTTCGGCGATAGGCTGAACGCCGCCCAGCTGCTGGGTGTCGATCGATCCCAAGGTAGCGAGTTCCTGCTTGAGGACCTCGTCGACTTGCGCAATGAGGTTCGGAGAAATGAAGTCCAAATTGGAAATCCGGAGAACCACTTCCGTCTGAATGTTCTCAGGAAGCCGCTTCAGAACGTCGCACTTCTTGCCCGACTCCAAGTGGGCCAGGATCAAGGAGATGGTCTGAGGGTGTTCGTTGATGAGGAAGTTCGAGAGCGTTCTCGAATCGACCAACTCGAGAGCTTCGAGAGTCCGACTGCCTTCGGCCACCGACAACTGGCCCAAGACGGTCTTGGCGCGCTCTTCGCCCAACGTCGCCAGAACGAAATCCCGGCCAGAGGCCTGACCGAAGATCAGCTGATCTTCTTCGGCGATCTCGGAGTAAAACGACTCGAGGACTTCTTTCACGACGCCCACCGGTACTTTGGACACTTGGCCCATGGCGGTGACCAGACGCTTCACGTCGTTATCTTTCATCTTCCGGAAAACTTGGGAAGTAACCTGCGTGCCCAGCACGTTTAAGAGCAGGGCCGACTTCTCCAGACCCGACATCTCTTCAAAGTTCATGAATGCCATTGGATCAGTCCCCTTGTCCTAAGCCTTATTTGCCTTTTCCGCCGGCGGCGGGAGCTTTGTCGTCTTTCTTCTTCGCCAAGTCGGCATGCAGCCAGTCGCGTAGGATGAGCGCCGCTTTGTGCGGATTTCCTTCGACCAAGCTGATGACCTTTTCTTTGATCATCTCGCCCTCGACCTTCTCTGGGTCGATCTTGTCGGCGATCTCCGGCATGGCCGCTTCCAAGCCCGGCAGCACCGAAGCCTTGTTGAGCTTCTCCAACTCCTCGATGGTCTGAGGCAGGTAGGTCTCGACGCTGTGAACGGTATTGTCCGTGATCCACTTGATGAAGGGACGAACCACCAAGATGAAGAACAGGAGGATCAACATCCCGACCACCACGTAAACGGTCAAGCTGCGGATGTAGCTCTTACGCGCGGCTTCGTTGGCCAAACGCTGAGCTTCTTCGAAATCTTCCTTCGTGAATTCCATGTTCTTGATCTCAACCGTGTCGCCACGTTTGCGATCAATCCCTGCGGCTTGGATCACGATGGCTTCGAACTCAGCCAATTTCTCGGGAGTCCAAGCTTGAACTTCCGTCTTGTCCGGCTGACCGTCTTTGCCTGCTACCCGAACCTGTTTGCCGTCCATGAGCACTGCGACCGACAAGCGGCGTACCTGGCCGGAAGGACGAGTAGTCTTGCGGATGGTCTGAGGAACTTCGTAGTTAGTGGTCTCCGAGCTGGTCTTCGTATCGCTCTTCGTCCCTTGGGCCACCTGCTGCTGCTGGCCTGGCAGGTTGGACGCCGCACCTGCGGGACCCTGCGGTCCGGGGCGAGAGCCTTCCATGGATTTCTGGTCTCGCTGAACCGAGCGAACCGCCGCACCGTCAGAATCATAGACGGTCTGTGTTTCTGCGGTTTGGCTGAAGTCGAGGTCCGCGGAGACGCGGGCCACCACTTTTCCATCGCCCACCACGCGCGCCAGCATCTCTTCGATCCGGCGTTCGCTGTCGCGCTCGAGCTTCTGCTTGAACTCAAGCTGAGTGGCATTGGCCATCGCCACTGCGTCCTGAATGCTTCGGGAAAGCTGTTTTCCCATGGCATCGACGATCACCACGTTCTCGACATCCATCCCCTCGACGGCGCGAGCCACGAGGTTTTGAATCCCGTTAATCTGTTTGTCGGTGAGAAGAATTCCGTTCTCGATGTCCACGACCACCGAAGCCGAAGGTTTCCGTTGATCTTCGACAAAGGCACTCTTCTGCGGGAGCGCCAAATGCACGCGCGAGCGACGGACGCCGTGAATGGTTTGAATCGTACGGGTCAGTTCACCCTCAAGAGCGCGCTTTTGATTGATCTTCTGAACAAAGCTCGTGACGCCTAACGACTGCTTATCGAAAACCTCGTAGCCCACGGTGCTGCTTTGGACCACGTTGTTAGCAGCCAATTCCAAACGGAGCTGATCGACCATCTCGGGCGGAACCGTGATGCTTCGACCGGTCTCATCCACCCGAAACGGAATTCGCTTTTCCCGAAGGACGCGCATCACGTTCGCAGAATCTTCCGGGCTGAGATTCGTCATCAGCGGATGGAAGGTCTTCTCGCCGGCCCACAGGAACATTCCCATGATGCCTGCCAAGATCCCCGCCCCTGTCACGACAACGGCAATTCTCCGCCCCGGGGTCAGCCCCTTATAGAAGTCGGAAACTTCCGCGAATACTTTCTTCAGGTATTCAGACACGCTTCATGCTCCTTGCTGCTCATCAGACCTGCATCCGCATGATTTCGCGGTAGGCGTCGAGGATCTTGTTTCGGACCTGCATGGCCATCTTGAGCGAAGCATCTGCCCGCTCCAGCACCAGCATGGTTTCGTGGATATTCTTGTTCTTTCCGGCCACTAATTCGTTGATGGCAGTGTTGGCCTGATGCTGCTGGGTATTGACGTCTTCCAGCGACTTTTCGAGCATGTGCGCGAAAGTTGGCGAGTTGCCGCCCACTTCCGCCCCTGCTTCCTGTTCGCGCACCATTTCGGTGCTTCGGCCCGTGAGATAGGGGCTCTCGCCGATCTGCGCTCTGCCTGCGATATTCTCGATCGATAGATTCGACATTCAGGCCCCCTTTCCTTCCGGCCTTAACGGCCGATCTCCAGTGCTTTTTGCGCCATCGCTTTAGCCGCGTTCATCGCGGTGACGTTGGCTTCATAAGACCGTTGTGCCGAAATCATATTGGCCATCTCTTCGACCGGATTCACATTCGGCATGGCGACGTAACCTTCGGGCGTCGCGTCCGGATGGGACGGGTTGTAGACCATGCGCGGAGGACGAGCGTCCTTTTGCACATCGACCACTCGAACGCCCTGCACGCCTTCGTCGAGTTCGTTTTGAAGAATCTCGCCGAAGCTTTCGCGATCGGTCTCGGACGCGAAGACGGCGTCCTGTTTGCGGTAAGGTCCGCTGCCGTCGGCCGAGCGCGTGGTTTCGGCGTTGGCAATATTGGAAGAAATGGTGTTCATCCGGCGCATCTGCGCTTCGAGACCGGAAGCACTCACCCGCATCGACGAGAAGAAGTCCATTAGCGGTTACCTCCACCCTCAGAGATCGCGTACTTCAGCATCCCGAGTTTCTTTTTCAGCACTTCCGTTGAAGCATCATAAATGAGCTGGTTCTCAGCCATTCTGGCCATCTGTTCAGAGCGATCCACGGTATTCCCGTCGAGCGATTCCACTCCGTTCGGATCGTCGTAAACCACCGGATGAACCGGATCCGCTTCGCGCGGTACCAAATGCCCGCCATCGGTGGCTTCGGGCTGAAGCTCGCCGCCCGTGTTCAAGATGTGGCGCAAAGTCTGTTCAAAATCGACGGTCTTGGCTTTGTAGCCCGGGGTATCTGCGTTCGCGATGTTCGAGGAGATGATGTTTTGATTCAGGAGCCTGAGGTTCAAGCTCGTATTCAATGCACCGATCGTTGAGTCAAATCCGTCCACTTTCGCCCCCTTCCTAGGAATACTCAGGTCGATCCGTCGACCCTCGGGCTGGCTGAAAAACACCACCCCTTCTCCCTGACATTACAAACTCCGTGCCGCACGCGGTCCGGAAAAAACTTCCTGATTTCAATACCCACCGGCGGATCCGACTCGGCAGAAAATGCCCCGTGGAGCAACCTGCCGGGTCGGATTTGCCGGATGGAGACTTCTCAAACGTGAATGCCGATCTTGCGATAGTCCGCCAACTTGTTGCGCAAAGTACGAATCGAGATCCCCAAGGCACGCGCCGTGTGGGTTCGATTTCCTGCGTGGTACTGAAGCGCTTCCAAGATCACGCTCTTTTCGATTTCATCGAGCGTCGTTCCGGGCTTCCAGCCTAGGGCTGCCGAAGCACCGGAAGGCGCCATCACCAGAACGGTGTCAGCCGATGCGCTCTCCGTCATCTGAACGCTTCGCCCTTGAATGCTGATATCGCTCCCCCGGATCATCCCGTCACGAGCCGTCAGCGCCGCACGCTCCATGACGTTTTGAAGCTCGCGGATATTGCCCGGCCAATCGTGACTTTCAAGCGCGCGAATGGCGTCTTCGTCAATACTCAGTGCCCGCGGACGTCCCTGCCGATCGATCTGCTTATCGGCGAAGTGCTGGGCCAGAACCCGAACATCGCCCAGGCGATCCCGAAGAGCCGGCGGAGCAATATTCACTACATTCAAGCGGTAGAACAGGTCTTCCCGGAAAGTTCCGTCTTTCACGCAATCCGACAGGTTCCGATTCGTCGTGCATACGATTCGCACATCGACTGGAATGGGGCGGCGTCCACCGACACGGTCCACTTCCCCTTCTTGAATCACGCGAAGGAGCTTCGCCTGCAGGCGAACGTCCATCTCGGAGATTTCGTCCAGAAGCAGCGTTCCGCCATTCGCGAGCTCGAACTTGCCCGCTTTCGAGGAAACTGCGCCTGTGAAAGCGCCGCGCTCGTAACCGAAGAGTTCGCTCTCGAGGAGGTTTTCAGGAATCGCGGCGCAGTTAATCGCCACGAATGGACGGCTACGGCGGGGACTATTCTGGTGAATCAGGCCGGCAATCAGTTCCTTGCCCGTTCCGCTTTCACCTTGAATGAGAACCGTGGCTCTCGATTGAGCTACGGTTTTCGCAAGTCCGATCAATTCCCGCATCCTACGGTCCGTCGTGATGATTTCCTGCATGCTGACGCCCTCCTTGGCGTGAGACTGGGTTCAAAAACTCAAGATCATGGTTTCTTCGTATCGCCCAAGGCTTCTCGGGCAAGCTTTCTCCAAAAATCGTCGGTGGCGCTGGAGGCAAGTTTCCGGAGCACTTCATCGGCTTTGGCCGATGCGCCCTCTCCCTCTTGCTTGCGCAAAGATCGCGACCACTCGTACAGGGCGCGATTCCCGCCCAGTCCTGCATCCGAGGCCTGGGCAAAAGCGGCAGCAGATTCTCCCCAAAGTCCCGCGCGTCCGTATTGCTCGCCCTGCAGGAACAACATGGACTCCAAGTTCATCAAGGGCGGAACTCCCAGCCCCGAGAGCAGCTGCTCATCAATTTTTCCAAGCGTCGCTCCGACGGCAGCATCCTGAGCCTTGCCGCCCGCCGGCTTTCGGTTCGCTTGCGACTTCACCAAGTTACCCAAGTAAGTAGCGGCAGCTCGCGCGTCCCCCGCCTGAGCATGGAGCTGGGCGATCCACCCTTGAAAGCGCGGCGGCGCCTCACGCGCACCCAAAAGAAGTTCCGCTTTCACAGCGTGTTGCAGCGCCGAGGCTAGCTTCTTCTCGCGCTCATCCATCAAGGCCAGGATCACTTCTTTCTCGAACGAGTACTCGCTTTCTTCGGCCACTTCCGAAAGGTGCTTTCGAATCGCTTCTTTTGACTCCAGGCCCTGAGCGGTCCAGAGAGCACGCGCTTCCGTGAAGTGACGCTCGGAGGCTCTCAGATTCTCTTCCATCTCGCGCGATTCCGGGTCCTGACTGCCCGGATTCGCCGCAGGTTCCTCGCCCGCCGGGCCCCGCATCGCCAGATGCGACGGACCCGCTTCTTTGGCGTGCGCTAAGTTCAGCTTCAAAGCAAGCGAGCCCAAGCCAAGCTCCGAAGCGGCCCTAGAG
>JACCDM011036659.1_pt1 | contig 22329 bp, 21 predicted proteins | sample 7445851 | NCBI WGS metagenome assembly JACCDM01 (sample SAMN15323438, study PRJNA562643) | freshwater metagenome | isolation source: river surface water | place: USA:Blue River Watershed | collected 2017-08-16
GCTGAAATCAAAGAAGTACATGATTTAGGGGTTGAAGTTGCTATTGTAATTGGTGGAGGAAATATCTTTAGAGGAGCTGCAGCTGCAAAAGCAGGAATAGATCGTGTACAAGGCGATTATATGGGTATGTTGGCTACGGTAATTAATGGAATGGCCGTCCAAGCATCTTTAGAAAAACAAGGACTTTATACTCGCATGATGACTGCCATCAAAATTGAAGCAGTTTGTGAGCCATTCATCCGCAGAAGAGCGATTCGTCACTTAGAAAAAGGAAGAGTCGTCATTTTTGGTGCAGGAACAGGTAATCCATATTTCACAACCGATTCAACAGCTTCATTGCGTGCTATTGAAATGGAGGCAGATGTAGTGTTAAAAGGTACTCGAGTAGATGGAGTATATACTGCAGACCCAGAGAAAGACCCAACTGCAACACGATTTACAAAAATTAGTTTTCAAGAAGCTATCCAAAAAGGCTTAAAAATTATGGATACAACAGCCTTTACTTTGTGCCAAGAAAATAAAGTTCCGATTATCGTATTTGATATGAACAAAAAAGGAAATTTAGCACAATTGGTTAAAGGAGAAGAAGTAGGAACGCTTATTAGTTAATTTTAAAATGGAAGAAATAGAATTTTATATTGATGCTGCCAAAGAAACCATGGATGGCGCAATCAAACATTTAAATATTGAATTATCAAAGATTAGAGCTGGAAAAGCTTCTGTAAATATGCTTGATGGCTTAATGGTTGATTATTATGGAATGGCTACACCTATCAACGGTGCAGCATCAATCACCACTCCAGATGCCCGTACGATTGCCATCAAACCATTTGAAAAAGGTTTGTTTGGAGAAATTGAAAAAGCAATCCGCAATTCCTCATTAGGATTAAATCCAGTGAATGATGGAGAAACGATTCGTTTGAACATTCCGCCGTTGACTGAAGAGCGAAGAAAAGATTTAGTGAAGCGCGTAAAACAAGAGATAGAAGTAGCAAAAGTTAATATCAGAAACGCTCGTCAAGATGCCAACAACAGCATTAAAAAATTAAAAGCTGATGGCGTTTCCGAAGATGCTATTAAAGACGGTGAAGATAAAATTCAAAAACAAACAGATGCTTTTATTGCCAAAATCGATGTGATTTTTGGTGAAAAGGAAAAAGATATCATGTCGGTTTAACTACCTTCCCATCCAACCGCCATCTACGGTTAAAATCGTACCGTGCACATAATTAGAGGCTTCTGAAGCTAAAAACACTACGGGCCCTTTGAAATCTTCTGCTTCTCCCCAGCGCCCCGCTGGAATTCGACCTAAAATCGAATTAGAACGATCAGGATCATTTCGAAGGGCTTCTGTATTATCCGTTGAAATATATCCTGGTGCAATGGCATTTACATTTATCCCTTTACCAGCCCACTCATTGGCTAATGCCATGGTTAAACGTGCAATGCCACCTTTACTTGCTGCATAACCAGGCACATTAATGCCACCTTGAAAACTTAATAAAGAGGCCGTAAAGATGATTTTCCCAGATCCTTGGGACAACATTCCTTTTCCTATTTCACGACTCAAAATAAATTGAGAATTCAAATTCACTTCCATTACCTCATCCCAAAACTCATCCGAATGTTTTGCTGCGGGATCTCGCAAGATAGTCCCTGCATTATTGACTAATATATCTATTCTAGGATAATCCTTTTTTACTTGTTCGATAAAGACATATAAAGATTCTCTTTTACCAAAATTTGCTTGGTAAGCTTTAAATTTTCTACCTAAGGCTTTTACTTCTTTTTCTACTTCAGAACCCGACAACTCCAAATTGGCAGAAACCCCAATAATATCAGCACCAGCTTCTGCTAGTCCTAAAGCCATGGCCTTACCAATTCCTCTTTTACAGCCTGTTACCAAGGCAATTTTACCCGTTAAATCGAACATATTTTTCATTTTTATTAAAAGTACTTTTCATTTCTTACTTACTCAAAGATACAAAGGTAAATTTCGAACGGTAAGTACTCGGATTTTCTCCAACAATCTTTTTAAAGACACGATTAAAATAACTCAGAGACTCAAATCCACACTGCTCAGCGACCTCCGCAATACTTACATCATTGATTAATCTTTTTTTTGCTTGACTTACCCGGTATTGATTTAAGTATTCTGAAAATGTCAACCGAGTTTTTCCTTTAAAATATCGACAAAATGCTTCTTTACTTAAATTACTCCAATCGGCTATTTCATCTAAAGAAATGGGACGATGAAAATGATCTTCCACAAAACTCTTGATATTGTTCATCCGATGTTGGTCTTTAATAGATGGATTATGCCACTTTTGCTCCTCATTTAACAAATCTATTTCAAACTCATCTGCTAGCATTTGAAAAATGCTTAAAATTTCAACAAATTGATCAAAATGTGATTTATTGCTCAATGCAAATAATCGGTCTCCTATTTCATGTTTGCTTGAACCTACAAATCGGATACCTGATTTGGCTAAATGGAATAACTTTTCAATCTTAGATAGCTCAGGAATCTCCTTCCAAGTATTTCCCAAAAAATCTTCACGCATCTGAACCACCAATTTTCGGTAATTCCCTTTCACTCCATAATCAAAATTTAGATGAGGTACATGAGGACCAATAAAAACCAGTTCACAAAGTTTAAAATGTGAACGATGTCCACCTACATAACATGGACCTTCCTCCGCCTCTATGAACAATAATTCATATTCCGGATGCGAATGCCACATATAAAAATCCTGCAAATAAGGTGTTTGTAAAATCCGAAAAGAACTCTCCTCTTTGATTTGAATGGATTCGAACTGTACCTTATTTGACATAATAATAGTAAATTTTATTCAAAAATATCAATATAGTTCAAATATTCACTAATAAAGGAAAAATAATTATGAAAGAATGCCTATACATTTGTATGGTAAAAAGACAAACTCTATGGATAACAACAACAAAACAATGGCAATGGGCATGGTACCTAAAAACCAACATACGGATATTCCTGGCAACCCATCCGTGGCAAAAAGTGCTGTAAGCCAATTAAATGATGGAAAAAGTGGAAGAAATTTGCGTGCTCTAACAGAAGAAGAATTTCAATTTTGGTTATATAATGGATATGTAGTAGTAAAAGGTGCGATCTCAAAAGAACAAGCTAAACAAACGGCGGATGCCGTTTGGGAATTTGAAGAAAAATCACCCAATGACCCATCCACATGGTATACTCCTCCAAGAGCTGAAATGGAAATGAAAGAATTGATTGGCTCTGGAATGGTAGAAATGTACAATCACCCTGAGATGTGGAAGAATCGACAAACACAGCGAATCTATGATGCCTTTGCTGACATTTGGGGAATGGATGAATTATGGGTAACTATCGACCGTTGTAATTTAAATTTTCCTTTGCAACCTGATAAACCTTTTAAAGGTTTTATTCATTGGGATTATGACCCTGAAACTAAACCAGTTAACGTACAAGGTGTATTGGCATTAGTGGATCAAACAGACGAAAACATGGGCGGTTTTCAATGTATCCCAGAATTATTTAGATCCTATGATACATGGAAATTAACACAGCCTGCAGATCGTAATCGTTTTCAACCTGACACAACTGGCTTCACCCCAACTAAAGTCAAAATGGAAGCTGGCGATTTAATGATTTTTAATAGTACGCAACCACATGGAATACGTCCAAATGTAACAAAAGATAAGGTACGAGTTGCACAATACATATCCATGATGCCTGCAGAACCTACTAATCAAGCATTAAAGGAATGGCGAATCAATTCATATCAACACAAAATTGCTCCTACTGGCTATGCATTTCCGGGTGACCCAAGGGGACTAGAAAAAACACAGCCTGTTGCTGAATTAACTGATTTAGGTAAAAAACTGTTAGGATCAGTATCTTGGTAAAATTTACAAGTTTTCAGTTTATAAAATTACTGAAAGAACAAACATGTAAATTGCAGGGGGTAAGGGGAATGCCTTTTCCCAACCCCTTTTTTTATAAAATTCCTATTAGTTATTTGATATTTTATAGAAAATAATTTAGCTGAAGGAATAACCTTGGTTCCACTTGCAGTTCGCCATTACCGATTCGCTGATGAATTGGAACTTGAAACATCACTTGAATTGCTTTTCTTTTCTGACTGATATCAAAACCCATTCCCATCCAATTCATTTGGCCACCTGTTAGATCATTTTTGATACCAATTCGCTTATCGGGATCCCAATTTTCTAAAGAAAATGAAGCTATTGGATTTAATTGAATTGCCTTAGGTAAATAAAGTAGATAAAACGTATTAAATGCAATTGAATTTCTATTACCAAACTGATAATCATTCTTGTTTTTTCCGTTCAATCGATATTGCAATTCAGTTGAAAAACCAATTCGTTTAAATCGCATTGTGTGTTGAATCGTAAAAATTTCATCCCAACTACCTGTACCTAATTGAAAATTGGGATTAGCCACCTCATTTAGATTAGTCAAATCATAATTGAACTTACCTAATGGGGCCTTGATTCCTCCACCCACTGTAAGTATATGGTTTACTGAATGATTTTCTTCATCATTCAATGTATTTAACAAGGCATACTGAATCAAAATTGTAGGATCTGAAATACCTGTTTGAACGATTGTTTGAGAAGCTGTGAATTGTTTATTAAAAGAATAAGGTATGACACCAATCAATTGAACTTTTTGAATTGGAAAAAAACGGAACCACAATTCAGTCTGCTGAAAATTTTCTTTTGATTGTAAAATCTTTGAATCTGGATGAGATATATAACTAAAATTTTTATATCGAAGTCCTAAAAAGGTCCGATTGGACTGCGGTAATATTCCTGCAAATGAAAAACCATTTGCACAACCGCATACATCACAAGAAAAAACGTCCGATGTACTAATTAGTAAAAAAAATAAAATTAGATGCTTTCTCATTAATTGGACAGTTTTTTATTGGTTAAAAATTCTCTATCTGTTAAGGTCTTTAAAAATGCAATAATTTGCGTCTTTTCCTGAGCAGTTAAATTTATTTTATTTTTTAACAATGGATCAAGCGTTTGACTATCTTGAACACCTGTCGAATAATGATTTAAAACATCCTCAAGCGTATTAAATCGCCCATCGTGCATATAGGGAGCTGTAACTTCCACATTTCGCAAATTGGGAACTTTAAACTTATACTTATCTGATGGATCCTCTGTAATTCGATATCGACCTTTATCATTTAATTGGGGATTAATTGCCAGACCATTGTTTCGATAAGACTGATCTGAAAAATTTTCACCTTGATGACAACTTGCACATTTTACTAAAAATAATTGGTAACCTGCTAATTCATCAGCAGAAAACATTTGACCTTCCTTGCGAATAAATTTATCATATGGCGAATTGGAAGAAATCAATGAATTCATATACTGAGATAAAGCCTTTAAAAATGCCTGGCTTGTAATTTCGTTTGACCCAAAAGCTTTTTTAAATAATCCAGGATAATGCGATGTCTTTTGCAATTTTTGTAAAACATTGCCAAACTTCTCATCCATCTCAACTGGATTTTCAATTGGGGCAATTGGAAATAAATCCAAATCTGTAACACCACCATCCCAAAAAAATTCACGTTGCCAAGCTGTATTCTGAATAGCAGGAGCATTTCTAATACCCACTTGCTCTCCAATTCCATGACTCAACGGATGTCCATGATGAGTAAAAGCATAACTTTGATTATGACACTCGGAGCAGGAAATTGTATTATCTCTTGACAAAATCGGATCATTAAACAAAGCTTTTCCCAATTCAAATCCGGCTTGAGTAACTTGATTTTTTTCTACATTGTACAAGGGATTTCCGAAATTTTTAGGGATATAAAACAAATCAATTACACCTGAAGACTGATTGTCTTCAGGTGTAATTTGTTCTTGCTTACAGGCCAAAAAACTTAATAAAAAAATTCCAAAAATTAGAATTCGTTTCATCGCTTCAATTATGTATATGATCAACAGAAAACATTTTTGCATAATTAGCAGAAATTGGTAAACCTGCAGTTGGATTCATTACAACAGCAGCATTGGCAATTTTGATGGTTTGAGCCCCTGTAAATACTTGTGAAAGATTTGCTATAAAATGTACGGATGGCAAATTACTCTTACGAATTTTTAGTACTTCAGGAAGAACCATACTTACTTTTCTGATATTATTGGCAGTAACAGCAGTTCTACCCCCAAACCCACCTATATGATATTGAAACTTATTCTCACCTGCCGTATTCAAAGGAGCAGCAGATGAAATTCCTTCCATCTTAAAAAATATGTATCCAGAATTCCAAGACCAATACATATTATCAGAATTATAAGATGCAGGATCTAACACACCTATTCGTTGCTCAATTGGAGAAATGCTCTTCAAGCTGTCAACTCCAATCACGAAAGATACTTCAGTATAGTCACCCGTTGGAACATCCTTCACTACAGGGATTAACGTATTAGGAATCTCTTCTTTGATTAAAAAATACTGATCAGCCAAGGTGATCACCTGACCAGAAGTATTTTTAAAACTAATATTTGAAATAAAATAATTCAATTTTGAAACCTTAAAACTTTCTCCAGAACTATTTTGATAGGCTTGATTATTTAAAATCAAGCGCTGTGTATCCACACGATGTTCAAATTCTAAACTTACATTATTTTTAATCGAAGGATCGATGGGTTCTAAGGTTTCTATATCACATGAAACCAATAAAATGAATGGGATGGATACTAGGATCCAAACAAATTTATTCATAATTCTTTTTAAATTTTAATTGAAAAATAGATTAACAAAAAGAATTAGAATATTTCGGCGGTTGAATTAATGTTGAATTAAAATGGAAAAAATAAGAATTAATAAAAGGAACCACCTTTTTTTTCGTAAATACCAAATTAGGGGTAAAATTAAAAGTTTGTTGAAAGTTCCAATATAGAACCACTTCTGGCATTTTTTCCAGCTTTTCAGAATTAGATTTTGTTTCCTTTTCCTCTGTAGCCTTCAATTGTTTAGCCAAATAACATTGACCATTACAATTTAATTTTGGTTTATTTTTATTAACACAAAGATTTTTGGCAATGTATGCACGGTTCAATTGAAAATAAGCAACTGAACCCCATTGACTAAATAAGGGAACCTGCATAATAAACAATAAAAAAATTGCCATGAATCTCTTCATGGCACAAATTTACTGATTTATTTAAATATCAAGAACAACCTTGATAATTATCATTTTTCCTTTAAATGAATTGCTGAATCATTTATTTCAAATGAATATTTCTCAACCATTTCTAGGATGGCTGAAGAAGCCAATAAAACAGGACCATATCCATGTGCCGCAAATGGTGAAACCGGACGATGATAATAAAAGGCTGGATCCCAAGCCAAACCTGTACCCACGCAGGTACCTTCAACATGTCCGTTTTCTGATATTCTTGTTTGAACGGCCTGATAAGCCAATAAAGCCGCTGGCGCATAAATTCGTACATCTAACCAGCCTTTATTGATTCCTTTTGCTATCGCATAAGCATAAATTGCCGTTGCTGAGGTTTCTAAATAGGAGTCTGATTTATCTAACAATTGATGCCAAAATCCAGTTCCATCTTGCAAAGCCATCAAACCTCCTAAATGTCGCTTAAATTGTGCCAATAATACCGGCCGCTTGGGATGATTCACTGGCAAATATTCTAACATTTCACACAAGGTAAGAATTGCCCATCCATTTGCACGTCCCCAATGAAACTCAGGATGCGTATCTGCCCCCTCTAAATATCCATGCATAAAAATGTTTAAATGTGGATTAAACATTCGCTTTTGGTATGACTCATATTGAAAAATTGCCTCATTAAAATAGTTTTCATCCTTTGTGCTGATACCCATTTGTAACAATGCAGGAATAGCCATATACAAATCATCCAACCACATCGTATGATGCAATGGTCGAATCCTAACTAACGTTTTATCGGGCAAACGATGCTCTTCTTTTAAAATAAAATCTTTTGCGCGCTGAACCACAAATGACAAATCCCCAGAATACCCAGCTCTTTGTGCTTTAATTACCCCCATCGACATGGCCCCTATATCATCCAAGGCCTTTGGATAAACCAATCCTCGCAAGGCATGTTGTTTATCAGGATGCTTCAAACTAAAATCTTTTGCTGCTGGCAAAGCCTTTTCAATAAATCCTAAACGATCAAAAACATACTTTTTAAAACGATCCTGACCCGTTAACTGATGCAGGGCTAGCATTCCAGAATAGGTTACTCCCCACTCGTATGAAATTGGACGAAAATCCCCCTTTGAAAATTTAATTTGCTCCGAATAGGTCTGCCCTGGCTCCCATTTTTGTCCCGTTGTCCCATCAACCATATGTGTGGGTGTAGCCTGTTCCAAATAAGCGAAAATTTTATCTACATTGGCCAAAATAGTTTCCTTATTGGCAACTTTATATGGAGTAGGATAATCTGGCTGCAAAGCATGCAAGGGTGCATTATTGTCATTCGCATTCGTAATGTTTTTCTGAGCCACACTTACAAGTGCTGTACTTGCCAAAATTGAGGTTAAAAGAAGCTTTTTCATAGGATTCATTTTGTTTTAAAAGTGAAAAAGGTTCAACTTTTACTCATTCAAATGCATAAAACAAGAAAAGGCGGGATAAACCCGCCTTTTCTTTAATTACTCAATTATGATTAATTTTTAGCTTCTATGCTAGAAATCTGAACCACGATTTGTTGTTCTCCAGCTGCTGGATTTACAGCAACAAAATACAAGTCATGTGATCCTTTCGTTTCTTGAATTGCTACCGATTGAGCACTTGGACCCATTCTTCTTGGAGCTCCACTCCCTGCAGGAGCAGCTCCAGCCGGAGCACCTGCAGCACTTGGTGCCGCTGGAGCGGCTGCCGCTACTGGTGTACCCAAAGAAACACCTTTTTGATTTGGATTAGCTGCTGGAGCTGGACCAAATCCTGTTTGATTCGATACTTCGATCATATTCGTCTTTCCAATCACTGGACCATTTGGCGAATCAATACGGATTTCTACAACTCCACCTGCTGCAGAAGTTCTAGCCTGAGCAGAAGCAGATATATCAAAAGATTTTACCTCCGTCAAATCAATTCCCTTGTACATCAAGTATGGATTTTTACCTACCATATTTGTTGCACGCGATGGAGTAATCAATTGTTGTATTCCTTTTTGACCATCAGCTTTCTCAACATCCATTTTAGGATTTCTCAACATGACCCATTTTTCTGTTTGTGCTGCTGGAATTTTATTCTTGCCTTTGTCTAAATAGGTAGCACGAACAACAAATACCCCTTTTGAATTGGCATGTTTTGCAGGAACTTTAAGTTCTAAATCTCCTTTTAAACCAATTTTATTAGATGCTTGCTTCTCACCCAAACTTAAAATATACTCAACAATTAATTTAGCATCACTCTTACTGATGGATGGATGGGCACTCATTGCATGCTCTCCCCAAACACCGCCACCTCCAGAAATGATTTTATTGCTCAATTGATCCACTACACTTTGTCCTTTGTATTTATCTGCAATCTCTGTATATGCCGGACCAACAGAACGTACTTCTTTTAAGTGACAAGATTTACAGTCATTTTTATTGATAATCTTTAATCCTGCAGCTGCAAATAAATCAGAATCAGCTTTACGGTGCGATTGCGACATTTCGATCGGATCATACGTATCAGGAATATAATCTAAGGTAGTAGCAACAGCCTCCTCAGTAATTTCTTTTCCTAAATTTCCATCTTCTTTGTCAGACACTTTTACCTGATAATTGATTTTCTTGTTTGGGAAATAAAATGTCTGGTTAGCTCCACCTAAATCAACTTCTACCTGTGGTGGTTCATTGCCTGCTAATAATTGTATCATTGCAACGTTTGCTAAACCTTTTGGATCTTTCACTTGCAATATCACTTGGTAGGTACCTGCTTGTGTTAAGGTTATTGTCGGACGTTCACCCGTCAATGTCTTCACTAATTTACCACCTTTTTTAACCGTCCAAGTATAACTTAATTTATCTCCATCATAATCTTTAGAACCTTCTGCAGACAACTGAGTAGTCATTGGTAAAGCTCCTTGTAACTTAGATGCCGATGCAGCAGCCACTGGTTTTCTATTGCCACCTTGGTATTCAATTTTAACAAAGCGGGCATTGTCATTTCCTTTAAACCAAGCTGAACCATATTCTAAAACATACAAGTCACCATCTGGACTAAATTTCATATCAATCGCACTTCCAAAGGTTGTACTTGGCATAAAACGCTCCATGGATTTATAGTTACCATTTTCATCTAAGGTAATCGACATGATCCATCCACGCATAAACTCTACTGCCAACCACTTATTTTCGTAATAAGCTGGGAAAGCACGCTTGGCATTTGGAAAATCAGAACGATGATAAATAGGTCCACCTGTTGCACTTCTTCCAGCTGCACCCACTAAAGGAAACTCCTCAGACAATCCATAAGGATACCAAATAAATGCTTTTTGCGCTGCTGGCAATTCTCTTAAACCAGTATTGTTTGGCGATTCATTTACCGGATGCGCTGCATCAAATTTTGGACCTACAGCAGAGGTTTCAAAATTGAAATCGGTATAGGCTTGATTATTTCCAATAAAATATGGCCATCCAAAGAATCCTGGACCCTTTGCTTGGTTAAATTCGTCATATCCTCTTGGACCTTTTTCTGGAGAATCTACAGATGCATCTGGACCAACCTCTCCCCAATAAATATACCCTGTTTTAGAGTCAACACTTACTCTCCATGGATTGCGATGTCCCATCGTATAAATTTCTGCACGTGTTTTTGGAGTACCCGGTGCAAATAAATTTCCTTTTGGAATGGTATAAGAACCATCTTTTTCTGGATGAATACGTAATATTTTTCCTCTTAAATCATTTGTATTGGCTGCTCCACGCTGATCATCCCAATAGGCTTGACCCGGACGCTCATCAATCGGCGCATAACCATCAGAATTACTATTTGATGTATTATTTCCAACCGTAAGAAACAAATTACCCGACTTATCAAATTCCATTCCACCACCCGTATGGCAACACTCTTCGCGCTGTACTCCTACTTCCAACATCACTTTTTCTGAAGACAAAACCAATTGATCATCCTTATATTCCATGCGAGAAAGAATGTGCTTAGTTTCAGTAGGATGAGCATAATACACATATACCCAATGATTTTGTTTAAAATTAGGATCTGCAATAACTCCCATCAAACCTTCTTCTGCCTCTCTTACCTGACCTAAACGATTTTTGTATTTGGTGTTTACATTGATGTGTCCAACTACTTTTGTTTCTTTTGTAGAAGGATCATACTGTTTTACATCACCTTTTCTTTCTACAAATAATATTTTTCCTTCGTTAATAAAGGTAAATTCCATCGGTTCATCTAACTTTTCCACCAATACCGATTTTACAAATCGGTTTTCATCTGGTGCCTGAGCAAAAAGAACTGATGATGCTGAGAATAACAATACACTGAGTGCCAATACTTTTTTCATCATAAGTTTAGATTAAATATATTTTACAAAAATGATACAATAGATGCAAAAAAGAAAATTGTTTATCCTGAAATGCTACCAATTATCCAAATTTATCTACAAGATTAAAAAAAATAGTCCGTAAACGGACTATTTGATTTTAATTTGTAAACTAACGCTATGTCCAACCATGCCATTGGATCGATGATAATAACCATATCGAAGTTCCATTGAATTCCAATTAACCACATGTGCAATACCACCAGGTGGAGCCATTCGCAAACCTACCCCTACAAACTCTGAAATAAATTTCGATAAATCATAATCTGAAGTATAAAACTGTTCAGTTGGATTATGAGCACCATATTTATTAAAATATTTCGCTGCTGATTGATTATTAACTCGATAAAATGGCATTACAGAAAAGAATGGACTAATTTTATATGGGATCTCTATGTTTGCCGTATGGGCCACCATTCCCCAGTCGTCCACATAAAACCGATAAAAACCTCTAATAACCAATTTATCCCCACCAAAATAACTAACTCGAACTCCAATCGGTAATTTCAATTTAGTACTTGGCAATTTTTCTGTTGTATGATTTCCATTGGTAAAATATACCCGATGGAAAGGCGTACTTAACATACCTTCTTGAAATCCAGGCTCTATAATTCCCATCACCTGCAATCGCTGATTGATCACCTGCGCAACTGAGAATGATCCTGAAAATGTATTTCGAGGCTTGTATGCTATCCCCAACTGATCACGATGTGCCCCAGAAGGATAATCTGCCGGACGTAATTCGGACGGCAATATACACATATAAGAATCTAAATAAGCTGAACCCTTTAAAGAATATTCAGTATTCTTATCTTTTGACAAAAAGGTTAATCCTGCATTAAATCCATGTGAGCGGTAATCATACTCCGTTGAAAAGGCATAGCCTAGTGACTTTGTGGTTCGACTTACATCATCTTTTACCGACCAATTGATACTTGGATAAATATGTACGTCACTCATCGATGCCGATGATTTAGTCAAAGGATCTATGTTATCTGAAGAAGCAGAAGTGTATCGGTCAATATTAAAATCAACATTTAAGGTATGCAGACGATTGTATCGATCAATTTTGGAAAAAGTAATATCAAACGAATTGGCAAAATCTGTCAATCGCTCGGCCCCAATTCCGCCAGTAATAGCTGAATTATTGCCATCTTGAAAATAATACCCCGAAACCAAATTTATTTCTTCAAATTTCAAACTACGCTTTTTGAAATTTGTTGTATCACTATAATACGTACTTAATTGCGCTTTTGCTGTATGTAAAAAACTACAATACAAACCAATTGCTAAGACAATTTTTTTCATCGTTTTTTACCTTTAGTTACAACCGCAGCCTCCGCCACTTTTTCCTCCATTTGCACCTGAAGCCCCTTCTCGATACAAGTAAAAGGCCTGTTCAAATTTTTCACTCTTTCGAGACGACAATTCCATATCGGAATCGTTAATACGACTTTTTTGGTATTCCTTTACGGTAGTGCAGGAACTTCCTAGCACCATAATTCCCAAAAGAAATAATCCTAAATTTAGATATTTCATAAACTATCTAATTATGTTCAAAAACGTTAATATGTAAATTTTTAGTGGTATAAATTTTATTTTGATCATCAATTACAACAGCAGCGATGCCATTTAATTGATTCAACAAATTCATTCCAGCTTCCACTCCCATTACCGCGACTGGTGTTGTCAGAGCATCAGCTAATTCAGCAAAGGGTGCAATAACTGAAACGGATTTAATTCCATGTACAGGAAAACCGGTTTTTGGATTGATTGTATGCGAATATTTTACTCCATCGATCCAAACAAATTTTTCATAGGTACCAGAAGTGGCCACCGCATAATTACGCAATGGAATTTCTGCTAACACATCTAATGGCGCATCTGGATTAGAAAGTGCAATTTTCCAATCTTCCCCTTTTTCATCTTTTCCCCAGGCACATAAATCACCCGAGGCATTCACCAAACCATTTTCAAATCCTGCTTGATTCAAAACCTGCTTAGCGCGATCAGCAGCATATCCTTTACCAATACCTCCAAAACCAACACGCATACCTTCTTTTTTTAACAATACAGAATACGAATTTTCATCTAATTCAATATTTCTAAAATTGATTAAATCTACCGATTTCTGAGCATCAACAGGATTAGGTAACTGAGTCATTTGTTGATTAAAATTCCAAAAATTGGTATCTAAAGACCCATAGCTTAAATCAAAAGCACCATCAGTTAGGTTAGAAATTTTTTGCGCTCTACGAATTAACTGAAATACCTCTTCAGAAACCTTTATTGGTTTTTTACCAGCATTTCGATTAATTTCATTGATGATACTTTTTTCTTGGTAAGTTGAAAATAAGGATTCAATCCGTTGAATTTCTTTCACTGCCAAAGACAATGCATCATCCGCTTTTTTTTGATGATCGCCAACGACACCCAATACAAATCGATTGCCCATTAAGTGTTCTTGTCGACGAAAAATTTTCATTTAGAAGCTTCTATTTCTTGAATAAACTTTGAAATGGAAGGTTGAAATCCTTCCCACTTATGCATCACTTTACCATCAGCATTTATCAATACAGTTAGCGGAAACTTCCCATCTGTATTATATTTTTCAGCCATCCAATCATTTTTAACTTGCTGCGCTTTTTCTAATTGATTTTTCTTTAAACGTGGAAAATCTGCTCGAACAAGTACTAATTTTCCATCAGCAAATGTTTTAAATTGCGCTGATTCGAAAACTTCTTTTTTTAATTGAATACAGGGGCCACACCAATCGGAACCTGAAAAATTCAATAGAATTAATTTATTTTCTGCCTTGGCTAATTTTTGGGCTTCGGCAAAATCACTTCCCCAACCTTCTGCACCAAAAACTCCTATTGAAATAAACGATAGTAATAAGAATATAAACGCTTTCATGAATTAATATACGGTTAGAATGTTCCCATCAACTGCTGTTTTGTAAACAGTCAAATTTGTTCTTGCTATAGTGGTAAGAGTTTGACCTGTTAAAGAAAATCTTGCACCGTGATCCGTACAATAAAATTCGGTTTTATTTAAAATTATTCTTCTCTTAGGCTCATGAGTACACAAATTTGAAGCTGCCACATAATCACCATTAGAAGTTTTCCCCACCACATACATATTACTTACAATAATGTAACCACCTGGATTTTTCAAATTACTAGCGGCAGAGGAGGTCAAATCAATTTTAGCTAAAGCATTTACCGTTGTACCAGGAGTTATTGGAGTTGTAGGCGTTGTAGGGGAAATAGGAGCTGTTGGTGTATTTGAAGCAACAGTAGAACTTAAATCAGGCACTGTTTCTCCACTGGAATTTAGCACCAAAGAATCAACATTAAAATCTTCATTCTGTGTACAACTACTTAAAACTGCCATTAAAGCTGGACCCGTAAATCCTACTGCTTTTAAAAATTGGTATCGGCTATATTTTTTCTTCATCACTTTGTATAACTTAGAACGATATTAGGGAAAAAAAATAAATCCATTAAATCGAATCTACAATTACAAATACTTTATCGATAAAATCGACTTTTTTGAGGATGATTAATCTCGATAATTTAAAGCTGGTTTACGATCACCTAATAAAGATTCATATTTAAAATCCTTACCACGTCTTTGATCTAATTCCTCTTTCGCCTTTATTAATATTTCTGGAGAATTAAATAAGTCAATTGCTGTTGAGACAATTGTTTTTGCTGCTACCATCATTCCTTTTTTACCAATACTCATACCGCCTGCAGCTACTGCTTGCCAACTATGTGCTGATGTTCCAGGTACCCAAGTAGCAGCACCTAATCCTACAGTTGGCACGGTCCAGCTTACATCTGCAACATCTGTTGATCCACCTGAGCTTGGATCTGATCGATCAGTATAAATATGTTGCGTACTATTCAAATCTTCTTTTAACATACCTGGCGTTTCTTGAATCGTTTTAGCAAACTCCATTTCTTTCGCATCTAAAGTATATCCACCAACTTGTTTCATATTTTCCCCCATAACTTTCACTAATACATCATTGGGAAGCACTTCATATACGCCTCCAATCAGTTCAACCTCCATTTTAGTTCCTGTTCCTAAAGTTGCTCCTTTGGCCGCTTTTTGAATTCGATTCCACACATCTTTTACCACATCTCTTTTCGGTGAGCGTACATAATAATATACTTCAGCAAAATCAGGTACAATATTTGGCGCCTTGCCACCATTGGTAATTACATAGTGAATTCTAGTAGAACTTGGCACATGTTCACGCATCATATTCGCCATAAAGTTCATAGCTTCTACTGCGTCTAAAGCCGACCTTCCCATCTCTGGAGATGCAGCTGCATGAGATGCCAAACCATAAAAACGGAATTTACCTGCCTTATTAGCTAATGAAGAAGAACTATTCACGGAATTTACATCATTTGGATGCCAATGCAACATGGCATCTACTCCATTAAATAATCCTGCTCTTACCATATATACCTTACCAGAACCACCTTCTTCGGCAGGACAACCATATATTTTTATGGTTCCTTTTCCTCCATTGGCCATCAACCACTCCTTTACAGAAATTGCTGCTGCTACAGAAGCCGTTCCAAATAGATGGTGTCCACAAGCGTGTCCACCTACCCCTCCAAGTGATTTTTTTTGAGGTATAGAATCCTGCGACATACCTGGCAAAGCATCATATTCAGCCATAATTCCAATAACTGGACTACCCGAACCATAGGTGGCAACAAAGGCTGTAGGAATATCAGCAACACCTGCCTCCACTGAAAAACCTGATTTTTTCAAGGTCTCCTGCAACAAAGCAGAACTTTGTTTTTCTTTATATCCAACTTCAGCAAAACCCCAAATTTTCTTAGAAATTTCTCCATAATGCCCAGCATTCGACTCTAAATTCTTTAAAATTTTTTGTTTTGAAGATTGAGCAAAACCACCAATTGAATGTAAGAAAAGCCCCAATACGACCAATCCATTTAACATTACTCTTTTCATATTTCTTTATTAAAAACTTAAATAAGCAATTTATAACGAAATTTTAACAATTACATTTGAATGTAATTTTTTAAATGCTCAATGGTTTCTAAATGACCTTTAATGGTCGCAGTAATTAAGTCGTTGATAGAAACAATTTGAAGGAAAACTCCGTTTTCCACAACTGGCAAATAACGAATATGGCGATCAGACATAATAATCATGCACATTTCTACCGTAGTCTCTCGATCTATAGCTGGTAAATCGGTAGTCATGATTTCCTCAACAGTTGCATCGATAGAGCTTTTTCCCATTAATATTACTTTACGAGCATAATCTCTTTCTGTAAAAATACCCAAATATGTTGTACCATTCATTACAATAACCGATCCAATATTGTGTGATTGCATCAATTGCAATGCCTCTATGACTTTTGCCTGAGGCGAAATACTAATTACAGGCTTACTTTTAGATGCCAAGATGTCTTTTACCTTTTTCATAATTAATGGAATTTAATACGTGAAAAATGAATATCTCTTAAATATAATAAAAAACAGACTATAACAGTTTGATTCCGCAAATTGTATTTTATAAATTTAATATTGCAATAAAACCTTGTGCATGAAAATAGCTAAACCCTCTTTAAGTTTCAGTCAAATTATAAATATGAATGTCGGATTCTTTGGCATTCAATATTCATTCGGATTACAGCAAAGTGCTGTGAATCCGATTTATGATTTTTTAGGTGCAAGTCCTGATCAAATACCGATTTTAAATTTGGCTGGCCCTGTTACAGGTTTATTAGTACAGCCCTTTATTGGTGCATGGAGTGATAGTACGTGGCATCCAAAATGGGGTCGCAGAAAACCTTTTTTCTTTGCTGGAGCACTTTTGTGTAGTTTATGTCTTTTATTTTATCCATTCAGTTCAAGTTTATGGATGGCAGCCAGTTTATTATGGATATTAGATGCTGGCAACAACACGGCCATGGAGCCCTACAGAGCTTTTGTGGCTGATAAATTAAATGAAGACCAACAGCCAACAGGCTTTCAAATGCAAAGTTTTTTCACTGGTTTAGGTCAAACTTTAGCGAACTTATCCCTATTTATTTTTCCTTTAATTTTTATCGGAAAAACAGGGTCTTTACCCACATGGGTTTATGCTTCCTTCTTTTTAGGATCCATTTGTTCGATTGGATCTATTTGGTGGAGCATTAAAACTACACCAGAAATAGAACCAGATGCGGAAGAACTTGCAATCATTCGTTCTAAGAAACACGGCGCAATGGAATCCATTAAGGAAATCATTGAGGCCATTGGTGAAATGCCTAAGGTAATGTGGCAATTAGCATTGGTCTATTTATTTCAATGGTATGCATTGTTTTGTTATTGGCAAAATTCTTCTAAAAGTATTGCCTTATCAGTTTGGAATGCAACACCAAAAGATAATCCGAGTCAATATGAAGAAGCAGTTTCTTGGACAGGTCTAGTAAATGGCTGGTATAATGTGGTTACATTTTTATCTGCACTCATCCTTGCACGTTTGGCACAAAAACATGGCGCAAAATCAGTGCATTTAATTTGCCTTATGTTGGCAGCAGTTGGATTCTTATCATTTCCAATGATTACAGACAAAAATCTCTTGTTCGTTGCCATCACAGGCTTTGGAATCGGATGGGCAAGTATGATGGGAATTCCTTATTTATTGGTAGTAAATGATATTCCAAAAGAAAGATATGGAGTTTATATGGGTATCATTAATATGATGATTGTTATCCCAATGATTCTGCAAAATCTTACTTTTGGTTTTATTTTAAAGAATTTTTTGGGCAATGATTCGCGCAATGCAATTACCTTTGCAGGAATATTACTAATTCTGTCTGCAATCGCAACAGGAATGATTAAAACTAAAAAAGACATAAAATAAATATGAGTGTATTGTGTGTTGGAGAGGCATTAATAGACATGATTTGTACTGACAAAGGTTCTTCATTGTCTGATGGTCAAAATTTTTTAAAGAAACCCGGTGGAGCCCCTACAAATGTGGCTGCAGCTATTGCCGCCTTGGGCGGCAAGGTAAGCCTAAGTGCAAAAGTAGGAAATGATCCCTTTGGTAAACATTTAATTGATGTAATGAATGATTTCAAAGTGGATACAACACATGTTTTAAAAGATAACAATCATTTTACAACCTTTGCTTTTGTTTCCTTAATGCTTGATGGCGAAAGAGATTTTGTGTTTAATCGTGGAGCAGATGCCCATTTAAGTGTTGAAGAAATCAAACAAATAGACTTACATCCTTTTTCTATTATTCATTTTGGCTCAGCAACTGGTTTTTTAGCAGGTCCACTAAAAGAAGCCTATTTTTATTTATTAATGGAGGCCAAAAGAAGGGAAAAAATCATCAGTTTTGACCCAAATTATCGACATTTATTATTTGGTGACAAACAAGAAGAATTCATCCATTGCTCTAAAGAATTCATGCAGTTTGCTGATTTCATGAAATTAAGTGACGAAGAAGCCATGTTAATTACCAGAAGTTCTACTTTGGAAGAAGCGACACAAGCCTTATTAGCTATGTGTAGAGGTGTGTTTGCGATTACTTTGGGAAAAGAAGGCACACTTCTTGGATTAAATGGCCAAACATTAATCATACCCTCCATCCCTGTACAACCAGTGGACACCACAGGAGCAGGAGATGCATTTGTGGGTGGAATTCTATATCAATTAGACGTACTTGGTAAGAAAGTACAGGAGCTGAACGAGCAAGAATGGATTTCACTTGTACAAAATGCCAACAAAGCTGGAGCAAGAACCTGCGAATTCATGGGTGCCATGGAAGCCTTCAAACATTTAAACAATAGCATTTTTAATTAATTACTGTGTATCACATCGCCCTTACTCATAAAATTTTAGATTTAGCCAAAAAACACCATTTAGGCAAATCCGTAAATGATCAAAACTTCTTAATGCGTTTCATCGCAAATATTGATGAAATCCATCATATTTTTGAAAGCATCTATGGTCAAACTGCCCTTTTTTCTGAACAATTTGAAGCATTGATTCAATCAATTTTTGAAACTCATCTTTGTAGAAGTAAAGCTTTAAAAGACAGAGACTACCAAAAAGCTAAAGAAGGTAACTGGTTTTTGAGTAATCAATTAATGGGAATGAGTTTATATGTTGACCGATTTGCAGGTAGCTTAAAGGGCATGAATACTAAATTGAATTATTTAGAAAATTTAGGGGTCAACTACCTTCATTTAATGCCAATTTTTGAAAGTCCAGAAGGCGAATCAGATGGCGGATATGCAGTATCAAATTTCAGAAAAGTTGATGCTCGTTTTGGAAGCAATGAAGATTTTGAAAAATTACAAAAGGAACTACAATCAAAAAATATGTATTTGATGATTGATATTGTTCTAAACCATACCTCCCATCACCATGAATGGGCAAAAAAAGCAAAATCTGGAGATAAGGAATATCAAGATTATTTTTATTTCTATAATGATCGTAACATTCCCGACCAAATGGATGAAACAATGCCAGAGATCTTTCCTGAAAGTAGTCCAGGCAGCTTTACCTACATTCCTGAAGTAGATAAATGGGTAATGACAGTCTTTCATCACTACCAATGGGATTTAAATTACCGAAACCCAAAAGTTTTTAACGAAATGTTATCTAACGTTTTCCATTATGGAAATTTGGGGGTTGATGTGTTACGTATAGATGCACCCGCATTTATTTGGAAAGAAATGGGCACCACTTGTCAAAATCTACCTAATGCACATAAACTATTACAATTGATCAAATTGTGTACAGAGGTAGCAACTCCAGGTATGGCTTTATTAGGAGAAGCGATTGTTGCGCCAGCTGAAATTATGAATTATTTTGGAACAGGTAGATTCATTAATCATGAATGTGATGTTGCCTACAATGCAACTCATATGGCCCTTCAATGGGATGCATTAGCTACAGGGGATACAAGAATCATGTTGTCTGCTCAACATGAATTACTCAAAAAACCATTTGGTGGCACCTGGATTACGTATACGAGGTGTCATGACGATATTGGTTTAGGATACGATGATTACATGATTGAACAAGTTGGATACACACCATACCTTCATCGCAATTATTTAAAGAATTATTACGGTGGAATTCAAGAAGATTCACCCGCTGCAGGTGCACTATTTGCTGTGAATCCAAAAACGAATGATGCTCGAATTTCTGGTTCTTTAGCATCTTTATGTGGGTTAGAAAAAGCAAAAAATGCCAAAGACCCACAAAAAATTGAGGAATCAATTCAGAAAATCATCATGATGCAAGCCCATAGTTTTTTATTAGGCGGAATACCAATTATTTTCTATGGAGATGAAGTTGGGTATGAAAATGACTATTCCTATTTACAAGATTCTGGAAAAAGCTATGATAATCGATGGATGCATCGACCTGTGATTGATTGGAAAAAAAATAGTTTACATACTAAGAAAGGAACTATTGAAAATCGAATTTTTACAGCAACACAACAACTAATACAAATTAGAAAAAGCCATGAGGCTTTTGGAGATTATAAAAATTTAGAGTGGTTAGATTCTCACAATAAATCTATTGTTGGGTACAAAAGAAACTTGAAAGGAAAGACCATTACTTGTTTGTTTAATTTCAGCGATCAACTGCAGGAATTAACACATTACATCTTTGAAACAAATGGCAAAAGACCTAAAAAAGTAAAAGATTTAATAACAGGAAAAGAGTTTAAAATTGGCATGGACCATGATCATTTGGTTTTTGAGCCTTATGGGTTTTATGTATTGAAGGAATAAGTAAGAAGGAAGAAGTAAGAAGGAATAATTATAAATTTTTACTTCTTATTTATTACTTATTACTTCTTCCTTCTTCCTTCTTACTTCTTCCTTCTTACTTCTTCCTTCTTACTTCATACTTCTCACTTCAAATTCCTCAAATAATCCTTATTTGAAACATTCTCTTTAGGAGGCAGTTCGTAGGCTTTTTGATAATCCTTACGCTTCAGATCCCCATTTTTAATGGATTTCAAGAAATTCATCCAAGCAAAAGGATTTGTCAGGGTTAGATATGGACTATTATAAAATGCCTTATTGGCCTGTGCATATGTCATTTGATCAGAAAAATTTCTAAAATTAGAAGCTGCTCCCATACCTGCCTGCATGGCAAACACTTTCAAATCGGATTTATCTAAATTATTTCGTGCATTGTTTCTAAGCTTTTCATCAGGTAGTTTCATGTCTAAAAAGGCCTGCTTAAATTCAGATTCATCTGCGTGTCGATATACTTTAACTTCTGCCAACATAGTAGACTCTTCTTCCATTTTAATTAAAGCCTGATGAATTTGTTCATTATCTTTTGGAACAATATATAATTTCTTTTTAAAGCCCACATAGGAGAAAATAAGAGAATCCCCTGGGAAAACTTGCATTTCAACAATTCCTAAATTATCACTCAACGCTCCCCTACCAGCTACAGGATTATACAAATAAGCCAAAGGTAAATATTCAGCATTTCGAGCAGAAACAACTCGAGCCGTAAAAAAAACAGTTTTATCTTGTCCTTGTGCAAAAAGTTCTCCTTTGCAAAAAAGTATTACAGAAAAGATGAAGACTATTTTTAGGCAAAATTTCATATTGCAAGATGCAAAAAAATCTTTTTTGATAACTAAAAAATTTGTTAAAGATTGTTATAAAAGAATCTAAGAAACTATGAA
>JACCDM011592092.1_pt1 | contig 22319 bp, 10 predicted proteins | sample 7445851 | NCBI WGS metagenome assembly JACCDM01 (sample SAMN15323438, study PRJNA562643) | freshwater metagenome | isolation source: river surface water | place: USA:Blue River Watershed | collected 2017-08-16
CCATTGCTGACCATCAGCAAGAAGATTCCATTTACTAATTGCCGGATTAGTATCGTAGTCTGTTTCAAATATTGCACTAGAAGTATGATTCTTAATACAAATAAATGTTTTTCCGCCTACTGTTACGACGTCATCAACTACATACGCTGTAGAAGTTGCCCAGTTGTTTCTGTAAACAAACTTGATTCTACCTAGTATAAATTCTGCCATTTTAGTTCATTCCTTTGATATCATATTTATCTAAATTATAATCTGACATTATAATCAACCCATTATCTTGAAATACGATTTGTATCGATAAGCCTGTCAAAACCTTTTCCTCGTATGAAAAAGTTAAATGCTGGCATATCGCCGTCAACCATACCGTTTTCTATCCCGTCAAATCTTACCTGATTAAGCATAAACACACCGTACCCTGGTGTTCCAACTGGGATGGTACTACCAATTTCGTTTGGACCGCCAATTGTGACGCTACCTGCCGTAGTGTTACCTGTAAATGTATTAGATCCACCCTGACTTAAACGAGCACTTAAATAACTCTTAACAGCTCGTTGTGTAGGAATGATGCTATCACTGTTAGCAACAAATGTGGCATCTGTACTAAATTGATTAATAACTACGCTACTTCCACCAACTGCGATACCACCAAGTGTCAGTACCTCTAGTCCCGATAATCCAAACTGGCTAGCACTTAAAGTTACAATACCAGTTGCCTGTTCTACTCCGAACAAGTTACCTGTTTTAAAGTTACCGTCTTGGTCAGTACTAGTATAGAAAACACGACCAAAGTGATTTTCAATAGTTTGATTCTGTGCTTGTAATGTGTTTACCGCAGGTACTGGATTAGGGTAACCTGATTCTCGTTCGTCACCAAAACCAATATTTAAGAAGTCATGGTTTGTTAAACGACACTGACTATATCTTTCTCTAATAATCAGCGGAGTATTATGAGTTGGACTTAACGCTACGCTCATATCTGGAGACAATTGAATTTCGGCAGTTAGATTAGGAGCACTAGATCCTCTCAATGCAGTTGCATTTGTAACTTTATAAATTGTACTGTTTCCATCAATAACCAAATCATCACCCGGTCTTGGTAGTTGAGTCAAGTTACTAACTCTTATTCCTAGTCCAGTTTGGAATTCTTCAGCAAAGCCACTTCCGTTAATTGTTACAGTAGTTGAACTTGTGTTATATCCCTCACCTCTGTTTAAGAATGTTGGAGCACTTAATACTCCGTTTCCAAGTCTTGGTGAAATAGTTGCCGCTGTTGTAACGTTAGGATCAAATAGTGTAATTGTAGGAGTTACGGAATACCCGCCGCCAGTTTCATATTTTGTTACTGATGTAACAACTCCGCTATCAACAATAGGTCTGCCTTTTGCTTTAGCACCTGTTACAATAGTACTACCTGCAGCTGCTCCTGCACAAGTTACAAATCGTCCTAAATTATCTGGTGTAAATCCAAAAGCTGCGTCTGAATAAGAAATAATTTCTGTAGTCTTTTGTCTCCAAACCCTGCCATCTTCGCTTTGATAGCCAACAGTATTGCTAGATCTCAATGCTAAGAATACACCGTTACCGTAAACTAATACGTCTGCGTTTATGCTATACGGAGATTGCTCCCATGTTATACCATCAAAACTATAAAGCGGAGTTGCTATGGTGTTTGATGTAACAACGAATCTTCCGTTGCCATAGGAAACTTTAGTCCACGCTGCCGATACTGGTAATGTATATTCTGACCATGTGGCGCCACCATCTTCACTTACTAACACCCTTGAAGTATTATTACCTACTACTACAAATTTGCCGCCACCGCCAGCTATATTAGTCCATGTTGCCGACGCACCCGGTAAAGTACTTGCAGACCATATTGACCCGTAATTAGACGAATAAGCTGCTTTTGAAGTTCCTGATGCAATAGCAACAAAGATACCGTTTGAGTATGCTACACTTGACCAGTTATCAACACTTGGCATTGTGCCTGTTTTCCAAGATTGACCTTTGGAGAATGAGTATAATACTTTATTTGTACTGCTGGCTATTAATACCCAAGCTGTATTTCCGTAACAAATATCACTCCAAGTTAGCGCAGTTGTTACAGGTAAGGTATATGTTGTCCAAGAAGAACCGTTTATAGAACCTGCAATAGTAGTATTTCCGTTAGGAACAGCGATCCAATAATTATCTCCGTAGGCAAGTGCTACGTATGCTGTTCCTGCGCCTGCAGCAGGAAGAGTAGTTTGTGTTTGTATAAAGCCTGGCTCTGGATAAGTTAATCTTGGTTCTATGTAATACAACGAGGTAGTATCAAGAGCAGCAGCCGGAGGTGTGCCTAAGTTTACATGATCCCAACCTAGTTCTCCAATTTTCATAGTTCCTGTGCCTGATCTTAAATTAACTTCAGCACCGCCGATTGTAGCAGATACTTGTATTTTATTAGGTACGCCTGGAGTAACAGTTTTGATATAATAAGTTTGCCCTTGCTCAACACCGCCAAAAACAGGTGTAGAAAATATGGCGTTCATAATAGCACCAGAACCTCTTGTTACAAGATTTTTAGCTATAGTTGTTTTACCGTTCATTGATCCAGCATCACTAATTACGTCAACTTCGGCAGGACATGTTCTTGCTGTCATGAATCCTTTTGCTGTTTGTAAAGTTATGCTTGATCCGCCTACTGAACTTGCAACAGTAAATGTTGTTGAATCGTTTACCGCAAGAACAAAATAAGTTTGTTCTGCTACAATTCCGCCAAAACCATTTCCTGTAAATTTAATAGGATTATCTGGTACAAAACCAGATGTGTTGTCGCAGGTAATTAAGTTTGTGCCAAATGCAGTATTTGTAACAGTTACCGTTAAAATACTTTCTGCAATTCTAAATGATGTACCACTAGTAATTTTACTAATATAGTATTTTTGATCAGGTGTGACACCACCGATTGTTGGTTCTGAAAATACTATTGGACTTAATGGTGCAAGACTTCCTGTTGCAGTTACAGTTAATCGATTGTTAGACGAATCTGTTGCTGTAACAACCGGCTCCAACAATGCTGTAGAAATAGTTAATCTTGTTGAATCTATCACATCGTTGATGTAGTAAATTTGTCCTAAAGAAACACCACCAAGTGCAGTTCCTGTAAACTGAATTGGCATGTTAGAAGACATTCCGCCTGTTGAATTTACCTTTAAGAAACCTGTATTTGACGGAATATCAATATTCATTCCTGTGGGTGTACTAGATGACAAAGGTAGTGTTGGACCAAAAGATGTACTTGTAATTTTAAAGTAAAACTCGTCAACAATTTCTGCAACGTAATATGTAAAGTTTGCAATAACTCCTGATGTTTCTGGAATAATACCACTAAATTTAATTGGCATATTGTAATAAAGAACCGCAGTATTAGCAATTGCCATAGTATTCACAGTTCCGCCAACAATAGAAACAACAGGGTAAGATTCTTCAGATGTATTAACTACTGAAGCACTATAATATGTAGGAACAAATTGAACTGGTTGGTCTACATAAAGTGTGCCAATATCGTCTCCGGTATCGCTTAAAGTAAACGTATCATCGACGGTCGATGCTGCATTGATTGTCAATGGCGTTACAGACTCTTTTAAAACATAGGCAATTTTAGAGTTTTCATCATAATCAGAAATAAATCCATATTGTCCTGCACCTGTACCACTATTGATAAAAATTCTCATTCCGTTATAGTTAGCAGCAGTATTAATATCGGACTGTGCCAATGTTATATACGATTCAGTTCCACCTTGGGCGTTATTGCTGGCTATTAGATATCCGCTACCACCAGCGCCTGAACCTGGGTCAGTAATTCGAGATTGAAAAACTGATCCTCCTCTAGTTTCGTCTGCTACTAACTGTGCATTAATACCTGCACCGCTTACAATAAAATCTGCATACGCATCATATAAGTTTGTCGTAGTTGACAAATAGAATCTTGGAGAGCTTCCAATTTCTATCTGGGCACCGTAAAAAGAAGTAGCTCCTGCGGTACCTAATCTTCCTCTAGGGTAAATTCTAAATTGAATGTTGTTGTTCAATGCATTAACATCATAAACAGAGAACCAAATTCTATACCAATCGTTGTCAAGGTATTCGACACCTCTGAATGCTGGCGCTGGGACTAGTCCGCCATCGCCAAAATCACTAGTGGTCAGTGTTTTAGTGTTAAAGTTCCAGGTAACAAAACTAGTTTTTGTACTGCTTCCTGAGAAGATTGCATATAAATCAAATACATTAGATGTAGATTTTTTAGCATGAATACTAAATGTATATCTTAGTGCGGATCCTGCTGGAACAGTTCCTGTGGCCGATACTGTTAAAATTGTTGAACCTAATAAATTTGTAACAGTCAATGTAATGTCGTTTACGCCATCTAAACCACCAACTTGGCTACCGTAAATTGTAATTTGATTACCTAAAACGTATCCTGAACCGCCAGTTCCTGATGTAGAAACAACAACGCTATAACTAGTAGCACTTACTGTTACATCAAATGTTGCAGCACTTCCGCTACCTGATATATTAGAACCTGCTACGTTTGTGTAAACAGCACCTTGCGGAGGTATTGTTACATTTTTATATAAGTAAGAACCGTCTGTGTTTGATGTAGTTCCGTTAAAGGTCCAGCCGTCATTTAATCCGCTTGGGGAAACTAAGTTTTTAGACAAATTAACATTACCGTCAGTTGTCCACCCGGTTCCTAAAAAGTTATTACTAAAATTAAGAAGGTTTGTAACTGTTTTAATGTATTCAATACCTGCGTTACTGTATTGTAATTTTAATAAAGAAGCTTCTAAACCAAACGACTGTTGCACACTTGCAGTAGCTTGGAAGGTTCTATTATCAACAGTTGCTGTAATAGGATCTTCTTCTAAATCGTAACCTTCTGCTATAGCACCGTATTCACCATAAGAACAGTTTCCGTTAGCTGCACGGATTCTTCCTCCGTCTTCTGCAAAATAACCCGCATAGTTATAGTAAGTAAACACTGAAATTAATTCTGCCTTACTTTCTGTTCCTGTAATCCATGCACCAACACCGTCACTTAATACACAGGTAAAATCGTTGGCAGTCATAGATCTGTTGCCGCCGTTGTGAAGAGTTCCGTCTACTTTCATACCAGAACAACCTGCACCAAATAATGTTACGTTTTGTAAATAAGGACTTCTGTTTTTAATCCAAGATTTAGTATCGTCGGGCCCAGAGCCAGGATCAAAAGCACAGTACGAACCTCCAGTTGGGCGCGAAGTCAAATATTCGTTTACAGGTGTAAGTGTTCCTAATAGTCCTTTTACAGTTAAGTTTCTTAATCCTGTTGCATTTCGTACACGGAACATATCTTTTGTAGCATCGCCGCCAATGATTTGCATAAATCCAGTACGACCAGATAAACCAATTGGACTTCCGCCTGGTACCTTGGCCACTTGGAATGTAGTTGCTGAAAGAGAACTTCCAACAACATAATAAGTTTCTCCTGCTTGTATTGCAGTAGTTTCAAATGGAACTAAGTTAGTGATAAAACTAGATCTTGAAACAAACTGAATAGGCTCATTGGCTGACATATTTTGTGTACTATAGCAGTTAAAATAGCCGCCTGTAAATATTGTTCCTAATCCTAAAGGAGCAAATCCTCCACCGCTTCCTTCTGTTGTAGTTGCTGGAGCTTCAGCTGCAGGGGTTGCATAATAAGTGTTTCCAATTACATATGGATATGTTGGGAACAAGTTTGCATTGTCAACTGTAATAAAATAAGCATAAGTTCCGTTTGGATAATCTGGAGTTTTGCAATATCTTCCGTTGTGTTCGTCAAGCGTTCCTGCATCTGTAAATTCGTAATCCTGAACAAAAATACCCATAGGATATTCTGATAAGTTAGAAGCTGCGGTACCTGCTCTATAATTTGGATTCTTTAAAGTATAACCAGACACCATAAGTTCAACACCAGCTTGCGGATTTAATGGATCAGTGTATCCAAATGGTCCGTAGATAGGATAACCGTCTAAGCTAATTCCAAGAATTTTACTGTGACCATTTGGATGTGTTAACGAACCTGACAAATAAGGAATTTCCGAAGCTTCGCTAGAACCTGTATTATTTGGTCCGCTTACATATCCGTCGCCCGACGACCAAGACAAATCAAAACTAAAATCAGTATAATGGTAAGTGCCGTCAGCAGTTGAGAATCCGCCAGCTTCGTCTGCACCCCAAGAATAATTTAATTTAAACGCTTCATACGCACTCTTATTGTAATTAAATCCAGATAGTGCTACATATTCATCTGGTGCATCAGTTCCGCCGTTTGGACTTACAATACTAACACCATTGATCCAATAACCTATTGTTCCTGGATCAGTTGCAATTTTATCTTCGGCAGAAATGTTTGTGCCGCCTCTCCAAGGGAAAGTCTTTTCTATATTAATATCGACAGGAGTGTTAGGATCGTCGTTGTTGCCATAGCTATGATATGGGAGACCAGTTGCTGTTAAGCTAACAGTTCCTTGTGTACTAAATTGCCATTGGCTATGTACAGTTACACCTGTTAGTGTTGTAGTTGCAGGTATTGTTGTTCCTGCTACGCTAGATTCCGTAAAAGTATTAATTACAGTTTTAGGTGTAACAGTCACACCTCTAAGTTCGTCACCAACAATAGCACAATATTCTGGAACAACGATAGGTAATTCTTCTTCGTAGGTTCCTGTTTTTACCATAATAGTAGCAGTTAGGCCTTTATTTGGATAAGGTACGTTGTCTGTAGTAGCATCTGTTAATGCATTAATTACAATATCTAATAAAGTTTCTACATCTGTAAGAAAACCAGTTGTAAATCCTGTTTGTAATTCAATTATGTCGCCTGGAATAACACCGTTAACTTCTTGATAAAGAATTGGAGGATTATTTCCTAACAATACATAAGTTAACATAAGAGTTTTAAGTCTGTTTAACGCCGCAATAAAATAAGGCATCTGCTCTTCTACCGAAGCATTGATGTATCCGCCAGTGCCTTCTGCATTAAAAAATGCTCTTGCATTTATAACAGTTTGTGCATTTCCACCTCGAGATAAATCATAAACTATGCCGTCAATAATATAACTTGCATCTCTTATAGTCTTTGCCATGTCAAACTGCGATGTTGTAGTAAATGGAGCTTGATTATATTGCTTTTGATACAACATCCATTGATACATTTCTGTTGTTAGAAATTTTTTATTTGCTTCAAGGCATGCTTTGATTCCTTGATTTTCTGTTCCAGCATCCACTTGTTCGCAAGCATATTTGATAGTTCTCCATGGTTTATCCCATGTATCACCATAACCTGGTGCGTCTACACCGCTTTCAGAAACATAGTAAACATTAGGAGTTACAAGAATTTTTTTCCACTCAGGAACTACTTCTCCGTCGACTTGTGTTGCTTGTAGAACTTGATACTGATCGCCAATATTAACTACAGCAACAGAATCGTTTGCTACAGTTTTAATATCACCAAGATCTGTTAAAATATTTCTTCTTGCATGAACAAAATAAGGAACCCAGAAACTATTGTTAATGTCTGATGTTGGCTTGTCGCCCGATATCATCGAACTAGTATGAGTTTGTACACATTTATATGTTTTATTTTGATATAAAACAACATCACCGATAGAATAATTTACTTCATCTACCCAAAAGTTTCTCCAGTTAGCACTAGGAACAACTAGACTCCAGTAAACATAGTTGATGCCTCTGAAAACTAAACTTTGTCCTGTGTTAAGTTCCACGTCTAATGGTTCATTTATTAAAATACGAGTGTTATCAAGCACTTGAACAATTGACTGTCCTAAACTAATACCTGCTCCAGTTAAAATTAATCCTGGAACTAATCCTGATGTGTTATCTAGCGTAATTGTTGTTGAAAGAGCCGATTGAAAACTCTTCGATACTGAAACATTTGTTGGGTCTTGATTATTGTTGTCTTGTACTGCAACATATAACATTCCGCCTTTTCTAACTACATTACCTACTTTGTAGTTTACACTAGATGCCCAATCATTTTCAAAACTATAACCTTCGGTCAATAGTTGCCAAGACAAGGTTGCTGTAGATGGAACGTTGTTTTGGTTATTGGCAATTAAACTGGTGTATGTGTATCCGCCATATGTTACAACATCTCCAATTTGATAGGTAATACTAGAACTCCAAGAATCAGTGTAATCCTGTCCTGGTGCCCATAGATCCCATTTTGTTTGGTCAAATAATAATGTAGATGTATGCCCGCTTTCTGCAATCCATATATCTGCGCCGTACTTTACTAAGTCGTTCTTCTTGTATCTAAAGCCGCTAGAATTCCATGTTCCTTTAAATTCAACACCAACAAAAAATTCAGTCCAAGATGCTTGATCATCTTCTAAACCCAAAGTCGCTGTACTTGCAGAAATGTGATTAGCTACACACTTATAAAGAATGCCACCGTATCTTACTACATCACCAATACCGTATGCGATATTAGTGTCCCATGTATTATCCCAATTACCGTTAGTAGTCGCATAAATTTCAAATTTGTCTTCGTCGATTGTTTGGCCGCTGGTATGTTGTTCAATACAATAATACAATGATCCACCGTATCGTACAATATTTCCTAAACTATAATAAGTTGCAGTTTGCCAATCTTCTGACCATTTTCTTGAATCAACTACAACTCTCCAATACGGAACTGGAGCACCAGACTCAACGTTATTAAGAGCATCATAAAATGTTGACTGTATGGCACCAGAAGTATGCGGTTCTAAGCAAACATACACTTTACCTTCATAGGTAACAATAGCATCTCTATTGTAAAAACTATCAGTTTCCCACGGACCAAGGTAGTTATAACGAAGTCGGGAAATTTTAAACTCTGCTGCCATATTTTTATCCTATATTAAATAATTTGTGATGGATCGTACTCGTATGCTTGGTTGACTCTAATTACTAATTCACCAGCATCATTGATGTAATAATAACAATTTCTTTGATCCCAGCGATATTGGTCAAAATTAAGGTTTGCAAAAGGCCTTGAATGATCTTCTGCTAATCTTCCGTCAAAAAAATCCACTCCGTACTCAAAATCTTCAAAATCGCCAGCCGCAGGTCCTGGAATATTGATCCTAACAGCTTCTGTTCCAATTAACTGACTTAGTTTTGTAAAAAACAAAGATCCGTCTTCATCTCTTCTTAGAGCGTAGAAAAATCTAGGGTTATCATTTCCTAATAGGTCTGTTGTACTAACGGCACCAACATAGTATGTCATGATGTGTATTCCTTATGTAATCGCTACGTAACTGGCTATTACGTCTAAACTTGCTTCTTGACTCGCAGAAACATATAATGTATAATTGCTTGATAAAATTAATTTTTCGCCGCCATTAATTACACGTAAACTTTGATTTGGGGGTACCGGTATATTTTTACAAAAATATGCCGAATTGTTTGATGCGTCTTCGACTCTAACATTAGCTAGAATAACGCTGTCCGTTAAATTTGCAAAACTTAAACCAATAACAGTAACTCGTGCGTTGCTTGCCACTGTGAAAAGATCTTCTTCTGTTGTTCCTAGTTCTGATGTTATTGCGTTATTAAATGTGGTTGCCATATTATAATTTATCCTAAAACTAAAACGTATTGAATTGCTATGTCCTGAGCTTCTGAAGCAGTAATGCCTCCTGTTGAGCCTGCAACACCAGTCCAAATAACACCGTTATAAACTTCAACTAAAGATTGTTGAGTATTATATCGTATCATGCCAGTAACTGGACTGGCTGGGCGATCTGCATCTAAGCCGCTTGGAATAACAACACCATTCGTTCCATCTATTTTTACATATCCGGTTCCAGATTGTGCAAATTGCGTAATTGCTCCGGATACCACGTTTGTAATAGTGTTATTTCTTACTGACAGATTTCCAAAACGAACACTACCTGTTCCTGTTGCTGTTAGATTAATGTCACTGTTTGGTGAGATTGCTGTGATAGTATCATTTTGAATATCTAAGTTACTAGTCTGTAATCTTTCTGCAAATAATTTTGTACTATCAATAGTAACCATAAGGTTACCATCTGTATAGAATCTAATTGTGTTGTCGTTTGCACCAGGAGTTAATTCTGCGGTAATATATGTATTGCCGTCGGCATCTTGAACGCCAGCTAACGACAACCAAAAACCGTTGTTGTACCCTTCGTATCTGTTAAGTTCTGAATTGTAACGAATCATTCCGTTTACAGGAGTTCCTGGACGATCTGAATTAGTGCCTACTGGGACTTGTAAACTTTGATTACTGTTTATAATAACACTACCAGTTCCTTGTGGTGTTAATGTAATATTTGAATTAGTAGATAAACTAGAAATAGTGTTGCTGTTTACTTGTAAATCTTCAAATTTAACATTTCCAGTGCCGTTAGCTGTTAGTTGTAAATCTGTATTTGTTGCGGTTGTTTCAACAGTATTGCCGCTAATTCTAATTTGTGGTAATTGTAAATATCCTGTTCCTGTAATATTTCCAGTTACTTGTGTATTACCACTTGTAGTAAATGTTCCAGTTTGGTTTATGTCGCCGTTTTGTGTAATAGTTCCTGTAATGCTGGTGTTTTTTAAGTAAGTTGTTCCAGCTGTTACTGTTACATCGCCAGTTACAGTTAATTTTTGTCCAATTTCAACATTATTATTAGGTATTGAAACAACACCAGTTCCGTTAGCCTGTAGTGTTAGGTTGTCGTTACCTACCGTTGTTGCTATTTGATTATTGTCAATTACAACGCCGTCAATTTCTGCACGACTTAGGAAAACGTTATTCCAACGTAAACTGCTGCTACCTAAGTCATATGTGGTTGTTGTCGAAGGAATTAAATTACTGCTAATACCTCCGACAAAATTAATTGTATCAGTATTAGCATCACCAACTTGAATATTTCCACCTAATGTAATATCACCAGTAACATCTAAGTTACCAGTAACATAGGTGTTATTTTGTAGATTAATTGAACCGTTTGCAGCAGTAACATTGATTGGTCCTGTTAAACTTTCAACAGTATTACCGCTAATACGAATATTACCAGTATCAATATTTGTCGGAGTAATAGTTGTAGTGTTTACTCCATCTGTAAATGTAACACCGCCAGGAACTGTGATATTTAATGATTGTCCGTTGAATAAAACATCACCAGTTTCTTGATTTACAAAGAAAGCATCTCCAACGCTAAAGTTACCTTCATTATCAACACTGGTATAATATATTTTAGCACGATTAAGTTTTGTAACTTCGTTTGTAGCAATTCTGTCGTTAGGATCGTTAGTTGATAGTTTACCTGAACCTACGTAGGCAAAGTTTTGACCTATCAAATACATCAAGACGCCATCGCCGTCACCATATGCACCGTAGTTACCGTAAATACAAGCTGAACCAATACTGCGTAACTCTGCACCAAAGTCTGAATAGTCTGCAAATTGGATAAGACTTGCTGTGCCGCCTGCACTTGTTCTTAGGTCCTGTAATGTAACACCATCATCTAAGAATGTTGTTGAATTATTTGCACCATTAAAATGTAATAATAGAACAGTTGACAAATCTCCAGACAGCGGTGTAGTAGGTGCAGTAAATGTTCCTGTGTAACGGCACACTCCTTTTGAAACTCTTACATCGTCGATGTATCCAGTAACATATAAATTGAAGCCAGCGTTGCCACCAATTGTAAAGTTTGTTGAAGTAGCACTGGTCATTGCTCCAGAGTACACAAGAGTTGAACCAGCTTGTGTTCCGTTGATCCATAACTTAAAATTATTACCTTCGCGTGTTAGAGCAATATGACTCCATGCATTTTGTGCGACTGCTGCTCCTGGGAGTGTTCCAAAAGTACCAAATGAATACAAGTATATAATTCCGCCCGCACTGCCTAAATATAAGCCGCAACTTGTATTTCCTGCTCCTGCTTTTGACTGTCCCATGACAAATGCATAAGACCCTGCTGTTGGAACTGCTGTTGGGTAAACCCAGCACTCTATTGTAAAATCACCTGAACCAAAATCAAAGTCAGGCTGAGGTACAATTGAAGCATAGCTGTTTATACCATCAAGTGCAAGACTTGCTGTACCAAATTTTTTCTGTGCTGTTGCTAATTTTGCATTACCTTGTGCATAAACTGTTTTACCAACACGATCGGTTATTGTTTCAAACCCTAGTTGACGGCCGGTTAAGTTAACATAGTCACCGTCTACGCTGGCAATAGTACCAGATGCTAATACTGTTGTTCCGTCTGTGTCGTAGTAAGTTACTGTATTACCAGTTGCCCAAGTGCCTGTACGATTATCAATTCTTAGTCGTGTCAGTCCTTGTCCTGCAAATCCTGCACTACTTCCGTAGCCGTACAATCCTTTGTCAGCAAAATATGTAAATGAATTCAACCATTCTATGCGAACACCGTTAGTTGCAGATATACATTCTTGATTTGGTGTAAAGAATGTAACACTATGGAATAGCATACTGGCTTCTTTGCTGGCAGCATTTACCACACTACCGTCAGCAAACGCACCTTTACCTGCATCGTTTGAATCAAAGCCGTACGGATCACTGGCGCTAGTTACCGATCCTTTAGCAATAACTGTACAGTTCCTAATATAAGGGCTGCGTGTAGTTACTGTCATTCCTGTTGCAAAACGGAATGCGTGACCTGTGTTGTCTACAGCATTAAATCTAAAATCTGCTATAGTTAAATCTTCAACAGTTGTTTCACCGTTTAATAAAAAACAATCTTTATCGACAGTACCAGCTGTAGGTATAATTTTAACTGAACGAATTCCTACGCCTTTAACGCTAACTCCTGCTGGAATTGTTAATGGAAATACCTCAGCATACGTGCCTGGATAGATATAAACACAATCACCGGCTGTTGCTTCGGTTAGTGCTTTTTTAACAGTTAAAAATGGATTGTGTTCGTGTTGTCCAAAGTTAGCATCGCTACCTGTTGTTGCAACATAATAAATGTTGCCTTGAATCTGTGTTAAATCGATACCATTAACAATAACAGTATCGGTTATGATTTCCTGTGCAATTAATTCTCTAGCATACAATGTTTTCCAGCGTTTACCGCCAATATCAGGATCACTACCTAAATCCCATGTTTCGTTATCGTCTGGAATAATATTGCTGTTAACATCGGCTTTGAATTCAACATTGTCAGTATTTGTATCGCCAATGGTAATAGTACCGCTAGCATCGCCGTCGACTTGTAAATTTCCAGTAACATGAACATCGCCGTTTACATTTAAATTAGCGTTGACATTTACTTTACCAGTTCCAAGAGTGTTAATATTTAAATTTTGATTTGTAGCTGTGGTTTCAATTACATTGGTGCTAAGTTGTAAATCACCAGTTTGAATTTTACCTTGATAAACTACTGGATTTGTGCCCGCTGGTCGCAAATTAATTACAGAATTGCTACTGGCGATTGTATTTGTGTTTACCGTAAAGGTAGCTAGATCCGCTTGGGTTGTTGCTGTTAGGTTTGTGGAGCGTGTAGTGCCTGCTACGTCTAAGTCGTAATCAGGTAGGCTTGTCTTTATTCCGACCCTGCCGTTATTAACATCTAAATATAAAAGGTCGGTCTCAAAAGCCAGATCTACGCCGTTACGAAGTAGATTCGCTTTTAAGAGTGGACCGGTAATACGACCAACAGCCATCAGCTCTCCTCAAACCCCGTGTTTCACGGTTAACCTATTTTGAGCAGTTGCTCGCATCCGTTTTTACGGCTCTTTGCTGGTTTACCACAGTTGAACCATACAAGGAATTGGTCGTCCCTTGTAATCATTAGTATTTAGCTGAATTGGTTTTTTACCCTAGTACAAGGGTCCAAATGTCAAGGAAGCCTTCAACAACATTGGCATCTACAATGCCGCTTTCAGCACCGATAGCCGAGACCCACCCGCTTTCTCCCTGGGAAGGATTACCGGTGTAAACTTCTAAGTATTGTTTTTCTGTGTTGAATCTAGTTTCGCCAACCTCTGGAGTTGCTCTACGCTCTGCTGATACTCCTAAAGGAAATGCTATAGCCGATGCGCCGATTGCAAAATTAAAATATCCAGTGCCGGTAGGTTTCAAAACTAGTGCGTCATTAGTTAAGTTTGTTATTTTACTATCTGCTGAAAAACCAATACCGTTTGCAACTATATTTCCCGTTCCTGTTGGAAGAAGTTGTAAATTATTTCCGCTAATCCTGTTGTTGATAGTATTACTATTTAGGCTTATGTTGTCAATAAAATAAGTGTCTGTAATTAACGCTGTAGTGTTGATACGTGCTTTTTGAGTGCCGTTTGTGGTAAAATAGAGTGTGTTATCCGAAGCGCCTGCTTGTACAGTTGTGTTGCGATCAACGTCACTTACATCGCTAAAACTTATTCTATTAGTTTGCTGGAAACCTTCAAAAATATTATCAGTTGTATTATAGCGAATTTCGCCGTTAGTTGATAAAACTCTATTAGAAATATTTCCTGCAGGTAGCTGTAACGATCTTATCGAGTCAATAACTACATTTCCTGTACCATTAGGTTGAATATAGATGCTTCGTTGTGCGTTGGATACAGGGCTTAAAAATACGTTTGATACTGTGTTGTTAACAATTTTAAGATTTTCAAGTATTACTCCGCCTGTGCCGTTCGCTGTAAAATTTAGATCTGTATCAGTTGCTGTTATAGAAATTTCGTTATTAAAAATTTTAACATTTGGCACTTCAAAATAAGAACTGCCTGTTATTTCAATATTATTATTAGCAAACGTTCCTATAATATACGTGTCCCCAGTTTGCTGGGTTAAATTGCCTGTTAAAGTTAAGTTAGTAAGTTCTAAGTTCTTTAAACTTGCGGCTGCGTCACCTGTAAAATCACCTGCAATAGTTAAGTTATTTGTAATTTCTACATCTGTATTTGCAACAATAACTTTTCCTGTGCCAGCTGCTAGAAATTCTAAATTTGTATTAGTAGTTAATGTTTCGATAGTATTATTATCAATTCTAGTAACACCGTCAACATTTAGTAAAGAACCGTATAAGGTGTTCCATCGTTTTGGATCAGTGCCCAAAGTAAATGGACCGCCAACATCGTCGGGCAATAAATCCTGTGTAAAGTTTGGATAAATTGTAATAGTATCGGCTGATTGATTGCCTAGATACAAATTGCCTCTTACAATAACATCTGCAGATATATTTGTATCGCCTGTTACAAAAACATTGGTATTGAGATTTGTTGTTCCAGAAAATGCTAAAAAATTCAGTGGACCTATGACACTTTCAACAGTATTATCGTGAACACGAATATTACCAACATCTACTGTAGTAGCATCAATAAATGCTGAACTAGTTGGGCCGGTTAAAGTAATATTTCCTGTTGGTAGGAAACTAATACTTTGTGCATTGAATACAACTGCGCCAGTTTCTTGATTTACATAAAAAATATCACCAACACGAAAATCGCCTTTATGATCAGTGCTTTCGTGATATATCTTACCGTTATTTTGTTCTAATACTTCGTTGGCTTGGATTACTAAACCTGGATCGTTAGAATAATCTGTGCCTAATCCAATATAAGCAAAGTTGTGATTAATAAGGTAACCAATAGTGTTAGCACCGTCCGCAACTGCACCGTAATTACCATAAACGCAAGCAGAGCCAATACTACGCATCTCTGCGCCAAACTTTAAACCCAATCCAGCAAAACCTTCTGTTCCTTGTGTTAGGTAGATTCCTTTATCTGCAAAGTAGGTAAATGAATTCAACCATTCAACTCTTGCTCCGTTAGTTGCTTCGATAGCTACAGAGTTAGGTGTTATCATTGTAACACTATGGAACAACATACTAGCTTCTTTACTAGTCGATGTTGCTGCGCTACCATCTACCAGTGCTCCGCGACCACTTGGAGTTGGGTTACCTAACGGTGAAGAAAAAATAGGAATACCAACGCCTGCTACTAAAGATGTGGTAACATAAATTCTCCACATGTTAGTATTAACTGGGTCTTCAATTATGTAATCTACAATATAAATTGTGCCTGCTACATTAATGGTCCAACCTGGTTGAACTAGGGTAGTAAAGAAAGAAGGCAAGTTATATTTGTACCAAGCTACCCATTTTTCGCCAATGGAATTTCCAGTTGTGTCCCAAATGTCATTAGTTACTATTTGCGTAATTCCTACATCTGGGTAAAAACTAATAGGTTTAAGTTGTCCGGTTGCATTAAAAGTTGTGTCAACTGTCATTCTCCATAAAGTTGTTGGAGATATTGGTTCATCTTCTATTGATACAACTGTATAGAACAACGGAGGATTAGGATATCTATCGATAACTGCTATTTGCCCTACTAAAGAATCTACTAGTGCTTGACTATAAAATTCTTTAGCAAAACTTACGCTATTGCTGGTAAAAGAAAACAATGTAGGTGCTGGCCCAACTGTTATTTGTAACGAACTTCCTGTACCTTCTTGAGTTATTACAGATACGTTTTGTACATAAGGACTTCTTGAAGTAACTGTAAAGTTATCTGCAAATCTAAATCCGTACCCAGTGTTGTTTGCAGAATCGTAGAAAAAATCTTTAACTGTCAAATGACTAACAGTTGTTTCACCGTTTAATAAAAAAGAGTCATTATTTTTAGTAGCTTCTGTTGGTGTTATTGTAACTGCTCTAATTCCTGCTCCGTTAACAGTTACACCAGCGGGTACAGTCAATGGAAACTCTTCTTCGTATACTCCAGGAAAAATTATAATAGTATCGCCTGCCGATGCTCGACTTAATGCGTATTTTACAGTTCTAAAAGTGTTATGTAAGTGTGTACCAAAATTAGAATCATTACCGTAAATACTGACATAAAAAGTGTTGCCAGGATCTAACAATATATTAATGCCGTTAATTGTAGCAGAGTTTAAAATTAAATTTGTTACTGGTAAATTCTTTGTGTAAACAGTATCCCAACGTTTTAGTGCAGTACCTAAATCGTATGTTTCATTAATATTTGGAATAATATCACTGTTAACATCAGCATTAAAAACAACATTATCTGTATCGTCGCTACCTAATGTTATTAAAGTTCCGTCCCATGTTATGTTACCGGTTGCTGTAAAATCTCCATCTACATACAACTCAGAAGTCGTAATGTTTACTTCACCAGTGCCGTCTGGACTAAGTTCAATGTCGCTGTTGTTGCGAATATTTTCAATTAAGCGATTACTAATATTCAAATAAGCAATACTTGATCCGTAATCGTAAGTTCCTATCTTGACCATGTCAATAATAGGATCTGTTGTTTGATCTGGGCTTAGAGTAATACTGCTAGAAATATTTTGAATCGTATTGTTAGTAACGACAAAATTAGCTATTTCTGTTTGAGTAGGAACACGTAAATTTGTTGTTCGAATCTCTGAATTTACTAAGAAATCGTGAGAAGGAACGTCAGTGTTGATGCCAACACGACCATTTATGATATCTAAATAAAGAACATTGGGATTAACTAGACTAGTGTTACCAAAAGAAAGATTTTCTTCGCCTGAGCCAGCGTTCTTTCTTTTTAGGTTTCTATCTAGTAGCGGGCCACCTATTCTACCTAATGCTACTACGTTCTCTGGTAGTAATGGCATTATTACTCCTTATTGATCAAATCCGCTTAGTATGACTATTGGAGTTGATAAACCTGGTGTAGCAGAAGTAAATTGAATATAATATTTTGTGTCGTTTGGTGGTGTGTTATAAGGTGCACCAAGTGCAGATCCTAGTCTAATAAGATAGTTCGTGTTTTCAACTTGAATTACATTACCCACAATAACAATTAAATTGTTTCCAGTCCAAGTTGCTCCGCTTTCTACTACAGTCGGTGGTTGATACGTTAACGGACCAAAGACTGTACTAGAGCCGTCACCAGTATAGTTTTCTCTATTAATTTGTGTTGCTTCTTTAAATCTCAAAGCTCGCCAAGTTGCGCCGCCACCAACACCTTGATATACTTCTACTTGATCCGTTGATGTATTATAACGCATTTGCCCAACAGTTGGGCTTGAAACACTACTACTACTTTTTGGTAAAACCATAGTTCTGCTATCAGCAAGAGTCAAATCGTTGCTGGTTGTTAGTGCAACTCTGCTATCGTAAATTGCTCTACGATTTAGTGTTAGTGTTTTTAAAAATCTCATATTAAACTACCAATGTACTTACTGTTGCTGTCAATCCGCTTGCTGAACAAATTGCTTTTAGTTCGTCGCCAGAACCTAACACCATTTTTTCTTGATCAAAACTAACTGTGTCGCCTGCTGGTACTGTCAGTGTGTTTACAATCATAGTGCCGTCACCTGCAGATCCTCCGTTAGGTACTGCGTATAGTGTTACTGTTTTATCCGAAGCAGTTGTATTGCAAACAATTACAGTAGTGATTGCTCTAGCACCGGATCCAGATACAAGTGTATTTGCACTTCCTGCGATAGTTGCTGTAATTTGAGTGTTATATATTGCCATATTCCGTCCTTAAAAGAGCATACTTAACAACAATGCTCTATTTTTTACTACAAGTTCATCTTCTGTTCTGCTATTAGCAACAAAGACACCACTGTTAAACTGCTCACCAACTGCAACTGATTTTGCGTAAATTCTTGCATCGCCTCCTGTAGCAACTGGTGTATAAGTTAATTCTTTTAAATTAAGAACACCGTCTATCTCAACATGTGTACTTGCAGCAGTTAATATTAAATACTCGCCTGCATCTGAATTTAAAATTGTGTTTCCTAAAATATTAACATTGTTAACATCAAGGCCGTTCGCACTAAATTGTGCCTTTAATTCTAATCCTGTTCCTGGATCTACCCACACTTTAATACTCGAAGTAAGTGCTTCTACAAGAGTATCTTGAGTACCGTATAATGCATTTACCGGGTATTGAATCAAACTAACAACAGCAGACCCGCCAAATGCATATACATAATCATTTACATATTTTTTATTTGGAATATCGTTAGGGTTTGTAACTCGACTTTCATATCCAGTCGAGTTAACAACTCTCAACGTCCCCGGGCCGCTTTGCATGTCAAAATTTAAATTTGTTGTTGAGCTGGTTGCAACACTACCAACAACTATACCAGCAAGAACATCGTCATCTGTTTTGATAACAAACTTATCAATAGATTCATCCCAAAACAACTGTGCATTTGGTAGTGAATTTCTATCAATTTCAATTCCTGCTACACCTTCTGTAACTCCAGACAAACCTTGTTCGCCCTTGTTTAGAAGAATAACATTGTCCTCAACTTGCATGTCTTGAACATTGATAGTAGTGTAGTTACCGTCAACGATTAAATTACCAGTTACTCGCACAATACCAATATTGACACCGGTATCTAGTGTAATATTTCCACCGTCTTGTACTTTAACTCTATAATCGCTTTCGCTAACTCTTAATATCTTTGACATGTAATAATATCCTTAAAAGGAGTTATTGATTATTGGTTATCAAGTCTAACTGTATCATTTAATACAGCTGATCCAAATGTCCACTTAGCAGCTGTACCGCTAGCAAACTGCGTCCCTGCTGAGCTTACACCGCCCCATACGTTTGCAGCTGGAACTAAAACTGCTTTGCGAGCGGTTAATTTTTTAACAAAGTATGTGCCACCGGCGCTGTCAGTTGCTCTAAAACTCATTTCGCCATCGGCTAAGTTTTCACTAGTAACTAGTTTTAAAACTGCTGTACCGTCTGCTGTTCGAACTTTGTAACGAATGTCGCTAACTTGTTTGATAATGTCGCCAGCTGTGTTATCACTGCCGCCAGGAATCTGTGCTTCGCACATTAGACCATTTACACGAGCAGCAGAAGTCAATGTAATTGTAACTCCACCACTACCGTGAGTTAATGTTGCTGTTTCACCACCACCTGCTACTGTATCAGTAATAGTAATAGTTGGTCTTGCTGTATAACCTGAACCTGCATCTGTAATTGCAATACTTACAATATCGCCTGCACCGTCAATAGTTACAGTACCTGTAGCTGTTTGGCCTCCTGCAATTTGCGGTGCAGAAAATGTAACAGTTGCACCATTGTTCATACTAGCTGCAATTGGTGAAGCAATAGTTACACTGGCTAGTTTTTCGCCGCCAACGCCTTCGCCGTCAGCTGCATAGTTTGTATTAGCAAAATATTTTTTGTTTAATGGACGTCCCATTTTGTTCTCCTTTATATGACGTTCTAGGTCTACGCGGTGGGGTTCCGCATAATATCTGCCCGATGCAGATTGACATTGTATTTAGCAGATAAAAAGAAAGGGCTCCGAAGAGCCCTTTAATTTGTTTACCTTTAAGTAACTGATTACTTGAAAGAAACGTTGCTTAGACTGATACGTCCTAGGTAGTCAGCTGCGTTACCTAGAGAAGATGCAGTATTTGTCAACTCAACATAACCATAACGTGTCATGAATGATACGACTGGTTCGAAAGTTGATGGATCTAATACAACACCACTGCTCATCAATGGAATGTATGGGCAGTAGAAAGCTGCTGCGTCAGACTCGCTTGAACCCTTATAACCAATAAGGATGTCTGTTGTGTCTGTTGCGTATGTGTTAACATACACTTTCATAGCATTGTTCAATGTACCAACTAACTTGGTGTTTGTTGGAGCTTCGAATGTGCCTTCTGTTGTACGTGCAAATGCTGATGTTGTTGCGCTTTGTAGAATTGTCAAAGCGTATGGGCTTACAACGGCCCAGTTACCAGCACCACGACGTGTACGCTGAGCGATTAAGTTGCTTACACGGTTGATTTGAACTGCAAGAGCTGCGTGTTCATCACCAACGAATGTAGCTGTACCGCTAACTGCGTTTTGGTCGAATGACTCGACTGCTGTACCTGCTAGGCTTAATAGGCTAGCTAGGATTTCTTGGTCGATTTCAGCTGTAATTTCTTGAGCAAGAGCTGCCATAACTTCAGCTTCGATATCGATACCTTGTTGTGCTTGAGCATCTTGAGCTGCTTCAAATGTCCAACGAGCACTTAACTTACGAGTTTTAGCCTCGACAGTTTGCTTGAGGATTTGAATGCTCATACGCTTACCAGCTTGACCTTCTAGAGTTGCTGTAGAAGCTGCTCTTGGTGTACCGCTTACTTCGTTACCAGAGTATGCTTCAGCAATCTTGAATGGGCTTAGTGCCTCTTCACCAGCTACAACGCCAGCTCCACTGCTGCTATCTGCATAGCGAACACGTAGAGTATGGATTTGACCAACTGGGCCAGTCATTGGCTGTACGCCAACCAACTCGTTAGCAATAACGGTTGGCATAACACGACGGATTACTGGAAGAATCACGCGGTTTAATGTTGCAACGTTGCCGGCAGAAGTAGCACCTGCTGTTGGGCTTTCAATTAGATACTTACGTGTGTTCTCTAATGTAACTCCCATTACAGATTTTTTAGTGCCTTGTAGGCCTTCTAAAAGAGCTTCTTTAGTCTCTGCCCAACGGCTTGATAGTAGTTCAGACATTTAATTTCTCCTTAAATTTTTAGTCCAGCGAGGCGACGGATATCGATGATGTTTGAATCTTCCTCGCCGCTACGATTTGCGTTGGTAATTTCTTTATTACCTGTAATTTCTTTAGCCTCTACAAGTGCCTGTTTCTTCTGCGGGGCTTTTGCAGCATTTCCTTCTAGAACTGCTGGAAGATACTTTTCAAAACTTTCGTTTAGACGAGTAGTCTTCACACCCTCCATTAATTCTGACATGATCTGACGTTGCTTACTGTTAAGTGGAGCAAGTAGTTCACTCATAATTTCTTTTCTTTCTTGCGCTTCTTTTAATGAAGCGATTTCTGCATCTTTGCTTTCTACGATTTGCTGTGCTTCTTCAATGGCTTTAGCAGCCTCTTGAACAGCTACATCTTTCATGTCTATGACCTTGAGCAATTTAGCAGTCTCTGATTTCTCGTTTAAGTAACTCGATTGATACTCTTGAGCAAAAGCTTCAAATAGTTTACGTCCAAAATCTGCACGTCGAGCTGCTTCGATATCTTCTTTAAGTGATGTAATTTCTGATTTTAAACCAGAAGTAACAAGACCTTCGACCATCTTAGCTGCACGTTGTACAAATTGTTGTTTTACTTTTCCGAGTTGTTCGCGACCTTCGCGAACTAAACGTACCTTGGTTTCAGCAAGGTCTTGCTTGTCTTTGTAAAACTCTGCGATTTCTTCAGCCAAAGCTTCTACTACAAATTTTTCTAGTGTGCCAAATTTCTCAGCCATTGCGACTTGATCTTCGTGTAACTCTTTGAC
>JACCDM011042996.1_pt1 | contig 22294 bp, 33 predicted proteins | sample 7445851 | NCBI WGS metagenome assembly JACCDM01 (sample SAMN15323438, study PRJNA562643) | freshwater metagenome | isolation source: river surface water | place: USA:Blue River Watershed | collected 2017-08-16
AAAAAAATAGACAACCCGACTGAGTTTAAAAAAGTAATACAAACCCCTGCTGATGCTCGAGATCTAATGTATTACGTGGGTAAAAACGCAGATTCATTAACATTAGATAGTAAACAACTTAATACTCTTGGTCAAGCTTTCAATGTTGCGAAGAAGGAAACGGATATTGTAACGATTACAGGTAAGTCGGTTGGTGAGTCCGGAAAAGCATTAACTGCCGCAAAAGACTTTTTCAAACGAAATGAAAAAACATTGCTCGCAGCCGGATTAACGGTTGGTGCTATCGCGACGCTCATGTTGCTCACAGGAAAGCGAGATCCCGCAGAAGCCATTGGTGAAGAACTTGGAAATATCGCTGGGGGAATTGGATCAGCCGCTGGTGAAGGTTTAAAAGACTTGGCTAGTGCATCCGGCATCACAGACTTTTTCAAGAATTGGGGTCTCTATATTGGCATATTCTGCGCGATCCTCCTCATGCTAGGAGTTTTTATGATGTTAAAGTAATGTACCAAAAAGTAAGGTTTGAGAAACACCAAGGTGAGCTAAACTTTTCAGACGGAACCGCTGTGTTTTACAACTTGATATTCAAAAATATCATTCAAGCCGGAAACTTTTTGAGGCACTTGAATCCAGGAAACTTCAAGGGTTGGGTCAACGATGATCAGTTTGGTGTCGTGGACCTTGACTCTGGGTGGATCTACACAAACTCAAGTTGGTACCCACCAAATAGTATAAAGCTATATATATACGATGATACCCAAAAACCCGATTCTGTATGAAAAAGTCAAAAAGTCCATTCGAATGAAACCGTCCGCCTACAGGAGTGGTCTCATTGTCAAGAAATACAAGCAACTCGGGGGAACATTTGTGGGCCCAAAGCCGAAACTCACCGGGCTCTCCAGATGGTTCGCCGAAAACTGGAAATCTAACACTGGTAAATACAGGTACACCTCAAAGTCGTCCGTGTATAGACCAACGAGGCGAGTGACTGCCAAGACCCCGGTGACCTTTTCGGAGCTCACAAAGTCCCAGGTACTTCGTGCGAAACGCGAAAAGGCTCGCACGGGTAGGGTTAAAGCTTTCAGTCGCTGAGTACCAAGATATGGAAGTCAAACGCCTTTGTTCCCATGCTATTCTTCCAAGACGCGCTACAGATGGCTCGGCAGGTTATGATCTTTTCAGTTCTGATGCAGTTTCTATCGGTCCTGGCGATCTTGTGTGTGTACCGACAGGAATCGCAATTAAAGTACCTCCCGGTACGTATGGACGCATCGCTCCTCGGTCAGGAGTCACCGTTAAACACAACGTACACGTGGGGGCCGGTGTGATTGACTCTGATTACACCGGTGAGATAAAGGTGGTCCTGTGTAATAACGGCAAATCCCCCGTTGAGTTTAACGCATTTGACCGAATCGCCCAGCTCATTCTCGAAAAGATTGAGATTGCCGAGGTCCTCGAGGTCCAGGAACTCGGCGAGACCGCGAGAGGGTCCGGCGGCTTTGGGTCGACCGGAAAATAAGTTAAAGTTTTTGATCTCTTATACTGTAACAAGGCGAAATGTCTCAAATTTACTGCGTCATAGATTGTTCTGGGTCCATGGAACCTTTCACTGATCGAACCATTTCAGGATTTAATGAATTTGTTCAATCAAGTCCAAAAAACTCGGAACTCACGCTCTTGCTTTTTAGCGACGATGTCAAAATCGTCTACGAGAATACACCAATCAATGATGTCAAGCCGCTCACGAAGGAGACCTACGTCCCGCACGGATGTACCGCGTTGCTCGATGGCATGGGAAAGGCTATCGAGCTTGGAAAAAAGTTTGAGCCAAAAGGCTGGGGTGATGATGAAAAGACAATCACTATTCTCATCATGACGGATGGCCAAGAAAATGCGAGCAAGGAGTACACGCTAAAAAACATAAATGCTATTATTGCGAAGCAGAAGCTCCTAGGATGGAAGTTTATATTCATGGGGGCGAATCAGGATGCCATCAAGGTGGCGAATGAGTTTAGCATAGACGCCAACACCTCGTTGACCTTTGGTTGCGAAAACATAGGAGAGGCGTTTCGGAGCGCTTCGCACGCCATCAAGAGGTGTACGAATGGCGAAGAGCTCAAGTTTACAAACACCGAGCGAGCCAAGTCTCTTCAGCCGTAATTAGTTGCTAAAGGCCAACCCGGCCATACCCTTTTTGATTCGAAGAATATTAAAATTAACCGCGTGTAAAAAGTTGAGAGTTCCATTAGTCACAGTCATACTGAGCGTGGCCGTATCCATTCGGCTAAAGTTACACGTTCCGCATGGCTGATGTTTATTTGCTTTAAGCGCGAACGAGAGCATCTTTAAGCTGGAGTTAGAGTACCTGAGAGGATCCGACGAAAACTCTGAAAAGTAGTACCCCTGAACCTGGGTAAAGTACTTGTTGGGCATGGGGAGGTTAAACGTCTCCGTTCCGTTCAGGTACAGCTGGACGTTGTTGGTGGTGAGACCCGTGGCTGACGGGAGACCCCAGAAGAGCGCCTTGACCGGGTGATTCAAGAGACCCAGGTTAAACTTTCCAGAGTCGAATGTGATTCTCTGAACTTGCTCGACGAGGAGTTCGTGATCCGTGTTGACAAAGGCTGCTCTCTCATCGGTGTCGAGGAGGATGTAGTTGGCGTAAAACTTGAGCTGAGAGAGCAAGGAGTTTGAATCATCTGGAGAGAATCGCACGCGAACTTCAACCTCGTGGTACTGAAGAGCCACGAGAGGCAAATAGACCGAGTCGCAGAAGAAAAAGTGGAGCGGGATCCAGTTTGCGTACTTCCACGAGAGGGTCCCCGCTGAGCTCGTTCCGTAAATGGCGTCGTTCTTGACGGACGAGTCGTTCAGGAATTTCTGCCAAATCTGAACGGCAAAAAAGGCATCCTGACGATCCACCAACTGACCACCAATGTAAAGCTCGAACTGCGCCGGACTGGCGTCTGAATCCGCAGAAATGCCACACGCGTTTGAGTTTGCGGCGCTGCTGGTCACGGTTCCGAGGCCGAGATCGATCCAGATGTGTCCCAAGAGATCTCCTTTATTTGGAATCTTGAGACTAATTTCACTGTTTGTGGCGAGAGTTCCTAGGGGGTTGAGTTGAACTTCACGAATCGCAAAGTTTGTGTGACGCTTGTAATTTTGCCTAAAAAACGAAACTTCTGGGTTTCCTGTGAGATATACGTCCTGAGCTCCTTTCGAGACAAGTTCGACAGCCATTTATTATTACTCAAGAAATATATTAAAAAGTTTGAACGCCTTGTATTAAAAGATGGTTGTCTTCGAAGCTCTCACGTGGGAGGCTCGTGATTCAGATGGAGAATACATCATCAGTATATTCGGTCGCGACGAAAAGGGCGTTTCTGTGTCAGTTTCGACTGCGTTCCAACCTTATTTCTTTGTGAAACTCGCCAAGAATGCCAACGATCGTCTCATATTCGAAAAAATTAGAAAGGTTTGCGGTGAAACCCCACCAGTCTCGTATGATCTTCTCCGGTCCAAGGATCTTTGGGGTTTCCAAAACAATGAGCTCAAGCCATTCATGAAACTCAACTTTAATACGTTGGCCGCCATGAAGTCGTGTGATCTGAAGCTGCGAAGAACCTTACCCGGGGAGGATCGGGTCCTCAAGGTGTACGAGTCAAACCTCGAACCCATCTTGAGATTCATGCATCGCTCTGGAATTCAATCAACCGGGTGGCTTGATACCGGCGACAAGTGCGTGAGGTCTCATTTGACCAGGTGTACGATTGATCTTTTCTGTAATGACTGGAGGACCCTCAAGCCGGTCGCTCGAGATGACATTGCGCCCTTCATAGTGGCTTCGTTCGATATTGAAACCAACAGCTCAACGGGAAAGTTTCCTGACGCCGATATTGCCGGGGACGCGTGCTTTCAGATTGCGGTGACCCTCAAGCGAATGGGTGAAAAGGATATTTACGAAAAGGTTTGTCTGTGCTACAAGAAGACGAGTGGGGTTGATGTGGTGAGCTTCGATACCGAGCGCGAGCTTCTCATAGGATTCAGGGATTGGGTCGTAAAACACGATATCGACATCATGACCGGCTGGAACATCTTCGGGTTTGACTTGGAGTATCTGTACAAGAGGGCTATCATGAATGATTGTATCGCGGAGTTTACGGATATCAGCAAATTTAAGAATCACATGTGCGAAATGTCCTACAAGAAACTTTCATCTGGTGCGCTCGGGGACAATATGCTGAAGATGTTCCCCATGCCTGGGAGATACATCTTCGATATGTTTCACGATGTGAAGCGTCAATACAACCTCGACTCGTACAGTCTAAACTTTGTTTCTGAAAAGTTTCTCGGAGACAAGAAGCTCGACATGTCCCCCAAGGAGATGTTTCGCAGGTTCGCCAAGGGGGACCCAGATGAGCTCGGAGAGGTTGCCGATTACTGTATCAAGGATACCGTGCTTCCCCATATGCTCATGGATAAGCTCTGTAGTTTGCTGAACCTCGTCGAGATGGCCAAGGCGACCTGGGTTCCGATCTCGTACCTCACAGAGAGGGGTCAGCAGATCAAGGTGTTTAGCCAAATGACCAGAAAGGCCAGGGAGCTCGGGTTCATGGTTCCCACGATCCGATGGGGGTCGGTGGCTTCGGAGGGCTACGAGGGCGCCACTGTCCTCGAGGCTCAGGTTGGAGCTTACTACACGCCAATTACGACCCTCGACTTTGAGGGTCTGTACCCATCGATCATGATAGCCCACAATCTCTGTTATTCGACACTGGTCCTCGATGAAAGGTACGCAAACATCCCGGGAGTCACCTACGAGACATTCGGATCCTATAAATTCGCTCAGAATGTCCCAAGTCTCTTACCGGCTGTCCTCAAGGAATTGAAAGCATTTCGCGGCAAGGCGAAGAAGGACATGGCGGCCGCGACCGGTTCCATGAAGGATGTGTACAACGGCAAGCAGCTCGCCTACAAGATTTCGATGAACTCTGTGTACGGTTTCACAGGGGCCGGAAAGGGTATGCTCCCGTGTGTCCCAATAGCTTCGACGGTCACCATGAAGGGTCGAATGATGATTGAGGAGACAAAGAATTACGTCGAAGCAAACTTTCCCGGGGCCAAGGTGAGATACGGAGACACGGATTCGGTCATGGTGGAGTTTGACGTTCAGGGTCGAACGGGTCAGGATGCGATTGAATACAGTTGGAAGCTCGGTGAGCAAGCCGCCGAACAGTGTACCGCGCTCTTCAAGGCTCCGAATAACCTGCAGCTCGAAAAGGTGTATGATCCTTATTTCTTGTACTCAGCCAAAAGGTACGCGGCAAAGATGTGGACGAAGCACAAGGATGGCGTCATCCGAATGGATAAGATTGACGTAAAGGGTCTTCAGTTGGTTCGTCGAGATAACACCCCCTTTGTCAGAGAAACGTGTAAAGAGCTCCTCAATGTCATATTGGAGAGTAAAAACCCAAAGGGGGCAAAGGATCTGGCTCACACTCGAGCCGTCGAGCTCTTGGATGGCCGAGTCCCTATGGAGAAACTGGTTCTTTCCCAGAAGCTGGCAGACACCTACAAGTCCGAAAACTTGCCTCATGTGAATGTCGTCAAAAAGATGCGAGAGCGCGAGCCAGGTTCAGAGCCTCAATCAGGCGATCGGGTTCCGTTTGTTCTCATAAAAGTCGATAATCCCAAAAAGGCGAAGCAGTTTGAGATTGCCGAGGATCCCAAGTGGGTCGCTCAAAACAACATCCCACTCGACTATGAGTACTATTTTACAAACAAGTTTATGAAACCCGTGTGCGATTTGCTAAAGCCACTGGTCGAAAATGCGACCGAAGAAATATTCGGGGATCTCTTGGCGCCCAAGAAGAAGAGCCGAGGAAAGCAAACAAATCTTCTCGAGTTGTTCAAAAGTTTCGAAGATAAACAAAAGACGCCCTAGTAAAGTAAGTAAAAATGAGTTCGCTGAGTGAAAAAATAGAAGAACTGATTGAACAAGAAGTCAAGAAACAGGTTCAAGAAGCTCTTTCAAATTATGCTGATATGATTTCAAAGAGCTACAAAATTCCTTTGAGTTTATTGCTTCGAGACATACCCAACGTGGTCCCACGAGAATCGCCTAGTTGCGAAGTCTTGCCGACCACTTGCCTTGGACTCAGAGCCGGTAACAAGAGGTGTAAGATGAATGGAAAGTATGATGGGTACTGTCGACATCACTTTACTCAAAAACAAAAAACACAACCAATCAGCATACCACAAGGCGAGGTTCGCCACAATCATGGATTTCCCCCCATGTATCAAGAGGGATGTCCGGCTTGCGTTCACACACCAGCTGAACCTAAAAAGCCGCTTATAGATTTCAAGCTTGTTTTCTAATAATGAGCAGATCCGACACCCTGCTAGACTCTATCAATCAATTCTACGAGGATCCCAAAAATTCAAAATACCTCTTGGATATTCTTGATAAAAAGAGTTCCGTTTCATTGAGAAATTTGGAATGGTTTATAACAAATTACTCAAAAAAGCGCGCCCTGAGTTACAAGACTTCGGACGGGAAAACATTTGCGGTCCACTGTGCGTACAAGTCTAGTCTCGATGGGTACAGTAAAAAGTTATTTGATCCGTTTTGTAGAACCGACAAGTTTGAGTACACTCTCCCAAAATCAACGACGACCGTCATGACGACCGTGGCTCAATTGAATTTCATTCGATGGTGTATCAAAAACAACATCATCGATTACATAATAAACAACAAAGAAGAGCTGTTTACAAAGGCTTCATAAACCCCCCACTAAAATGTAAAGTTACTAGTCCCGTGTAGAACATGTGCATAAGATAATCTTCACTGTTAGCCATTGATAATATAGACACGTCTATAAACGTTTTATCTGCCACCATCTTACTAAAGTCCATCGCGCCCGAGTCGGGTGTATTCATGGGGTCTAGTGCGAATGAGTACGTGTAAATGTTTTTAGTCGGACACGACAAGTTTGATGAGAGGGCCTCTATATATTTGAAATAATACGAAGTCTCTATTCTGTTTTGTTTCGAATCTTCCAAGAATCCCAACTGAGATTGACCGTTCATGAAAAACTTGGCGTCCGACATGATTGGGTACAAGGATTGCGTGGCGACGTTCGTGCTCGTGGTGTTGCTAAAGTTGTACCGGTTGAAGATGAGAGACTGATCGAGTGTTATGTCATTTTCGAGAACACTTTTTCTGAAAAACCAATGAAATGTTTCGACTGGTATATTTGGAATCAGATAATTCTTTATCCGCACGGTGCCTTCTGGAATCTGTAAAACGGGTTGCCTTCTCACAGTCTCTATGAGAAGTTTGTAGTCGGTCGACTGAAGATACAATCTCTCATTTTGCGTCAACACAATCTGATCAAACACCAAGTCAAAATACGGCAAAGAACATTCCGTTTTTGATCCCGGGAACACATCGCGCGTCCTCGTGTCACTAAAAAAAGAAACCGGGTGAAACTCAATGACAATCTTTATCTTTTGGTTGAGGATCGCGCACAAGGGAAAATACGTCGAGTCGTTGTTTGAAAAGAAAAAGTTCATGGGTGCGTAAATGTCAATGGGTCCCGACCCAACACTCGATTCCCGTAAAGTTCCTTCGGGTTGACCCCCATTAATGAGACTCTGAAGAGCGACTTGTTCTTCGGCGGTTGTGTACAATTGATCTCGAATGATGTTCCAGTCGTCATAAATTTTTTCAATCTCAATGCCATCCACGACAAAACTTATGGTTTTTATTATGGCTCGCCCAATTTGATCGCAATACTTTGTGTTGTACTCTGTGGCATCTTGAAGCAGGGGCAACTGACACTTGAAATAAATATTTTTCAAGAGATCCCCCATGGATTGGGGCTTTATCTGATTATCTATGACGACGGTTTGTCCAAAGGGCCAATTGAGCACAGTCTCGGGATTTTCCCCGCTAATAGGCGTGGGTCTCGCTATGCGTATAGAACTTTGGTACGATGTAAAGTTCGAGTGTCTCCTCGGCTCAAATTTAAAGAAGGAATCTTTTCCAAGAAGAAACTTTTCTTGACGACCTATGGCATCTAGTGAAAGCACAGAACCTGTGCCGGCTTTGCCTCTAACATCTGTTGGTTCACAAAACATACTACTATCTATCTAGTATTTTATTATATCACTTTTCCACATATTCATCACATGAGTAGCCTTTAGCGTCTCCAGTTCCTTGGTTGTTTTCTCAAACGCCTTTTTCAGATCCGCGACCGCCTCATCACTGTACTGCCAAGTCTTGATGTTCAAGAGATAATCGAACGAACCGTCAACCTTGGTAAACTTTCTTGTGAGCTCCTCCTCGATCGAAGCCTTTTTGCGCTTGAAGATGATAAAATCTCCGTGTGTCACCATCTGAACAAACCTCACCTTGTTTTCAAGAATCACGAGTTCCTTTTCGAGCGTCTGAATCAAGTGAGCCTTTCGCTTCTTGTAGTATTCGATCCTGACTTCGACAAAGTCAACCAGGATCTCTTCGGCCGATGCGTACTTTTTGATACCAGTGACTGGGTGAAACAGATGCATATTTGTCGCGTGAATGGTTTTTCGCAACTTGAAATCCTTACAAAAGTCATCCCCGGTGTACCCACGGATCGTGAAACTCACAGAGTCTGTGGTGCTGTCATTATCGTACCCACTGATAGTCTTGGCCTCGACCAACTCATCCAGAAACTCCTTGTAATCCTGGGTCCACTTACCGGGTGGTAACTCGGTTATGGTCGTGCCTTTCCAAACCCCCTCGGCGATCCAGCTGTCTGTGCTTTCCGGGACCGGTGTGATGGTTCCCTTGAAACCCTTGAACCAAGGCTTCATCTTTTCGAGAGGTTGACCCTGAATGACTCTTAAAATGTTTTCTTTGATGTCATCGGGGTTGAAGGAAGGCACATATGAACTAAACCCAGTCCCTATGCCCTCTGTGCCATTCACCAGAACCATGGGTAAAATCGGGACAAAGAACTCGGGTTCGATCATCTTTCCATCATCATCCAGATAGTTGAGGATATCATCATCCCTTGGATCAAAAAGTATCCTGGCCGACTTGGTCAATTTTGTAAAAATATACCTAGTCTGAGAAGCATCCTTGCCACCCATGAGCCTCGTCCCAAACTGACCACACGGTTCGAGCAAATTCACATTGTTTGAACCAATGTAATCGTGGGCCAACCGAACAATCGTATCAGCCAAAGAAACTTCACCGTGGTGATACGAAGTCTTTTCAGACACATAGGCGGCCAACTGAGCCACCTTCATCTCATCCTTGAGGTTCTTGGCAAAGCAGGCGTGAAGAACTTTTCTCTGAGACGGCTTGAGACCATCACACATATGAGCAATCGACCTTCTCAAGTCTGCGAGACTGAAATTCACCAAGTCTTTGTGAATAAACTGCGTGATGCTCAGACTATCAATCTGCCCATAGTTCACCTCGAGATCCTTTTTTCCAGAATTTTCGAGGAGCCAAGTCTTTCGGTTATCAGCCTTGGTCTTGTCAAATGCGAGGACAATCGAATCCTTTGCGAGATCATCCGACTCGAACCGAACAGTGAGATCTTTGATTTGCTTGAAGTACTCACGGGCCTCTGCGGATGTCGAAGTCCCGAGACCCTTGTAGTACTTGATCTTCCACCCAGTTTTTCCTTCACCGTACCAGGCCCTAAAAGTCGAGTCCGTAAAGAATGAACGGTTCTCGGATCCCTTGGAAGCCTTGATGATTGGGGTCACCATCGAAACCACAAAGTTGAGTTTCAAGAGACTCGGCCAAAAGTAGTGAATCATATTGAGTATCAGACCCTTGATGTGGGACCCGTCATTATCTGCGTCCGTCATAATCATGAGACGACCGTACCTCAACTCAGAGAGTGATGTGTACACCTTTTCTTGCTGGAGCCCCAAAATCTTTTTGAGATCCGAAAACTCTTGGTTTGCCATGAGTTGCTTCACACTCGCGTCCCGGACATTTTTACACTTACCACGAAGAGGAAACACCCCATAGTATTCGCGACCGACAACCGAAAGTCCAGCCACGGCGAGGGTCTTGGCCGAGTCTCCCTCTGTCACTATGAGGGTACACTTGGCTGAATGTATAGTCCCGGCGGCGTTCGCATCATCCAACTTTGGGATGCCCGAAATTTTCGCCTTTCGAGCCCCGTCAGTCTTTTTGAGTTCCGATTGTTCCTTGAACTTTGACATGGCCAGAACCAAATCTTTGATCCCAGTCTTCATGATGTTCTTCACAAAGTTTGCCGGGGGTTCAAAACGACTCCCAAACTCTTGGGGTCTGAGGGTACACTCGGACTTTACTTGTGAACTGAAACAAGGGTTCACAAGAGTCGCATTCACCATGACGAAAAAGTTATCCTTGACCTGTTGAGGTCTCAGTTTAATCTTCTTGGTGAGGTCCTCTATGATGCCCGAGGCGACCAAGGAGGATATATAATCCACGTGAGTTCCACCCTTGGTCGTACAGATGCCATTCACAAAAGAAACCTGTTGGAACCCATCAGATGGGGCGATACACACACTCCATCGAGGGGACTGAAAACTCGCAACCGGGGTATCTTTTGGTAAATACATGGACGCGTAAACTTCCTGGGAACACTTGGGTATAACAGCATCTTGAAAACTCACTTGGCACTTTTTGCTGGTACAAAAGTTGGCATCGTAGACCCTCTTTTCAAAAATCTTGAATATATCATTGTCCATGGCTGACATTCCAAACTTTTCCCAATCCGGGACAAAGGTTATGTTCACCATCGAACTCTTTTTTGTGTACTTTTTCATTTTTGGGGACTCACAGTTGGTCATATTCTTGGTCCACCTCTGCGAGTAATGAATCTGATTGACATCATCGTAAATGTTAATCACAAAAATCTTTGAAAAAACATTGGCAAGTTTAGCTCCGTATCCATTGCGACCACCGACGAGGCGTTCCTGCGTATCATCATAATTAGTGCTCGTGAGAAGATGCCCAAAGGTTAACTCTGGGTTCCAGATTTTTTCAGTCGGGTGCTGCTCAACCGAGATTCCACCAAGAGGGCCGTTGTTCTCGATGGAAATTGCCCCAGATTCCTTGTCAATGGCAACTTTGATAGACTTGACCTGATCCGGGTACGTGGAGTTGCGATCAATGGCGTTTACAAGAATTTCATCAAATATCTTCAAGAGTGCTGGTGAATATCGCACATGTTGATGAGTAAATGCGTCGCCCTCGAGAACCCAATACGGCTCGGTTATTAATCCAACGGGACCAACATACGAGTCTGGGCGTTTAAGGATGTGCTCAACATGTGTGATTTTCTGAATTTGCTCCTTCATTGCTCCTTCTTACAAAGGTAGGGGTCTTTGTTTTTAATACACAAGTGTCTCTGTGATGTCACGATCTTTGTAGTCCCAGAGGACCTCACCACGTATGGCTCCTTCGGGCACCTTTTTTACAATGTCGAAAAATGTGAAATTATTTGTTTTGATCACTTTATTGTTTGAAAGTTTAAACACTTTTGTGTCTCTCGACAGGTACTCGAGCTTTTCCTTTTTGATTTCGGTTTCGATATAATCACCATTCGCTGTTTGAATATAGTACATCATTCTGCTTCTATGGGAGAAATGAACCTACGTTTTATGTACCCATCTTTGATGTACTCGAGGCACACTGGAAAATTCTCATCCTTGTGAACCTTACAAAATCCGGGTTCTATGTACCGGCCGTTTATTTGAATGCTAAAGTCCCTTTCGTAATTCTGAAGACTTTTGTGAAGGAGTTCTAGATCATACGTCAACCCATTGTCGAGATGTATCATGGATTTTCGAAGAGTCACCTCGCAATCAAACTTGAAATCCGGCAAGACGCACGAAAATTCGTACGTTGGCATTTTCGTCTCAAAGTGATCCACTCGTTCTCGGTCGTAATGATATTGAATGAGACCAAACTTCACGTGGGTCGAGTGGATACACATGTACTCGTGGGTCTTAATGAGGTCGAGTAAAATGTCGTCCACGTGTACGCATATATTTTCCTTGTCATCATACAAACAGGGAAGTATGTACTCATCGAGAACTCCCAATTCATCTTGAACATCTTGAATGAAACATTTGTTGTTTTTAAAAACAAGAGTCTCTTTTATTTTCGGGATGTTTTTTGTTTCGATGATGATCATCTTAAAAGTAAAGAGTTCTTCACTTTTAAATGGTGACCATAAGTGACTTGCCAGAGAGTGACCCGAGTGTCGAACGAGTGCTCCAGACTATGTGGCTCGGGGCCGTCAGGATCACTCGAGAGACCGTCCTCGATCAAAAGGTTATTCAGAAGCAGATTGACATGTTTAGCACGGCCGAGGTCTCGAACACGTGCGAGGCGGCCTCGGTCGCAGAAACGTTAAGAGATCTTAAAAAGATTCTAAGTTATATCAAGTAATGGATACAATCATAATAAGTTCAATGACCGGCTCTGAGATTGCCATAAATCTCACGCTGTATTTGTTGTACGGGTACTCTTCGGCCCTCGTCTTTTCGGCGATCAGTCTGTTTGGATACGTCGGCATTCACGCGAAGAACTTGGTGTACCTGCGGACGTATGTGTTTCTCAGTCTGATTGTGGCGGTCGCACGAATCATAGAGTTTATGGCGCTTCAAAAGACGTATTATATTTTGGTGTTTATAAATGTTTATTCACTCTCTGTGTGTTTCTATGTGAACAGGTACATAAAAAACGTGTCTGAGGTGGTCATAGGTAACCCAGTCACAAGCGAAGACCAAGAACAAGTTCAAGATGGACCTGAGTACAAAATTGCGGTTGTCGTATGAGGCTCATTCGGCCCTCAAAAAGGCGAACAGTATCAAAGTGCTAACCATTCGAGAAGTATCGGAGATAAATGCGAGGAGTAACCAGTCATCGTCGGTTCTGTGCCAGGCTACGAATATGAATGGAAACCCGTGTAAATCTAGAGCTGTTTGTGGTAAATATTGTAGGAGACATAAATTTTAATATTGTGTAATTATAAATATGTTTGATTCAGAAACCCTTCGTCCAGTCATCATAGCTATGGTCCTCTTTATGTTAATTATCAAGGCACTTCCCAAGGTTCTTAAAGACCCAACGAATATTAAAACAATAGATGACGTCACCATGTTAACCGTGACGCTCAAGGATTTTCTGATGCCCGGGGCAATTCTCATAGCTCTCATAGTGTATTTTACAAATTACATTAACGCGAATGTCCTATAAAATTCTTCAGGACCAACCACAAATCTTGTGTGATCGTGGTTCATGTATGTTAGTTTCTTTGTGTAGGCGTCCTTCATAAACTTTAACAGTTGATCAAAGTTTGGCTTTCCCCACACCATACCCTTTTTAAATAGAAAATCATCATTTTGAATTTCTTGCTTCTCGCATCGAATGAGATATGGAGTCTTGATGTAATCAACAGCCCCACCGTATTCAGGAATTATAACAGGCTTGTTTTGGATCGCAGCTTCCACGGCACCCAAACCAATCCCCTCTGAACTCGAAAAACTCACATAACAATCACACAGTTTGTGAAGCGCATCTAATTCCTCCTCTGGTATGAGACCGTTTATGACTATAACATTTGGGATGTTTATCGAGACCTCTTGTCGACACGTCGCCTTGACGGCCAAATAACAATCTGGCAAATTCAACTTTACAAATGCTTCCAGGATTTTTTGAAAATTTTTTCGTTGATCAGCGATGTTCCCAATATGATAAAACACATACTTTCCAGTCGGTATCCCGAATGTGTTTTTAATGAACGATATGGTCTTGACGGGTATGTGAGCCCTGACGATTATGAATTCGACATGAGGAAATTGCCGACTAAAAACTTTTTTACAAAATCGACTGCTCACGGCAACCTTGTCAAAGTGTTTGAAGAGTTCACCATAGGCCTCGTGGACTGTTTCCGTTTCACAAGTGGTCATACAGATTACCTTTTTACACTTGCGTTTTATTTCTGGTATCGCCTCGATCCACGGTTGAATTGGTAGTGCGAATATGAGAGCCACGTCGTCTTCAACAATCGGGTCAACACCAAGCTGAACATACTTGGCACCTGGTAAAACATAACTGTATTTGAATAAATGCTGACCGATTCCGGCTAATAGGGTAGGACCAATGAGAAGCATTTGTAAATTAAAGATTTTTTTCTTTTAGTATATAAAATGGAAGAGTTGAAGAGTGAAATTAAACTCGAGATGCGCGAAAACAAAGCCCGACCCGATCGAGTTTATGGTTTTATGCTCAGGATTATTGAACAGTTATCACTACAGGAGCCAGCCCCCAAGGAGCCCGAGCCAGTTGCCGAGGAGCCCGAACCAGTCGCCGAGGAACCCAAGGAGCCCGAGCCAGTTGCCGAGGAACCCAAGGAGCCCGAGCCAGTTGCTGAGGAGACGCACGAGGACGAGGACGAGGAGGAGGACGAATAAACTAGAGTAGTCTAGAAGGCATAGCACCAGGTACTCTTAAAGGAACAGCCGGTGCCGCAACCGCAGCCGGGACCGGGGCTGGTACTGGCACTTGAGCGGTTGACCTTGAACGTGTAAACATGTATATTATTCCAGCCACAATCATTATACCGATAAAGACATAACTCAGAGGTATCTTCTTTTTTGGGGGCGGCGGTGGGTTTTGAATACTCTTGGTAAGTCTATCAAACTTTTTACCAAGTTTTTCAATCGCCTCGACGACTCGAAGATTCGTGTCCTCGGGTGGAGCCGTGGCGTCTCTCGTCGTAATCTCAAGGACCATATAAAACTCCGCGTCAGGTTGAAGGGGAACATAGTCTCCGTCACCCTGGTGCTCCCACAGTTCAAAGTTTAGTTTCTGAATTGATATGGGATTGAAATATTTCGTCTCGCGTGTGAATGATTTCCATTGTTTGTCGTGGACCACAAAATTTGAGCTCCCATTAAACCCTCGTTCGAGCGGAACCCGACACAAGACTTGACCGTTTCTCTCGGATAACATCTGGGCCACTGTGGGTACATCGTGACAAATAATATCGATAAACTTGGCTTGATTCGATCGACCGTCGTCACCACCCTCTCCAACCTGAGTCACGTAAAAGTCAACCACCTTGATTCCAATGACTTCGCGCATGTCTTCGATGAATGTGTTGGATGTAATGTCAAAGTGTACAGAAAAGTTGTTGTTTGTTCCGTCAACAAACTCCGAATCCACAATGAGATATTGAACCTTCTTCATTCTACTAGGTGGTTTTAAAAAAATATTCGTATATTTCAATGGCTGAACTACTGAAATATGCGGGATTAGCCGTAACCATAAGTGGTCTTATTTTTCAAGCCGGAAGGCAGTCTGAGCGCATAGATGAACTATTCACAAAGGCCCACGCGGCTGAAATAGAGAGAAAGGATGTCAAAGAAGTCATCTATGACATGCACGGAAGAATCTGTGCCATCGAAAACGACGTGAAACGTTTACTTAAGTGATAGCATGTATTGGGTCGATCGAATGAGAACCATAATCTGATCTTGAATGCTCTTTAGATACGAATCCTTTGGCAGTTTCATCTTGCGAATAGTCGCAGCAAGGGTTCGAAAGTATCCCTTTATCTTACAGGGACACATGATGAGTTTCGCGTTCATATTGACTCGCTTGAGACGACCGTATTTACCCATGTAGGCCTCGGCCCACTCATCAACCAGAGGGACAATACCTTCATAGTATTTTTCAAGAGCCTTGTGAACAGCCCTTGAATCTGTGACGAGGTGAAACGCGTGAGCCTGGTTTCTAGAGTGCATTAAAAGTTCGACGAATTTTGTAGCTGCTGCCATTGTATTTATTTTACACAATATTTTAGTTTGACATTCGGGCGTGAAGGTCATTACAGAATTCTACAAGTCTAGGCATTACTACAGTGTCCCACATTTGCTGGTCCTTTACTATGTGATGGCTCGCGGTCTCATTATTGTATTGCTCTATTAACCGAGCCGTATCCATACCAACCATCTGAAGATATGTCTGAACCTGGATCATCTCATATGGGCGCATCGCATTGAAGAGACCCCGGGCTCTGTTCTTAATCTCGACCAGAACCTTGGTCCCATCTGGGTGGATCTCAACTCTGTCAATTTTACCCACTATGACATATCGCGTCCCACAGATTGTAGTGACTTCGAGAGAATAAAAGTTGTCATCTCTGATCAGAGTGGTTCCCTCGGTCGCCTCAATCTTATCCGAAGTCTTATCCTCAGATTTGGTCCCAAAGTTGGTAAAGACTTTTGATCGAATGTAATCATTCACCTCTCTCTTTTGAGTTTGGGTCAAGTTTTCATTCGAATTAATCTTAGCCTCTGCGACCCGAACAATCTTGGTTGTATCATCAGACTTTTCGGCGATTGACTCCATGGCTTCTCTGAGGGCATTTTCAGCCTCGGGGCTACTCGCAATGGACTCCTTGGCCTTGTCATTCTTGGTGATTCCGGTAAATGTTTCGGGGCAGTACTTTTTCCAAATCTCATCAGCAACCTCTTGGGGCTTTTTGTATTGATGTTTTCCTATACAAGCAGCAACCTCACTCGCCTTGAGTATAATCTTCTTCGCAGAAATCTCCTTGGCCGTGGGCTTTTCGTACTTTTTCATAATTGCGTAAACCTCTGCGGCAGCTCTGGTATCAGCAAGAGCCCCGTGCCACCCTTCGAGATCCTTACCCACAAGCTTTTTATAAAGCTCACCAAGCCGAAAGGTTTGCTGATAAATCTTTTTTGACATGCGCTGAGTACAAACCTCCTTGAACCCCTTGGCGCACCCTGTATTAAACCCCCTGCGATGAGCCTCTGATAAAAGAGCCGTTGTATCAAACCCTATATTGTGACCCACAATGGTTGGTCGGGCCAAAAATAAAGCCTCGACCTTTTTCCAGACTTCTGAAAAGGGTTTTCCCTCAGTCTGGGCTTTTTCATATGAAATTCCGTGAACTTTAAAGGAGTCCTCGGGCATCACACTGTACCCCTCTGGTTTAATCAGGTCGTGAAAATGCGCGAGCTCGTTATCATTCTCGTCATAAAGAACAACAGCAACTGAGACAACTCGACAGTTTTCAAACACATCAAGTTGTGTAAAGTCTTTTGTTCTCTTAGAGGGAAGGCCAGTAGTCTCTGTATCAAGTGCTATGTATGTCATGTTTTTGGTGCTTCCCATTTAAGATAGAAAGCAACACTTTCTCTAAACCTATGATTGATCAGTACACCATTTTTTGTCATCACTGTAAAAGGGAGATTTTAAAGGGGTTACCTGTGTACTGCGCACATGATAAATATTATTGTAGCGATCTCCATAGATATTTTCACACTTAAAAGAATCACACACTGTTTATTAAAATGCCTAGCATTGAGCAGATCATCGATCATGTTGACGAACTCGCCCAGCATCTCAAGGAGGCTCGCAAAGAGCTCTCGGACGCCATAGAGAAGACCGAGCTGTACCAGAAGATTCTCACGGCCACCATGAAGCAGACCTCGACCGGGTGTACCATGCCCGAGAAGGTTGCCAAGGCTCACGCACTCAAGGTGGTCCTGGCGAATTACAAAAAGACCAAAAAGGCTGGAAGCGAGAGCGATGAATAAATATGTGTACTAATGATCCATATGTAATCACCGAGTTACTCAACTCAAATTTTCAAATGTCGACCAATCAGGCTTTTGAAAATTGGATGAACCAAATTAACAACAATCTCGTGACTCAGTACGAAGTGAGAATATCAGACCTACCAGATGAACCTTTCTGGGATTTCTTCGAGGATGGGCTAGAACCCCAAGAGGTTGTCAAGATCATGATTGAGAATGCGAGCGTTTTTTAATTTTTTAAAAATTGAATAATTTAAAAAAGAGTGTATTATATCTTCATATGTGTTCTCACGAAGGTTGTGCGTCAAGACCATACTACAACATAGACTTTGTGTTACATTGTAAGAAACACTGCCCGATTGATCTCGGGATGTGTTCAATCATAAAAAAAGATGGAAAGGCATGTGAGTGCCCCGCGCGAAGATCTTTTAAAAGTGTCAAGACTTGTATGAGACACATTCCCAAGAGTTCTGCGGTTGAAACCTGCTCTATATGTTTAGACGACTGTGAGATTGGCACGAAATCAACAGTTTGTGGGCACTTTTTTCACACCAAGTGTCTCAATGAATGGAAGTCAAACATACACGGTCACACGTGTCCCGTTTGTCGCACTGAAATAGCAAAACCAAAAATAGACGAAGGTACTTTTCAGACTTTGATAACAGTTGCGCATCGTGCGAGCGACGCCGATGATTTTATAGATCAACTATCAAGAATCATTGAAATCGAAGACATTTACGCCATCATAAGGGTACTTCAATCATAAGTTCCATGACTGGAGAAGAAGAGCAAACAAGGCTGGTAAAAGCCAACTATCATAACACCTCTGCGATCTCTTCATTATGACGTGTTGAAAGGTCACATAGGCCGCTATGACAGTTGACACAAAGAGTGAGATGAACAATACGAGCTCTACGGTATTCTTCATTTATAAATATCTAGAAAATAGTTAAGGATGCTGCTCCTATTCGGAATCTTTGCTGGATTTTTAATATCGCGAAATAGATACTTTATACTCAAGACTGCGAAGCCGGGACACAAGATAAAGACGATTGCTCAACAAGTGTGTAGGGGCACCCTGAATGACCACACAATTAAAGTCATGCTGGATGTTCTGAGCACAGAAAGCATTGGAACCTACAATGTGGATCAGGGCTTAATAAATAAAGCCGGTGAAAAATTAGCCAAGTATGGTACACCCGATTCTTGTTTACTTGCTATGCATCTTTCAAATTATTCAAATATTGATTATTCAGATGTGGTACATGAAACTATTCGAGAGGCATCTTGTCACTTTGTAGAAACTTCTCGAACTGTTGATATCATCCGCGGGAAGTATCTGTTTCAGGATTCTCCTCGTCAAACTGTTCAATCCCAATGAGTTCTGCTATAAAATCGTTGAGGGCTTTCCAAAGATTCATCTTGTATACTATTTGTTTTATATTTTTAAATATGTGTACCAAGAGATCACACGTGAGACAAACAGTTTACACAAACAAGAATGGAACCAACTGAGCACGTCATCGACATACCCCCTTGTCTTACAAAAGTCAAAACTTCTTGTATTTCAACCAAGGGTATAATTCTAGCTTCTTTGGCCGTCATTGCCATTTTTTCATTTATAGGTTTCATAATATATTATCTGGTTGATCAATTTGAACACCAGGATTTAAAAAAGACAAACTCCACGAGTGTATGAATCAATACTGGGTCTCCAAGCCTCTCAAGAAAGTTGTTGTTGACAGCGATAAACTTGAAGAGATTGTAATTATAAATGGAGACTCTCAGAGAATACTTTATACACTGGCGCCAACAGGTGTGGTCTAAAAAACTCATCGATGAGTGTATCGAAACTTGGTTGTTTGAAAATAATAGTAGTTAATGGTAAATGAAGAAACCAGCCATAGTTTTGATCGCAACCATAATAGGCCTTCTTATTATTCTCATAGTGGTTCTTTCCAGGTCTCCGCAGGTACTTGTACAGGCCCCAGAGATTCCTACCCAGATACTCACGGCACCCGTTCGAGAACCTGAATTTAGGGGACCCCCTATTCGCGAGTACAAACCAAACACATACAAACAGGTTGGACTCATGATTGGTGAGAATAGTGACGTGTACCCAATCTATGGGAGACCTTCGTACGCGTACAATAACAGATGGAACTATTACACCACGACTCAGGGTGAACAGATGTACCCTCTGCCAATCTCAAACGGCAACAGGGATTGTACCGAGGATATAGGATGCGATGAACTCTATGGGAATGAAAATCTCTCAATTTTGGGGAAAAGTGGAACATACAAGACTACCATTTACAGAGTTTCCCCAGAAGTTGGGCTTTAAAATTAAATATAAAAGAATTATAAATGGACGGTAAAAAGATCCCCAAACATCTAGAGTGTCCTATTGATACATTTATATTAGATGAAATAGTGATACCTTTGAACCCAGTGTTCAAAACCCTGGGGGCGACTCCGAATATTCTCACAGGGGTCTCGGGGATCTTTGGACTCTTATCCGTGTACTCTGTGTACAAATCAAACTACGCCCTGGGTGCGTTGCTGTTTTTACTATCATACGTATTCGATTGTTTTGACGGAAATTTTGCCAGGACCTACAACATGGTGACTCCTTTTGGGGACTGGTTCGATCATATCAAGGATCAAACGGTGAATGCGCTTTTACTTTTGGCGTTACTTTTCAAAACGGACTTGACCATGAACACAAAAGTCTGGTTTGTTTTTGTGTTTATGATGTTGGCGTTATTGATGTGCTCGTACCTGAATTTTCAAGAGAGGCACTATCACGAAAATAACAAAGTCCCCGCGGAGCACAAGAGCGAAACACTCGGGTTCCTCTCATTTTTATACACCCCGGAAGAAAAGGAACACACAAACTTTTTCCGGTTTTTTGGGTGCGGGACGCTTCACTTGGTTGTCGTATTTTTCCTACTGTATTTTCACGTGATCAAAAAGAATGTATGAGACAATCATACGTTTGCGGACCCAAGGCAAAGTCAAGACCGAACCAAAAATGAGAATCAGACCAACCTTCGAGTCACCGGACGTTCACGATCTCATTGAACGAATCCGAACAGATGATTGTCTATTCTTTGTTGAATCATCAACAAATGATAACTTTCTTGAATTGAAATGCGTCGACAGTGACCGAGGAACAAACTTTTGTTTTTACATGGAATATTCCCAGACTCTGTCTAGGTGTATAGGTCACGAGGTTCAATACGAAGGTGGATACATACTATTTGACGACTTTGATATCATCATGGGTATCGAAGAGTCTGATTATGTGACCCCGGAGGTTTCGGAGGAGTGTGAGTGTCCGGTGTGCTACGAGACGTTTTTGCCGGTGTACGTGTCTCTATGCGGTCACAGTGTTTGTAATGGTTGTATGGTAAATATGAGTAATAAGGGTCACAATAAGTGTCCTATATGCCGAAGCGACTCTTTCAAGTACCCAATAGCATTAGCTTGTAATAGAAATTATATTAGTGTGTAACCAATCATTGAAGCCGTAACCCCAAATGTTGAAGCCACCACGAGTCGTTCAAGAAGTGAAGCGTCCGGAGTTATCTTGTATCCCATGAGAGACAAGGGCAACTCCATAATCACGAAAGCCATAAATAATTGTACCGGAGTCTCCGCAAAGTAGTTTGCCACTAGAATCATAAGAGGCGCGACGATGAGGGAAATAATCTCGAGTGATCTAGATCGCCTGTAGAGTCTCAGCAGAACAAAGTACTCGAATAAAAGCATAACAAGAGCGCCCTTAAAGTTTAAATTCTTCATTTTCTATATGAGTGAGAAAATGTTTGTGATAAAGTGGCAAAATGTCATCACAAAAAAGAGCGGAGAAGGAAGTCCGATTCCTTATAAAATTGCCAAAGCGTACGTTCATAATTTAAACCGAAGGTATCCAGATATTGTTCACATTATGGTGCCCGAACTTTTCTAGGCCTCCCCCTCGGTCTTCGAACGACCGGCGGGGCGACTTGAGCAAGTTGCCTCGCAATCTCTTCATCCCGACTGCAGTCCATGTTGTATTGAATTTCAATGTCGTCGTCAATACCACACAGACCCAGGATAACCTTGACCGTTTTCTGAACTTCTTGACTCGCGGTCACTTGAATTGTATTGTTGAAATCGATCGAAATGTATGGGTTTGTATTTATGCTCTCGACAAGATTCATTCCAATTTGGGCGAGTTTTTGCTTATCAAGGGTATCCTTTATGGTGTCTCTGATGCTATTGACAATCTTGTAGACACCAAGGATACTCGTGTCGATTTTAATCTCTTCAACAAACTTTTCCAGCTTTTCTGTGCGCTCGATGATATCCGCGCGCTCTTTTTCTCGTTCTAGATACTGCCTGTGGTGCCTCTCACGGTGCTCTTCCATCTTTATAAATTGATGTTTTAAAACTTTATAGGTTTTTAAACTCGGGCTATGGTTAAAAATGGGTCGCCGAATTCAAAACATCAAAAAATGGATTCACACATTCGTTTTCGGAATTCCATCCTTTTTCACATGTTGTTGCTTCTGTGGCGGGTGTCACGGGAACCAAGTTGTCCCATTTGAAAAAGAGACGGATCAGTATGAACTTATAAATAGGTGGGTCGATATGGGGTGCCAGG
>JACCDM011682045.1_pt1 | contig 22290 bp, 15 predicted proteins | sample 7445851 | NCBI WGS metagenome assembly JACCDM01 (sample SAMN15323438, study PRJNA562643) | freshwater metagenome | isolation source: river surface water | place: USA:Blue River Watershed | collected 2017-08-16
CCCCCAGTAGGTTTGAACACACCCAAATAGGAACTCTAGTTGACGAAATCTCCATGAATCCAGATCACTTCAAAACAGAATCTCTTCCTAAAATCTTGTCAACGTTGGTTCATGAAATGGTGCATTTGCAACAAGCCTATAACGGAACTCCTAGCAGAAAAGGCTATCACAACAAAGAATGGTCTAATATGATGCAATCTATTGGGTTAATCCCCTCGGATACTGGAAAACCTGGCGGAAATCCGATTGGGCAACACATGTCACACTACATTGAACTGGGTGGAAAATTTGAGAAAACTTGTCAATCTCTCATAAAGAGCGGCTTTAAGCTATCCTGGGCAGATAAATTTGGGTATCAAAAAACAGAAAAATCAATAGGAAGACTAAAGTATACCTGTTCGAATTGTAAGCTTAATGCGTGGGCTAAACCAGATATCCTATTGATTTGCGGCGCATGTCAACAAACATTAATTAGCTGAATATAGGGTCTTACCGCATATCCAGCCCATTTCGGCAATGAGTTAAAGTGTAATTAAAGCCAAATCGATTTTATATGTTCGTAGCCCTCGATTTTTCTTTATAATGTAAGCTATCAATGAGCCATAATTTCTTTAAGTTGATTTGGATGATTTCGCAAGACTTTTAATAACAGGCTCAGAGGTCGTGGTATGGGTAACTTACCTGTTTCGTAACGATTAAATGCGTTTACACCGCCACCGAATATGGCAGCCGCTTGTTTCTGAGTTAATTTTAACTTAACTCTAACTTGTTTAATTTCTTCTGGTGTTAACAATCCATCAATGCGTGCTTTTTCTGCCAAAATTAAAGGCATAACGGCATTGCTGTCTTTTCCATCAATAACACCTTCACCACAAGCCTCACACCAAAGTGCTGGTTGATTAATAACAAACTCAATATTTTTGTAGGTATAAACCATGGGCTGTGTTTTATGCTCTTGTTTAAATTCACCACATAACGGGCATTGCCTCTTAGTCATATTATTTCTCCTTGAACGAAATAATCAATTCTCTATTAGCATTAATTTGAAATTTGATATACAAATCAATGCCATTAAAATAAGCTCTGTATACATCTTGCCATGCAACAAAATTCTCATGAACTGGTGGCATAGATTTATAAAAATCTTTTACTGTTAGCGCCTGAATTGCCGCAACCACATCATGATCGGAGAAATCCAGCTCAATTTGTCCTCTTTTGGCAGATGATGTCATTACTAAACTTTCAGGACAGTCAAAAGCTTTTTTAATACTATTTAAGTCATAAGTTGGTGTGCGTTTCAAAAGAGTCATCGTTTTTCTCAACTAACCTTATAGGTTATAATAGACCATTTTATAAATAACCTCAAGGGTTATTTTGTGTTAACGGGTCAGGCCACTTGAAGCGCTAGTATTTTTTCCATGTCGAATAACATTTCCAATTGGTCGATATCCTCAGTAAAATCATACTCGCCATGCAGATTCACATAGTACCATATAAGAGTTGAGCCATTTCGTATAATTTTTAGCAACGCTTCTTTCTTTTCTTCATCTTCAATTGAAGCCAATTTTTGTGAAAGAAATAGATCATTCCAGAGCACAATGGCATTTTGTATTAAACGTTGACAGCCAACAACCATTTCCTGCTCTTCTTTCCCGCTATATTGGATTTCTTGATTATTACCAAACAAAATAGCTTTTGAAAATTTATTAGACAACTCTATCCGATTAAGTTGTTTTTCAACTGATTGGCGCAATGCGACATCATTTATGTACCGCAGAATGAATAGACTTTTAATGATTCGTCCAAACTCCTTAATAGCACAGTATAATGGATGTTGTTTGGAGTAAGAACTTAGACGCTTAAGTATTTGCGATGTGGTTGATGCCTTGAGCTTAATGGTTACCATTAAGCGTAAAATATCGTCCCAATATTTCTTGATCAAATCGACATCAATGTAACGTTCTGGCAGTATTTTATAACCTTTTTCCGCATACATACTTCTAGGTTCAAAACTATAGAGCGTAGATTTTTTGATATTTTTTATTCGTGGTGCAAAATAAATGCCGAGCATATATAATATGGCAAAAACAGCTTCGGAATAACCATGTGTATCCGTAGAGTGGATACTGCTTTTGATTGAAAGGTTATGTAATAATCCATCTGTGACATATGCCGCTTCACGCTCGGAACTGCTAATAGACGTCGTATAAAATAAACGATTCAACTCGTCAATAAAGCCATACAATGATGAACCTATGTCACTCCCAAAGTATTTAAAGGAGTTATTGGCATTTAAAGATTCAACCACTACGCTGACTTTACGCCCATCACTTGATGTATGCAGTTTGTTAGGATCGTTTTGATGCAGTTTAGCCAACGAAAGCTGCCCCAGTAACTCTAAAATACGCTCGTTGGCTGCATTAATGTTATCTAGACTCATGTGCCAATTTACGAAATTTGTCAGGACATCTTCGGTAATGCCTTTCGATACATTTGCCATCTTATTGATGCCGATATTACACCCTAATCCCAAGATCGCTGCGTAAAATATCGATGTTTTAGGTAATACTTTCTTGTCTTTCACATTGTGATGGCGAAAACAATCAAGATAATTGGTTAAGCGTTGAATATCACTTAAGATCTTTAAAATGGATGTGTATTTTTGATCAGCAAACAATGCAGATAGCGATTGAGTATGAGGCTTCTCCACTTTAGGAGTTGCTAAAACCATTCGTCCTTTGGCATCGAATTTAATATGTGAGTTTTTACATTCTTTGATGCGACGATTCGTTTTATGATAGGCGGCATGCAATTTTTTTCTTAATACCTGCAATAACTCATCGATATCTGAAAATGCTAGCAAACCAGCCTCCTCCAGTAAACGATGCTTGTTGACTGACCAATGATCTTTAGGATGCAAATAATTTTGTAATGATAGATAACGATATGCTGGTTTAAGGCTAACGACACCAGACTTTAGAGCATCTGCGGTATGAAAGTACAGTAAAGCCTTATAAAGAGAGACTTTGAACTTACCCTCAGAGGTATAAAGCTCGTTTTGTTCTTGGTCTGTCAAAAAATCAATCGGCGCTTCTTTCCCTATATTTCCGTTTTTGGTTTGATAATGCTGAATGGCATGCATCACATCAGGAAGATTTTGCTCATCACTGGTATCAAAGGAAATATTACGCAGAATATCCGCCACTCTGTTTTGTAATTTTAACGATAAGTCCTCCACTGTGGAGTAATAATTTGTTGCATTAATTTCGTCCAATGCTTTTTTAGCTAATGTGTCAATCTTAGGCTCATCAGCTGCATCCCCCATAGACTGTTGATGGTAAATCTCTATCAGGTGTTTAATTTGTACTATTTTTTCTGAATCAGATAAAAAGGGTGATTTTGTCAGCTTATCAATTTCTTTCACTAGTGTTTTGTATGACATTCTTGCTTCGGTTAGCAATTGTATTGTCTCTTTTTGTTGGTCTTTTTGTTTGAAAGCTTGTTCCTTCTGGGTTTTAGTAACAGCATTCTGAGTTGACTGCACGCATTGTAATAAAATATCAGAAAAAATATCTTGTCGTAATCGATACTGGTGAGCAATAAAGCAAATAAGATATAAGTAGCGTTTGTTGGGTTGAAGTTGGCTAATTTGGAATAAGCTGGCTTTACGTACCCATGTGGCATAATGTTTGATCATATCGTTGTGTAAATTTAATACTATCAATAACGGTGTGACGCTTTCATAAATTGTATCAATTAATTGGAAAGCAAGAACGCTTGCCTTAATTTTCTTTGGTCTTTTAGAATGACTAATGTTTTTGAGTCCAGCTAGTTCTGAATGGTTGGACTCATCTGTTTTCAGTAAATTATCCAAAGTACTTTTTTGATCTTCAGATAAAATACGTTCGACTGACTGGAGTAAGTGCTTATCATAATCGCTAATAGCTTGGGTAATACTTAAGGCAAATCGGTTATACCCAGGGATTTCAATTTTCTTTCTTTTTAGAAGCTCATGGATATCCTGTAAAATTTGCTTTGGTGAGTAATGCCTAGCGACACGGTCTTCGATACTTTCTAAGAAAATTTTTTTAGCGTCTTCATCAAATGATTTCAGGTTGATGTGCTGACGGATGATCTGCTTATGATGGTTATATGTTCGTGAATTATAATGCTTTAATTGTACGCAGTTATAATCAAGATTGTGTTGCTGGCATATTATTCTGACATCAGATTCTCGAAACTGCTTTAAGGGATAAAGTCTTACCCCAAGCTGACAATAACTCCACTGTAAAAGAAATCCGACTTTGTTGTTAAAGTTATCCACGCTTTCGAGCCAGGTAATTAGTTCGGATGGTAGTTGAAAATATTTTTTCTGTTCAACTTCAACGCCTGATAAATCAGGCGGAGCATTAAAAGTAATTTGTTCCGTCGGAGAGAGGATTTCAAGTTTTGCCATTAATACGCATCCGGCATAATAATTTGATTTAAAAAACGCTCGTTTTGTTTGGTGAAAAACTATATCATATCGGTGCGTTGTAAACGATAGTAAATTATATGGTGATATGCACCAAAATCACCTTAAGACAAAAACAAAAAAAATTGGTTAAAATTTGTATGATTTATGGATATGTTCGTGTAAGCACTCAAGATCAAAATATTGATGGTCAAAAAAATGTCATTAGTCGATATTGTATCGATCAAAAAATAATGGTTGATGAATGGATTGAGCTTGAGATGTCATCTCGTAAATCAACTGCAATGAGACGTATTGATGAACTGTTGGAAAAACTTTCACCGGACGATACGATAATTTCCTCTGAACTATCAAGGTTGGGCCGCTCTATTAAGGAAACTCTAAACACAATAGAGACCATCGTTCATGATAAAAAATCTCGATTAATACTTATTAAACAAAATCTGGATCTCGATCCTAACGCTAAAAATAATGTGGCCAATAAGGTACTGATTACTATTTTTTCCATGCTGGCGGAGCTTGAAAGAGACTTTATTTCGGAACGAACCAAAGAAGGCTTACGTGCTCGCGTTGCAAAAGGCATTAAGCTTGGCAAACCAAAAGGCGTGATACAAGCTTCTATGTACGATAAAGACAAAGAAAAGATTATGCATCTTTTTCAATTAGGAGTCCCCGTTCAGAAAATTATTGCAACACATTTGGGATATGGTAAATATTTATCACTGAAGGCTTATATTGGTAAACTGGAAAAAATGCTACAACTTGATGTGAAGATCTGAATTTATTCTTTCGGACAGAAATAAGAAGAGGCAAAATATCTTGTTAATGTGTGAAATGTATATATTTATTCGCGCATTCTAAAATGTTGGTGCAAGAGTGCCGCACTTACAATGCGGTTCACAATAACATCAGCAGCTTGTTGCTCTTCACCATTGGCTGATTTAAGCGAAGTGAAGTATTTTCTAAATTTTACAGGATCAATGAATGGTAGATTATCTAATAATGATGATTGTATTATATCCGAATACATATCATTCAATGGGTTATTTCGTTTCTTTGTAAAATTGATTGCTGAAGGAGCAGTTAAAGGATGTTTTTCACGCTTGTATATAGATAGGGGTAAAAGATCTTTACAAGCCTCTCTTACAATTTTTTTTTCTATTTCACTGATCTTAAAATAATCTGGAATTGCTAAAGCAAAATTTACACAATCGTTATCTAAAAAAGGTAATCGCCCTTCAATAGAGTTCGCCATCTCCACTCGATCGCCCAAAGTCGATAAAATGAGTTCCGAAAAATTTGTCTTTTGCCACAAAAACAAAGATTGATTGAGTACAGATTGATTAGTTTGACTTGTAATATTGAACATCTTGAGTAATCGTTGAAAAGGGTTTTGCATCACAATAGTATGCATTTTATCATTATAAAATGTGCGCATGTGTTTACCATAGCCGGCACCGATACGCCACCATGTTGGGATATAGTTTAAAGAATCAGTGATTACCTTTAAGGTATCATTATGCTCTTCTATAGGTAAAAATGCTGAAGCAATTTTCTTATTATTTTTATATAACTCTCTAAGATTATGGTGATCATTTTGGTCTCTAAAAATATCTGCTCTGAAGAAAGGATAGCCCGCAAATAATTCATCAGCGCCTTCTCCAGTCATGACAACTTTATAACCTTGGTCTCGTACCACTTTACTCAAATAATATTTAGCAATAGATTGGCCGTTGCGCAGCAAAGACTCAGTTGCATACACAGTGGGTGCATAGTGATCTGCAATAATTTGTAGGTCGACCTCTACTTTATTGATTTGTACCCCTAAATATCGGGCCATCTCCTGAGCAAAAAGCCATTCATCAAGCTCACTTTCTGGGAAACTAATGGTAAAAGTTTCACGCATTTGATGACCAAGATGAGTAGCTAAGGATAAAATAATACTTGAGTCCAGTCCGCCACTTAGATATGTTGTTACCGGCACATCAGCAACCAATCGGCGTTTAACTGCTTGTTCAATAAGCGCACGGAACTCAACTGCCGCATCTTGAAAAGAGCCTCTGTAGCTAGCGCTTTGGTATTGCCAATATAATTTTTTATTCACTGAACCATTGATACTAAAGTTATACTGATATCCTGGTTCTAATGAACATATTTCTTGAAAATAGCTTTCACGACAAGTTGGTATACAATTTTCGGCCATCCATAGTGCATTAAGATTCCATTTAGCAGGAACACCTAGTTCTAGAATAGCTTTGATTTCAGAAGCAATATAGACTGTTCCACGATAAATTGCATAGAACAGGGGTTTTACACCAAATCTATCTCTGGCTGCAATTAAACAATTACGCTTTGAATCATATAAAATGAAAGCAAACTCTCCATTGAGATAGCGATAGCATTGATCCCCATACTCAAGATATAAAGCAATAATAATTTCACTATCTGAATCTAATGAAAATTTATAACCTTTTGTAATCAATGCTCTTTTAATCGCTTTATAATCGTAGAACTCTCCATTAACAATGGCTGAAATATGCTGATAGTGAATAGGCTGCATGCCATTTTCTACGCCTGTGATGGCTAAACGCGTGTGTCCTAAACCAACTCTCAAATCATTACTTGTCCACATATTTATAGCGTCCGGACCGCGGTGATGCAATATTTTTATAGATTGTGTGAATTTAAGTATATCAATTTGATGATTAGCTTGATTTGTTTGAAAATAACCAACAAGTCCGCACATATTTTTCCCTAAATTTGGTATTATTGAGCATTGCACATGTTCAGAGCCAAGAATTTAAAGCATGAGAGTATCTTTACCTGGTTATAGCTAAATCAACTTGACCCTCGCAGCAGATTATATCCTTTGGTTTGTTTAAATAACGGCAAAGTGTTTTGATAAACACCAAAGAACTTGTTTGCTTAATCTCTATAAAATCAATTTCACCATAGAATCGCTTTGAATTAAGAGGAGATCTAAATTTACTTTTGAAATTCACAATCAATATATCTGGTAATTGCTTTTTAAAATATGTTTCTAAGCTCCAATCATCAAAAACATGCATTAGCTTGTGTTTTACTGAAATTGCAATCACATAATACATAATTTGGTTATAACTAATATTAAATTCCACTGAATTAAAATGGCCTGTATCGGCTATATAACAAGATGATGGGATTTCAAACCAGCCTTTTCCTATTATTTTTCCTGTATTCGTTGACTCAACGTATACATCAGCCGATTTGAGATAGCTAGTATTGTCGAAATAAGGTTTCAAAACATCCTGCATAAGAACATCGTCTTGATAAATAACATCACAATTCGTCTTATTTGAAATGATATTCATATTATACCTCTGAACAAATTATTTTTATTTTGGGTATGTGATATCAACACATATTTTTAATTTACGACGTCCATAACATCTAGCTCTGCGACTAGGTCAAATTATCAACGCGTTGATTGTATCTATCTAAAATTTTTTGATCAACGTTTTTTATATTTAGTCAATTCTAATAAGAGAGTATTTTATTAGATTTAAGAGTTGACTGAAGAGATCTTAAAGATTAGGATGACGCGAAATGTTCGATTGTTTGAGATTAATATCAGACTAATTACGTTATAGAGGGATACTATGATACCCGAGCATATTAAAGACCCTGGCTTTGGAGTCGAAATAACAGGACTCGATGCTAAAAAAGCTTCTAATTTTGAAATCCAAAAAATACAGGAAATGATTTATTCTGAGAAGCTTGTCGTTCTTAAAAATCAATCATTGACCCCAGAAGAGTATTGTAATTTTGGCAAACGTTTTGGTTCTGTTGCCGCGTATTATGAGGAAATGTATCACCATCCTGTTGTAAAGGAAATTTTTGTTTCATCCAATCTTGTTGAAAACGGTTCTTATCAGGGAGTGCCTAAAACCGGTAGCTTCTGGCACTCTGACTATGCTTTTATGCCTGAGCCATTTTCCATATCAATTATATACCCACAAGCAATACCATCATCAAAACGCGGAACATATTACATCAATATGGGTGATCTTTATCAAAGCCTAGATGAAAATTTAAAAATTGAAATTGATAACAAATTTTGTGAACACTCTATACGAAAGTATTTTAAAATTAGACCAACCGATGTTTATAGGCCGATTGGTGAAATATTTTCTGAAATAGAGGCGAAAACCCCTCCAATTACTAGACCTTTGGTAATCACTCATCCAATTACTAAGGAAAAAATTCTTTATATCAGCGAAGGTTTCTCTGTAGGAATCAAAGATGCTGCTGGTAATCATCTGCAGTCAGATTTATTGCATAGATTGTTGGAGAGCAGTGGGCAGTTAGATAAAAACTTTAATCACCCATTGATCAAATATATTAAGACTGAATTGAACGATATTATTTTGTGGGATAACCGTTCCTTAGTTCATCATGCTGAGCATACTAAGATAGACGGTCCATCAAAATCATACCGACTTACCGTTTATGATTCGTGTGCCGAGCACTGTAGTTAATCTGATCTTTGTAGGGAGTTCAATGTGGGTATTTTAATTGAAATAAACCAATCTCCATTATCAAGGCGTGCTTTTATTTTGCAAAAACACATATCAGATATTGCAGCTCATTACATAGATTTGAGTAGCGATATCGATTTTTCTTTGGGATTTTACGAGCTAGGGTTTACCTCTGTTACGTCACTAGAATATATTTATGCCCTTGAAGCCTCATTAGACATAAAGTTGACTTCGGATACTTTATTCAATTTCCCCAATATCAATGCGCTAAAAAACCATTTAATTAACGATAAATTAATAAATATTGATTTCGGTTATGACAGATTAGAATCGAAAAAAACGGTTGATAATGAGATAGAGCAACTCATTCAAGCAGAGGCAAAAAATATTTTGAAGGATAAATTTGGTTTGATTTAAATGTGGTATTAAGGGTTGCTTTTTGGGAATAGGGATATGCAATGAGTACCAGTATTATTGAAAAATTGATTATGGAGAAGTATGAGCCTATTGCTATTATTGGTGTAGCGCTAAGATTTCCTGGTTCAGCAAACACGCTTCATGAATTTGAAAAGTTGTTGCAGAATGGGGTTGATGGCATTACGGAAATCCCAAAGAGTAGATGGGATAACTCGAAATTTTATAGCAATAAAAAAGATGATAAGGGAAAAATAAAAACGCACAGTGGCGGTTACATAGATAATTTTGATTTCTTTGATCCAAACTTTTTTTCAATCTCTCCGAAAGAGGCTCAATATATAGATCCTCAGCAACGAATCATGTTGGAATTGGCATGGGAATCACTCGAAAGTGCAAATATTAATCCAACTGAAATCATTGGAACAAATGGTGGTGTTTTCATAGGAGTTAGTACAACAGATTTTATAAAAGAAATCACTTTGTTGCGTGACGATCAAATAAATGGTTATATGGGCACTGGGTCTTCAAACAGCGCGATTCCTGGCCGAATATCGTATTTTTTAGGTCTAAATGGGCCTTCAATGGTCATCGATACAGCATGCTCATCATCACTTGTTGCACTGCATGTAGCATGTAATGCTTTGAGAAATAATGAGACAAATTTTGCGTTATGTGGCGGAGTTAATGTGATACATAATCCCTCAAATCACATCAGTTTTTCTTCAGCCAACATGTTGGCAATGGATGGTCGTTGTAAAACATTTGATGAGAGTGCCGACGGCTATGGAAGAAGCGAGGGAGCCGCGATGTTGGTTTTGAAAAGATTATCTGATGCAAAAAAGGATAATCACTCGATTCTCGCAGTAGTTCGTGGTACTGCCGTTATGCAAGATGGTCAGAGTTCTGCTCTTTTGGTGCCAAATGGAAGAGCACAAGAACTTGTGATGAATAAAGCAATAGAAAACGCTTTAATGAAACCAACCGATATTAGTTATGTTGAAGCACATGGAACGGGGACCCCGCTGGGAGATCCAATTGAAATTTCAGCAATTTCTAATGTTTTCGATGATAAGAGAAACGAGCATGACAAGCTGACTGTTAGCACAGTGAAAACAAATATTGGCCATACTGAAGGCACTGCGGGTTTGGCTGGTGTTATTAAAATCATTCTACAGATCAAAAATAAAACTTTCTTTCGCCATTTACATTTCAATCATCCCTCCAAGCATATTGACTGGACAACGGTACCAGTACAAATCCCTAAAGAAAAACAAGATTGGGGTGTTTCTAGAAGATGTGCACTGGTCAACTCATTTGGCTTTGCTGGTACAATAGCCAGTGCAGTTATTGAAGAATACCATAACGATGAGGCAAGCGTTGGCAATAAAGATGCTGGTAATTTTGTTCAGGTTTTAACAATATCGGCAAAAAGCAAAAATTCTTTAAAAGCTCTTATTTCACAATATAGGTCGCTGATTTCTCATACTCATCTAGATTTAAAACAAGTTTGTCATAACACAAACTATGCCAGAGTTCATTTCAAGTATAGGGTCGCAACAAATTTAGTTTCTAAATCTGATATCGATCAATATCTAAGTCAACAATATGAAAAAATTAGCGAAGAGACACATTCTTTTGAAGCTCAAAAGGAATGTGCATTTTTGTTTGCTGGTCAAGGTGCTCAGTATTTTGGTATGGGGAAAGATCTTTATGAGTCATCAGTTGTCTTTAAAAAATACATAGATATTTGTGATCATTTGTTTTCCAAGTATATAAAAAGATCAATTAAAGACATCATATTTATCGATAATGATAACACTGTAGATGCAACTGAATTTACGCAGCCAGCATTATTTTCTATGGAATATGCATTGGCAATGATGTGGATGTCTTTCGGCTTAATACCTAAAATTTTGATTGGGCATAGTATTGGAGAAATAGTTGCTGCAACCGTATCAGGCTTATTTGATCTTGATGATGCTATCAGGCTGGTCGCTGCAAGATCTAAATGGATGGGGTCAGTCAGTACGCCTGGGGGAATGATTGCTATCAATCTAAGTGTCGACGAGATAATGCCTTATATAGCCAATCTTCTAGATCTCTCAATTGCTGCTGTTAACACGAAAAATCAAACAGTAATATCTGGCGACATTGATCAAATACATAGATTAGAAAAAACACTGACGAGCCATTCAATTCAATTTAAAAACATTAACGTCTCTCATGCTTTTCATTCGAAGCTAATGAATGAAATCTTGAGTCATTTTAAGAATGAGATATCGAATATTAAATTCAACAAACCTGCAATTCCGTTTGTTTCAAATGTTACCGGAAAGATAGCAGAGCCTGAAGAGGTGATGAGTATTGATTACTGGGCGAATCATATCGTTAAGCCAGTCCAGTTTTATGCAGGTGTGAAAGCTGTTTATGAATTTGGTACAAGAGTCTTTGTTGATATTTCCACCACTTCGAGTACTGTTAAAATGGCAAAAAATTGCTTAAATGGTCATAAAGAATGTCATTTTCTGAGCTCGATAGATAAGGGTGTCAGGAATACAGAGACCATATCGGATGCGATTGCTAAATTATATTGCTTGGGGTTTGATCTAAATTGGTCTTCAATCATTAATAAAGAGTGGGTAAAACCAGTTGATTTACCCATTTACCAATTCGACCGAAAAAAATATTGGCTGGAATCCAGTTTAAAAGGATCATCTCACGCGAGTAGCCATCATGTTCTGCTCGGAAATATGATTCATTCAGATAAAAAACAATGGATGTTTCAGTCTGAGATCTCACCTAAAAATCCTGGATACTTAGCGGACCATGTAGTGAAAGGTCAAATCGTTTTTCCTGCGGTGGGGTTTTTAGAGGTAATCATAGCGCTGCAGGATGTAGTATTTGGCTCTCACAATTTGTCGATAGAAGATTTGAAGATTTCAGAACCCTTGTTTTTACATAATACGCATTCAGTAAAGCTTCTTACATCACTTAGAGAAAGAACCGCAGATGGATATGAGTTTCTTATTTATTCTGAAAATGAGAAAGGTAACAAAAGGCATGCCAGTGGTAAATTAAGGGATTGCAATATAGATAATTTAGATGGGTTCATAACAGATGATATGCCAGATTTTGGAACCAAATCAGATATTTTGATAAATGGCAACGAATTGTATGATGTTCTCCTCAAAAAAGGTCTTGAGTTAGGGCAGTCATTCGTTAATGTTCTAAACGTTCGGATATATGATGAGATGTATGCCTCTGCAAATATCAAAGCATACAGTTCTTTGTATGGTGAATATTTGAACCCAGCTGTTGCTGATTCAGTTCTTCACGCGATAGAGCCGATTGTCAGTAGCTTCGATGATTCCAGCACCTATTTACCTGTTGGTATCGAGAAATTTATTTTTTTAAAAAGACCAAAAGGTCACTTGATCAGTAAGGTTTCTGTTAAAAAAATGGGTGCAGAATCGCATTTCGATTATCTGGCTGATTTATGTTTAGAAGATTCGTATGGAACAGTTTTTTTAGCAAAAAACCTGCAAATTAAAGCTATTTCTCAACTGGGTAAATCTGAAGGGTCTTATCTCAATGTTTTATATGAGACACGCTGGATCCCTCAAAAGTATGCTCATGGACACAACAGTAGTTCGATCAACAACGTGGTCATTTTGGGTGATAAAGACATAAGTGGCCTTAATTTTGTTCATTCAATGGTGGATCTTGAGCGGTATTTGAAAAATCAGCCAAATTGTGCATATGTTGTATTTGTTTGGTCAAATAAAACCAGTAATGATATATCAAATTTAGAAGAAATATTAAAAAATAATTATACAAATATCTTAAGTACTATCCGACTAATTAATGAAAAATATTCTGACAGAAATATTTCGCTCTGCTTTGTTACGAATCACGCTCAACTGTTAAGCATGGATAGTGTGCACGAGGTTTCTGATGAAAACCTTATTCAAAGTACTCTGTGGGGATTTTGTAATGTTCTCAATCAGGAATTTCCAAGATTTAATTCTCGCATTTTTGATATAGAGTATCCAGATGACAAAAATTCATATGATAAAATTATTGATGAAATATCATCAGAAGATACTCATCTTGAAACACAAGTTGCCTATCGAGACAACTTAAGATTTGTAAAAAGATTGGTAGACATCGATGTAGAAGATAATAATTTTGAATTTATTATCTCCGAGTATGGTGACTTTGCAAACATCAAAAAAAATTATATTCCGACCAAAAGACCGAAATTTGACGAGGTATTAATTAGGGTCTGCGCCGTAGGATTGAATTTTAAAGATGTGCTGAACGCATCAGGTTTATTGAGGCAATACTATGAAATTCCTTTGGGTTTTGAATGTTCCGGTGTGATTTTAGAAGCAGGAAGCGGTTCGGGCTTCAAAGAAGGAGACGAAGTCGTTGCAAGTTACTCTGGCTGTATGAAAAAATATCTGGTGGTGAGTAGCAAATATGTGGCTCTGAAACCTAAAAATATTAACTTGTATCAAGCAGCAGGGTTGCCAACAGCGTATATTACCAGCTACCACGCACTTCATAATCTTGCGCAGATAAAATCATCAGATTCAATTCTAATTCATTCAGCAGCAGGTGGCGTGGGCCATGCCGCTATTGAATTGGCAAGGAGAGCCAAAGCTAGGCTATATGCCACCTCACACGAAAGCAAATGGACTTACTTAGAAAACTATGGCATTGCTCATCCTATGTCTTCTAGGGATTCAGTTTTTGCAGATAATATTATGGAGTTAACTAATCATGATGGAGTTGATGTGGTACTCAATAGTTTGAGTGCTGATTTGATTCCGGCGGGCATTAACGTATTATCTAAAGCTGGTAGATTTATTAATCTCACTAAGATTAATAACATAGATGAATCCGATGCTATCAAGCTTCGATCAGATATCAGTTATTATAATTTTGATCTTGGATTGATGGACGATACGCAAATCAACACAAAGGAAATTCTCACAGAGATCACCAAATTAATTGAGTTGGGGGAAATTAAGCCCATACCTATCTCTCTTTATTCAACAGATACTATGACAAACGCCTTTCAAGAGTTAGCGTCTGGGCAAAGCAGAGGTAAAATTGTTATTTCATTTATTGAAGAGGGGTATCAAAATAGCCGTACGGCAATTCATATTAAACCACAATCTACCTATATTATTACAGGTGGGTATGGTGCGATTGGAGTTGAGACTGCTAAATGGCTAGCTGCTTCTGGTGCAGGGAAAATTGCTTTGTTAGGTAGAAGCCAGCCTTCTAATGCGAGCATGATTAGTTTGCATAAATTGATTCCTCAAGAAAAACTTATATTTTTAACCGCCGATGTCTCCAATGAAGAGCAAATGAGGAAAATTATCATTTCTTTAGATAACTCTGCATACCCCATAGATGGCATTATTCATGCTGCAGGGGAATTAGATGACAGCTTACTGACTTCCGTTCAGTATGCTTCGTTTGAAAAAGTATTTAAATCTAAGGTATTGGGTAGCTATATTTTACATAAGTTATCGCCTGAAATTAAAAATCTTGGATTTTTGATCAGCTATTCTTCTATAGCTTCCTTCGCTGGTACAGCTGGACAATCAAATTATTCTGCTGCTAATGCATATATTGATACTCTTATGAGCTATCGTGAAAAACTAGGAAAACGAAGCTTAGCCGTGAATTGGGGCCCCTGGTCGGAAATTGGTATGGCTTCAAAGTTGAATCTTTCCGTGGTGAAACATATTGAAGAAAAAGGAATTTTCTCGATAAAACCAGTTCAAGCTATGAATACTTTGTCAAAATATTTAAATATTTCTTCCTCGCAGTTGGTTGTTGGAGAATTTGACTGGTCAAAATATTATCAAAAATTACCAGTCAAGAGCGCTTTTTATCATAAAATAATAAACAATGCAGAGGACAGTAAATTTGAGTCATTAAGCCATACTCATATACTTGAACTCGCCGATGAAGCCCAATACAACTACATATCAAATCATATTAGGGATATTTTAAAAGAAATTATGTTATTTAGTGATTTGGAAGAAATAGACCCGTATTCAAAGTTTTCAGAACTTGGGGTTGACTCCTTGACTTCAGTAGAGTTTCAAGTTTCCATAGAAAAACTTTTCAATATGAAGTTAATCGCATCATTTTTACATATGTATCCATCAATCCCAGATTTGGTAAAACATATTATTGACCAAATTATGGAAATAAATACTGAAAGAAGGAATAGAGTAAATGAGAACACAGAAGAGCAATTTGAATTATCATGATGTAAACGAAACAATTCCAGATATCGTTGAGTATCACGGAACAGAAAATTCGAATAAAATTGCGATTATCTCAGATGAAGAATCTATCACTTATCGTCAGCTAAATGAGAGAAGCTCCCTTTTATCGAAAGTTTTACTATCACAAAATCTTCCTCCACAATCTAGAATTGGTTATTTAGCTAAAGAATCCGATAAATACTATGAGTTACTTTTTGCTTGTGCAAAAAGTAACTTTGTGTTAGTTCCCATCAATTGGCGTTTAAAAAAAAATGAAATCGACCACATTTTAAATGATGCTGAAATAGCATTGTTATTTATTGATGATGAGTTTGCAAATTCGATCGTTGAGATTGATAAAAAAATGGATAAATTTAAAAAAATTGTGTCATTTACTAGCAATAAACATTTTATAGCGTATAAAGATTTTATTCGCGAAAAAATTGATACCGAAGCTAAAGCTACCTATGATAAAAAATCTGCCTTGGTCCAAATGTATACCAGTGGAACAACGGGTTTTTCTAAAGGCGTTGTAATATCACATGAAAGTTTCTTCAAAATTAGGAAGGCTTTAAAACAAAATAATTTAGATTGGATAGATTGGAATGAAAAAGATATTAGCCTCATTGGCATTTCTGGTTTACATATTGGTGGGGTGTGGTGGGCATTGCAAGGGTTTAGTGAAGGCATTACCAATGTCATTATGCCCACCTTTAATGCGAATCATGCGATTAAATTAATCACTATGCATAACATTACAATCGCATGCTTTGTGCCTGCGATGTTAGCCATGATAATCCGAGATCTTGAAATATACCAAGATGGAAATAGCATGGTTCAGTCATTAAGAAAAATTGTTTATGGCGGTGCACCAATGCCAAAAGCAGTAATGGAAAATTGTATTCAGTCGTTTAATGCGCAATTTGCGCAAATCTATGGGTTGACTGAAACAGGAAACACGGCTGTTTGTCTGCCCCATGAAGATCATCTTTTGAATTTACATTCTGAAATCTTGCCAACAGGAAGAGCTTATCCTAGTGTTGACCTTAAAATTATAGATACCACTGGGAAGCAGCTAGCGCCTTTTGAAATAGGAGAAGTTCTCATTAACACGCCAGCTCGCATGACAGAATACTATGGCAACGCTCAAGCAACGATGCATACTCTCCAAGATGGATGGATTTATACAGGCGATTCAGGCTATTTAGATAATAATGGTCTGCTGTATGTTTGCGATCGAATCAAGGATGTCATTATTATGGGTGGCGAAAAAATATATCCGACTGAGGTAGAAAATGCGATGACCAACCATCCATTTGTTTCTGATGTTGCCGTCACCGGGAAAGCCCACGACCTTTGGGGCGAGATCGTTTGTGCTTATATAGTTCCCACTGCAGGGCATACCATAACGGCTTCCGATTTAAAACTATTTTTGAAAGATCGTTTGGCGGACTATAAAATCCCATCTGTTTATAATTTTATCGATGAAATACCGAGAAATCCAAGCGGAAAAATACTTAAAAGAGCCTTAAAGCAAATGATCATTGCGTAAAATTATTTTTTATCAGGAGATTAGGTATGACGTCTGAAGATAGCATTTATAACATAAAACAATTTCCAATGTTCGCTAATAAAATGTTTTGGTTTGCTTTTCAATATTTGACTCAATATGGGAAAAAAAAACCGAACGCCCAAATAGATGAAAATAAATTTACATTTTCTATTGGTACCGTATTAATGGCGATATCTCAAAAGATGTTGTTATCTTTTTGCCGAAATAGGATGAGAGAATATGAGCAAGATATCCCCATAAAAACCATACAACCCGAAGAAGCAACAACAGACTACATGAAAAATATAATAAAACAGCGAGTTCCTATTTTAATTAAGGGAGGAGCAAGTCATTGGCCGGCAATGTCAGAGTTCAGTTTAGAGATGTTAGAAGAGAAATATGGAGAAGTTGACGTTCCGGCACACGCGGAGCCGAATGAAAAAATTCCTGACAATGGCAAACCTGTCCCGCTGAAGAATTTTTATCAAATGGAGACTGTGAAATTTAAAGATGTGGTGGCATCTGTTAAAAACAATGGTGTGTACAGTGTTAAAGCAATAGAAGATATCTTGCACTTGGATGGAGAAAATTTACTCAAAAATGTTTGTGATATAGACTATATACAAAAATTAGCGGGCATGCCAGATCATACTCAGTTATCTGACCAGGAAAAACCTTATGGAAAAGTCACATCAAATCAAATCAATATACAAACAGAACGCTCACATACCCCTTGGCATTGCGAAGTAGGGACAAATTTCTTCGTGGGTATTGCAGGCAAGAAACTTTGGCGATTAGCTCCACCCGAATTTTCGATTGGGATGTATCCTTTCATCAAAAAATCAGCGGTATTTCATATTTCGAGAGTAGATGGAAGAGAGTCCAATCAGATCACGGAAAAAAGAGGGTTTCCTTTGTATAAATTTGTGCCCAAATTTTCTGTTGTTGTTGAGAAAGGAGACATTTTATTATTTCCAAATTATTGGTGGCATACTGTATCAAACTTACCCGGCTCTTATACAATCTCAGCGACGTTTAGAACTTTAACTCAGCTTGGGTTGACAGCAAAAACATTTGAATACTTAAGATTACGAGACCCACAAGCAAGAGAAATGATAAGAAAATATGCGGAATATAACCGTGTGTTTGACGATGATCTCGCAAAATCACTTTATACTTTTGCTGACGAAAAAAACGATTTGAGGTAGTATGCTTTGATTAAATTAAGCATTTTTCTTTTAGGATTGAGGTCGTTAAAATGCTAGGACAAGATAAAGTCGAGCGCGTTTATAATGAGTTATTTCATCCCCCTAAAGCTCCTATTAGGCCAATTGAAACCAAAATAATTAAACAAGCAAAGCAATTTGAGCTTAAAGTAAAAGACCAAACTGTTCGATGTTACTCATGGAGTGAAGGCTTAAAGCCCATTCTACTTGTTCATGGATGGGGCTCAAGAGCATCCAGATTTTATTATTTGATCCATAAATTGATCAGCAATGGATATTCCCCCATTTCTTTCGATTGTGTGGGTCATGGAGACTCTGACGGCCATCATGCAGATATATTAGATTATCACCTGGCTATTAAATTATTATATGAAACTTATGGTGTATTTGAATCTATCATATCACATTCATTTGGCGTTATTGCGGGGTTATACTCAATTAAAAAAGGCGTGTTATCAAAAAGCCATGTTGTTCTTTCTGGATCAGGAAGTTTCAAATATGGAGTTGATAAATATGCTTTACTGTATTCACTTAATTCTGATGAATATGGTTTGCTTGTTGCTAAAATTGAACAATATTTTGATCTCGGAAAACCTGTTTGGGATGAATTTTCAATATTTTCTGGCCTTGATGATAAGATCAAAAACATACTTATAATACATGACAAAGATGATGATATTATTGAATATAAACAATCTATCGATATCAATAGCGCATTTTCCATGGATTCGAAGTTAATTCTAACAAATGGTTCTGGTCATAATGGAGTTTTAATAAATGCCGCAATCTCTGAACACATTATTGAGCATATTAATACGCTCAATTGAAAGTTTATATCGATAAAATAGGGTTAATGCCTTATTTTTAGCCTCTAATTTACATCAGAATTTATTTTTATAAAGATGTGTTGATATAGACAGTTCTTGGAGTAAAATTCATAAAAAAGGAGTGCAAACATTATGCAAGACACCGCTGATGTTCGACAAAGTTTGATAGGTGAGCCACAACTCTCTAATATGCAAAGATTCACTAAACAATTTATTTCAGCCGACGTCACAGATCTTTTAGCATTTTCTGGACCTTTTATTTTTTCAAGGTTAATTGATATTTCGCGGACGTTTATTATGAATGCTTTTTTGGCACGTTTAAGCGACGATAGCAATGCAGCAGGCGCTATTATTGCCAGCAGTCAACTCATTGTAGTAAGTGTTAATTGCTGTAGCTATGCTACTGGCATTTTAATGGGTAAAGTAATTCGTGCTACTACCACAGCAGAAAAAAATTCACCTTATAATCTTGATGAACGTTTTTCTGGTATTGCTTGTGGTAGCTTTGCATTTCTATGTTTTTCAAGTATTCCATTGTGTGTATTATTTATCTATATTAAACCCCTGTTACTTGCATTGAAACAAAAACCTGATTTGGTAAATATTACCGATGATTTTTATAGAGGTTATATATGGGGGATCCCCGCTGTATTAGGACTTTCTTTTATGCAGCAATTTGTATTTGGACGTGGGGCACAAGAAGATTCAAGGCGCGTACTAAGAACTGTAATTTTAAATACTTTATTAACTACGTTATTGAGTTATTTTCTGGCTTTTGGAGTTGGGGGATTTCACGGACAAGGTACAGAAGGACTTGGGCATGCAAATTCAATCGCTTCATGGTTTACTTTGATGATATTTGGTTTGGTAATTGCAAATACAGAACGATATAAGCATGGTTTGAATCCTTTTTCTAGGAGCTCTATAAAACAAGTCCCTGAAGTTTTTCAAAACATACTGACAATTGGTGGAGCAATTTCTGTGCGAGCGGGCTCTGAGTTAATTTCATTGTTTATTACTACGCTCTTATTAGCACCTTTAGGAAACGATGTGTTGTCAGCGGAGCAAGTTGCTAATCAGTACCTATTTATTATGGTCATGCCTTTATTTGGTTTAGCGCAAGGTACCGCTATTCGCATAGCCCCTCATGCTAAAACAAACAACTTCCCTAGAATAAAAGAGATAACTCAAGCTAGCAATACAATTGGCATTAGCATAAGTGTTATTATGGCTACTTTGATTTTTGCAATGCCCAAAGAACTTGTTTCGTTATTTATTAATACAAAAAATGATAGAAGCCTCTATATTACTGCTCGCAACCTCTTGTACATCAATGCAGCTGTACAGCTTCCTGATGTACAAAAAAATATTTTTGGCAACACATTAAACGTAATGGAAGATCAATTAACTCCTATTGCTACTTGTCTTATAGTGAACGTAATTTTAGCGCTAGGAGTAGGTTACTTGTTAACTTTTCAAGCTGATATGGGAGCTGAAGGCATGTTTTATGCCAGATTGCTAACAACGATAGGCGCCGCTGGTATTTTATACAAAACATTTTTGAATAAAATCAATCCATTATTAACTTCTAGTGATGATCAATACGGATTAAATTGTGTACAACGACTAATTGGTTGTAAAAAACAAAAACCATTATTAAAGAGTCAAACTGAAGAAGAGAAAGTAGAAGAATCTACAATAACGAATGCTAAGTCAGGGCAAACGCATGAGTGCTCAAAAAATACCATCTAGTACTTTTTGTGCATAATCAGGGAGGCTATCAAGAGCAACGCTCACGAAAAGGTCAATTAGTTATGGCTGACCCCACACACTGTAACTATTGTAATCCCTAATTCAACTGAGGTTTTATGCCAACCATCACTACTAGTATTAATCTCGCTTTAGAAGATTTAGAGAAGGGAGATGTTGTTGCTATTCCAACTGAAACCGTATACGGACTAGCTGCCGATGCAACAAATGAAACAGCGATTAAAAAAATATTTTCTATTAAAAAAAGACCTCTAAATCATCCGCTTATTATGCACGTTTGTCATGATTGGGATTTAAGTCAATGGGTAACAGATGTTCCTGAGTATGCGCAACAAATGATTCTTGCTTTTTGGCCAGGCCCATTAACCCTTGTCTTAAATAGCAAAAAGTGCGCCGTCAATTCATTAGTGAATGCAGGGCAAAACAGTATCGCCATTCGTGCCCCTAATCATAATTTAACAGAACAGCTTTTAAGACGACTAAATCGCCCATTGGTCACGCCATCAGCGAATCCATTCGGTCAGATAAGCCCAACAACGGCGTCACATGTTGCCCAAAGTTTCCCTAATGGCGGGGTAGCCGTAAACCTCAGAAATTTCCGTATAAAATTTAATCATTGTTAATGAAAGTATTTTTATCAAGAAACAAACATTTTTGTACTTGCAGCACGGCTTACTGGAGTTTCGAAATCGGGTATGACATCTGTTGGGCGCATTCCTCTGTTTTTAACCTCATCTTTTGAGCTGTAAACGTATCCATATTTTTGGACGTTTTGATTCATACCCTTATAAGCGATACCATTGGATCGAATCCCAGCATGCTCAAAAATACCCTTAACGGTCCAATCTCTAAATCGACCTTGAGATATTTGTTCATCTAGTATCAAAAATCTTTCATCTTCTCTATCCCAAGCAAGCACCCTATGCTCATATTTGGGTTAAATGACAGGTTTGGGGCAAATGCGACTTAGGACTGGACGAATCCGGATAGTTCGGTGCTGATGATGTCCATAAACAATGTTTATCGGTAACAAATAAAGCATTTTAACACAATTATTGGCTGTTATTAGGAAACTCATCGCATAATTAGTAAATGCTAGAAAATAGGATATTTTTAACGGCTCGCATTTAAAAACAGGCTGGCTCGCACTCAGCGCATTATCTTGGCCCAAATTAAATGCGAATATAATTTTCGCTTGGTTCAGTTCATTGCCG
>JACCDM011434213.1_pt1 | contig 22288 bp, 16 predicted proteins | sample 7445851 | NCBI WGS metagenome assembly JACCDM01 (sample SAMN15323438, study PRJNA562643) | freshwater metagenome | isolation source: river surface water | place: USA:Blue River Watershed | collected 2017-08-16
CTGAAGAGACCACCGAAGAGGTGGCACCTGAGCCTGAAGAGCCGTCAATGACCGTGAGCCAGATGAATGCCGTTGAGTCAGCTCAGTCTTACCTCGACTATTCGGCGTTCTCTCGCAAGGGGCTTATTGAGCAGCTTGAATTCGAGGACTACAGCAACGCAGACGCTACCTTTGCTGTCGACTACATCAACCCGGATTGGAACGAGCAGGCTGCCAAGTCAGCTGAGCAGTATCTTGACTACTCATCTTTCTCACGCCAGGGCTTAATAGATCAGCTCGTGTACGAGGGATTCTCACAAAGCCAGGCTGAGTATGGAGTTAAGCAAGCGGGTCTATAAGAAGGTGCTCTCTTTTCACCGACTGATTTAGGGGTTCAAATATCCGCCTTTTAGCCAAGGCGACCTCTCGTTTAAGTCAATCAAGACAGCTGCGCCGCGCACGGCAGAAGCAATAACCTCGCGTCTCAACCAGTCGTATTGGTATTGCCAATGGTCAATGAAATCAAGTGTTGAGGCTAGGTAACGCCCCGTGGTTTTTGAGTCGAAAGCCCTTAGTGTTGGTTCATCGCCTGCGCCGTGGTCAAAGACAAAGCGTGCAATCAGCACATCACGGTAGCGTTCTTGGGTTTCAGAGTTTGATGTTGGCTGTCTTGGGTCAATTTGATCGAGAAGTCTTGTTAGATCAGGTTCAGGTAGCCCTTGGGCCTTTAGCCCATCTCTTGAGGCATCTACATACCATTCAAGTACGTCGGTCTTAGCGTCAACAGCGGTCGCGCGACAGACCCACTCCGCTTCCTCGTACCTGCTGCTTGGCAGTAAAGCGACGTCCAAATAAAATTCGGCTGCTTCAGCAATGAGGTCGCCTGTAGCCACACTTATCGCATGCCGAGCGTATCCCTCCGCCCCATCCTGATTGACAAACTCTAGTTCGTTCTTGGCTAGAGCGAAAAGACCATAAACATCTCCCGCCCCAATGATCTCGTTTAGTATTTGTTCCGAATCTTCTAGTGGTGAAGCTAGAAAAGCATCAACCAAGTCCTGACGTGCCGGAGTTTTGCTGTAACCCAGCTGTGACGCACCCGCGGTGGTGCGGTCGTCTGAAACAGAAGTGTGGGCGCTGCTTAAAATCGCTTCTAATTGGTTACCACAACCCGAACAGAACTTAAAGCCAGGGTCATTCGTGGTGCCGCACGATGAACACTCGCTTGCCTTCGGCGTTAGGTCTTGACCACAACCCGAACAGAACTTGAAGCCAGGGTCATTCGTGGTGCCGCACGATGAACACTCGCTTGCCTTCGGCGTTAGGTCTTGACCGCAACCCGAACAGAACTTAAAGTTGGCATCATTTTCCGCACCACACAGCCGGCAAGAATTCTCCATCACTCTTCTCCAAGAAGGTCAGCAAGATTTTCATAACCGGCATCGTATGTCTCGCCAAGGCCTTCGAGCAGCGCATCCCAAGTTTCGTTCACAAAGACCGCCAATCTGTCTGTGTGAGCAACGATCCCGTTCGCACAAGCGTAGGCCAGTGGCAAGCCAAGATCTGCGTAACTAAAAAGAGCCGTGAATCTCTCGTCATCTTTGTATTCGATAAATAGTTCAGCCAGAACATCGCATCGAACTTCGAAATCTGTACATTCGGCATCGACTGTAGGTCGTCCACACAGTCCACAGAACTTCTTGTCAGCTGAAAAACCTTCTTCGCACCAGGTGCAACATTTTGGCATTACAGGCACTAGACCATCCCCTTAAAATCTCAAACTTTATCTTTAAGTTACCAATGTCCCCAGCACTTTCGATACTCTTTTTAGGCAAGGTGCTCAAAGAGGGGGGAACATGTCTACCGTAGATGAAATCGTAGAGTTTGTAGGCGAAGTACTCGAGAAACGGTTCGTCGAGATCGACCCAAATGCTGTCGAACGTGGTTTCTTCATGCCGTTCGATGGATACGGGTTGCGCATCGATATTTCAGAGCAGACGGATGACTATCTCAAGTCTTACGCCGCAGAAATGGACATCCCCGCTGATGTCACAGTCAAACTGATGTTATTCATTTGCAGAGAGATCGAACCGACGCCTGAGTTTTTCGAGTACGCAACCCTAGAGTTGCCAACTCTGACTGATTACATGCCATGGATTTTCGAAACAGACGATAGTGAAAACCTGTCTTTGGGTTGCTTTTGCGTGTTACCCGGTGACACGCTGAACGAATACTTACTGCTATTAACAATCGAAGCGCTGCTACAGGATGGGCTGCGAGTAGGCGAAGCCGTGGTCTCTCAATTCGATGCAGTTTGGCAATTTGATATGGACGAAGATGAGTGATAACTGGTTCGATGAGCCTTACGTTCAAACTGATGAAACGCCTATAAAGTCAAAGAACCGCTTGAAGCTTAAATCTGAGGTGAGCGGCGCCCAGGTGGCGGCGGTAATCATGTCGGGTGCCGCCATGGTTTCTAGCTTGGTAGCACTAGTCGTGGTGCTTGTTTTACCACCCAAGAGTACGACGACTTACATTAACTCCTCGACAACGACCTCTGTGGAGCCCGCAGCACCAGAACCCCTTTTTCATGAACCAGCAGACCTGGGTTCCCTAATCACCCAAGTGCGGGCCGCCACGGTTACGGTTTACTGTGGCCAGTACTCAGGTTCGGGTTGGGGAATCAGCTTGGAAGACTCACCAGAGAGTTCAAAAGACGATAAGTACCCTTTTGAGATTGTCACCAACCAGCATGTTGTAGAAGAATGCATTGATGGGGGCGACATTGAAATCTCGATTGGCACTGATTCAGAGCGCTTCAAAGCCTATCTGTGGAGTGTAGATGACAGTTTCTACAAAGAGGCCAACGGAAGGGCAGATTTGGCCCTCCTCATGACAGACGTAGAGGTTGCCCAGTTAGAGACCGCAGAGGATAAACCCGAGGCAGGCATTTGGGTAATGGCTGTGGGCAGTCCAGGCACAAGTTTGTTAGACCTCAGTAAAGGACATGTGACTACTGGGGTGGTTTCAAACGTTTCTCAAGACACTTGGCTCATAGTTACGGATGCTGCGATTAACAACGGCAACTCTGGCGGCCCGCTAGTTAATAGCCTCGGACAAGTTATTGGTACAAATACCTGGGGAGATGATCTGAGTGAGTCAGACAATATCTCTTACGCGATCGGGTTGCCCGTGTTGTGCGATGCATTACTCGCCTGTGACGCTGGAGACACATTGCTCTGGGGAGATGAATAGTATCTGGCAGTAACTGTCTAGTTACCTGAGGAGACGTCTACGCAATGTCCTGCTACGGCAGTAGAGAAATTAATCATGTCGAGGGCACCACCTGCTTGGGCAAAGATTGAGTCTTCAGAAGTTGACTTTAGGGCATTGATTAGCCCGTCAATATCTTTGGCGAAATCGGTAGTAGCGCTAGGCCGCACGTTCGACTCCAGCCCTCTTGCGAATTCCAGGGCCGCCTCGCCATCAAGAGCGTTTGGCTGCCCAAGATTGGTGATGAGTGTTGAAAGTTGGTCACAAGCCTTTTTATCTGACTCAACGGGGTTCAAATCGTTCAATGACCCACAACCCGTGAGAAGGGTGACGAAAACACCCGCAACTAGCACCTTTGAAAGCTTTGTCATCATTCGTGATGTCACGATGACCCCCTAACGTGTTGTTTCTTGAAGACGCCTAACTAATTATGCTCTACTGGGTCAAATCGACGATGAACTTGCAAAAGGGAGATGCTGTTTGCGTGAAAGATCGTGGCCTTAGATGTTCAGTGCTTCTCGAAGCGCCGCTTCAAGTTTTGGAAGTTTCTGTCGATCGTTCGGAACTAGCGCTAGAAGCGTGACTGTGAACCCTCCAGCTTCGAATGCCCTAGAAGACACGACCGACTCGTGTTCCAAGAAGGCTTCGACGCCGCGCTCTGTGTCGTTCAATTCAATGACCACTCGCACACATTCAGGATCAACGTCATCGACACCGGCAATGAGGAACGAAGCGAGGTTGCCGTTCTCCCAGTCAGTCTTGGCCTCATCGGGCAAGTAGTGGGGCTCATCATCAATGTCTTCGACTAATCCGTATTCAGCAATGCGGTCGAGAAGAGTAAGGGCGTCGTCGAAGGCCAGTTGAGCGTCCGCTGTAATCTCCGATGGTGCAGGCTCAAGAGTTTCCGAAATTTCTACAATTTCTTCGACGAGATCGCCTGAAAGTTGCTCAACCACATCTTCTAAAGGTTCATCCGTTACAGTCTCAGTCTCAGGTAATGACTGACTGCCGAGCACTTCGATAGGTTCTTCGGTGGCAGTAGGTTCGACCTTTTGGTTAGTTCTTTTGTCTCTTAGGTATTGGTCAACTTCCTTTGCGAATCTATCTAGAGCAAACGAATCTTTCGAACCGGCAGTGGAGACCACGACTAAGAATCCACCTATGTTGAGGGGCACATCGTGCTTAAAAGAAGTTGCCTTGAGGTACGCAGCCAACGTTTCGTCTTCTTTACCGTTATCTGGTTCGATCACGGCCACAATGAATGGATAGGTTGAGTATTTGGTACCCACGTTAACCCCGCGGAATAGGCGCTTCTCGCGAATTAGGGGTTTTAAAACCCAATTAGATTCAAGCTTGGTGCTCGGCATAGATGATGAAAGCAGCTTCGCCTGCTTCAGCTCTGAAATCACGTCTGCGGCGGTTAGCTTAGACACGCTCGACGTCGCAACTGCGGTTTGCGGGGGAAGCGCCCCAAGCATCAGGGCTACACTCTTCTGGCACGAACCACAGTGGGTCGAATCAGCCTCGAGCTTCGCACCACAGTGGGTGCAAAATTTAAGGTTGGACATAACTACCTCCCAAGAGTTTGTAAATCGAACTTACGACAGGGTCATCCTGAATCGGATAAAAGTCGGGACCTGGCGTGAACGTGGTTTGAAGTGCCCAGCCATCCCCAAAAATGCGAATTTGGTTTCCCAATAGGTCTTGGCCCCGGCTGTATTTCGAGACTTGTCCGTCGCCAACAAAGATCGTTACCCAACGAAAATCACTCACTTCGGGGCCTTCTGCGATGCATTCTCGAACAAGGTCAGCGTCCCATTGCTCGTAGTAGATCGAGCTCTCGCGACCATCGAAAAATTCTGCTTTTGTCAGCTCCTGCTTACAAATACCCGCAGAGACCAACTGTTGCTGGATGTCGGATGCCAGGTTTCCCCCGGAATTTGAAAGGGCTTGATTTAGGTTCTTGGGTGGTTCTCGAAATGGCAGATCTGAGTCTGAATTTTCTGAAGGGCTAGCAGAAGGCGTCACTGTGGAATCTGGTGTTGCACTCTTCGATGAGTTAGGCACTGGATCTAAAGATGTGTCACTTGCTGATTGCAGGCTCTGGAGAATGAGAACAAGAGCAATTGAGAGTGCAATTCCGCCGCCAATCGCCACCGCTAGCCAGGTTGGAAAAGGCTTTCGCAGTCCCTTGGAATTAGAGGTTGATGGCGTCGCCAGTTCAGAACCGCAATAACCACAACGATTCCACGCTGCAGTTACAGGACTCATGCATGTAGGGCAAGTTTGTTCTGATTTCATCTCTATCTACCAACAATCCACGCAAGTAAGTTTGCCAATTGTCCGTCGTTTAGTCGAATATCTTGGGCTTCTTCAATCCTCTGAACAACCTCTTGTTTGGCATTTGCACTGCGCCATCGCACTGAAACTCCGAGCTGATGCAAGAGCCCTAGAGCGGACTCATCATCATCTTCATGCTCTTCTGGAAAGAGCTGTTCATCGAGCATAAGAAAAGCCAATACCAGCAAAGGAAGCGACCCAGCCAGGTTGTTTGCATCAACAACAACACGCTCACTCAACCAGTCGAAGGCCGTGAATAGCTCAAGCTCAGCACCAAGTTCAAAACATGTAACTACAAACTCTGCTAATGCCAACGCGTCTTCACTTGGCACCTCCTGGCTACCACCCCCTCTAAATACTCTCCAAAGTGAACCAGTTGAACTATTCGCGTTTGGCTTCGACCATGTATCCGAAAAATCAATCCGCCAAGTTAAAGGCGCCTGTATCAGATGAAAAAGTAAGTTTGCCCAATCATAAAATTCATCAATAGAACTAGAATCGATCGCAAAACTCTTGGCGTCAAACAGCGCATCTGCAAATCGAGCTAGCATCCACCTAGTGTCGTCAAGGTTCTTTAGGAAAAGTGGCCGAATATTGTTCTGCAACCTGGCTTCAAAAGTTTGAGGCTCAAATATGTCCGTCGTGCTAAGCTCCACCCTCTCCAACTCGATGTCACCTTTGGGGTTTTGCCAACCTGACGAGCAAACAAGGTCTATTGGCCGTGGCAAAAGCGGATAAGTGAATTCGCCACAGTAGTCGACAACACGTTTTCCATCCGTCGACTTGAAAACATATGCCTCGTGGAATGGGTTTCTTGGTCGTCCTCCTGCAAACCCAGAAGTGAACATGCGGGCAAACATGAAACTTCGAACCGCTGGAATTCCTTCATCTACAGCTAACTCCTCAGGCAACTCCACATAGACCCAGGATTTTGGATAAGAGTCAAACTCGAGCCTGCTTGCGAGAGGTGAAATTTCTGGTGGCATGTAAGCGGCTAATTGCCCGACGGCCTTTTCTAAAGTGGCCTTCGTGCTATTTGCGTCAAAAACATCAACCTCCGACAAGAATTCAGAGGCTACGGCACTCTTGATCTTGAAACCTGGTTCCTTTTTATATGGGCCAGGGCTCTGACACTCTGTATAGATAAAGTGAGTAACCACAAGCTCCGCTACTTTATCTGGTCTTGCAAAGCCCAGCGGATTGGATCACCGATGCGGAACGAAGATATCCCGTTCGCGCGATTTCTTGTATCGTGGCCCAACGCGCTCACAACAAAAAACTTCACATTTTCCTGGCTGAAACGGCTGCCGTCTTGCGCAATGGCCGAAAAAGCATCCTGACCTAGAGCTTTCAAAATAGCCCTTACCTCAGCATCTACCTCACGCCCATCGTATGAGTTATAAGCGTGTCGCGTGAATGCATTTGGGTCACGTGTAACTGCCATACCCTTGCTGAGTGCATCTTTAAACGGCGACGCCTCAGATTCGAATGCCCGAACTAATGCATCAAACTTGGAGATTGTTATTGCCAATTTTTGGTTTTTGTTCGACCGGTCCTCGACAGGGCCAAGAACCTTCTCTAAGTTTCTAAGCACTACAAACGGGTCTGTGGATCTGCCAGGCATAGCTAGGCGACCAGCAGCAACCGTCTCTACAGTTTGTATTTGCATGGGGTCCAGCAAGAAAATGATGAGGTCTGCCGCACGAAGCTGCTCTGCATAGAGTTGCAAGTCCTCAACCGAGTCCATGTCTTCGCCGGCTAGGTCAAAGAGTTCGATAGAACCTAGCGGGGTGTGTGCACCCTCGAACTCAAACTTCGCACCCCTTCGAGGGTCATCGAGTTCCACCGCCTCGGCTGAGCTCGAGAATAACCTTGCCGATTTTGTACCTGGCGGGAGTGCGCCATCCTTGACGAAATTGTGCACAGTCTCAAGTTTGTGCTTAGCAAGCTCATCACCTTCACCCGGGAAGACTCTTGATGCAAAGTTCTCTGTGAATTGTCTCTCTATGTAATGAAGTAGCGCTTGGGCATAAGTGGTTTTGCCACTTCTCTTTGCTCCGACGAGAGCGATGGAAAGCCTCTTTGATGGGTTTCCGGGAGCATCAGGTCGAACATTTGACATCAGCTCATCCACAACAAACACCGGTGTGCCCGAAACCTCTCTAAAGAAGGGAGTAACACGTACTCGACCAATTTGAGGTGAAACCACTTTTAGTGTCTGTGGTTGCTGAGGCTTCTCACTACTAGCAAAAGACGTTTGTGATCCTGTTTCGGAAACTAGCAAATCTGTAAAGGTTCTATACTTTCCTGCTTGAAGCTTTAATTGATCAACCGAAAGGTTTCCGTCTTTAGTAAGAGGAAAATCTTGGGTTTTGGCCTGCACTAGATGCAGGCGAATGTCCTCGGAATCGGCAGCTCCCGAAATCTGAAACTGAAGTCCTGCACCCTGCGGTATGGCGGTGTCGGGCTTGGTCTGCGTCTTCCCTCTTCCAAATCCAAAGAAACCAGTTGGTTTTTCTTTCTCTTGTTGAGGCTTAGACACTCGCTTGTACCGCACTTCTACACGACCCGGAAAGTCATATTCAGCATGCTCGCCTGCGTGCTTTATGCCATCGAATACAGAAATTCCTCGAACAAAAATCTTTTTTGGTTTGTCTCTGAGTCGGTGTCTATCTGAAAGTTGCCCAGGAACGGGCTCAGCAAAAACAACACCTCCGTAGCGTCTGTATTCATCCTCGATGTCGACAAGGCGGTCCGCAACTTCTTTGTCGACAGAGTCCCATGTGGCATCTGCGTTTTTCTCCCAGACCTGCAGCATGGTGGCTCCGGCCGGCAGATCGAGACGCAATAGTTGGTAATCGAAAAAATCAACGAGCTCTAAGTTTTGAATGGCGGCAACACGTTGGACAACTTGAACAGCGCCTACTCGGAACGAACCACCGAGAAAAACTACTGCAACATAAGTTCTTGATCCTTCACCGGCCAGCATGGGCACGGAATTGATGCGCGTGAGTTCGCCGTCAATTTCAGCTTCTACTTTTATTTCACTTCCGAGAGCTTGTTGGAACTCGGGTTGCTCCAAGTTTTTTATGGGGAAAGTATCTGACCCGACTGCCCGCATGCTTTGGAGAGTTTCACTTGGAGGTCCATCAACCTGATAGACCTTAACCGCCGCTGGAGATCCATTCAGGCTGAGGTACTCGATGTCAACGAGATCCTCCTGTGCCGATCTCCTGGTTACTCTGAAACCTTCGAGCGAGGGGATGTCGCCTGGGATAGCAACTTCTCGGGTCAAACCCTTACTCGAAATTTTCAATCCGCTAGAGCTAACCCACTCAAGCTGCGCTCGATATTGGAACGTCTGGCCTGACACGACATCGCGGTCTTCAAATCTAACCGCACCCTCGGGCACACGAAGAGCTTTTGCATCTGTTAGACGGGCGGGAAGAGGCTTGTTCGGATCAGATTTGTAGATAGTGACTTTTGAACTTGGGTCAGTACTCTCCCAACGCATCAGAACGCGCTCGGAGTAACTCTCCAGCTCAAACAGTCCGACCTCACCCATAAGCCGGCCCTCTGCAACTAACGTGCCAGTCGCTTCTTCTGAATCAAAGACGTAGATCCTGAAGAATGCTTGAGACGTTCCTACTGAAAGCTTCGATTCTTTTGTGACCCAGCTCTCTTCGGCCGTCATCACGTTGTTTGGAAACTTGTCACTCGAAGCGGCTACACGGTAAACCTTGGCCTTTCCTTTGACTTCAGCCCAAGCAATCTGAACAATACCGTCAGCTTCACGGCTTACAGTTGCGTTGGCGACAATACCTTTTGGAATGAGTTCAACGGTTTTGTACTTCGAGGTGTCTAGACCTTCGTCTGCCGGACTGACCGGCCTTTCAGGCAGCTTTTCCGGTGTGACTTCGTTTGCAATCACCTCGGTTGCTGGCATGTCAGCTTGCTGCTCGGTGGCAACTACTCCCTCGGCGGACTCATAAGATTTTGCTCGCTTGATAACTTTCAAGAGGGCAGCCAAATCTTTCGTCGGCAAGGGCGCTTCCGCGAATCGCTTTGATGTAGAAATGAGGTTGCGAAGCTCGTCAGCCGTTGAAACATCCGGGTTTTTTGAGACCAATACGAAATACTTTATGAGAGTTGCATCCGAGCCTAATTCCGCGTTTGCATTCTTCAAGTTGCTGAAATACGAAGCCACAAAAACCCCCTGAAATCGGTAAATCGTTTTTCTTACGATAGCACTTCATGACCAAGCTATATTTGGTTAAAGTGCAAGATTTGACCGGGTGAGTTAAGGGGAAGAAAATGTCAAAACTAGTTGCAAACATGCCGCAGTCACTGTCGGGTAGCCAATTCTTAGTCAAGTTTGACAATGTCTACATTTCGGATGATTTGACGTTAATTTTTTCAAATAAAGAGGTATCGCTAACGCGCGGAACGGGAAAAACTCAAAGCTTGAACTTCTTGCACGCCTTTGAACACAATTCAAGTGGCAACGCGCGGGAATACCTCCTCGACCTAGAGCAGGTGCCGGCTGATGTGACCCAACTTAACTTCATGCTCAGTGCATTTGAAAGTGGTTATAGGTCGTGGGTCATAGAAGGCCAAAACGGCGACTTCGAGGCTTGGCAGAACGAGGGAGTCGAATTCAACTCGGGTAGTAGTTGCGTTGTGCTTGAGCTCGTTCGTGTCGGTAAAACTCAGGGATGGCGACTGGTAGCTCGCAACAGTTTTGTTGGCGAGAACAACGATGGGGTTGAAGACGACAAGCTCCCTGAAGCCCTGCGTTCGCTGGCTGCCGCAGCTGGGGCTAAGAATCTAGCTCACGGCTCTGACCATGTTCAGCTTTTGATTGACACCTCGGAGTCGATGAGGCCCTATCTCTCGAACTTTGATGCGATGACAGCAGTAATCACCGCCACCCAAGCTGTTACCGCTTCAACAACAAATCGCCCTTTAGAGATCTCTTACAACGGTGTTGTGGGTACAAATATGACCCTTACACAAAATGCAAACGAGTTGCACGAGAAAAGCATGAGGGAACTCGAAGGTACTTCGGGCGCTCTCCCGTTCGAGGCCTTTTTGCAGCAGAGGTTGGACAATCTCAAGACAAAGGCGATGGTCTTCAGCCTCAGCGACGCAATGCCGGCGGTAGATCCAGACTCGATCCTGCCTGTCTTGGAAAAGACAGATTCGTACTTGAAAATACTTCTTTTGGAGAAGCAGCTCTTTTCGTACTCACTTGGAGATTCACCACGAATTACCTATCTTGTGCTTACTTCGCTCAATAAAATCGACGCAAAAGAGGTTTTGGCACAGCTTAGTTAGGCTTCTGGCTGCTCCACAGCGGGCAATCTCTCTGAGGCTTTCTCAGATTCGCCTTCGAGCGTAGAAACCGCCTTTGTGAACTCTATTGGGATTAACTTGGTCATTTCAAGCCTCACACCCATGAAATCCAACCTTCGCGAACCAAGTTCATTTACCTGTATTTTCCTTTGAGCTAGGTCGGATTCAACCGAGAGTCTAGAATCCATTGAGCAAGAAGATGAATTTTCGTCAATCTTGAACGCCTCACTCAAAACACCATCCGTCGAAAGCAGGTCCTGAGCTGGAAGTTGCGATAAGCCTCGTCCAAGTTCCTGCATAAACTCTTCGCCAGTCGCATTCTGCACGTCACCCACGGCGTCAACTCTCTGGATAGACCATTTTTGGTAGTTTGTGCCCCTGGTTGCCAGGTTGTGAATTTGACGTTTATTGGTGTTTTCTAGCAACTGAGCTAACTCAGGTTTGGCACTCAAATCCACGAGTTGAGATAGAGGAGAGTTTTTGGTTGCAAGGCCATCGCCCCACAGCGACGTTAGGTCGAATCCAGCAGCCAAAACGACCTCGTCAAAGGACTGATAAATCCAGCCATCTCGGTAAAAACTGTTTTTCACGCTGGAAAGAAGCGTTGTCGAAGAACTCTCGTCAGGGTTGAGCTTTGCTATCGCCATTGCGGTAGGTAATGCGGATGATCTCGATGTCAGGTTCGCTTTACCCCCGGCGGCTCCCAATCCATTACTAGGTCGGTGAACAAAGCGACTCAAAACAGAACACCAGGCTTGGTACTGTTGATAGAGACTGGTCAGGCGGTAAATTTCCAGCCAGAGTTTGGCCTTCAATTCTTGGGCTATCTTCAGCCTTAACTCTGCGGTATCAAGTTTGGTTCGCAGCTGAAACAGTTCTTTGATCGCGCTGTTTAATGCAAAAAACCCCACAACATTCCATAAAGCAAACAGGCCCGCAACAACAGATGCTGGCAAAACCCAGCCTGAAGACATAATCGGCCAAGCGCCAAAAGCAAAAAAGAAGAAAAGAGCTTGTGCAAGCCAGGCTAGAAGAGCAGTCAGAATGATTCCCGCCGCGCCCTTGAAAAGAGCCTTTAACGTTTTTTGGGCTTTTTCTTCCGCTTCTATAAGGCTGGTGTCATCGGCAGAGCTCTTGGCGCTATCTGAGAACCTTTGCCAAAGGTTTAAAGAATCGTAGATCGAGTTTGAGATTGCCTCTCCCACAGACCAGACAAAACTTTGGTTGGTTTTTCTCCACTGCTCTAGTTGTGCCAACTTCTCGGCCAATAGGGCCGACTCAGCGGCTGAGAGTGAGCTGTTTGAATTCAATACACGCTGCATTTGGTCTTGAACCAGTCTTGCGGTGAGTGGGTCATCGCTTCTAAGTTGCTGCCCCGCATACCCGATGTTTAGATGAGCTGGTACGTCGAAACTTCTAGACTCAAAATTTGGAGTGATGAGATTTGGGTTTGTGATTACTCGCCTCACACCACCCTGCAAGCTAGGCAATGGTACGGATGAAGAAGGTGTACGCCCCCCATCGGCAAGGCTAAAAGCAACTTCTGCCATTTGCTGCCAGAGTTTACCTGCTGGTGCAGGAGCAGGTTTCACGGCATTTGCGACTCCGCTCGTCGCATATTGCACCTCAGCGGTTTCAAGAATCAAGCTCGGCAAATCAAGCTGCGCACCGTCCTGACCTGGGTGAGCAGTCACACCACCCACGTAGACCGCATATTCAGACTCTGCCCCAAAAATACTCTGGACGCGATTTGCCAATTTAAACTTTTTTTCCTGAATTTTCTTCTGCAAAATATCCTTAGGCTGGCTCAACAACCAGCCCCAAACCCAAGAAAAGTAGAGTCTTAGGGCAGAGAAAAATCCCATCTTTGTTTGTTCTCGAGGCACTTTTGGCCTAGCGAGATTCAAAGTCAAGATCTCATTATTTGCCTCGACAAACGCCTCTGCCGCAAATCGCACTTGCTCGACAGCTGCAGGTCCTGTCACTTCGTCCAGCATCTGCCCACTAGCTTCGTCTAGCGGCGAAGGCAAGACAGAAAAATCCTCGTCGAGGATGGAATCAATTACTGAAGTCACCAGTGATGAAGCATCAACGTATCTGACAAATGAACGCCCAATGACAACACAGTACCCATTAGGGTTCTGGGAGCGTATGATGCCAGGTTCTGTTTGACCCGACCATAGGCCAGCTACGCTTGCCAATTCTTTGGCTGCGTGCTGTGAATACGTGCTGGATTTTGAGGTCACCGGCACTGACCCTCCATCGGGCGAGAACCCATCCTGCGGTAGTGCTAGAAAATTCAAAACCCTTGGATTCAGCGGTGGTAAAGCTCCATCTGAAGTCGGTATGACAACGTTGAGTAGCTTGGGTAGTTCGGAAGCAATCACACCCACGCTTTGGAACTGCTTAAACACTTTGTCTACGTCCACAAGCGATTTCGCGTCCCGCGCGGGTTGTAATACATAAACTTCTACGATGCTGTCTGCCCCTAGGGAACCTACCCAAGCCGTCAGGTCAACAATCTGCTGGTCGATAGCGCCCAAACGAATAACCGTATTCGGTTCGTCTAGATCCACCCAATGGCTTTGCTGTAGAATCCCGGCCAAAGTCCAGTCTCTGATTGCCTCGAATACTGCTCTTGCACCTGGGTGTTGGGGTTTTGCAATGACAAGTATTTTTCTCGACTCCACTCAGACCACTCCCCCTACGCCTCGGGTGATTCCCGGAAGAAAGACTCGATTTCAGGTGCGGCTACGCGAACCTCTGTTTCTGGTTCAGTAGATTGCTTGGACGTTAGATCGGACCTGAGTTCTTCACCTACAGCTCGTGCCGCATTTCTAAGGGCTTCAGCAATTTCATAGCGCCCCTGCACGTTGTCGAAAACTAAGTCGTCCTGAAGGCTTAAATTCAAGAGATAATCACACTCGTCCTCTAAAGTCTTTAGATAGGTTTCCGCTGCCTCGATACCAGCAGCCCCGGCTCCTGCGCATCCTCTGACTTCGCTCACAAATGGAAGTTCACCCGCGTACCATTTTTGGAGCTCGGTGCGAACGCCACTTTGAATTCCCACTACACCCAAAGTCCTGAGCATAAGCCCAGAATTTATTAACGCTTTGTACGGGTCAAGGTCTCTTGTGTTACCGGCATCTACGCTCGTGAGCGCCAACGGTAGCGATTCCAGAAGCACAGCAGGTATGTTCCATTTTGATGTATCAAAATGCTTTGGTGTCTCTTGTCCGAGCGAATTTGCGCCTCTGTACAGAATTCTGTCGCTAAAGGTATGCCAGTCTCCAGCGCCTGAAGTCGTTGCGCTCTCCCCGGCCCAGACCTTCACTCTGAGGGGTTTTTTGCCGTCAGTGCTTGTCTCAAACCGCACGCTGCCTGTGATTCGACCAACAATAAACCCACGCAGGAAAGCTTCAATAGAGTCCACCCCGAGTGGTACAAACTTCATTAGTGGCCTTGCTCTTCTTCCCGACCAGAAATTCTTTCCAGCCGCAATGTAACCGCTCCTTACAGGGGCAGTTAGGGACTTCAAAGCCCATGGAGAAATAGGTGGCGTACTGCTGGTGATATAAATTGAAGTTGCTCGAGATGATGGTTGGCACGCCTCTTCTAATGCTTCCGAGTTTTTTACTCCAACAGGGGTGGAAGACAAACCTGTGACAATCTGGGAAATGGCAGGACTGTTTTTGTCAAGAGGGACTGCGGAAAATGAGAGCTTTGCCCCGTATTCCGTCCCCGGTTGGTGGATGGAAACAAGGGAAGGCTCTACTGCCACTAACGGTTCGGCAAATGACATGGCCACCTTCAGCTGATTAACAAAGATCTGCTCCCTGCTGGGCTCTGCCGCTATCCACTGGCTGATGCCTTCTCTGCAGTGTCTTTCAAACGGACTTCCCGCTATACCTAGCCACGAGTTTGCGTACGCTCTCAGATCTTGGGGAGTAAGAGCCAGCCTGTACTTGGGCAACTGTGCGATGCCCCCACCAACATCAAGAGAAGAAGGAGTCCAAGCTCTCTCCCGAATCAGGTGAGGGTGGGATTTGTTTATGGAATTTTCAGACCAACCCTTGATCTTTTCAAACTTATTCTCGGAGTAGTTGTATTCCCTTCTCAACAACACCTCAGAAGCGACAACAGATGTCCCCTCGACCGCACTCAGTCCAGAAACCATCGAAATGTGCGAATCGAACTGCGTTGGATAAGATGCAATGTTCGTCAATAGCACTTCATTGATGGCTGGTTGGAAATATGCTGGGGGATTTGAGTTACCTACCGGCCACTGAGAAATTGGGGCTTCCCGAAAAGCTGCGGATGTCGTCGTCGGTCTCTTGGCATTGATCTCATCCTCTAATTGCACACGCAAGTCTTGCATCTGCTTAGCGAGAAGCGGGGCCACTCCCGAGTTGAACTCTGAAAGAACCTGAGCAAGTGTCTGACTCGCAGCGTCCCCGATAAGCTGTCTCATCAGTTTCTCTAGGCCTCTTGTGAAGCCGAGGCCTTCTTTGTTTGCATTTACTGTAGACCCATTTTTCGCCATGTTAGCCAGTTCGTGCAGTACACTCGCGTTTGCACCAGTGGTTGCGTCGGTCCCTCGCTTGAGAAGAGAATTTGCAAGGTTATTCAAGTCTCCCTTCAGCATCTCCAGGGTTTTTTCACCCACGAGAAGGCCATGTCGGGAAATCACAAGAAGCAGAGCCTCTTCAACTGACTTCAAAAATGCTTCGCTCCAAGAGCTGAGGGATCTCTTAGAAACAGCCGTGGCAGTTCTCTTTCGATCTTCTTGCCGAGCGTTGAATCTAGCTCCAATTGCGGGGCTTGAAACTTTACCTTGCCGACCAAAGTCTGAAGAGTAAAATTTCTCTTCTTCCCTTGCGACTTGTTTCGCATCCCCAAACGTAAGCGCATAAGAAAGAACGCGCGATGTGTCGAATGGTACGCTTCCAGACGCCTCACTACCCTCAAGACCCAATACCCTTAAGAAGGTTGGATAGTAGTCTTCGGCCGCTTTTGCGACCATCTGGTTTACCGTGCCGCCAGCTAAACCAAGAGGCACATGACCTCGAGTCAAAATCTCAGCAGCCTGACGCGCCAACCTCTGGGCTGCGTATTCTTTATAGCGGTCAAGCCCCATGGTCAAGTTAGCATTTCCGTAACCTGAGAAGAACATCGGCCAGTTACCTTCGGTGCCATCGCGCTTCTCCGCAAAGAATGAACCAGAAATGTTACCGACTTCATTCTTGAAGTTGGTTTGGACATGTTCCACGTAGTTTGTTTGGCTAGGGTCGTCATTCACAAGCGGCATTAGCATCTTGGCAAAGCCTCGGTAAACGTCGTTTGGCATAGTGCCAAAGTCTCTACCCGCAGATGATGCTCCTACCGGTGTAACCATTTTGGGTCCACGTCCGATTTCTCTGTCTGCAGGTGGCATCGGTGCGGTGCGACTTAGAGTTCGCCATTCAGTTTCATTCCAGGTTTCCGTACTCCTACCAGCTGCCGAGACTAATTCGGACACAGTTGCTAGAGTACCTGCGCCTGCGCTTCTTGATACACCGGTAATGTTGCGGAAAACATCAGCCGTATAAAGAAAAGCTGCAGTGTCATTTGCATGGAATCCAGGGACGTCGCTTGTTACGCTTCTAAGCAAATCGACGACATCTAGGATCATGGATGCGCCGGAACCGCCTGCCATGCTTGAAACAAATATAACTAAAGGTGGTAGTGAACCGTTATATCTGAAGCCCAGAACGTTGGATACCTGCACTCCTTCCGCCTCACTAGAGACTTCGTAAAGTTTTTGTACCGCTGATTTCAAGTTGTCATATACAACGTCCGACTTTGCGAGAGTCAGAACTCGCCCGACGGCACGGTACGCTCCTGCACCAAACTGAATGGGAATAGTGGAAGCTTCATCTGGGTCAGGGCACCAACGCGCAAACTCGCCCAGGCCGTGCGAACGAGCAGAAGCGTTGGCGAATCTTGACTTTACGCCTTCGTGAAAAGTTCTATAAAGTGCCTGTCCATCGCCAAGCGCAACGTACCTCCCGCCCTGAGCAGAAACTGATTTGTCGGCACCGTTACCAAGATCCCCTTCTGCTGCTGGAACGTCAATGTGGATGAACGACCAACATGCCGGTAGCCGATCGAGCTCCCAACGCTCGCCTGCCTCGTTTGTGCGTTCCTTCAAGTCCGCCAACAATTCGTCCATAAGGTATGAGAGGGTCTTGCCGCCGGATCCACCGAGGCCTACGAGTAGCACTTTTCTCATCGTTCTTTACCGCTTTCTATTTACCAGGTGTCTTCATTGTCATCAATTGAGACGTCTTGTGTAGGTTTAGCCGCCTTTTTAGGCAGAAGGCTTTTCAAAACATGCGTCCATGGGGCAGATTTTTCTGCTGGGGACTCTTGCTCAGAGCCATTCTCTTCAGCAATTTCAGTTTTCTCAAGCAGGTCAGAAAGCACAGACTGAACTTCAGCTTCGCATTCCCTAGCTAGCTCAGAAACCCTCGGATCACCCGGCACTGAAGCCAACACAATCAGGGTTGCGGAGGCTTGCCCTCCAGACTTGGCAAGACGCAGTTGATCTTCAGCTGTTAGGAGCACCCAGGTCGTTGCCAAGCTTAGAGGAATGCTAGGGGCGGTCCGATCGGTAGATGAGAACCCAATGTGTGACTTGTTCTGAATCTGCCCGTGGCCAACCTCTTTCAAGCTGAGACCGTGAGTCTTGACGCGGTACTCTTCTCCGGCGACTAAAGCTACCCGTCTATTCTTTGAGATATCCACAAGATTAAAGTTTTCATCTTTTGTGAACGCTGCTTCGATTGCCGCGGAGAATGAGATTCCTGCCGAGCCAAAAGACAAGTCGACCCTGCTAGCTCGAGGTAGCATTCCGTTTTTGTTTAGGAACTTCTGCGACGGGAAGCGCCCAACAATCCATGTGACCAGAATTACAGAACCAAGAGTGAGCAACACGCCAAGAATGAAGAAAACAACAAGGTACAGCGCTTGGGCATTTGAATCGACGCTTGCTTTTTGCTCAGCTTTGAAGGCCAAAACAATGTCTGTGGGGCTGTTCGTCTCATTCGAAGTTACGGCTAGAGCAGGCAGAACAAGTTCGCCCCGGATCAACCCATTTGCACGAACGGAGGCATCTTTTGTCGTTGAAACTGCAGTTATAGCCAATTCAACGCTTTGCCCGGCAAGCCCCTTTTTGATTGTAACTTCGGTGCCAGGCCCAGAGGCTAGTTGCAACTCATAAGAGACGCCTTCGGGGAACTGAAAGAGTCGAACAGCCTCTTTGAGGTCGTCTGACTTCAGCTTGAAGTCAGCATCAGGGCTGCCGTTCAACAAAACGGCTGTCTTTACCGTTTGATTTCCAGAGATCAGGCCGAAGTCGAGTACCTGTTGCTGGTTCTTGGCCAAGGGAGCTTCGAATTCGCTTCGGACAGTGATTTGGCGCTGCGAAGTCATAGGTTTCAGTTCACCGCTGAACGATGGAAGGTAAACCTGGAGATTGAGAACAAGTTCGTACTGGCCATTCTTTAGCTCAGTTGCCGAAAACTCCAAGTTTGAATCGATCTCATCGTTTCTAAGTACCCGTTGATCCCAATCTGAGTCGACGTGCTCCTTCGTGTCAGCCGTGCGAAGTTCGCCGGTGACTTCTAACTGAGCGCCAGACATCACTTCAGAGACTGATTTCTTCATGCCTGTACTTCGTTGTTCTAGGGCAACTTTGTACGTTTTCGAGCTAGTTCCTTCACCACCTTGCAGAACCAGTTCTTCTGACCCAAAATCGGCAACTGCTTGTAAATCGACCTCAAATGAGTAAGTGGATGATGTGTCTGTTCCAGGCTCGACAAACCAAGTGCCACTCCAACAACCCGAAGTGGTATCCGCGTTTCGTTTCAAATCGATTGTGAGAGTACGATTTTGCCCGTCAACACCAAGCCAGTTGACGCTGATATCAACGCCTTCATAGCTAGACGGGCTAGCTGAGGAGTTCCCTTTCAAAACTTGCGCAGGTCTTGCACCCGAGCAGCTGCTGGGAGGAATCAGTTTGAATGAGTTGAAAGCTGATGGAATACCAGAACTCAAGATGGTGACACCTGAAATGGCGTCAGCCACTTCAAAGTTGAAGTTTCCTCTTGCTGTATTTGGCTTCCAATTGGGGCTCAGCGCTTTTTGAAATAGGAATGGAAGATCATTCACGCTGGTCGCATCTAGAATCTCACCCTGCGCGGGTTCGTCACCGCCCTGGCATTCGCCAGACGGAGTACCCTCTACAACCGCTCGGAATGAGGCAAGGCCTTTTTTGTCCCCACCTGGATTGATAGCAACGCCGAGTGTGTAAGTCTGCGGAATTCGGCGAAGTGCGTCTGCCAGGCCGCCTTTTCGACAAATTTCTGAGACTGCCATTTTGGTTGCAGCAACAAGGCTCTTGCCAGTTTCCTTTGCAAGCTCTTCGTGTATCGATTGGTAACCCGGAATGAGGCTGTGGTTTTGGTTGCTACTCGTAAATTCCTGGAAGTCTACGCCATCTTTGAAGAACACAAAAAGCTTGCAGGCGTCTTTGGGTTCTGATTCAAGCGCCCCCTGAGCACCGGCGAGCGCCGAAAGCAAGTCCGTTTCTCGGTAGTTCTTGTCCTTGGGCTTTTCGACCCATTGACGAGCATGGTTAACCAGCTGGTTCAAACCTTGGGTAGGTTGATTTGGAGTTATTTCGATCCACCCATCAGCGCCACCCGAGCGAACCTTGAAATTGTCGCCAAACCCTGCAAGCTTGACTCGAATTTTGGTTTGGTAAACAGAGGAAACTTTTTGCAAACTGTTAAAGAGCACTTCGGCCCCGGTTATTCGCATGTGTTCTGGATCCGAAGGTTCGCGCCCGCCGTCACCATAAATGCTGCCCGACTCATCCATCATTAGAAGGACAGAAGCCGATTTCTTACTTTCAACGCAGGCTTCGAAGTCGAAAGACGTTTTTGCTGTTGAAGGGCTAAGTGCGCCTGAGAAAGCCAGGGCTAGACCCAAGGTGAGGGCCGCAAAAATCGAGCCTTTACGAGAGAGTGATTTCTTCACGGGCTAGTTACCACCTGTCAAGGTCGATAGGTCTGTAGCGAAACCAAACATGAAGAAGGTGGAGACAGTCATGCCAAACACTAAGAGGGAAATTCGGACGGCCGACACCGAAGAAGGAGATGACCGGTATCCATTGCGAGACGAACCTCGAATTTGCATGTCTCTAAGAACAAAAAACCCGAACGGAATCAGGTAGGCAAGAAGAGAGGCGATCCATAGCCAGAGATAACCTACCCAAGCGCCGATTCCCGCTTTTGCTGGATCAATTACGAAGCCTGCAACTAGCACTGCGCTTACAAGAGCGAAACCGGTAGCAGCAATCCACCACGGGGCGCCAGGCACTTCACTTGATTCGTACTCTATTAGGTCAACCGCATCAGAGCCTGAGTTTGAATCATCCCAGAATGTGTCCATGGTAGTTCTCCCCCTTCGCACTCAACAAAATCATAACGCCCCAACGATGGAGCGAGAGAGGCTTTTTGGCTTGTGACTGGTTTCGCAACAAAAAAGTTACCAACTGTTCTCAGTGCTTGTGGATGAGTCGCTAGAGCCATACGGCGAGTAGCCGTAACCCTTCGAGCGCGGCATCCCCTCATTTTCAAAATTGCTCTGACCTGGGTGGCTAGGCAGACACCACATAACCAGAAGGACGATGTAGAGCCCAAAAGGCCAGAGCAATAGCCACCAGGCAGAAAGATTCGCGTCGTGTAAGCGCCGCGCACCTGACGAAAGGTTCGGCACAAAGAAGGCCGCTGCTGCAATGACTGCCACGAAGGCTAGACCGAACACGATCAGCGATGCACCACCAATCGACCAGAATGCATCGGATGTTTGATTTGCGTTCTCGACCCCTTTAGCGCCGGCAATCAAACTGACAACGAACAAGGCAACCAAGACTAGAGCCAGCTCGAGTTGGACGAGCTGAAGCTTCCAAAAAGTCGACCGGCTGTCGCGGCCATGAAAGGTTGCGAAGTTTTGAAAAGCGTGTTTAACTGCTGCGAACTGTGACATCTGCTGCCCCTCCCGTTTAGAGCCAAATCTAGCGCTATTTATTGTTTTTATCTAGAAAAAGAACCCCAGGACAATGTAGATCAGCCAGGTCAAAATGGCAAAAATAACCAACCTACCGAAGCAACCAGGCGATGACTTCTCAACTGGTTTTGGCGGGGGTACGTTTGTCTGTACTTGTCTTGGCGTGTTTCCCGAAATGACTTGCAGTTGCTCTCCACAGCCATGACAAAATCGCCAATTTTCAGCGATTACCTGGCCACAATTTTTGCAGTTCAAGCGAACACCCCCTAGCACTTTCAGAATAAAGTTAATGGCTGGTTGAAATCGTTAAAGCGCCCGAAAGAAACCAACACTGAAATTCGTGTGGTATCCACCGGTGACCGTCTCGCCCGTGTGAGCCAACGGCAGGTGCGCGGCAAGCGCCTCAAACTCTGGCGCGAGCTCCTGTAGCGTGCGCTTAATCTTGGAGTCGCTTGTTCCTAATGGAATGACGCGAACTTCAATGTCATCCCTTGGTGTTTCGAAATCAAGGATGAGGGCGACTGTGTCTGACATGCCCGTGCCAATGTATGCGTCGCTCAACCACAAAGCTGAAATTGATGAAATTGGGTAGCTCTCTGAGCCTCCGAATGAACCGTAGCCCGCGAACAGCACGCTCGATTCAGTAACGATCATCATCTCTTCAAAAGCACCCTCGATTGAGTACTTCACTTTAGGAAAGACGGCGACTACCTTCTCTTGCCCGTGCTGACCAACTAGGGGTTTGAGCTTTGGCCCACCCCAAAAGTTTCCTGACTGACCTGCTGCGAATTCGGAAACCGTCTGAGTGTGGTTACAGTCGTGCTTCACCAGAACAGGGTCACTAGCATCGATGAACTCTTCTGCATCTTGTCTGGTCTGACAGTGCTTGCAAAGTTTTGCTTCTGCCAAAATCTCTTCGGCGCACGCGATGCATTTCTTGGTGTTTGACATTCTGTTCCTCCCTAGTTTCAACTCAATATAACTAGTCTTCGGTCAGCACAACGACCATGTCGCCGGACGCAAAAACAACCTTTTCGGTGCGGCGAGGGTTGAGGCGCACGCCGTGCATTTCGTCGCCCGCGACATCCAGTTCTAACTTTCGATAGCCCATTGCCGACTCGTGGCGCATGTTTGCCGCAGCAGTGACGTCATTGAAGTCGACCTCTGCGCCAAGCTGCACGTACCATTCGGCTGGGTGCAGGCGAACCTGACTGCCAACCGACGAGAA